>Ga0315900_10000471_pt1 | contig 70792 bp, 42 predicted proteins | sample LakEriMetagenome_FD_203521 | JGI IMG/M metagenome (GOLD analysis project Ga0315900, IMG submission 203521) | Freshwater fungal communities from buoy surface, Lake Erie, Ohio, United States - Buoy 12 MA114 | ecosystem: Environmental > Aquatic > Freshwater > Lake > Lake biofilm | place: USA: Lake... | reverse complement strand
GCATGGGGTGCAACCTTTGATGAAAACAGTCAGAATATCATTGCAGGCTTAAATGCCCCAGATATTAAACTGATTACTGATAAGATTGACAAAGGGTTGAATTTCATCCCTGAGTATTGGAGATGGCAGAGAATTGAGGATAACTGGAAAAACCAGGTTACACTAGGTATAAAAACCAAGAGTGGAGAACGTATCCCATTCTCTTCCATTCTAATACGTAACCTTGATGAAGGTAACAATGAGGAAGCCATCGCAGGTACAAAACCTAGAAAGCTCATCATTGATGAGATAGGTAAAGGTAACTTCTTACGTGGATTACAAGCTGCAATTCCAGGTTTTACCACACCATTTGGTTGGGGATGTAGCCCCATCCTTACAGGTACAGGTGGTGACATGAAGAAATTCATGGATGCCAAGAGCTTGATGTTTGACGTAGACAACTTTAACTTCCTTACATACAATAATGATAAGGATGACAAACGTGTTCATGGCTTGTTCATCCCAGCAAAGTATAGAATGGAAGCTAAGGAAGACTCCACACTAGGAGAATATCTAGATCAACCATTAAGTTCAGACCTACATCAGGTGAAGATGCTTGTCAGCAATGAAGAAAAAGCTCTTCAAATAACCAATGATAACTTGACCAGGCTTAAGAAAGCTGGAGATAGAATAGCCTATTTAAAAGAAAAGATGTACTACCCAATGGAGGTGGATGACATCTTTTTAAATGAGGATACAAACATCTTTGATATTGAGATAGCTAAGAGACAGAAGAATAGATTGTTACAACAAGAAAGAACAGGTACTCCTGTTGTGTTGTTTAATGATGAAGGAGTTATAAAACATGAGTTTACAGACAAGCTTCCTATTACAAACTTCCCTCTGAAAAACTCAGATCAGAAAGATGCACCTGTCGTAATATATGAATTCCCAATAGACAATCCTCCTTATGGATTGTACGTAGCTGGGGTCGATCCATACAGACAAGGTAAATCTGCTTATTCAAGTTCACTAGGGTCTGTATACATATATAAGAGGATGCATGAAATTACTGGTGAGAAATATCAGGATATGTTCGTAGCTTCGTATTGTGCAAGACCTGATAAGAAAGAAACTTGGGAAGAACAAGCTCGCCTACTTATCAAGTATTACAACGCTAGAACCTTGTGTGAGAATGATGATATATCCTTCATTGAATATATGAAAGCTAAAGGGGATGCTCATTATTTAGAGAAACAACCTGAATGGCTGAAAGAGATTGTACCAAACACCACTGTAAAAAGAGATTATGGTATCCATCGTTCATCAGAGAAGATTATTGACTATCTTCACACGTGTCTTAAGAAGTATATGGAAAATGCCATATTCAAAGAGACAAATGAAGCTGGTGAAGTGGTTAGAGAAGTGTTAGGTGTGAGCAAGATATTTGATCCTGTGTTACTAGAAGAAGTTATTCAGTATAATGACCAAGGTAACTTCGATAGAATTGTAGCTGCTGAACTTGCCATAGCACAGGCTCTAAAGATGGATCCAATTATGGGAAAGATAGGAGGTACATCAGATGAAAGAGTGACATCTATGTTTAAGAAGAAAAGAGGCAATGTGCTTTTCACTGATGCTAGAGGTGATATGTTTGGAAGATCAAAAAATAAATATAAACGCAATAAATTGTTTTCATAATGGCAATTATAAGATATACGAAAGACGCTACCATAAGGTATGCCTATTTGAACATATTTCCAGATCAGTTTAAAACTGATAAGGAGAAGCAGGATGAGAGTTGGGTGAAGAACACAATGGACTACTTTGCAAACAAAGCTTATGCTGAGTATGTTAAGAGCAGAGATACATTTGTAAAGAACTATGACCTTGTTAAAGGTATTTTAAGAAGAGAAGACTTTTATGTTGAACCAGAAGTTAGAAGCTTTACAGATGTGCTCACAGCAGATCTTGAACTTCCTGCCTATGTGAAACACTATTCTATAATGACCACTCCTATCAATGAACTAGTAGGAGAGATTTCCAAAAGACCTGACGCATTTCGTGTCAAAGCATTTGATGATGATAGTAAAGCTGAAGAGCTAGAGTTTAAAACTGAAATGTTAAATAACTACATTGTCAGTCAAGCTAAAATGAAGATACAGCAAAAGGCTATGGCTGAAGGTCAAGAGATTGAAGATGAGGAACTAACTCAGATGACTCTTGATGAGGTGAAGGATGAATTAGATTCTTACACATCTACAGCAGAGAAGTGGGCAAACCACATTCTTACATCTCAGAAGGTTGAGTTTAATTTAAAAGAGAAAGGAGAAGATTCATTCAGAGACTTACTAATCTCTGCTAGAGAGTTCTTCCATATATATGAAGACAACTCAAAGCTTGGATTTAACATTGAGGTGGCTAACCCTAAGAACACTTGGTTCTTAACTACACCAGATAGAAAGTGGATTTCAGATCCTACAGGTCGTGCACAAGGAGCATATGCTGCTGGTATTGTACAAGTTATGGAACTATCTGAAATCATTGAAGCTATTCCTGACCTGACTAAAGAAGAAATAGATCACTTACGTAGTTCTTTACAAGACTATGGTCTTATCAACGTACGTGAATCAAACCTTGGTAATCCTAACGCTATTCCAGGTATTGACTCTGTTCAATATGATACATACGACCCTCTTGTTCTACAAACTAGAATGATCATTGAGTCTGAAATGAAAGAGAACAATGATGGACTTCAAGACTTCTTGGGACTTACATCTAATGTAAGCTCATTTGGTTATAAGTATGTTGTTGTTAGAGCTTATTGGATCTCTAAGAAGAAGATTGGTAAGTTAATCTACACAGATGAAATGGGCAATGAGCAATCTATGCTTGTTGATGAAAACTATAAGAGTAAGACAATTCCTACAGAGATTTCTCTAGAGTGGGGTTGGATTAACCAATGGTATCAAGGTATCAAGATTGGACCAGACATCTATCATATCAAACCATACAAGTTATTACCTTACTGTCCTATCATTGGCCAAACCTTTGAAGTGAAGAATACAGAAGCTAAGAGCTTGGTAGACATGATGAAACCTTTCCAAGTTATATACAACGTTTGTATGAACCAGTTGTATAAACTCCTTGAGAAAGAGGTGGGTAAGGTTCAGTTAATGTCTATCAGACACATTCCTATTCCTAAGGATGGAGATGCACAAGATGCTCTTGATGTATGGGAAATGGAAGCACGTAACAGAGGTGTGGTATTTGTGGATGACAGCCCAGAGAACTTGAAGAGTCCTTCTAGCTTCAACCAATATACCAGTTTAGACCTCACACGTACACAGGAGATCCAAGCAAGATATACTCTAGCACAACAGATAAAGAATGAATGTTGGGAACTTATAGGTATGTCAAGACAAAGACTTGGATCTGTAACTGCTAGTGAATCAGCTACAGGTACCAACGCAGCTATTACACAATCTTATGCTCAGACAGAACCTTTGTTTGTAGCACATGAATATATTATGGGTCAGCTTTACCAAGCCATCATTGATGCAGCTTTGTATGTAGAAGCTAAGAAACCACAATCAACCATCTCTTATATTACTAATGAGGGAGAATCTGCATTTGTATCTGTAAATGGTACAGACCTTAGATTCAGAGATTTAAAAGTTTACTTAACTAACAGACCTGAAGATAGAGAAGCATTCAACGAGATTAGAGGATTGTCTCAAGCTGTTATTCAGAATGGTGGATCATTACATGATGTAATTGAGCTTTACAGCACCAATTCAATCAGACAAATGAAGAAGGTATTTAAGACACTTAAAGAGAGACAAGAGGAAATCCAAAATCAGCAATTACAACAGAAGCAACAAGAACTTGAACAACAGCAACAACTTGGTCAAGCTCAATTACAGTTGCAAATGCAACAACAAGCAGAGAAGATTGCTAATGACAACTACAACGCTGAGATGGATAGAATCAATAAGAAAGAGATTGCACTTATTGCAGCAGAGTCTAAGGGTGGTCCATTGTCAGACATTGATGCATCAGGAACTCCTGATGTGTTGGAAATCAGCAAGTTAGCTTTAGAACAAACTAGAGCTCAGAGAGATTATCAAACCAAGCTGTCTGATATTCAAAACAAACACACGCTGGCAATGGAGAAGCTTAACGTAGAGAAAGAGAAGATTAAAGTGAGCAGAGAGAACCAAGCAAATGATCTAGCTATTGCCAAAGAGAATGCTAAAGGAAGAGCTAAGAAAACTAAATAATTATGTTTGATAAACTGATTGAAATCTTATCACACTGGTGGTACCAGATAATACCTTTTATTATAATCAGAGATTATGAAGAGGCTGTGTTGCTTAGGTTTGGTAGATTTCATTCAGTGCTCAAACCAGGGATACATTTAAAACTTCCCTTCTTTGACGAGGTGATAGATCAACATGTCGTTGTGACAACCCTTAGCTTAGATGCACAATCTTTGTATACAAAAGACAAACAGAATATTGTGGTGAAGGGGCTTATTAAATATAAGATAGCAGATGTCAAGACATTTCTGCTAGAAGTGTATGATGCCCAAGATGCTCTGTCAGACATGTCTCAAAGCATAATTAAAAACGTCATCATGTCTATGACCCTAGAAGAGTGTACAGATACAGAGCTTGACAACACTCTTAGTAAGAAAGTTAGGGTGGAAGCAAGGAAGTGGGGTGTTGAGGTTCAACAAGTTACACTTACAGATCTTGCCCCAATAAGGAGCTTTAGGCTGATAAATGACAATTTCACTAACAAATTAGATTAGAGTAAAAAAAGTTAATGCTATATTATACTGAATAATAGTCCATATAGAGCCTTGTGTCTTTGCTATTACATTAACTTAATATACTTTTACACCTTGAAAACCAAATAAATACAACTACATATGGCTGAAAATCTAGATATGCCCCAAATGGGTAACTTTAGTATTCAAGATACTATGGACATGGGAATGGGAAGTCAAGAGTTATTAAATGACTTATTGAGCCCTGACAGTGCAACATCTAATCCTGATGATATTCAGGACATTAAAGATGATCCTGCTCCCACTCCAGTTAAGAAAACTACTTCTAAACAACCAGCTGCTTCAGAGCCTGCTCCAGAAGAAGATAAGAAAGATGAGAATCCTGTAAAGGATATTCAAAGTTTCTTATATGGAGAAGATGAAGAAGAGGGTGAGGAAGATGATGAACCAGCACCAGCACCAGCTAAAAAGACTGTTGCACAAGATGCTGATAATCAAGAAGATAGTGATGAAGAAGGTGAAGAAGAAGGTGCAAACCAATTCACTGCTTTATCAAGAGACCTTTTCAAACTAGGTGTTTTCTCTAAAGATGATGATGAGGAAGAAGATGCACCAATAGAAACCCCAGAAGCTTTCTTGGAAAAGTTCCAAGCAGAGAAGAAGAAAGGAGCTATTGAAATTGTAAACAACTTCATTGGTCAGTTTGGAGAAGATTATCAACAAGCATTCGATGCCATATTTGTAAAAGGTGTAGATCCTAAAGAATACTTTGGTGCCTACAATCAGATCCAATCTTTCACAGAGATGGACCTTAGCCAAGAGAATAATCAAATTGCTGTTATTAGACAAGCACTTACAGATCAAGGCTTTGAGAAAGAAGATGTAGACACAGAAGTTGAAAGACTTAAAAACTATGGTGACCTTGAGAACGTTGCTACCAAGCACCATAAAGTATTAGTAAAGAAAGAAGCTGCTAAGCTCCAACAAATGGAGCAACAAAGAGAATCTCAATTACAACAGCAACAGGCTATCAAACAGCAGTACTATCAGAATGTAAACCAAGTTTTACAGGAGAAGCTCAAAGCTAAAGAATTTGATGGCATACCAATTAATCCAAAACTAGCTGGTGAACTACAAGATTTCCTAGTAACAGACAAGTACAAAACAAGTTCTGGTGAGACTCTCACAGACTTTGATAAGACTATTCTGGAGCTTAAACGTCCTGAGAATCATGCAACAAAAGTAAAGCTTGCGTTGATCATGAAGATAATGGAGAAAGATCCTACATTATCTACTATTCAAAAGACAGGTATTACCAAAAAGTCAAATGAATTATTTGGTGAGGTTGCCAGACAAGCCCAGAAGAGTTCAGTGAAATCTAAACCAGCAACTAAACAAACTTCTTGGTTTCAATAACAATTTTATATAACAAAAATTAAAAAGAATAACAAATGGCAATTCAAACAATCCCAGGTTTAACTGGTTTTACCTATGCTAGGATCGCTTCTATGGACAAGCGTGCAGTAGGTAAATTGACTGATGCGAACCACTTGGAAAGCTTTCACTCAACTGAGCCTGCTGATTATGATAAAAAAATCATCAGTTTGTATACTCAGAGTTCTTTGTACAGTAATGATTTCCTAGACATGATCAACAAGTCTACTCCTTACTACATTGACAACAACAGTGATGCTTGGAAGTGGCAAGTACAAGTTCCTTACAAGTTCCCTAAAATCATTGACGTTCCAACTTCAACTCAGGAATTATCTAAGCCTGGTATTGATGGTCAAGAATTCCAATTAGTGATTGACACTAATGAGTTCTCTAAGAACGCAATCATTTCTGTAGGTACTCGTCAATATGGTCCACGTTTCTACGTTGTAAAAGATCCAGTTCCTTGGAACGTTGGTTTCTTATACACTTTCACTTTAGTAAGTGATAACCCAACTGTAGATTTTGTAAGTTCAACTTTCTTACAAGTTGGTATTGAACTAGAACTAGTTGACGCTGCTATTGGTGAATTTGACCAAGACTTATTAGGTCTTCCTCGTTTAGGTGAGCAAATTACTATGTTTGAATCTTTAGGTTCTGCATATGGTTATGAGCACAAAATTACAGAGTGGGCTGATGACAAAATGATGAGAGATAGCAAAGGTAATCCATTGGATATCTTAGTATATGCTCCTCAAAGACGTAACCAATTACCTTTAACTCGTAATGATGTTAAATGGGAACCATTTATTGAGTTCTGGATGCGTAAGTCTATGTTAGAATTAAAAGTTAAGCGTATGATCTGGGCTCGTCCTGGTACTGTGAAGACTAATGGTTCTAAGCAAGAATTAAAGCGTACTTCTGCTGGTGTATATCACAGAATGCGTAACAATGGTAACTTAGTACAATACAATCGTGGTGAGTTCACAGCTAACTTGATTCGTGCTGTATTTGGTGACTTATTCTACAGACGTGTGGATGTTAAAGACAGACGTGTTAAAATGTACACTAATGAAGCTGGCTTTGACGTATTCCAACAAGCTTTAAAAACAGATGCTTTAAATTCTGGTCTTACTTTCATGGCTGATTCTGGTAACAGATATTTACAAGGAGAAGGTCAACACATCACTTACAACTTTGCATTCGATGCAATGGTTACACGTGAAACTGGTCGTGTTGAACTAATTCACTTAAAAGAATTAGACCTTCCTCAAACAAACCTAGAATTTGGACAGAACAAGAAGTCTACACCTGTATTCATGGTATTTGACGTATCTCCTATGAGCGATGGTTCTATGGTGAACAACATTCGTGAAGTACGTATGAAAGGTGCACCTTCTATGACTTGGGGTTATATCGATGGTACTCGTCACCACTTAGGCTTTGCTAAGTCTCAAGGTATGAGTTCTGCGAACAAATTCCCTGGTTATGAGATCTGGATGAAAGATCGTTGTGATGTATTCATTGAAGATTTATCACGTACTGTGTTAATCGAAGAAATACCACAATTCTAATCTTAGGGTTAGAATTACTATACAGAGAAGAATTCCCCCCCACTCCTCCCAGTGGGGGAGTCTTCTCACACAGATGGATGGGTTAACTAAGTGTTAACTGCATTCCCTTCGATGGGAACCATCTGCAAATAAACCAAACAAAAAAACAACTACATATGGGTAAGATAGGAAAAATCTCTACTATTAAAAAAGAGTACAACAACTCACAATTGCAAACGATGCAAGGTGGACTTGCTATGAAAGGTTATACAAGAATCCCTGGTACAGGTGTATTTAAGTATCCTTACAAAGAGTTAGATGGTCAGTACAGAACAGGATTAGATCCTAAAGCTGCTTACATCAGAAGAATCTCTGATCCTCTTGAAAGAGAGATGGAGGTTGAAAGAGTAACTGAGTTAAAACAAAAGCTTGAAGATGCTTTGAATGTTGACTTGAGTCCTCGTGCTCAGTTCTGGAATTATGGCTTATCAACTTCTGTTGATGACTCTCTGCACGTGCAACCTGTTAAGTTATCAGATGGTGATAATTTCTTTGACTTAAGTGTACCATTACAAGAACTAGCGTTCGCATGGTTAAGAGTTCATCCAACAATTGCAAGCTCATATCAAGCTTGGGAGCGTGGTGAATATCCAGCAGACATCCAATATTATGTTGCTGATGATGAGATTGAGAATAAGGTGATTTTCAAGAAGAAACAACTTATTAATAAAGCAATCATCAAGTTTGATGATATGACTCCTGAAAAGAAGAAGAAAGTAGCTCGTCTACTTGGTCTCCCAGTATCAGATGATTCTAAAGAAGAAGCTGTATACAATCAGGTGGATAACCTATTAAAACAAACAGAATTCAAGAATGGCAAATATCAAGGGTTAAGTCCAATTGAGGTATTTAACAGATTTGCAGACATGAAGGAAAACTTACTCCATATTAAAGATTTAGTTAAACAAGCCATTGCACATTCTATTTATAGAGTGAGACCTAATGGTAAAGTTTACGAAGGTGAGTTTGAAATAGCTAAGGATGAAGATGAATTAGTTAAGTTCTTAGCAGATGATGACAACCAAGATCAATTATTGACTTTAGAAGGTAAATTAAAAGGTAAAAAAATAGCTTCATTATGATCCCTGTAGATAGTTTATTATACAAAATTGATCAGAAACTAAATAAACTATCAACAAATGAACATCAGCAAATTAACCTAGAAGATAAAATTCTAGCGTTAAATGAAGCTCAGATAAAGCTAATAAAGCAAAAGGTTGATGGTTTTAGTACTGTATCAGGACAAGGTCTAGACTCGTTTAAAAAACGCTATGAAGACCTACAAAGTCTGGTGATGGTATATAACCATCAACCTCTTAACTTAACAATTAAGAACGCTGAATTAAATCAATGGTCTGCAGACATTCATCTGCTCACTCCTAAATACATGTTCTATATTGATAGTTATGTATTAGCAGACAAAGGTGTATGTACAGATAGAAAGATATGGATTAATAGAGACTTGTCTAAGCATGGTGATTTACAATTTTGCTTAACCAACACTCATTACAAACCATCATTTGAATATCAAGAAACGTTCAATTCCTTATCCTCTGATGAGATTTCTATATTTACAGATGGTACTTTTACACCTAAGCAAATATACATCTCATACATGCGTTACCCACAATATATAGATAAAGTTGGATACGTGAGATTTGATGGTACAAACTCTATAAATTCTGACTGTGAACTAGAAACCTATCTTGAGGATGAGTTACTAGACCTTACAGTACAAAACCTAGCAATGTATACAGAGAACCAATCTGCTGTTCAAAGCTCCATATACAGAATACAAACAAACGAGTAATTTTTTCTTTACAATTTAAAATAAAACAAAATGGCTGATTTTTCATTAACCACGCTCTTTGTGGTGCCAGTAGGAAACACTCTACCTAGCTCTGGTTCTACACAAGATTTAACAGCTGGTCAAGTTGGATTTTTCGCTAGTGATTACACAGTGGCTAACGCTGGTAACATTGGTAACTCTCCATACTTCTACGTTGCTCAAGGTAGAGTAAATACTTATTTACAGGGTTCTAAGCGTTCAGACAAAATTGCTGGACCTTTAAGCTCTGGAGGTAATGGTAAATCAAATGTAACAGAATGGTACAAAGTTACAGGATGTTCTACAGTGTCTAACCAAGTAACTGAAGTTGGTGGTTGGACTGTTAAATGTGGTGACATCGTAACATTAACTTTACGTGGTCATTCTTCTTACGTTGATACCCTATACTTCAATGGTTTCACTCGCTCAGTAACTGTACAAGCTCCTTGTTGTGACTGTGGTGGTGATCCTTGTACTGATGTTGATGTGCCTGCTTTAATTGATGAGTTTATCATCAAGTTGACACAACAAGCTCCTGGTGATAACCCAGACAACATTTCTTTCAACACTTTCTACCAATTCCAAAGACGTGGAAATGATCAGAATGCTGTATTAGTTATCTCTGGTAAGCCTCTAACTGTATATGGTCAGCCATGTGACGTTGCTGCATTCCCTTGGGAGTATGACAGATTTTACTTCCGCACATTCGTGTATTCTGGTCCTGCAACTACTGCTGACTTCATTGTTGCTGACAGATGTAACTTTGTTGCTGAACCTGTTATCGTTCAACGCTCTAGCTACCCTCTAGGTACTTCTGCAGAAATTCAACAATTAGAAAAGAATTTCTATAGCTACCAAGCTGGTTACCTTAAGCACTTGTACAGAATGGTTGGTTATAACGAAAACTTTGAAAGCTGGGTAACAGATGGTACTACCTATGATACCTACTATGTTAAGTTTAACGCTTATGACAAATCTACTTACCAGTGGGGTGATTATATCATGGAAGATAGCACTGTAATCATAGCTTCTCCTCAGAACTTAAGTTCTGCAATTGAAGCTGTATTAGAAGGTGCTTTAGGAACTGTTGCTAGTGATAATGGTTGTATTACAACAACTTCTACCACAACAACTGTTTGGCCTAGTACTTCAACAACAACTACTTTGATTCCTTAATAGAATAAGGTAGTTATCATATTAACCTATGCCAGAGGGTGAGAGGATATTTCTCAAATCCTCTGGCATTTTTATTTTAAATAACATGGTCTTAGATATACTGGTAATACCAACCTATAACACCCTAACATTGGGTGTTGCTGACGCTTCAACATATGACACAGATCCTCCTGTTGTAAGCTCCCCTACAATAGAAATAACAGTACCTAACTTTGGAGTGGTATCTTTACCATTTGTTCCAAATGACTTTAATATATTCAATTCTGCATCTTTAGGACTTAGTGCTGTAGGTGAACCATTGATTCCTCTACCAGATGGCATATACTATCTAAAGTATACAGTGGCACCTGCTCTTACTTATAATGTAGAAAAGAACATCATGCGTACTGAGCTTATACAGGAAAAGTTTGATAATGCATTTATGAAGCTTGATTTAATGGAGTGTGATCTTGCTATCAAAACACAATCAAAAGTGACATTGACTAGCATCTACTACATGATATCAGGTTCAATAGCTGCTGCAAACAACTGTGCTGTAGATACTGCTAACAAGCTTTATGTACAAGCAAACAATATGTTAAACAATTTTATAAAGAGCAACTGTGGTTGTTCTGGAAATAATTACATCGTTAACTTTTATTAATATGGCAAACTGTAGAAACTGTGGAGCTAAGGTTGGCTGTGGGTGTCAATTAATTAATGGCTTATGTTCAGCATGTAACAATGCTGTAAAGCAAGCTACAAATCTGATTAAATATGTTGCAGCCAAGATTAACTAACTGTATAGAATGTGCAAGCATCCCTGTGTTGCTTCAAGATATTGATTGTAAGCTAACTGAGTTAGCTAAGATTCAATATAACAATATCATATTCTCTATGAACTATAACCTTTCATGTAGCCCAATTGGTGAACTGTTGAATTACAGAAGAATACTAACATACAAGTATTGTAATCCAAACTATGCCAAAGCCTACTCTGTACAGAGAATAGCTAGTAGAGTTAAAGTTTTAATTCATAAATAAATTATAAAATGTCTTGTTCAAATTGCCCTCCTGAAGCTTGTTACAATGGATGCGTAGAGATTGTGTCTGACCAATGTGTTAGATACACAGGTGATGACGTACCTGCTTTGGGAATACAAACCAATGATTCCTTGTTCACTATAGAGAACATTCTTATTGATAAGGTTGTTTCTTTCTTAGATGGCACTGGCATTGACATAACTATTAACCCATCATATTATTGTGAACTAGTAGAGCAATACTTACCAGAAGGAACACCTAACTTAGTAGAGGTGTTATCTGCTTTGGTAAGAGCTGCTTGTGAGTTACAGACACAAGTAGATGCAATTGATGGAACACTAGCAATACTAAATGCTGATTATGATGTAGACTGCCTAAGTGGTGTAACAGACTCTAGTGATACACATGCTGTATTACAAGCTGTTATAACAAAGCTTTGTATAGTAGAAGCTGATTTAGCTGCTCTTACATTAGATCTTAATACAAACTATGTTAAGCTTGCAGACTTAGATGCTTTGATTGCAGCTTATCTAGCTAGTCAAGCAGGTGGTACAACTCAACAGTCTGCAAAGATGATTCCTTTTGTAGCATATGAATATTATGGTTCATTGTCTAACTTTGATGGAACAGGTGCTGGTATTCCAGCAAATGGATTCAACAAGGTGTATCTATGCAATGGCTTAAATGGTACTCCTGATAAAAGAGGACGTGTTGCTGTAGGAGCTATTGCTAGCGTACCTCCTGTAGGAATTGGTCTTGACCCTGCTGTAGATCCTGCATTTGCTGGTAATCCAAACTACGCACTGTCTGGTACAGCAGGAGCAAACTCAATAGTGCTTGTTCCTTCACAATTACCAGCTCACTCACATAATGCTTTGGGTACAGCAATTGTTACATTAAATGATCCTGGTCATAGTCACTATGTAGGTAACACACCAGAAGGTTGGAGCAGTTCAGGTACCATTGGTATTGTAGATAGAACTCCTACTAATGTTCCAACAACAACAGCTACCACTGGAATTACAGTGACTTCAAATGCTGCTAACAACGTATCTATAACAGTTGAACCTACAGGTGACAACGTAGCTCACTCAAACATTCAACCTGTAATTGCTGCATATTATATAATGTACATCCCTTAATAGAAACAAAATGGTAAATATTTATAATCCATGCTATACCCCAGAAGGACAAACTGCAGGTCCTGGATATTGCATTGGTACAAACAATGTAAAGTATACAGGAGCTAATCTTCCTAACACAGGTATAGAAACAAATGATAACGTAACAGTGGCTCTCCAAAAGATAGACTCTGAACTAGACCCAACACTCTTGGCCCAAGCAATTTTAACTGCCATTGGAAACAGTGTACAGTTAAAAACTGCTCTCTGTGCTCTATTGAGTGAGTGTCCATAACCAACTAAAAAATCAATTTAAATATGACAGTCTTAATAACATTAACCCTAGCTGGGGCAGATACAGGTCCTTTCAACATCTATTCAGATTCAGATGGGTACACTACTCCATTAGCTACAGGGGTATCTAAATCAGCATTATTAGCAGGGTACAGCTTAGCAGGTGTTCCCAATGATGCTACAATCATTAGAGTGACTTCTACAGGAACCTGTACCAACTCTATCGATATGCTTATTGCTAATACCACTACAACAACAACTACAAGTAGTACAACAACAACTACAACTACAGTTCCTCCAACTACAACAACTACAACTACTCCAACTCCAGGATGTCAACAGATATTCTTATATCCTGCAAATGCTACAGCATGTGCTCATTTAGGAAGTTTAGTATTATTTGATACTGACAACTCTTTAACTCCTACAAGATTATGGTTAGAAGGTGAGTGTGGTGTAACTCCTGTAACTGGTGGTAATCAATGGTATTCTCAAGGCCCTGGTGCAGATAGTTATCAAGTAGACAATGGTGGATTTGTTATTGCTACAACAGCATGTCCTTAATATAAAATATCAAAAACTCTGTTTGTTGGTTTACAGAGTATCCCCTGGCCTTTCTAGGCTGGGGGTTTTTGTTTTAACTCTAACAAAAAAAGTTATTCTATATAATTAAATTAGTTAGTAAATTTTTGGGTATATCAAAAATAGTTCCTATCTTTACGCTAATTTTAACTAAACTTACCTACATATGCCTGAAAACCAAAGTCTTTTGGAGCAACTTCAACAGATGCTGCATTGGAAGAAATCAAAAAAATACTATGCTGATAAGCTAGGAATTACAGAGGCAGAGATAGATGGTCTGTTAGCAGACATCAGAAAAGAAGAAAACGCACAAGAAGAAGCAGAGATAGGAAACTACATAGCAGACTTAGAAGATAGAGTGGTTAAGTTTACAGAAGATCTTATAAAGGGTACAGGAGAGGTGGTAGCTAATTTTAGCGAAGAGGTTAAGAGCTTAGATGAACTAATTGAGAAGTGTCACATAGACACAGATAAATGGGAAATAACTAAATATGTACAGAACTTCTGGGGGAATGGAAACAGTCCTCATTGGCAAGTCAAAGCATGGTTAGGTAAGAAGTCTACAGAACAAGTTTTTCAAGATAGTTTTGTAGACTTTTTAGCATCATATCAACCTGTTAGTCAGGAAGTTATGAGTCCTAAGTTCTCTGAACATAAGTTTCCTGCTATGTTGGTTATCAATAAGCAAGACTCTCATTTGAACAAATATGATATTGATGGCAATAACAACATTGCTGATAGACTAGCTTCTATCATGTACAAGGTGGAGCTTATTGCTAATCAAGCACAGCTTTCAAATAACTTAGATCAAATTACATATATTATTGGTTCTGATGAATTCAACAGTGAGTTTACAGGAACTACAACTAAAGGCACTCCTCAAACAAACACTCATACATATCAAGATTCATTTAGCTTTATATGTGACCATGAGGTGTTAATGATTACAATGTTATTACAATACGCTGATAATGTAAATGTAATCTATGTAGCAGGTAATCATGATGAGTATGTAGGATGGCATTTAGTTACTTGGTTACAAACCTATTTTAGAAATACAAACAGACTTACATTTGATGTGAGTCCTAAGTATAGAAAGTATGTAAGCTATGGTGGTTCAGCATTGATGTTTAATCATGGAGATGCTTTAAAGCCAGCTAAGCTTGCAGCATTATTTCCAATAGAATTTAGAGAAGCGTGGTCTTTCCATGACAACTTCTACATATTCACAGGAGATAAACACCATGAAGTTAGTCAAGATTTCAATGGTATTAAATTTTACCAAATTCCAGCATTCTCTAGTGCTAAGAGTCTTTGGGATGATAAGAATGGTCACGTGATGTCTAAGGCTGAAGTGACTGCCTTCTTAATAGAACAAGGCTCAGGAATGACAAATATATTCAAACAATATTTATAATGGCAACATTAAGGAAATTAGTTTCAGACGTTCGTGGAATGCACAAATTGCTGTCCACAGATAACCTTATCACTGATAGGGTTGTTGCTTCTGAGATTAAGAACAACACACAGTTATTAGTTAAACGTGAGACAAATCTCAGAAAGCTTTGGGCTACTGATACTTTGTTTACTACCATCCCATGCCTTGAGATGATAGAAGTTCCTATTTCTGAATGTTGTGAATATGTAGACCCATGTAACGTAGCAAGAAGCAGATACAAACTTCCTCGCATTACAGAAGGAAACTATCAATATGTTATCCAGGGTGTATATTCTATCAACGCTATGGGTGGACAAGGAAAAAGATTCAAAGAGATTACTATCAACAGATACTTAAATTTATTGAAACTTCCTATCATTAAGAATGAACAATACTATTGGATAGCCAATGGTGGTTACTTATACATCAGTAATCCATTGCTAAAGGCAGCAAGAATTTCTGCTTTCTTTGAAGAAGATGTACCTAATGAAATAATGTTTCCTGAGTGTGGCTGTGGCAATGTAGACTATTCTACAGATGAGCTCTGCAAGAATCCTTTAGATAAGGAATATGGCTGCCCTGGATATTTAGAAAAGCAGGTGCTAGAACTAACATCTCAAAAACTGTTATCAACTTATTTCAGATTGAAGACAGATCAAACATCAGATGGGGTTGATGGTCAAGCACCAAATACAACCAACACTAACTAATGCGTACAAAAATAGATTGGAGAAGTTCTAGTAAAGAAAACTATAATAATTTTTGCAATAAAAACCCCACTGTAAAGGTTACATTTGACCAGTGGAAAAACATTATATATCTATATAATGACTATTTTAAAAACTACATTCTAGAAACAGGAGAGAAAGCAAGACTTCCTTTTGGCTTTGGAGAGTTCTCCATTAATAAAAAGAAGAGAAGAAAGCTAAAAACTGTAGATGGTAAAGAGGTGGTTAACTTACCCATAGATTGGAAAAAGACCAAGGAGAAAGGTAAACGCATATACAATTTCAACTATCATACAGAAGGATTTTTCTTTGGCTGGATGTGGTTCAAAGAATCTACAAGAATCAGAAACATAGACCTGTGGTATTTCAAGCCCTCTCGTGCAACGTCTAGATTACTATCCCATTACATAAACATTGACAGTAAGTATCAGAATATCTACTGTGAATGGAAAAAATAAAATAACATGTCATATTATTACAAGTATAACTTTGTTTCTCCTGATCCAGTTTATTCAACTGTCAAGGAAGAGTTAAAGTCTTATTTTGATACAGGAGCAGTAGATGATCTAATGTTCCCAACCTACTTAGATAAGTGTCTTATGAAACTAGGTAGGGCAACGTATGTTATTAGTGAAGAGGTGTTATATGTAGAAGACTTTGAAGCTAGACTCCCAGATAACTTTTATGCTGTGAGAGAAGCTTGGATGTGTACAGCAGCAGAAGGATACCCTTATCAAACAGCCAATTCATTCTACTCTCAAGCATTATCTGAAACCACTATACAGGTAACTCCTGTAACAGTGGGTGGTACTCCTTGTGTAGATTGTCAACATGACAACGCTTGTACCAATCCTCAATGTGATGGAAGTTGTCTACCTCAAATTATACCAGCTGTATACAAAACTAATCAACAAGGAACTAGAGCGTTCAGGCATGAATACTTACTTAAACCAGGTAATATTTCTGCAAGACAAAACTGTGATGTAACTTATACAGATGCTTGGGAGTTTTATCAAACTGCTCCTCCTATTAGAGAGTTCACTCCAGGATCTGCTAGTTATGATAGCTTTGATATTAGAGACAATAAGTTTGTCACCAACTTTAGAAATGGGGTGGTGCATTTGATATTCTATGCTACAGAGTATGATTGTGTTGGTAATCAATTGATTCCAGACAACTATCGTATCAGAGAGTTTGTTGAAGCGTATATTAAATATAAAGTATTTGAAACATTGTCTAATCAGTTAACTGATGAAACATTCCAACAGATACAACAAAAGCTAATCTATTATAAAGCATTACATGATGAGGCTTTTATAATGGCAATGATTGAGATTAAGAAACAAGATGCATGGACTAAACAAAGAAGAGTAAGAAATGACTTACAACGCTTTGGACAATATGAATTACCAAATAGAAGCTCAAGATATGGCAGAGGCTGGAACAGATAATCAAGGAACATCTAACATAAGACAAGAATTCAATCTTGGTAGAGTTGGGCTAGACATGGACTCTTCTGTAAATCAAGTACAGAAGGGGAAACTTTCCTATGCCCTGAATGCAGCATTAGAAAACTTTGACTCTAATTCTGTAAACTATCAGAATGAACCAGCTAACGTGTTCTGTTTAAATTTTCCTGAAGGTTATCAACTTATTGGTACACACTTCATCCAAGAGAAAAACAAACACATATTCTTCTTAACTAATCCTGAAACAGGAGGAAGTGAGATAGGATATATGGATAACAATGACTGTGTATACAACACGCTTTGTACTCCTATTCCTAATACAGAACTAACAGTTTGTGCTAACTCTCCTTGTTTAAACTTTGATATAAACTATCCAATTAAAAAGGTTGTACATAAAATTACTAACTGTACAACAGAGGTTTATTGGACAGATGGATTAAATCCAAGAAGATACATTAACATTGAACAAGTTCCTTACATCACAACTTATGTAGGTAATGAAACTTGTGATCCAATCATCGAAGCAACCTTAGATTGTAATAAATTAAAAGTACAACCTAACTTTCAAATCCCTAGTCTAGATGTTGTTGACATTGTTGTAGGAGGAGATTTAAAAGCTGGTACTTATCAGTTTGCTATTCAATATGCTAATGCATCAGGAGATGCATATACATCATACTACTCAATTACCAATCCTACATCTATTGCAAACACAGAGATAACAACACCTAACTTTGATTACAATGTAGGTAAGTCTATTGTGTTGAATGTCAGTAACTTAGATGTTACAGGATACTTCCAATACTTTAACTTGGCTGTTATCAAAACCATTAACAGTGGAACCACTGTAGAATTAGTGGGAACGTATAACATTCAAGAGAAGTCTACATCTATTACTTATACAGGTCAGAACATAACTCAAATCCCTTTGAGTCTTAACGATGTACTTGAGAAGTTCGCTTACTATGATATTGCTCAAGACGTTACAAACGTACAGGATGTTATTGTGTGGGATAACTTAACTTCTATTGACAGAATCAACTATCAGCAAATAGCTAATAAGATTCAACTTCAGTGGGAGACATATAAGTTACCAGCTAACAATACATATGCTGATGGGTTTTACACTACTAATCTTAGAGGTTATTTAAGAGATGAAGTGTATCCATTTGAGATAGTCTTTTTACTAGACAATGGTAAACAAACAGATGGTTTCCATATTCCTGGTAGAGCTAAGAATGCAAATGAATTAGCATATGCAGATGTGACAACATCTAACCCAGACTATGTAGGAGATGGTGCTCCTGAACCTTATTGGAGAATATACAATACAGCTAGCGTAACTGCTACTTATCCTGTCCCTACCACAAATGCTGGTAAAATAGGAGAGGCTTATCCATATCAATCTGGAGACTTTGCTTATTGGGAATCAACTGATACCTATCCATGCAATGTAGATATATGGGGAGACCTTGCTGGTCAACCTATTAGACATCACAAGTTTCCTGATGTTCTTGTAAGTCCTCACTTTGAAAGTGCACCTATTATATATTCTGGTGGACAGATACAACCAGTGATGCAAAATGCTAGTGCTGTGTATCCAATTGGTGTAAAGGTAGACGTACAACAAATAGCATTTCTCATCCAAGCATCTAATTTAACAGCTGAAGAGAAAGCCTCTATTGTTGGATTCAAAATAGTAAGAGGTAATAGAAGTACAAACAAATCCATCATTGCTAAGGGTATTCTTAGAAACGTAGGTAAATACACTAGAGAAGATCCTAGTGACCCTAATGCTACATACTACTACTATCCTAACTATCCATATAATGATCTTAATGAAGATCCATTCTTACTTGAGAGAAACAACGCTTACAACTCTCAATGTGATACGTATAAGATGACAGTATCAGCTGCTGGTACTTTACAATATACAGATTGTTTTACAGGAGAGGTGACTACACAAAGTTTCACTACTGCTACAACTGAGATATGTTCTATTACACTTCCTGTTTTAAATAGTGGGTCTGCTACATTTGTAAATGTTACAAATACAGCATTTACAATCACAATGACCAGTGCTATTTTAGCATACGCTACTTTTAGATACATAGATCCAGTTACACAAGCCACTCAAAACATTACAGTTTACTATGGTAATCCAGTAACAATAAACTCAACAATTGTTCCTGTACGTATAAGTGGAAGTCCTAGATTTACTATTGTTGCTGCTAACACTAATGAAAACCTTGCCTGCTATCCTCAAAAGCTAGATGGGTTTAATAATAATGAATCACCATACAGACAGGTGTTTAACTCACCTGAAACATCTTTTGGACAACCTACATTAGGTAATGTTCTTAAGCTAGAGAGTGTATTGTTTGGTGCTGGTAGGGCCCACTTTGTTAAAGTGGAGAAGCATGCTATGTACAAACTTCTCACTGAGCAAACACAAATCAGTGCTTTGAACTCTAGTAAAGCAATAGCTGACCTAGGAGGATTTAATGCTTCAGCATTCTTCACAGCATATCAAACATATCTACAGATCTATATAAATGGTATCAGTAGACAAAACTTTGCATATTCTTTTAATTCTAGATCTAGCTATGACTATAGTGTAGATATTCCTAATGATCAAGGAGTTAAGCAAAGACAACTTGATAAGTCACAGTACATTTTCCCAGGTGTTCAATCTGTGGGAGATAACTATGACATCAACAACTGGAACAGAGAATCATCAGTATATACCAAGAGTATTGAAACAAGAACTGGAGTGGGAGCTGTACCAGCTTTACCATATCCTAACAAAACACCAAATCTTGTTGTAGCAGGTGTAAGTCAAATTAGTGATACTTCAAGATTTACAATTTCACAAGTAGATAACTGTGCTAGTCCTGAGGCTCAAGAAGATATAAAGGTTGTTTCATATTATGGTTCAATCAAGACAATCAATAATGGACAGTGGGGACAGATATATTCATATCAAACAATTGATACAGGATTCCAAAGAATATTTAATGCTCTCCCTGCAAATGATCCTGAGGTTATCTTTGGTGGTGATACATTCATTGGTAAGTTTGGATTCAAAACTAAACTTCCATTCTTTATTGATAATAGAGTGAATGCTCCTGATGACAGTGACATTTACTATGATGAGATTGGTAATGTGGCTTACCCACAATACTGGCACTCAGCTAGATCTATCCTATCAGACTACTATGTGGGTGGTACATTGATGAAGAACATCATATCTACCAAAGCACATTATTTTGATTGTCCTAATGATAATATTGTACAAACATCAACTAGTACAACAACTACATCTACAACACCTCCTCCAGGAACAGTGGTGGCTGGTTCTTTGAACTACACATATGGTGGCAAAATGTATTTGTTTGCATATGGTATTCCTTATTACTATGTAGAGAGTTCTATCAATGTAGACTTACGTCAAGCATTCAACAACTTGGAGGGTGACTTCTACCCACATGTGAGCTCAGGTATTCCTGACCAATGGTTCCAAGAAAGTAGAGTGCCTATTGCATTTGATAACACTTACTATTACAATACAACATTCACTAAGCAAAACGTAGAGAACTTCTTCTCTCATTTGCCTGCAGATTGGGTACAGCAATTATGCTACACCCATTTTCCATTCAGAGCAATATACTCTGATAGACAAGAAAGCTATTCTGATAACAGAATAAATAGCTGGTTGATATATCGTCCAGTGAACTTCTTTGACTTCCCTCAAAACTATGGTAACTTAGTATCTCTAGATGGTATACAGAACAGAGCAACCTTAGCTAGATTTGAGAATAAGACATTGTTATACAATAACTTATTAACTATTGACACAAGCAATCCTCAGGCTGCATATTTAGGAGGTGGTGATTTATTTGGCAATACACCTCCAATTGACTTTGCAGAAACAGACCTTGGATATGTAGGATGTCAGAACAAGATGTTACTTAGAATACCACAAGGTCAAGTTACTGTAGATGCCAAGAGAGGACAGATATTCTTAATCCAAGGCACCCAAGCAACAGATATATCAGGCTTTGGTTCTGGGTTAAATAGATTCTTTACAGACCATTTATCATTTGAAATATTAAGGTATTTTCCTAATATTGATACAGATAATCACTTCAAGGGTATTGGATTACATGGTGTATTTGACAGCAAGTTTGAAAGAATCATCATCACTAAACTAGACTATATTCCTCAACCAGGAAAAGAAATATTCTATGATGAAGTGGCTAAAGAGTTTTATGTAAACCAACCAACTGCTGGTAATACATCAGTGAAGAGGTTTATAAATGTAACAGACTTAGAATACTTCTGTAACAAATCATGGACTGCTTCATTTAACCTAAACACTAAGAGTTGGGTAAGTTTCCATACATACATTCCTAACTTCTATATAGGAGAAAATAACTTCTTCTATTCTGGATTAAATGAAGGTTGTGATATCACAGCAGTGGCAGTTACAGAGATTCCTTCTCCAACCACTACAACTACTACCACAACAATTTTATATTGTAACTTGTCTGGTACAGCAGAGTGTATAGATTGTGGAATCACTACTACAACTACAACATCTAGTAGTACAAGCACTACAACTACCACAACCACTGCTACACCAACCACAACTACCACTACAACATCAAGTGTTTTCTACAATGTTGATTGGAGAATATCAGAATTTTCTAATACTGGACAATTAATACAGTTATGGTATAGTACAGACTTTGGTGCAACTTGGACACTATGGATAACAAGTACATTCCCAATTAGTGATTATCCACTTTATGATAATTTTGCTGGTACAATATTTAATGGAGGAGTTACAGTGTATCTTGCTATAACTGATACATCTGGTAATGATATTCAATATGGAACAGGTGCATCTAGTGGAGATTTTACATCTCTTTGTGGCAAATCAAATCCTTTCATAATTCCATCAATAAGTGCATATACAATAGTATATTTTAATCTTAATGCTAGTGGAGGAAACTTTGTTAACTGTCCTGTACCAACAACTACAACAACTACTACTAGTACATCTACTAGTACAACCACAACAACAACTACTACTCCACCACCACCAGGATGTGAGTTATCTGGAACAGCAAATTGTACAGATTGTATTTAAACATAAGATAAATGGCAAAGACAGTAATAATAAGATTAACATGCTCTGGTGGTAGAACTGGACCTTTCAATATCTCTGATAATGAAGGCAATGTTCTAGGCACCAATATAACCAAGCAAAACTTAATTGATGGTTATACTGTTAGTGTTGATGACTCTATTGAGAGTGTTATTATAACATCTGCAGGCAAGTGCAATGGAATCTTTATAGAGGTTTCAATTGGCACAGCTACTAAAGAGGAGCTTGCAGCTTTGACATATACAACATGTAACACAGGATCTATTTGGAGACATCTGACAGATGTACAAAACTATAATAAGTTCTATGGTAATATAGAACCATATATAATTGAATATCCTTTTAGCTACCAAAGCTATGATGAGATATTACAAAACGTGAAAGACTACAGTAAAGTGTACAACTATCTACCTATTCCAGATGGTGTGTTCAATGACAATGCTAGGATAGAAGTTGATAATCAATGGTTTAACAAAGCTGTTCTATACAATGGACAACAGTCTACAGGTGTATTAGAATTGGTACCAAAGCCTATCAACAACCTAAGTGCATACTTAACCTACCCTATGTACAATACTAATAGTAAAACCATTATGTATACAAAGAGTGATAACTTCTATCAATACAATACATTCTGGAGTCTTGTTAAGAACAAATCTATACCTTTATTCATGACAAGTTGTGAGTCTTTATCTATAGATAAGATTGTAAATCAACCAAATATGGATTATGGAAAGAGATCATTTAAGAAAGAACCATTGAGAGCTAAAGACCTCAAGGTGAGACACATACTTGATAACAGTTCTGAAGCTCATATAGTTTCTCAATTCATTATTACACCTGCTCAAATCTCTTACAAATAATGGCAAATTGGTTAGATAAATACGAACAAGGAGGAATGGTCTTAAAGAAGAAGACCAAGGATAACTATGGTAAGAAAGCTAATCCTAACAACGTACAAGCGTCTGTAGGTCCTGACTTTGTAGGACTAGGTTATAATATTAAAGGTAGAAACTATTCTCCTGCATGGGGTGGACAATTTCAGAATGGTGGTTTCTTACAACCTACTAGTCCTAAATTACCAAAAGGATATGTAATACCATATAACACTCCTAGCACTGAATTAGCTATGTCTATAGGAGGAGAAGATGGAGAACCAGCTTATTTAATTCCTTCATTTAAAGGTGGTAAGAAACTAAAAGATCCTATTGCTGAATATAAGAAGACAGGAGAACATCTTGGTGGTCCATTTAAAACATGGCAAGAAGCTGAGAAGTGGGAACAAGAGATTAGACATCCATATGTAGAAAAAGGAAAACCTATTCCTACACCACTTAAGAGATGGGGAGATATGGCTATGGGTGGTGGTATCCCAGGTGCTGTAGGATTCACGTACGCACGTACAATTGATCCTGCTCCTAGCAATGGTAAATATGCTAAAAAGACAAAAGCTTCTGCACAGAATGGACAAGAGATGAAGTTTTACCAAGAAGGGCTAGACTTCACTCCTAAGACTATTAGTCAGAATGGTTTAATCATGGACAGGTTTAAAGAAGAGAAAGCTCCATCAGATGCTACACGAGTGGCTGCTCCTGTAAAAGTTCTTACTAAGAAAGAGCAAGAAGAGAATGCTAGGATAAATAAAGAAACTCAAAAAAGAACTGAAGAACGCAATAAGCAAATATTAGATGAGAGAGCAGCTAGGAGAACAACAAAAGGAGATGTAAATGTTCCTGGTAGTTTTAATATAGCAGAAAAAGCTAGATTATTTCCTGAAAGTGTTGGTGGATTGGGAGAAATGTTTGATGAATACATAAACCCTGCATATACAGTGGGAGGATTAGCAGATGCACTTGGAGAATCAGTTGCTGCAAGAAGTCCTGAAGGTGTTGCTGCAACATTGGCAATGACTGCAGGACTAGGAGCAATGGGTCTTGATCCATTAGGAAGTGCTATGAAAGCTCAACGTTTTTCTAGAGGAGCAATCGATAACCTTGGTTACAATGTACAAACTGCAGGGTTTATTGGTAAAGGTCCAAGACCTACAGTTCAACCAACTAACCTAGAGTTAAATGCAATACGTCAACAAAGACTTAATAATGCAGTGACACAAGGAAGCCAAAGCTCAAGAGTTCCTTATCAGTTTCCTACAGATGAAGAACTTCTTGCTTGGAATACAGCAGAAGCTAATAGATATTATAGAAGACCTTCTGAAGTAACTCCTCCAGCACCTAGCACTCTTGAACTTGATCCTATTGAAGAATATTATCAAAGAAACCCTAGACCTGTTACACAAAGAATTCCTACTGAAGAAGAGTTAGCTGCTGTACGCAGTCAATTTCCTGTTGATAGAGAACTTCAATCTAATTTACAAATAGCTGCAGATGATCTTTTGCAAAGAATTAGAGGTGGAAGTTCAACAAGTATAACTCCTGCTCCTGCTCCTCAACCAATGAGTGAGAGTTTGCAAAGAGCTCTTAGAGATATAGACACAGAACCATCAGTAATTGATTTGGACTTTATAAGTGAAGATGATTTAGTTGCTCCAGCTCCAGCTCCTCCTGCTGCAGCATTACCTGTTGAGAAACAATGGGAAGCTGATAAGTTTCGTATTGGTCAAGGTGATCAATCAGGTGAATTTGTAACTAAACATCCTGAAGGTCACAATATACGTGAAAGCATAGAAGCTTATGAATCTGGTCGAATATTAAGAACTTATGATATAGCTGATGCAAAATCTCCTTCGCAACATATACAAATCAAAACTAGACAATATCCAGGAGACCCATATGTAGATGTAAGAGATGTAAGTTTCTTTAATAGAGACCCTAAGAGTAGCTCTAAACAAATGAACATTGTATTTAGTCACCTACCTGAAAAAGCACGTATAGAACCAATAAGTACAAGTATCCACTCTCAGCCATTATTAAACACACGTGTTGCTAAGTTAAGTAGTGGTCAACCAGGTAGAATACAAATTGAACCATTAACACGAATGTCTTCATTAAACCAAATTACTCGTTCTAGCTTTTCTCCAGATGCTTGGTATACTGAGATAATTGATCAATTTCCAAAACTTGAGAGAACTTATAAAACAATCAATGAGTATACAGGATCAGAGTTACCAATGCCTTATATAAAGTATAAAGGAAATCCAATATCATTTGAAGAGTTTAAATCACCTGATTTCAAAAGACAAGTTATGGAAGCTGGTAATCTTTTTGATATAGATGTAATGGTGAACAAATATAAGACAATTAAGAACTGGAAGAATGGTGGACAGATTGTAGACCCAATGGGACAATGGGCACACCCAGGAAAAACAACTATCATCCCAGGCAATGATATCACCATGAAAGGTGTTAACTATGATGTACTAGGTGTAAGTAATACTGGTGACAAAAAGTTGATGAAACCAGGAAAGAATTATAAATTTGATGGAGATTATGTCACTGAATATCCAAAAGGTGGCTGGCTAAATAAATATAAATAAACCACATATAAACGTTTGATATGAAAGATCAAATCTTAAAGATTGCAGGAGTTAAGTCTGAAAAGGAATTCTACAAGAAGTACCCAACAGAAGAAGCATTTATGAAAGCTCATAAGAAAGAGTTTAAGAAAGCTGCTATGGGTAAGTCTATGGTATACAAACAGTTACATCAACTAAGTGACTTTGGTAACCCTCCTATTGCTCAAACTGGAGTAACCACACCACCTGAGTTTAAATTTACTAAACCAGAGAGTTTTGGTGCTGGTGCACAAACAGCTGGTATGAGTGCTCTTAATAATTTAGATAAAATTGCTGGTGGAATTAGTGCTATTGCTGAGCAAAAGAGAAACATTAAAAAGGCTGACCAAGCTGCTCAGTTATCAGGACTTGCTTTGCAAGCTAATCAAACTATGGAGCAACCTAAACGTAATTATGTTAGAGAAGAGGACAATCCAATACAACCTGGACAATTAGGTAATCCTTATGGATCAGGCACAAACTACTTAGCTGAGAATGGTACAATGATTGGTGGCAACCCCACTGAGATTCAGAATACATATGCTCCTAATGATATCTACAATGATCTTGGATTTGAACCATTGCAAGAAACATACAAACAATTTAAACATGGTGGCCATATGCACAAAGCAGAGTTTGGAGAATACTTCCAAGACTCAGGTCAAGCACAAATTGGTAGTGCTGTAGGAGAATCTATTGGTTCTGCCTTTGGTCCTGCAGGAGCTGCTGTAGGTAAGTTTGCTGGTAAACTATTAGGAAATGCATTAGGTGGTGCTAAGGATGCTAGAGCATTACAAGCACAGAAAGATAAAATGGCTTTGACTCAAAGTCAACTTGGGTTCCAACAAAACAGATCACAAGGTCCTCTCAACGCATATATGGAAGATGGTGGATGGGTAAGTAATGATTGGCAGCCACAAGTAATTGCTACATTTGGTGAGCATAAGTTAAAAGACTTATTACAACCTCCTAATGATGCAGACATGTTACGTGCAGGTGGACACTTAAAAGAGTATACACCTCCTAGTGCTGCAGCTATGTTTACTGGTAGACCTGATATGCCTATGGCTCAAAATGGAGTACAGATGGCAATGGGTGGTGAGTTAGAAGTAGGAGATGGTGGATACCTTGAAACAATGTCATACAATCCTAACTTACCTGGTGGTGAGATAGGAATGTTCAGAGGTGCGTCTCATGACAATGGTGGTATTCAAACTAAGTATGGTGAGAATGAAGTGGAAGTAGAAGGTGGTGAACCAGCTGTTAAATTAAAAGATGGTGGATCTAGTGATAACCTTGTTGTATTTGGCAACATGAAAATCAATAAAAACATAGCAGATCTTATGGGAGATCCAAAAGCAAAAGGAATGAAGTTTAAAACATATATAGCTGACATTGCTAAGAATGATGCTAAACAATTAAAGAAAATTAGTAAAGCTGTTAATTTAATTGAAAACTCTGATGAGAACAATGCATTTGATCATTTGTCTTTAAATACAGGAAAGGCTATGCTCCAAGGAGCTAACGCTTGGCAAAAGATTAATGCTGATAAGATTAAAGAAGCAGGTATTGTACAAGATGCTATTCATCAGACAGCTAAGCATTTAGGTGTTAAGAATGACAAATTAGCTGAAGGTAAATTTGAAAAAGAAACAGACCCAAGCATGGTTGCCAAGTATGGTACTAGAGTACAAAAAGCTCAAGGAGGAGGAAACTGGGAAGGAGATGTATGGGTACCTGAAGAAGAATCACAAATGACTTTGCCAGATTTTGTAATTTCAAATACCCCTAAATTTCATCCTCCTAGCATCGAAGACATGCCAGGTGATTTCTTCTCACCTAAGAAAGGTAGTAAAGTATTAAATGCATTAAAGAAAACAGGTAAGTTTCTTGGAGATTATGCTCCTGCTGCTTTGTCTAATCTAGAACCTTTCTTAAGACCTACTAATGCAGATGAGCAGTTACCTCCAGATCAATTGTATCCTGAACTTTATGCATTGGCTACCAATCAATTACAACCTGTACAGGCTCAGACATTCCAACCAATGTTAGACAGCCCTGTTGATATTTCTTTTAATGATCAACTTGCTGCAGTTGATGCTCAATCAAGAGCTGCTATTAGAGCTGCTGGTGCTAATCCTGCTGCACAGGCAATGATTATGGCTCAGACATTACAAGCTAAAAATCAACTACTAGGAGAACGAGATAGAATGAATACTGCAAACAGAATGCAGGTTTATGATAAGAACAGAGCGTTGTTAAATGATGCTAAACTTAGAAACTTGCAAATCCTTGATAAACAGTACGAAAGACAAACTGAAGCTGCATCTAATACTGCTGAGAGAAACTTTAGTGCATTGAGTTCTATTGCTGCTAAGACTGCACAACAAAGAGCTGTTAATAGAAAGATGGCTGTTCTAGAGAATATGTACAACTTCAGATTTGATCCTAAGGGTAGAGCAATCAATGCTAATGCCCTACAGTTCTTTAACACGTCAGGTAATCCATTTGGTAGAGGACAGAGTTCTGGGCAACTAGAAGAAGGTTATGAAGATCTTTTCAATGCAGCAGGACGTAGAGTTGCAACTAGAAAGGCAAGTAGCTCTCAAAAACCTTCTCTTGATGAACTAGATAGTTTTATGGGAACGCAAAAGAATGGTGGTAAAACAAAAGCTAGAAATAGCTCAATTGTAAAAGCTCTAAAAAACCTCTAACTAATTCAGTTATAGTGAATTACTAAAATTTGTTATAGCTCTTGGTAATTCTAATATTTTAAATTAATTTTGTATTATGGCATCGTTTACTGATAAATCATTTCAATTTAACCCCTACATCCAGGAACTGCCAGTTCAGGAGATGTACCAGGTTGGTATGGCCAAACAGGCCCAGTACAACCAAGGTGTGCAAAAAATCCAGAACTACATTGATAGGGTGGCTGGTGTAGACGTGTATTTAGATGTAGATAAAGAATATCTTCAGTCAAAGCTAGGTGAATTAGGTAATAAGTTAAAGACAGTGGCAGCTGGTGATTTCTCTAACCAACAGTTAGTTAACTCTGTTACTGGCATGACAGCACAAATATCTAAGGATCAATTGATTACAAATGCCATAGGGTCTACAGCTAGATATAGAAGTGGATTAAGTAAAATCCAAAAAGATATAGATGAGGGTAAATCAAACCCAGCTAATATAAAAAACTTTCAAAAACAAGCTCAACCTTGGTTAAGTTCTACAAAACCAGGACAAGTGTTTAATGGTACATACAATCCTCACTTTGACATCATGAAGTTTGCTAAGGAGCAGTTTGATGCTGTTAAACCAGGCAAGTGGTCATTTGATCAATTGTATGAAACAGATGCTCAAGGTAACTATAAGTTTGATATTGTAAAAGATAAGAAAGGTAACATCATAAAACAAACTCCTGTTGTTTCTCCTTACATGGTAAGAATGGAACAAGAGGGTAGACTACCTGCAGAGGTTAAAGCTACACTTAATCAGATCTTTTCTGATCCTAGAGTGACTAAGCAACTTCAGATTACAGGAGAGTACAACTATGGAAACATTGATGAGAAAGGTCTTGCAGACATGGTGTATGCTCAAAGGGATGAGAAGACAACAGGATACAATGATAAGATAGCTGAACTTACATTACGTAAGACACTAGAAAAAACTGATGAGGGTAAGAAACTCATACAAGGAGAAATAGATCAGCTTCAAAGTAAATTAGATGGAGTTAATTCTTCATATGATAAACTAGCACAAGAAGCTTACAAGAACCCAGACTACGTAAGAGGATTTGTTTATAAAGAAAACTCTCTAGATAACTTACGAGGCATGTTTGGTTCAGTAAAGGTGAGCAAGGAAAATATGGAAAGTCCTCTTTGGAATGCTAACTTTAAAGAATGGCAAGAGGCTAATCGTATGAGAGAATCAGCTGCTGACCTTAAGTACAAATATGATGCTCTTGCCCAAGCTAGTGAATTAGCTAGATTAGCAAGAGAAAATGATCTTAGAATAGCAGCATTGAAAGCTACAACTGGTAAGAAAAAACCTGGGTCTGGTCCTGATGATGAACGAGGTCTTGAGTTTGCTGAGAATGAATCTAGCATGGATGTAATTGTAAACAGTGAGCAAGTAAAAACAAACGCTGCTAATGACATGTTAACTACAGGTAATGAACTTGTATGGTCAGGCTTCTTTGCTAACAATCCAAAAAACATTCAGGCACTAAGCAAACAAATAGCATTAGGTAAAACAAGAGAGCAAGGTATAGAAACCATCTTAAAGAATACTGCTAATGCTAACAAAGAACCATATGTAGATTTTATAAACAGATGGTCTGATAAAGTGGTAAATGAATTAAAGACAAAGCCAGGTGGGGTACCTCCTGCTTTGGGTGATGCTTATAATTTGTTTAAAAAGAAACAAAAGACTTTCCAATCTATATCACAGGAGGCAGCAGATGTTGATGCAGCAGTGGCTAAAGAATTAGGAACTGATTTATTAAAGGTGATCAATACTGTAGATATCAAAGATACACCAATGAAGTTCCAAGGTAAAGATGTTATAGTTACTAAAGAAGACTTCTATGACCTAGCTATATATGCTAAAGGTAATGTCACTGTAGGTGGCTATTTTGATGACAAGGTGCATAAAGAAAATGCCAAAGCTGCTGAAGCTAGATTAAATAGCAGAGGTAAAGCTTTTTTAATTCCCACTGTATTAGATAAGTTTGCTACCAGTACTCTTAGTCCTTCAGGTATTTTAAGAGATTGGAAAACTACAATAAGACAAGGTGTAGAACTATTACCATTTACAGATCAAGTTTATTTAAGAAACCCTAAAGGGTATCAAGTAAACGTGGATACTAAAGGTGACTTTGAAAACAATTTAAAAAAGGTATATAACATAATAAATACTGAAGCTTCAGCAAAAGCATTAACTAGAAAAGCTGAACTTCTTCAAAGTAAGAGCTTCTTCAAGCCTGATGTTAAGATGCCTATCCTTACAGGTGATGCTGAAACAGACAGACAAACCCTTAATGATATTAGAAGATGGACACTTGATTATGGAAGATCTGGAAAGAACTTAGCAGTCTCAGGTGAATTAGATGGAATGTTAGAAGCTATTAAAGGAGATCTAGCAGATATTTCATTAGAAGCAAAAACAATGACAGGTCCTGGTGGAAAGAAGGTTATACAAATATTAGGAACTGATTTAAAGACTAACAAGTCTGGATCTATTGTAATTGCAGATGATGAAGCTAAAGGTCTTGGTATTGATGTAAGTGGATTGTATGAGTCAGATGAAATTACAAACGTAAGACGTGCTATAAGAAGAAATCCATTAGGCTCTACAACTATGTTAGATGCAGGAGATGTTTCTACATATCTAAAACAAAATGGTTCATACTTTGAAAAGTTTGAATTCCCAAGAATGGTAGGTAATCCTAACTATGATATGCAAGCTAATATAGTGAAAGCTAATGATATGTACTATGCATATATTTATACCTCTACAGCAAATGGTGGTAAGAGGAATGTACAAGCATTACCAGGTGATCCAAACTTGGAAGTTGTTGTAAATAAATTGAAATCACTAGGTCCAGAATTTGCACAAGCTGCATTAAAATAATAAAGAATGCCAGAAGAAAAAATAATTAATTTAGGAGAAGGTGTTAATGCTACGCAGCCTACCACTGAACCAAAAGTTGTTAACTTGGGTGGTCAGTCAAATTTTCCAGATATCAGTCTTGATTTCTCTAGAACTGATAGCAAGGTGGGTGTTGTTGGAGGTGATATGTCTCCTCAAGATATATGGAACAATACTGATCCAGGAAAAACTAAAGTTCCTCAACTTCCTGTTTCTTCAATATATATTGGCAATAGATATAAAAGCAGTAGACCATATGAAACTGATCTAGAAGAAAAGTATGCACAACAACAGAGTGCACTAGAGCAGTGGAGAAATGGTGCCTTAAAGTTTGTAGGCACAGCTACCAATAGTTTTATCTCTGGTACAGCTGGTACTGTCTATGGCTTAGGTGCTATGGTACGTGATGGTAGATTCTCTTCATTGTTTGATAATGAGATTAATAGGAAGTTAGATGATTCATACAAGGCATTAGAAGATATACTTCCTAACTATATGACCCAGAAGCAAACTGATGCTAACTGGTATTCCCCTGATTATTTATTGACAGCTAACTTCTTTTCTGATGGTATCCTTAAAAACTTAGGGTATTCATTAGGTACAATAGGAGGTGGTTTTGCGTGGAGCAAAGCCCTAAAGGCATTGGGTGTAACTAGTAAGTTAGTCAAAGCAGGTCAAGGTCTGGAAGCACTAACAGCTGTAGAAGAATCTATGGCTGCAGCTCCTAGGTTACAAAAGTTTGCTGCGTTTGATGGTGCACTTAACTCTGTAGCACAGAAGTATTTAAAGTCACCAGCAGCTTCTGTATTGAGAAACTCAGACAGAATTATTACATCTGCCACAGGTACATTTGGTGAAGCAGGATTAGAAGGTCTTCAGAACATGAACACCTTTAGAAACAATGCTATCGAAGAATATAGAGATAAGTATGGTGAAACTCCTACAGGTAAAGATCTAGATGCTATCAACGCTTATGCAGATAAGATAGGTAACTTTACATGGGGAATGAACTCATTGCTACTCACAGCAACAAACTACATTCAACTTCCAAAGATTTTGGGTTCTTCTAAGAAAGCAGATGCTGCATTGATCAATGACATTGAGCAATCAGTAGTTGGTGGAGAATGGTCTAAATACTTACCAAAGACAAGACTTGGTAAAATAGGTAGTGGCATCAGAAACATTGGTGGACTTATTGTATCTCCTTCAGAAGGTTTTGAAGAAGGTGCACAGTTTGCTATTCAAACTGGTGTTAATGATTATTTCAATAGAGCATATAGAAATAAAAAAGATGTTTCTAGTTTCCTAAATAACACAAACAGTGTAATGGGAAACATAGTTGAATATGGTATAGATGAAACATTGAATACCAAAGAGGGTATGCAAAACATCCTCATAGGTGCGTTGTCTGGTGGATTACAACAAGCTGGATATGTAGGCACATACCAAGATGAGCAAGGAAGAACAAGAGTAGGGTTTGGTAAATCTGGTGAATTAGGAGAAAGAGGATTTTTAGGATATGGTGGTGAAAGAGGTAGAAATACAGATGTAGCAATACAGGCATTGAATAAAACAAACTCTGCAGCTGTTCTAAAAGACCTAGCTAACTATGTTGGTATTGGTATTGGTTCTCAGAAAGCAAGACAAGCAGCTATCATAGCTAATGATAAACTCACTGAGAAAGACATGGAGCATGACTTCACTCTATCTTATTTAATGCCTAGAGTAAAGTATGGTAAGATAGATGCTGTTAACCAAGAACTATCCTACTACAAATCTCAAGCTATGGATAACGTAGGCTTTGAGGAATTAGTAGCTGATGGTATAGTTAATGCTAATGAAACTAAAGAACAATTTGTTCAAAGACTTGACAACTTATCAGCTCTAGCCAAGCAGGTAGAAGATACCTATTCTATGGTTAGAGAAAGATATTCTAACATTGCTGATAGAGAAGGTAACAAGTTATATAGTGATAAGGTGATAGACAAACTTGTATATGCCACAGCCAAGGTGGGTAACTATGATGTGCGTATTCCACAAGTGAATTCTATTTTAAATGTAGCTGGTATCAATACTGCTGAAATCTTACAAAGTATTATTTCAGGTAATGAGCCTAACAAACAAGCTACACAAACTGTACTAGATCAAATCAATAGCATGGATGTTATATCTGATGTTAAAGAAGATCTTAAAACTGCACTAGCTGATGTTATTGACCTTTCATTAAACAGAAGAAAATATATCCAAGAGTATGATGCTATCAAGCAAGATCCTAAAGGATATGAGGAAATGGAAGAAGAGTTTGGTGCAGAGGAAGAAGTTCCAGTTACTGTTGAACAGAGAGTTGCCCCAACAAAGAAGAAAGGGAAAGAGAAAATTGTTGAGAAGAAGTTAGAGATTGGTAAAGAGTATACTCTTGAAGAACCAGTATTGGTACAGAATGGTAAACTAATAGTTCAGCCAAAGATAAGCGTACTATCACAAACCTTAGGAGGAGAACTAGAAGTTCAACTTCCTGATGGTAGTGTAACTTTCCTTACTCCTGAACAGTTCAGACAGTTTAAAATAAGTGACCAGTTAGTTTCAAATGAGGATGTTAATTACATCATGGATAAGGCTATTGCCACTGTGTTAAAGAAGGCTGAGTTCAAAGATGTTCAAAAGCCTGAAGATCAAAGTGCTTTAGAGTTTGTTAACTCATTAGACAACCCTGAGTTAATTAATGCTATCTTTGCAGAATATAATAAGGCAGCTACCAACTATTTTAAGAATAAGGCTAAGGATGAAAAGATTAAGAAGGGAAATGAAGAAATTCTAAATAGTCAGAATACAGAAGTACCAGGCGAACAAACTGGTGCCAAAGCTGCTGAGTATGAGCAGGTTAATAAAAAGACCAAGTTAATTATTCCTAGAGCCACTATATCTACTCCTCAACTTCCTGGGTATCAAAACTCTATAAAGTTTGGAGCTGACATGTATAAGTTTTCTAATAGAAAACAAATACGTGGTGTATATGTAACAGCTAAAAATGAAGAACAACTAGGACTAAAAGGATTGATGAATCACATCAAAGGAACTAGTGATGTGGATCCTAGCAAAACTATTGCTGTGGTAATGGTTGAGCAAGTTGGTAGCAAGATTAAAGTGGTGGGTGTAGATGGTAAAACATTAGACAACCCTACATTTGATACTGCTGTATTTCAAGTGATGCCAGATCCTAAGTTCCAGTGGAGCGAGAAGTTTGGTGGTAAGAGTATGTTCCCTCAGGATACAACAGAAGCTGAGAAGAATGCAATTATAAAAGAGTACACTGAGTTTGCAAATGAAACATTAGACTCTACAGACTTAAACACTTTCCAGATTGAGGCATCATTTGGTGTTCCTCAAACTGTATTAGATGCACAGGGTAATCCTGTTAAGAACGTAAGAACTGGTGCTGTAGCTGCTGGATTGATTCAAGAATCAGACCTAGCTACAAAGCCTGTAATATATATTCCTACTTTGAACAATGTAGCTCAAAGAGGATCAACAAGTTATGCTAATGCTTTAGGTAAAATATTCTTGATAGCAGGTAATGGTTATGTTCCATTACAGAACAAGTTACATAGTGAAAAAGAAGCTGAGGTAATTTATCAAGCAATTAGTAGATTAGCTACTATTAGATTTGAAGTAGGAGACTTTAATTCAGCTGAGGCTAAACGTCTAGGGGCTGATCGTCTATTTGATTGGTTACGTACTGTAACCTATTGGGGAAGTCCTAAAAATGCTGCTAGTCCAAACAGTGTGTGGTTTAATGCAGATGGTCCACTAGAATTAAAACTTAACATATCAAATGATGGTACAAGTTATCCATTCACTCCACTTAGCATAGAAGCAAATAAAGATGCTATTGTAGAGAAGTTACAAACTATGTACAATAACGTAAGATCTGCTTACGTTAGCTCTGAACTATCTAATTGGAATAACTCTTATGAACAAATACTAAGCGTTGGTGCTGATGGCAAGATAACCACCAAAAAGTGGAAGAACTATCAAAGCTACTTATTATCTACGTCAGGTAGAACAGGACAAGAAACTCCACTAACTGTACCTTACAAAGAAGCTACACCTACCACTACTAATAGAGAAGGTATCTACTTTGTAAACACAGATACAAAAGAAAAGTATGCTGGTGTAATTAATAAAGCTACAGTGGCTAAGAAGAACATTGTTATTCCTGTAGCTCCTTCTCCAACAGCAGGATTTGTAATGGATGGTAAAACACCTAACACAATCAAGAATGCTCAGTATGGAGATATTGTATTCACTGTAAATGGTGAAGAGTTAACAACAAGTGGTGGTAAGTCTGGTGTTGCGTTAGTACAAGATGCAAGTGGTAAGTTAGTATCTCAACCAGCAATTGAAAAATTAGCTGCAGAGAAAAGCCTTCCTATTGATAAAGCTACTAGTTTATTAGCTAACTCTATATATAATAAGTTGACAACCCCTGCTGCTGCTCCTGTAGCTCAACCAACTCCTGCTCCTGTAGCTACTGTAGCTCCTGTTGAAGAAGTTGCTACAGAAAGTGATGAGGCTGAGATTACTCCATCTGATGAGGATTTGATTAGACAACAGATGAATGAGATGGGAGATGATGCACCATTTCGTGTTAAGGTTCAGCAAGATACAGATAAGTTTGAGAAAGAAGATTGGCCAAAGATTGAGGAGTTCATGAAGAATAACTTCCCTATGATTCCTCTATATAGAGTTAAGAACATTATCAGAGGCTTGGGTGGTATTGAGGCTTGGGGTATGTTGAGAAATGGTGGCATCTATGTATACGAGAATGCAGAGGTGGGTACAGCATACCATGAGGTATTTGAAGCAGTATGGAAACTATTCTCTAGCCCTGAAGAAAAGATTAACATTACTAATGAATTTAGAAATAGAGCTGGTAGTTTTGTAGACAGAGTGACTGGTGAAACAGTTAAATACTCTGAGGCTACTGACTTCCAACTTAAAGAACAATTAGCTGAGGAGTTCAGAGACTTTGTACAATATGGCAAGGTTCCAATGAAACCAGCTAAAGGACAACCATTTATTGTTAAGTTGTTCAATGACTTAGTTAACTTCATCAAGTCATTCTTTGTAGGACCACAAGCTGCTAGGAACACAGAGGAGTTATTCAAGAGAATGACCACTGGTTTCTATAGCAAGCAATTTCCTGCACGTCAACAACTATCTTATGCAAAAGCAGGTATTATTAATATCAGTGATGCATTTGCAGATAGAGAAAGTGAAACACGTATTAAAGGATTTGCAGGTCAAGAGGTGAATGACATCATGCAACAAATGACCTATGAGGTTTTAAGAAGAGTTGTTAGACCAGGAGGTAATATATTTAACATTACTAACAATACTGTAAGTAATGAAGAACTTAAGGATGCTTTACAAAAGACAGCACTTAAGTCTAGAAAGGCTGCTGAAAAGTTAATTGAGAAAGCTAGAAAGGTAAGTGAGCAAGAAGGTAAAGCTGCTGAAGAAAGATATGCGTCTATCATTGATAAGTCTAATTCACTATGGAGTAGGATTACAAACAACTGGGATGCACTAACTGAGAAGCATAAAGAATACTTACTATCTTATAACATTGAGTTTGATGAGAACAATGAAGCAGTTGTTCTTGAAGACAAAGGTAAAGATGAAACATACAGTAGTGCTGAGAAGATAGATAACTTCAGAAAGGCCAACTCTGCTATCAAGTTATTGCTTTCTACTATTCCTATAGTTAGAAATGGTGACTTGGTATATACATCTATTAATGGAGCTAAGTTAATTCCTACAAGTGAGGTTTATATGACTATCATTAATAGAACATATGCAGCCACTAACCCTGATGAAATGTTAGAAGCTTTACGTCAACTAGCAATAGATGATGAAAACTATCGTACATTATATGAGCGTATTACAAGAAAACCATATGATGATGGAGACCCTAGCTATGAAAACCTAGGTGAAGACCATCAACTTAGATTAGTTAATGCCTTATGGAGATTGTTTAATAAACAAAACCCTACAGTTAAAAACTTGTACATCCTAGACAATGGTGATGTTCAGGTGGGAGATTCTAACTTCACCACAGCAGCTAGACAATTAGCTGATGAGTTTAAGAATGGTATAGTTTCTTCTGTAAAGAATGATACTAAATACTTTGAATACAGTGGTTTAAGAAAGGGGTATGCTCCTAAGATAAATAATCAAGGTAAAGCTGTTATTGGAGATTTCCCTACAGCTACATTAGAAGAACAAGTTAAGTTCTTAAATAAGCTTGGAATTCCATTTAACATAGCTGATGTAGATCAATTAGATGTGGATGACAAAACTAGATTTACTAATGCAACATTAGGTATAAAGAAGAGCTTTACAGATCTTGAGGTGGTATCTACACTAACAGGTAGAACCCTATCTATCAATGGTAGATTATTAGAACTAGCCACTATCCAAGCTAAGATTAAAAACCCTGAGTTTGATAGTGTATTCTATAATGTAAATGGAGATGCTACACAAACCTTTATTGGTGTGAATGCCCTAAGCAATTTACATAGTGCATTGTCTAAACTAAGTAACATTAGTGAATTAGCTAACACTCCATATGCATATCTATTAACAGATACATTTGCTCAAAACTCTGTAATATTAAACAAGATGTTTGATATTGCTGGTAATGGAGATCGTATCAAGGATTCAGAAAACTTAATGGAACCTGCTTGGGCTGATGGTACAATCAACTCTACCAATGCTAAGAAGAAACAATCTAGTAAGCTTACTTACCAAGAACGTTTGATCCAAGAGATCAATATGAACTTGGCAGGTTTCTACTATAACCTTGTTCCTGGAGACTCATCTCTAGAGCACATGGTTTATATGAAAAATGCTGTTAGCAAAGAGAATGTAATAGAAGGATATGAAAATGGTGGAATCAATGAGATATTCAAAGGCTACCTTATATCTGAGTTAAACCTTGCCAAGGAAGGACGTGATGTTAGAAACAGCAAAGAGTTACGTTTCTTCAAAGCCATCTTAGGTGAGACATTACATAATGATATTATAGAAGCAGAAGGAACTTCTGAAGAAGTTTATGCTGCAAATGAAGATAGAATAAATGCTGCGTTAGCTAAATACATTGCTGATAAAACAAGGCAGTTTAAGAATACTCTATACGACTATGATATTATTAAAATAGATGAGGAAGAGCCAGACGTTTGGACTTTGACTAATCTATCTATGGGTAAGGTTATGGATGATGAAGATTTGATGCAGCATCTTGAGATGCTACAGATCAACTTCATGATCAATAACATTGAGCTACATAAGTTATTATACTCAGATCCATATCAATACAAGGATGAGTTAAAGCGTATTAAGAACTTCCTATCTCCACGTCAATCATTAGCAGCTAACTCTTCAGAGTTAAATGCTGCTATGAACAATGTATATAACAAAGAGTTCAAAGAAGGGGAAGTAGGATATATAGACTTCACAAGAGACTATTTCAGAACAGTTACAATGACTGATGTATTAGCAGTTGGTGATTTGCCTGGATATGGTAAAGGTGGAATTAATAAAGAAGAAGCTGATAGTCTTACTCCTATTGAACAAAACTTTACAGATGGTCAAGGTGGACGTAAAATGCAGGCTAAGTTTGCAGGTAAGTCTACTATGGATTTAATTCTTTCAGGAGACAGAACTAGAACTACTCGTGCTAATACTGATATCCAAAGGATGATGCAAGATTATGGTCTTACTAACATTGAAGACTTGGTTGGTAAAACAATTCGCATGACAGATAAAAGTGGTCGAGTTGCTTATACTAGAATTACAAATGTTGTTCCTTTTACTAAAGAATATCAAGATGCCACATGGCAGAAAGAAGGTTGGGAAAAATCTGTAACAGATAGATTAGTAGGACAATATCCTTATGCTATAGAATTTGAATTAGCTTCTGAGGAAGAACCATTTGAAGAAACAGATGGTTCTGGTATTATATCTCTACCTGCCCATCGTAACTTTAGAATACGCAGTGGTGATTGGAATAGTGATGAGGAGCTACAATACAGATTTGATATTAGATATGAGAAAGCTGTAAAGGCAGGTGCTACCCCAGAACAAATAAAAGAATTACTAAAAAGTAATCCTGGTGTTCAAAGCACATACACTCCAATCAAACCTATTGTATCTGGTAATAAAGGTAATGGTCAATTATACAATGATATTGTACTAGATAAGTTTGCCCTTTATCCATTGAGCTTCAGAGTGTTACATGAGTTTAACCCTGATGTAAATGCTATCAAGTTGTACAACAAGATGCAAAGAGAGGACATTGACTATGTTGTATTCAAGTCTGGTAGAAAGGTGGGAGCTCAAGAAACATTTGATCCATATGATGAAAATGATAATTTTAACGAGGCACCTTTTACTGAAAAGCAACTTGTAAACGTTCCTTTCTCTATCATGTCTACTCAATCTGATGTACCTTCTAAAGAAGATGGAGAGGTTACAAGAGGTAGTCAAATCACCAAATTAGTCACTCTTGACTTAATGGAAACTGGTGTGCCTGTGGACTACAAAGGAGGAGTAGAAGTTTGGAATAGACTAAGTGAAGATAAGAAAAAAGAAGCTTCTCCATTATACAATGAGATTAAGAATAACCAATACATTCTTGAGGGAATGATTAGTTTAGGTTTCAATAACCTACTTAACTCTATGGGAATCAAGAAGGTAGGAGAAAAGTTTGAAGTGACAGACTTCTCTAAAGCAGCTAATACATTACGTAGAGAGATACTTAAGAGAGAAGTGAATGACAACATTGCTGATTCATTAGCTGGTTTCTTAGAAGGTAAGGTGACATTAGAAGCTACACCTGCATACCAACAGATTAGAAACATCTTATATTCTATTGCTGACAGAGAAGTTATTTCTCAGAAGGTAAATGGTGGTATGAAAGTACAGCTTCCATCTACCTTTATGGAAGAGAACAGAGTTAAGAAAGCAGGTGAGAAAGGATACACATCTGATGTACTTAAGTTCTACACTAACAAAGAAGGACAGCGTGTTGCTGAGGTGATGTTATCAAGATGGTTTGATATAGACATGTCAGATCAAGAATTGTTAGACTACCTTAACAATACAGATGAAGGTCAAGAGATATTAAAAGGTATAGGGTTTCGTATCCCTACACAGAAGCAAAACTCTATTGATGTCATCAAGGTGGCTAAGTTCTTACCTAAAGAGTTTGGAGATAGCGTAATCATCCCATCTGCATTAGTTAAGAAAGCAGGTTCTGACTTTGACATTGATAAGTTATCTGTATACCTAAAGAACATATACCAAGATAAGAATGGTGACCTTAGAGTTATTCCTTACTTTGGTGTAGGAGAAAAGGCTATTGCTAAGATAAAGGCTATGGGTCTTGATATGAATACCTATGAGCTATACAAAAGATCATTAGAGAATGCATACTTTAAGTCTCTTGAAAACCTTATATCTAGTGAAGAGAACTTTGAGCCTCTAACTACTCCTAACTCAGCAGACCAATTAAAGAAACTATCTGGTGAGATAGTTGGTAAACTTGGATTGGCTAAGATTGACTATACTGACCCAGGCAACATGTTAGATAGAAGGTTTATGTCTAGACTTAGACAAGCATTCATATCTGGTAAGTATGCTATTGGTATTGCTGCTGTAAACCAAACAAACCATTCTCTTAACCAAAGAAGCAACATCTTTGTTGACTTTGATGGTATGCAAGATAAACTAAGTGATGTAGATAGAGAATGGATGGGTGATGGTAAGATTAAGTTTGAAAGTTATAACACTGTAGAAGTTAATGGTAAAACATACCCAAGTCTTTCTCAGGTTTATAACCAAGGCAAACAAAGAATATCAGACATCCTATCTCAGTTCATTGATGGATTTGTGGACATTGCAAAAGGTCCTTGGATTATTGAATTAGGTATGACACCTAACGTAGCATCTACATGGATGTTCCTAGCAAAAGTTGGTGTACCTATCAAGTCTATTGCATACTTCATGAACCAACCAATCATACGTGATTACTTACGTAAGATTGAAAACTCAGGATACTCTTGGTTATTCATTGATGACTTTGTAAAAGAAATCAAAGCTGATCCAAAGTATGCTGTAGGTGAGAATTACAACTTTAGTAAGTTTACCACTATACCTAATAACACTAAGCTATTAGAAACATTAGGTGCTAAGAAACTTCCTAACCAAGATGATAGAGCTCAGCAACAATTCATGTTAGATGAGTTCTTGAAATATGCTAAGATGGCTAGTCAGTTGTTCACTGTAACTCAAGGGTCTAACTTTGATACAGCTACATTCAACGACCCATACCTAGTATTCAAAAAACAACAACAGCTTATCAAAGCTCAAAAGACAATCATTGCTTCTGTAGATAAAAATGGTAACATTATCCCTGGTGTAGATTCTATATTAGAAAACTCTTTCTTAGGAGTAATGGCTAACAGATTACAGGATGTAAGAAATGCCTATGCTGAGATACTTACATCTGACAATAAGAACGTTAGAAGCGTAATAGAAAAGGTTCTACTTCCTTATACAGACTTACCAGATGGAGACTTCATTAAGGTGGCACAGAAAGCTGTAGCTGACTTATTTGACTGGGCTGTACAAATAGATAGAAAGTTAAACACTCAGATTTCAGAAATACTATTATCAGATAACAACGCTGCTCGTGACATCAACAACTTTGTAGTTAAAGTTAAAAATAACAAAAGACACAAACTAATTGATAATCAAGCAATTAAGTTACTAGAACAGTTACCTTCTCCAACAAAAGGTGGAGTGAACAATGTTAAGATAAAGAATAAGAGTAACAAGGTGTTTGATCAAAACGAAATCATTAATGGTTTTAGAGAGCTGAAAGAATACCTTGGTGATGATCCTCTGTATGGTAAGATTGTAAGACTTGCTGTATTACAATCAGGATTATCTAAGAGTCCTATATCTTACACAAGCTTGCTTCCATATGAAGACTTTGAAGAGGTTTACAATAAGACATTGTCTACATTAAACAAGATGCCTAACTTAGATGACTTCTATAACTTAGGTGTGTTCCAAAGAAACAACTGGAATAATGATGACATTGTTCCATATAGAAAAGCTAAGTTTAAGCAAAACAAAAATGGTGATTGGTTCTATGCTAATGCATTGAATATGAAAGACCAAACCATTGAAGATGCTACAAATCTAGGAAGAATACCACAGCTAATGAAGCTTTCTTCTCTAGCACGTGATGCAAACAAAGACTATATTGTATACTCTTGGGAGATTGGAAGTAAAGAAGAGAAGGCTGAAATGAGAAAGAGAGGAGACTACTCTTACATCAAGAAGGCACTGTTCAAGAAGGTGTACAATGGAACATCTCCATTAACTACCAAAAACTTCTATGGCACAGATGTTTATACCTACAAGCAAATCAATGCGTGGGGAGATGGTATTAAAGCTAATGAGTTTTATAATGTAGTTAAAACATCTGTAATTCCTAATGGTTTTGAAGAATCAAGGGAAGTAGAAGATGCTGATATATTAGAGTTCTTTACATATGATGAGGCTACAGGTACAGATAAAGAAACTGTAACTCCTCCACAGACTATTAATGAAAGTACAAATGTAATTGAAGGTAAGATATCACTTCCAAGAAGAGCTACAAAGAAAACAAAGTTTACAATAATACGTGATAATAAAGAGGTTGAGAAAGAAGGATATAAACTTATAATTCCTGAATATCCTAATGCTAATGTGTATGTTTCAAATGAGGCTATTGATCAAGAAGGTTTCATATACAAAGATGATTGGAGAGTTGAAGCAGGAGGTTTATATATAACTCATATAGGTTCTAGCACTATTGATAAAGCAATTGCTATGTTCCAACAAAATGTAAATAACATTACTAACACTGAGGTTTTAAAGAAAATACAAGACGTTAGTAATTTGTTTGTTGGAGATCCACAAGAAACATTAACTTTACAGGATGGTAGAGCTTATACAAAACTAGAAATAGATGGTAAGCTTTTAAAGAAGCTAGGATATACTCCTGAAGAAATTGGTAACATACTAAAAGAAATCTGTTAATATGGCAACATGCCCAAATAAAAACTCAGACAGTTGGAAGCAGCTTGTAGAACTCAGAGGTGAGGCAATGGCTCATTACCTATGGGATGAATACAATGGTGAGGTTCCACAAGATATTCTTGATAATGTAGAGCAAATTGTTACTGCTCCTCAGAAAGCAATACAGGAGCAGTTAGCTAGAACACAAGATCCTAAGTATATTAAGAAGGTTCAGTATGATTCTGCAAACACAGATCCTCTGTTATTAGATTCTGAAGAAGCTAACAATGGCTATGAAATCATGAATAGTGATGGTACTTGGACTAAGATAACAAAGAGGGTAACTGATAGGGTTAAAGCTTGGTATAAAGAAAGGTTTGGTAACAAGCAGTTCACTGAAGCAGAGAAGAAGTTCAATGAACTTAAAAGAAACTATGGGGTTGCTGGTCACAAAGATCTAGAAGAAATACATGAAAGATACTTCAATAAAGATGGAACCAGAAGACCTGAACCATTAGACAGACCTAATAAATTCAATGTAGAGACCCAAGCAATGTATAACATGCTTGAGACTTATTATTCTGACTTAATCAAAACATTCCCTAAGGATACATTAGTATTCTCTGAGGTGATAGTTTATGATAGTAAAAATAAAGAGGCTGGTACAATTGACTTTCTTGCTGTAGATCCTAATGGTAAGACTCACATCCTAGACTGGAAGTTTATGTACATTGCTGGTAATGATGTTGCCTGGTTTAAACAAGGAGCATTCAATATCCAGATTGGTACATACAAACAGATGTTACGTGATAACTATGGAGTGAAGGAGTTTGGTATGTTACGTGCTATTCCCATCTCTATGGAGTTTGGATTGAAAGACAAACAAAATCCAAAAGAGGGATATGAACTTACAGGTATGGCAGTTGGTTCTGTAGATAAGTCTCAAATAGATCCTATTATGGATCTTAAACTTATTCCATTATCTGAAGAATCAGAAACCACTGGTAGTGAAGCACTTGATGGTGTATTACGTAAGTTGAATGCACTAATGCGTGAATATGCTAAAGAGAAGGTGACTGATGAGGGAGAGCGTATGTTCAAGATTGAACGTATGAATACTCTCAGAAAAGCCATTCGTTTAGTGCAAGGAACTGGTAACCTACAACCTCTCATAGACGTAATCCAGGTGATGAGAAGAGATGGTGATAGAATCTTAAATGACTACAACACTATCTACAAAGACAGAGCTGCTAGAGACACTGACTCTACAAACGCAGAACTATCTGACTTTGCTGATGATATGAATAACTACATTAGATTCTCTGAAGTCTTCTCAAGCATTGGTGATGATATAGGTTATTTAATCTATACAGCAGACATGGAAGAGTCAGCTGCTAGTGAAGAAGAAAAAGAGAACGTAGCTATTAGAAAAGAAATCTTACAAGAACTAGATTCAGAGTCTAAATTCATTAGACTTTCTATTAAACAAATTACTAAGGCATCTGAAGAGTTTGCTGATAAACACATAGGACAAAGAAACCTTGTAACAGGATTAACCAAAGCTGAGGCAGTAATCAAAGGATTGGCTGCTAGATTTAGAGGTGTATCTGAACTACCTTCACGTGCATTACAAGTTTTATATAAACTTACATCTACAGCAAAGAACAACGCTGCAGCTGATGCATTTAAAGAAGTGGAAGTCCTAATGAGTCTTAGAGATAAGCTTGTTGCTAGAGGTGGTGATACAAGAAAACTTGTACAAAAGCTTTACCAAAAGACTACAGAAGGTGGATTGGTAAATAAACTAATCTATAAGTATAAGAAAGACTTCTTTGAGCAAATAGATGAGAAAGCTAAGGAAGGTGGAGATAAAGAATGGTTATTAAATAACATTGATGTAGAAGCTTATAGAAAAGAAGCTGCACCTTTGTTAGAAAACCAGATTGCTAGAATCAGTAAAAACTCTTACTCTGGTTCTGAAGAAGAACAAAATGAACAGAGAGAAAGATATATACTTGAGGCACAACGCTTATGGGATATAGATAGAGCAGACTTCAATGGCTTCAACAACTATGTTATTAAGAGACATCCTAAAGATGACTGGTTCTCTGAAGAATACTTAGAGATTCAGAAAGATCCTGACCTACTTGAGCTATACAATTTCATTACTAAGTATAATGAGAAGGCAAAGGATATTGGTTACATCAACAACATGGTGTCTAAAAACTTTCTACCATTCATTAGAAAGAGCATGGCTGAGCAGCTTGTGTGGGATAATAAGTTGTCTATCATGAGCAACTTTTATAATAGCTTACAAGCTAGAACAGATGACACTGGTTATGGTAGCATCAACGAAATCACAGGGGAACTACAGAATGGTATTCCTAAATACTATACATATGACTTCACACAAACTGATACAGGAGTTAATGACTACTCTGATGTGAGTGAAGACTTATTTAAAAACCTAATTCTATACATTCAACAGGTAGAGAAGTATAAGTATCTATCTGATGTAGAAGGTCAGTTAAACTTAGTAAGAACCATTGAGTCGTTCAAAGGACATCTTAACACCACTAGATATAGTGATATAGTTAGAAAAGATGGTACTCCACAAGAACTTCCTGGTAATGAAGAGAATACAAAGATATATGATGAGTTCTTAAGAGCTTTGTTGTATGATCAGAAATACACTGTAGATAATGCAGACTTACCATTAAACATGGGCAAGGTGACAAACTTTGTTAAGAATGGTATTAATAGACTTGCTGGTAAGGAAATCTTTTCACCTGAAGAAAACCCTACACCTACATCATTAATTAAAACAATGGATGCTGCTAACAGAGCATTCCAATTAAAGGCCCTTGGATTTGAATTCATCTCTGGTGCTGCAAACATGTTTGGTGGTAATATTCAAATTGCCACCCAAGCAGGAAACTACTTCAAGAGTAGAGAATTTGCAAAGAATGAGATTAAACTTATTGGTCAGAGATTTGATAACAGGAAAGATAGAGAAATCTTTACAGAACTCATAAACACATTCATGCCATTAAAGGATGACCCTTCTTATGAAGAGTTTAACAGAGCTGGTATGACTACATTAACAAGAGGTAACTTAGGTGACTTCTTGATGGTCTTCATGAGAAAGCCAGAACAACTATTAGAGAAAGCTACATTCTTGACACTACTTGAAAACATGATGGTAGAGAATGGTAAGATTGTGAGTATCAGAGAGTTTGTAAACAGCAAGTACAAAGACAGATATGATAGTGCTGCTAAGTTTCAGGAAAGCAAAGCTAAGATAGATGCAGAGATTGAGGAGTTGAAGAAGAAAAGATCTATTGCTAATACTAAGAAGTTAGTAGACGGTAAGTTAGTTATCCCTGGCTTGGATCTAAGCAATAGAGATGAGATACAAAGACTTACCACGCTGACTAGACGTATCTCTAGGAATGCAACAGGTAACTTGTCAGATGGTGACATTAACAGAATGTCTATGTCTATCTGGACCAAGTCTATGATGCTGTTCAAAAACTGGATACCAAAGCTAACAGATACACGTTTCTCTGAGTTTAGAAGAGTGAGTGATGACTTCTCTGTAGAGATTGGTGAGGATGGAATACCTGTTGGTGAGAAGTATGACATTGGACGTATTCGTCTACTAGCTGCTGTAATTGGTTCTTCATTTAAAGATAAGCAAACTAACCTGCTTAACATCATCAACATGAATGATGATGGTATCAGGAAGCTTAATGATATGTATGAAGAGTACAGAGAAGAGTATGAGAAAACTACAGGTCAACAATTATACATGACCAAAGAGGAGTTTATTGACATGGTGAGAAACAACCTACACAATCAGATTAAGGAACTAGCTATTCTAGGAGCATTGGTAGGATTGATGTTATCTCTAGGCTTCATGGCACCTGATGATGATAAAGATAAAGCTACTAAAAACTTCCACAGATTTGCATTGAAGACAATAGATAAGTTTGTGGGTGAGCTTTCATTCTTCTATAACCCAGTGAACTATCAATCCCTATTAGATCAGGGCATATTCCCAGCAGCAGGTCTTATCAAAGACTTTGGTAGATTTATGGACCATTTATGGATGGAAACAACAGGGCTTGATATGAAACTAGATACAACAACAGAGGATGTAAGGAAGAAAGCACAGCCTATAAAGAACGCTATGAAGATGTTTCCTTTCACAAAATCACTTGTAACATACCTAGCTATATTTGATTCTGAATTTGCTAAAGAGTATGACGTTACTATACAACAAGAAAGTAGATAAATAATGCTATATTATGTAGCATAGTTTTATCTAACTCATTGAAAATAAACTAATTTAAACTATTTTTGCGTATATAGGTGTACTCTATAGAAAGAGGTACACCTATTTGCGTATCAATTACTTACACATTTTTATTATTAATATATTATGGATGTATCTTGCTCAGCAGAACCATGTCCAGTCATACTAAATGCCACCTGCGTATTCTATGAAGGTGAGAATTTAATATACACTGGCATCAATACTAATGATAGTCTTCAAACTGCTCTACAAAAAATAGACGCTAAGTTTGGAGATGCTGGTCTTGGGTATATATTCCAAAATGGAATTATACAGTCAGCTCCTGGTCAACCAGTGAAGCTAGGCGGTAGCTTAACCCAGAACACAGTTATTCTTAGCAATGGCTATACATTCAAGATTTCAGATTCAATTGAGTCTGCAGCATTAATAACAACAGGTGGTACCTCTTCAGATTTTGTTAAGGGGGATGGTAGCTTAGATAATACATCATACCAACCATCAGGTCCTTATATCACAGCACTAACAGGAGATGGTACAGCTAGTGGCCCAGGGTCTGCTGTTCTTACATTGGCTAGTGTCAATGCTAACCCAGGAACTTATGGTTCCACTACACAGGTTCCAAGAATAACAGTGAATGCAAAAGGACTTGTAACTAATGTTACTCCTGTAAACATTGCTGTTCCTTCTGGTGTCATCATCATTGTTGGTGATGTAACAGGAACTGGTACAACAGGTTCTCCTACAACTCTTACATTACAGACTGTCAACCCTAATGTCTATGGAAGCAACACCTTTTTAAAGGTGGCTGTGAATGGCAAAGGTCTTGTTACGTCTGCCACTCCTGTAACACAAGGAGATATTGTATCTGCATTAGGATATACACCAGTGCCTACAACTAGAACGTTGAGCATCAATGGTTTAACACAAGACCTATCAGCAAACAGAAGTTGGTCTGTAGGAACAGTGACAAGTGTACAACTTGCCATGCCTCCAGCATTCAGCATTACAACACCCCCTATAACTTCTTCAGGAACTATAAACGTTGTAGCAACAGGATCAGCAGCTCAATACATACGAGGTGATGGTACTATTGCAAACTTCACAGCTACAGGTGGTACCTCTGGTACTTCAGGTATTGATGGTACGTCAGGAACCTCTGGCACTTCTGGAACCTCTGGTACTTCAGGTACGAGTGGAACAGATGGTACAGGTGGAACTTCAGGCACGTCTGGTACTGATGGCACATCAGGAACCAGTGGTACAGCTGGAACCAGTGGTACAACAGGTACTTCTGGAAGCTCAGGTTCCAGTGGAACAACTGGAACTAGTGGAACTTCAGGTACAGATGGCACATCTGGTACAAGTGGAACCACAGGAACTTCAGGCAGCTCTGGCACATCAGGCAGCTCAGGAACTGCTGGTACAACAGGTACTTCAGGTACAGCAGGTACCAGTGGCACATCAGGTACTACAGGTACTAGTGGCAGTTCTGGAACATCAGGATCAAGTGGTACAGCAGGTACTACTGGAACATCAGGCACCTCTGGTACTGATGGTACAGGGGGAACCTCTGGTACAACTGGTACAAGTGGGTCAAGTGGCTCTAGTGGAAGCTCAGGAACAGCAGGTACATCAGGTACAACTGGAACTTCAGGTACTGATGGTACAGGTGGAACAAGTGGGACTTCAGGCACAGCTGGAACTAGTGGTACGAGTGGGACTAGTGGGACTGATGGAACAGGAGGCACATCAGGTACTTCTGGTACTACAGGGTCTTCAGGATCATCAGGTACAACTGGTACTAGTGGATCTAGTGGTACAAGTGGTAGTGCTGGTACATCAGGTACCACAGGAACAAGTGGTACCTCTGGAACGTCAGGAACTTCAGGTACAAGTGGAAGTTCTGGTACATCAGCTACAGATGGTACTGGGGGCACTAGTGGAACTAGTGGAACTAGTGGAACAAGAGGAACTTCTGGAACCTCTGGTACTAGTGGGACATCAGGAACTTCAGGGTTGAGTGGTGACAGATTTGCCACCACATCAACATCAACATATACATTAGGAGCTGTAGGTTCTTCAGGAACCATTACAGTGGGAACAGGATTAGCATATACAGTTGGTCAGTCTATTATTGTTGCTTATGATGCAAACAATCACGTAGAGGCTGAGGTGACTTCTTATAACCCAGCAACTGGCTCATTAAGCTTCACTGTATTTAGACTTACAGGGTCTGGTACATATAGCTCATGGCAAGTTAACTTGGATGGTGCTACAGGAGGTGAAGGTTCTTCAGGTTCTTCTGGTTCTTCTGGTACAAGTGGCACATCAGGCTCTTCAGGAGTAAATGGTACATCTGGCACTAGTGGTACAACAGGAACTAGTGGAACCAGTGGCACAGATGGAACAGGAGGAACAAGTGGTACTAGTGGTACAACTGGCTCTTCAGGATCAAGTGGAACAACAGGAACAAGTGGTTCTAGTGGAACATCAGGAAGTTCAGGAACCTCTGGTACTACAGGAACCTCTGGCACAAGTGGCACAGCAGGTTCTAGTGGTACGTCTGGTACTAATGGTACAGGAGGTACAAGTGGTACATCTGGAACCACAGGAAGCTCTGGTTCTTCAGGAACTAGTGGCACCAGTGGAACAAGTGGTATTAGTGGTACCTCAGGAACTGCTGGTACCTCAGGAACTTCTGGTATAAATGGAACATCAGGTACATCAGGTAGTTCTGGCTCTTCAGCAACAAGTGGTACAAGTGGAACCAATGGTACAGGTGGTACGTCAGGTACCACAGGTACTTCAGGCTCTAGTGGTACATCAGCTACAAGTGGTACGTCTGGTACAACAGGAACCTCTGGTACAACAGGCTCTAGTGGTTCTTCAGGAACTACAGGAACCAGTGGTAGCTCAGGAACAAGTGGAACTTCTGGCACCAGTGGTACGTCAGGTACAAGTGGTAGCTCAGGTAGTTCTGGTATAAATGTTGGTTCTAGTGCTGTTATTGTGCTTGGAGCAGGATTGTGTTCTTCAGTAAGATGTGGTGTAACAAATACTTCTTCAGGAGCATATAGTGGTTCTTTAAGTGGTTCAGCTAATGCTTCAGTGGGTTCATATTCTGCCATTGCAGGTGGTCTTTCTAATACTACCCAAAATACAGCTTCTTTTATAGGTGGTGGTAGTAATAATTCAGCTTCAGCAAATAGGTCAGTTGTAGGAGGTGGTCAGTCAAACACAGCTTCAGGTACATACAGCTTTACAGGAGGTGGTTTAAGTAATAATGCATCAGGCACAAGGTCAGCTGTTGTAAGTGGTGAATCAAATTTATCAAGTGCAAATTATTCCTTTGTAGGAGCAGGTTATGACAACACAGCTTCAAGTACTTATTCATCAGTTGTAGGAGGTTATCAAAATACAGCTTCAGGCACTTATACTTTCATAGGTGGTGGTAGAGGGAATATTGCAAATATTGCCTTTTCTACAGTAGGAGGAGGACAAGCGAACTGTTCTTATGGTGGTTGCTCCGCAATAGGTGGTGGGTGGTGCAACGTTGCAAGTGGTTTAAGAGCCACAGTAGCAGGTGGTGCTGCAAATAATGCATCAGGCGCACAATATCCATTTATAGGTGGAGGTTATGGTAACACTGCAAGTGGAAGCTATGGTTCTGTAGCAGCAGGTGGTTATCTTAATACCACTTCAGGATATATGGCAGGTATTGGGGGTGGTCAAAACAATACAGCATCTGCATCTCGCTCTCACATTGGGGGTGGTGTATTAAATATAACATCAGGTGGAGAAAGTTTTATTGGTAGTGGTAATGGGAATGTTGCTTCAGGAAATAATACTTCTATAGGAGGTGGTTGTAATAACACATCTTCAGGAAACTGCTCAACAGTAGGTGGCGGTAGAGTGAATGGTGCAGCAGGAATATATAGTGTTGTGGGTGGAGGATATGGTAACTGCACTAATGGAGGTCAAGCATCAGTTGTAGGTGGTGAATCAAACTATGCAAATGGTTGTTATTCATTTATAGGTGGTGGTTATGCAAATACAAATTCAGGAGTTTGTTCTTTAATTGGTGGTGGTGCATTTAATTGTATAGCCATAGCAGGAACAGGTATTACTATAGCAGGTGGTACATCAAACTTTATATGTAATGCAACGTCAGCTTCTTGTGGTGCTTGGTCTACTATAGTAGGTGGAACAGGTCATAACACAACAGGTGGTACTTGGACAGGAGGTTGTTTCTCTGTAGCACCAACAGTTTGTGATGCAGGATATTTCTCATTTATTGGTGGTGGCTTTAGGCATATTGCAACAGGTCAGTTTAGTACAATTAGTGGAGGTTATCAAAACATAGCGTCAGGAAACACTTCAACAATAGGTGGTGGTACAGTTAATAGAGCAACAGGTTGTTGGACAACTGTGGCAGGAGGTAGATGTAATACAGCAACATTTGCATATTCATCAGCTTTAGGTGGTGTAATGAATGATGCTACAGGAGGATATTCTACAGTGAGTGGTGGATATGATAATACTTCCTCAGGAACTTATTCAACAGTTTCAGGTGGTTATCAAAACACTGCTTCAGGAACTAGGTCTTTCATTGGTGGTGGTTGTAGAAATACATCTACATCAAATGGGTCTGTAGTGGGTGGTGGACATGTAAACACAGCGTCAGGTGCATTGTCATCTATAGGTGGAGGGTCTACTAACACATCATCAGGAAACTGCTCTACTGTAGGAGGTGGTCAATTAAATGCAGCCACAGGTGGCTATTCAACAATTTCAGGTGGTATAAATAATGCAGCGTCAGGAGTTAATTCATCAATAGGTGGTGGATGTAATAATATAGCTTGTACAAATTCATCTACAGTAGCAGGGGGCAGAATTAACTGTGCTTTTGGAGAAGCAGCAGTAGTGGCAGGTGGTGAAGTAAATAAATCAACAGGCAACTATTCGTTCATAGGAGGAGGTTCAGGTAACACTGCTTCTGCTTATATGAGTGTAGTAGCAGGTGGCTATCAGAACGTAGCTTCAGGTCTTTATGCTTTTATTGGAGGTGGTGGTCGTCCTCCTTCTCCAAACATAGCATCAGGTGATTATTCTGCTATATCAGGGGGTAGAGCAAATACAGCTTCAGGTTATATTTCAACTGTAGCAGGAGGCATTGGGAATACAACTTCAGCTTATCGTTCAATTGTTGGAGGAGGAGGATTCAATACAGCGTCAGGAGGCATCTCAGGTGTATTTAGTGGTAATGGAAACGCTTCTTCAGGTTCTCATTCAGTAGTTGCAGGAGGCTGTTCTAATACAGCGTCAGGAGCTTGTTCTGCTGTTTTAGGTGGTCGTGCTAATATAGCTTCAGGAGAAAATAATGTGGTAGCAGGTGGTGTTTGCAACAGAGCTTGTGGAACATATCACGCAACTGTAGGAGGTGGTTTTAATAACGTAGCTTCAGGTAGTTACTCTGCGACAGTTGCAGGTGGATATGATAACACTGCATCAGGCTATATGTCTACAATTGCAGGAGGTAGAGCAAACTCTACTACAAATTCTTATACATTTGTTGGAGGTGGTCTTTCTAACACAGCATCAGGAGGTGCTTCTTCTATAGGTGGTGGTAGTACAAATTCAGCATCAGCTCCATTTGGAACTATAGGTGGAGGTGAGGTTAATACAGCATCAGGTTGTGGACATTCTACAGTTGGTGGTGGATTGTGTAATCGTGCTACTAATTGGAGAACTACAGTTTCAGGTGGTTATTGTAACACTGCAAGTGGATACGTTGCCTCTGTAGTAGGAGGAAGATTTAACTCCTCAATAGGCTCTTATTCACTAGTTGGTGCAGGATGTCTTAACACAGCCAGTGGTTATTCATCTATTGTTTTAGGTGGTAATGGAAATACTGCATCAGGTGGGTTTGCAACAGTAATAGGTAGTGGAGCAGCAGGAAATATAGCTTCAGGAGATAGATCTTTTATAGGTGGCGGAAGGCAAGGCACAGCTTCTTCATATATGGCAACTATTGTCAATGGAACATTTAACGTAGTAGCTTGTGGCAATCGTTCTTTCATAGGCGCAGGAAGCGTAAATCATGTATGTAGTTTACACTCATCAGCTGTTGGCGGTCAAGGAAACTTTGTATTTGCAAATCATGGTTTTATTGGTGGTGGTAGTTGTAATTCAATATGTAATTCAACTTCTGATTGTTTAGCATTTGGTGCTGTGGTAGTAGGTGGTGTAGGTAATAATACATCAGGGGGAACTTGGAGTCTTGCTGCTTGTGAATTTACAGTGGCTCCTACAAGAGTAAATGCAGGTATCTATTCAACAATAGGAGGAGGATTTCAGAATAGAGCATCAGGGACATATTCAGTGGTAAGTGGTGGACAATGTAGCGTTGCATCAAGTAATAACACATCAATTGGTGGTGGTTTATGTAATACAACGAGCGGATATTTCTCTACTGTATCAGGAGGAAGATTCAATGCAGCATCAGGAAACACTTCATTTGTAGGAGCAGGTATGCAAAACACTGCTTCAGGTCAGTTTTCAGCTGTATTAGGTGGATGTAATAACTCAGCTAGTGGTTATATGGCTATGGTTGGTGGTAGACAAAACTTAGCATCAGCATCTCATAGTGTTGTTGCAGGTGGTGTTGTAAACGTAGCTTGTGGTGATACATCAACTGTTAGTGGAGGATATTCAAACTTAGCTTCAGGCTCATGGTCTTTTATTGGTGGTGGATATGATGTAACAGCTTCAGGCGAAAGTTCAACTGTTGGAGGCGGTAGAGGAAATAATGCTTCAGGATGTTGGGCTACGATTGGTGGTGGTAATGGAAATACATCATCATCCAATGGAACAACTGTAGGTGGTGGTGTTGGCAATAATGCAACAGCCGTACGTTCTGTTGTAGCAGGTGGTCAATCAAACACAGCAAGTGGATATTTTACAGCAGTTGGAGGAGGTATTAGTAATACAGCATCTGTTACAGGAGCTTTTGTAGGCGGAGGTTGTTCAAATCAATCTTGTGGAACACAATCAACAGTAGGTGGTGGATTTGGAAACGTAGCATCAAGCCAATATCCAACAATTGCAGGAGGTTATTCTAACACTGCTAGTGGAAACTATTCAGCAGTAGGAGGTGGATATGTCAATGCATCTTCAGGATACAATGGAACAGTTTCAGGAGGTTATAGAAACTGTGCAAGTGGTACTCAATCAACAGTTGCAGGAGGTATATGTAATAGAGCAAATGCTACGGGTGGTTTTGCAGGTGGTGGTATTGGAAACAATACTTCAGGTGGTGTTATGGGTAGTTCATACTTCTCAACTGCTCCATCTGTTATTTACACAATGGGAACAGCAGGTGTTCTTGTTGGTGGATGGATGAATATTAACTGTGGCAATTATGCGTTTTTAGGGGGAGGTCAATTCAACTGTGCTGCTTCATCTTGGACAACAGTAGGGGGTGGATGTTATAACAGAGCATTAGCAGGTAACTCAACAATATCAGGTGGTTTAAGTAACACTGCTTCTTCAATAACAGGTACTATTGGTGGTGGTTACACGAATACAGTTAGTGGTACATATGATTCAACAATAGCAGGTGGAGCATTAAACACTGCAAGTGGTAATAAAGCATCTATTGGTGCAGGTCAATCAAATACAGCATCAGGGGTTGCTTCAAGAGTTGGTGGTGGGTGTAATAACTCGGCAACTAATTCCCATGCAACAGTTGGTGGTGGGTTTAGTAATACAGCAGGAGGGGCTTGTTCAACTATAGCAGGAGGTAGAGCTGCCTCAGCAAGTGGCTATGGCTCATTTGTAGGTAGTGGAAACAATAATACAGCAAGTGGTGGTTATGCCGCTGTAGTTGGTGGTGCGTCAAATCTAGCATTAGGAAGTGGATCTTTTGTTGGAGGAGGTGCTTCTGTAAGAGCTTGTGGAATTAGATCTACAGCAAGTGGTGGATATAACAATAATGCAACAGGTTGTGAATCAACAATAGCAGGAGGAAGAAGTAATGGTGCTACAGGCTCATGGGCAACCGTTGGTGGAGGGTTTTTAAACTCAGCTAGTTTTTCTATATCAACTGTATCAGGAGGTTATAGCAATACAGCCAGTGGTAATAGAGGGTTTGTAGGAGCTGGGCAATCTAATACAGCTTCAGGAGCATATTCAACTGTAGCAGGAGGTTCAAGTAACGTAGCTTCAGGAACTCGTTCGTTCGTAGGAGGAGGGTCAGGAAATGCAGCATCAAACACTTGGACTACACTTGGAGGAGGTCTTACTAATTCAGCATCAGGTTATTTATCATCTATAGTAGGAGGTCAAACTAATACCGCGTCAGGTAATAGCTCATTCGTAGGTGGTGGATATAATAATATTGCATCAACTACATATTCAGCTATAGTAGGAGGTGAAGGGAATAGAGCTTGTACTTCAAATTATACATTTGTTGGTGGAGGATTAAATAACGTAGCTAATTCATGTTGGTCATCTGTTCTTGCAGGATTATGTAATACTACAAATAGTGCTACCAACGCACACATGATTGGTTCTTGTTTATTTGGTGTAGCTAACAACTTCACATTTGTAAACAACTTATGTCAGTGGGGTGGTGGTATCTCTGATTGCAGAAGAAAGAATACTATTCAAGATACATGCTTTGGTTTAGATGATATTATCAAACTAAGACCTGTAAGCTATTGTTGGAATGGGGATGTGTCATGTCATAGAAAGTATGGCTTCATAGCTCAAGAGGTACAACAAGCAATGGCTTGTGTTGTAGAAGTCAACAGTGTTTCAAGAGTGGATGAAAATGGTCTTGAGGTGATAGTTGGAGAAGGTGGTAGCCCAATACTACAATTTGAAAAAGATGCCATCTATGCTTCTTATGTAAACGCATTCAAAGAACTTAAAGCTGAGAATGATAGTCTGAAGGATAGAATAAAAATAATAGAAAATATTTTGAAAAACAATAATTTAATTTAACTTTACAAAAACAATAAACAATGGCAAATCCATTTAACACACTTCACATCTTTGGCTTTGGTACAGTGCAGGTAATCACTGATACCCAAAACGTACAGGCAAATGTTTCTGACTTCCAAGCTCTAGTAGACGCTTGCGTAGATGATGTATGGGCAAACAAACCAGAAGGTTATACAGGCCCTAAGCAGTATCATGCTATCAACACATTCTATGATCTTTTCTCTGATTGGCTACCAAGTCAACAAGGTGCAGAAAGTTTTAGAGTACAGTATGCAGACTTAGATACTACAGCTTTTGTAGATCTTGCTGAGGCTGTTTTGGCTGGTCCTACAACCACAACAACCACAACTACAGCTGTTGAAGAATAATGTTAAATAATTTGGTTTTATTATAAGCAATGTATACCTTTGCTTGTAAAGCTAAATTATGAATATCATTTTCCAAATCAATGGTGGTATAGGTAAGTGTATACTTGCTACATCTGTTTGTGAAGCAATTCACAAACAATATCCTGATAGTCAATTAATTGTAATGAGCGGTTACCCAGAGGTGTTTATAAACAACCCCTTTGTGTATCGCTCATTTTCTTTTGGCATGACACAATACTTCTATGAAGATTTTATAGAGGGTAAAGAGTTCAAAGTGTTTGCACATGATCCATATCTACAGACAGAACATCTTATGCAGAATGAACACTTAAGTCATACATGGACAAGAATGTTTGGTGTTCCTACACCTGAGAGTGTTATTCCTAAGCTCTATCTTACAGATAGAGAACGTAAGTTCTTTGGTCAGAAGTTTACATCTGACAGACCTATTTTATTGTTACAAACAAATGGTGGTGCTCCAGGACAAGAGTTGAAATACTCATGGGCTAGAGACATTCCTAGTTATGTAGTGGAGAATGTTATACATGAATTTAAAAATGATTATAACATTGTACACATAAGAAGAGAAGATCAGATTGGTTATGACTTCACCACTCCTGTTACAGATAACTTCAGAGCACTAGCTGTTCTTATAGAACTTAGTAGTAAGAGATTGTTGATGGATAGCTTTGGTCATCATGCAGCTGCTGCTATGAATAAACCTTCTACAGTGCTATGGGTGTGTAATAAGCCTGAGGTGTTTGGATATGATGTACATGATAACATTGTATGTAATCCATTCACTAAGAAGCCTGAGTTACGCAATGCATACTTGCAGAAGTTTGATATATCAGGGAACCTATTAGAGTTTCCATATAACAATGAGAAAGAAATATTTAATGTAGATCAAATCATAGCATCTTTAAAATCTTAATATGGAGAATATATTCTATCAAAGCTCTTTACCAAGAGCAGGTTCAACATTGTTACAAAACATATTAGCACAAAATCCAGACATCTATGCTACACCAACTAGTGGTGTACTTGAGTTAGTGTTTGCTGCTAGAGGAAACTATACAGACAGTCCTGAGTTCCAAGCTCAAGATCCACAAGTAATGAAAGCTGCATTCCAAGCATTCTGTAAAGAAGGAATGATTGCTTATTACAATGCTATTACAGATAAGAAATATGTTGTAGACAAATCTAGAGGATGGGGAATACATTATGACTTCCTAAACTTTATCCACCCAGAGCCAAAGATTATATGTATGGTGAGAGACCTACGTGATGTCTTTGCTTCTATGGAGAACAACTACAGAAAGAATCCTGATAAGGCTAATGCTATTCTTAATTGGGCACAGATGCAAGGAACAACAGTTCCTAAACGTATAGACATCTGGGCACAGAGTCAACCTGTTGGTCTAGCTATAGAAAGATTACAAGAGATGTTTAGGCTAGGGATAGACAAACATGTATTGTTTGTTAAGTTTGAAGACTTGTGTCTATATCCAGATACAGAGATGCAAAGGATATATCAATACCTAGGCATTCCTTATTACCAACATGATTGGGATAATATAGAACAAGTTACTAAAGAAGATGATGAGGTGTATGGTAGCTTTGGTGACCACACTATTCGTACTAGATTAGAACCTGTTCCTTCTAGAGCAAAAGCCTTATTAGGTAAGGACGTTACAAACTGGATATGGGATAATTACCAATGGTTCTTTCAACAATTTAGATATACAAAATGATAATAGTATTATTTGGACAGCCTGCATCAGGCAAGACAACTCTTGCTAAAAAGTTTATAGCAGAGGGATTCCACCACATAGATGGTGATGAACTAAGAGATATGTTTAAGAACAAAGACTACAGTAAAGAAGGTAGGATTAAAAACTTAAACAGAGCTAGTGATATTGCTTACTATTTGAATAAAGCAAGAAACTATAACATAGTGTTATCACTAGTGTATCCTTATGAAGAAGCTAGAGAGTATCTAAGCAGTCTAACCAGAGATGTTAAATGGATCTATCTCACATATGAAGAAGATAGAGGTAGAGATCAATTTAAAGTGGCAGACTTTGAGCTACCACAGAAAGATGATGTAGATTTAATTATTAATACATCTAACACTTCTATTGAAGATAGTGTAGATAAAATCAAACATGTATGCAGAATATTCTAGCAAAAGGTAATGGTAATGGAAGTGGTTATGCTATGTTCATAGGAAGATGGCAACCATGGCATCCTGGTCACAGATGGTTGATTGATCAGAAATTAAATGAAGGTAAGAATGTTCTCCTCTGTGTAAGAGATGTTACTCCTGATGAGAAGAATCCTTGGTCTCCATGGCAAGTTATGATGAATCTAACAGAAGAATTAATGGATCTCATTGAGGAAGGAAGAGTTAGACTCATGATTATACCTGATATTGAATCTGTTAATATTGGTAGAGGTATTGGTTATGATGTTGTAGAACACGTACCACCTCAAGATATACATGATATATCTGCTACACAAATTAGAGAACAATTAAAGGCTGAAGGGAAGCTATAACTTTATCTGCTGTGATGGTGTTATGGCATTCAAACTGTTTGTCATAACCCTTCCAGATAGGGCACCAGTTCCAGTCTCCTCTATCAAACTTGAAGTTCTTATTGTTCCAACATCCATGACACACGCTCTCATCTGTAATTCTAATACAGTTAGATTGAAACTCATGGTCTGCTTTGGTGAAGTTAGAAATCATCACCACTTGTTTACCTAAAGCCCAAGCTAACCAGCTTAATCCTGAACTAAGTCCTATAAAGAACTTACTGTTCCAAATCATATTGATGGTGTTATCCATTGATGTGTCTTCTATCTGTACACAGTTATCAAATGGATTTCTTTCCTTAGATACATTGTACACTTTGTATCCTTGACTCACTAGATAGTTAATCACTTCTTGCCACCCTTCTCTAGTCCAAAACTTACATCCTGTTGTACTATTCGTAGCAATAGTTACATACTTAGTCCTGTCTTCAAACTGTACAGGTGTATAAGCAATTCTAGGTCTTATCTCTTTGTATTCTAGTCCAAGTATATTAGTAGCTGCTTTCTGTAGAGGGATGGTGTTACATAACTCAGGCTCTTGGTCTGTGTTATATCTCCAACCTATTATGTATTCTCCATAAGCATTCACAGGTGTTCCAGGTGCAACAAACTCAAGCTCTGGATAGGCCTTCTCAAACAAGAAGTTTTTGTATGTACTTACAACAACATGACAGTTGTGCTTCTTCTTAAACTCTAAACAGTATGGCATCCATGCAATTGTATCACCAAGACTTTCACTATCAAAGTAGATGAACACAGTCTTGTCTGTATAGTCTAGTGTGTAGTCGTGTATAAGATTGCCATCTTGCCATATCTTGTTTCTCCATTTAGTGTAATAACTTCTGTTTAACTTTACCCACTGGTTGGTTTTGATTACACTACTGTAGTGACATACACCCTGCTCATCATAGTATTCTATTTTGAAGTTACTATCACTCACACCTGTTATCTCAAGAAATGGATTAACTATGTAATGCTGTGTGATGGTTACATCTTGTGGCTGTAGAGAGATAGAATCTACATGATTGTAGAAGTCTATGTTGTCTTGTCTAAATGTAATGTCTGGTATGTCATACTGAACAATACCATTTCTATACTGATTGTATATTTCATCAAAGTCACTATCTATAGGTAGAAGATACTTAGTAAACATATCTTCATACTGTGGTAGGTTTCTAGCTACAACAGGTAGTGCATAACTGATTGCTTCTCTAAGTACAAGAGGATTACATTCCCATGTGCTGTTGAACATGAATATATCTGCAGCTGTTAAATAGTCTTCTACATTGCTCTTCTCTCCTAGAACATATACATTCTTTGGTAAGTCTTTCATTAAAGGTTCCCAGTAATCTTTGAAGTTACCAGCTTGATTACCTACAAAATAGAAATCCATATGAGGATACTTCTTAGCTATTTCAATTCCCTCTGCTTGATTTTTACCTGGAGTCCACAGTCCTACATTTACAACACTAGTCCTGAATGGAGCAAACCCTACCTTGTTCTTAGCTATTATCTTACGTGTGTTAGTTGGTTTCTTGTTTTCTAAAGGAAACTCAATCACCTTTCTATAACCCTGTAAGTTTGTAAACTTATTGAGGTGGTATGGTGTACAGAATGCATATGCTTCTGACTGAAACATCTTTTCTTCAGGCTTGAATGCTACATCATGGAATGTCTCTACAATCTTGTATGATCTGTTTACATCATACAACTTAGTAATCATCTCTCTGTTATATCTTTCAGCAGGTTCATCTAGATGAATGATGTCTGGCTTCCAGCTATCAATAATATCAAACAGCTCCATCTTGTTCTCATACAGTGTAGTGAAGTTAGATCCTACAATCTCTTTGATAGCATTACGTTGTACAACAAAGTCTAAGCTGTGGCATTGATACTCAACTACATATATCTCTACATGGTCTTTTATCTCCTGTATTCTCTTTAATAGGAACGCAGGCATACCACCTGTAGATAGGTGAGGTGCTAGAAATAACACTCTCTTATTACCTTTCAATCTACTAATCATCTTGTACATTACATCTGGTCTCTTCTCTCCATGGTAGAAGAACAACTCATGCTTACTATCAGGTAGTTTAAACCATTCCCAATGCTCTTTACCAAACTCATATTTATCTATGTTCTCTAATACATCTAAGCTAGCATTAGTATAGATGAGTGGTAGAGATTTGTTATAATCATTCTTCCAAAGTGTTGCATTAGCTAATGTCTCTTCATGGAATGGAGCATAGAGTTTGAAATCACCCATCACTCTTGCATCAATACATAAACTAGCCCACTCTTGTAAGAATGGTAGACAATCTCTATTGGCTAGGAAGTATCCTGTTTGTATATACCTGCCTCTCTGTATATCTAATAGATCACAAATAGGTTTCTCAAGGTCTCCTTTTCCATTTAGGAACATCTGGTCATAGATGCTAGATGTAAATAGGGGATACTCAGAGACAGGGTAGTTAAACACTTTATCTACAAAAGGTGTAGCAACACTATCGCTGTCTACATACATTACAGTGTCAGCATACTTCAGACAGTCTATAACAATCAGTGGACGCTGTATGAGGATGTTATATACTCTATCATCTGTTCTATTGATGTAGAACTGTTCTTTGGTATTGTATTCTATTGGATCTATATCACAGTTCCACCTGATAGTTGTAGCCCTGGGCACCTTCTTGTCAGAGTTAAGCATGTATACAAACACTGGATACTGACTGAATGTAGTGAGTGACTTAACACAGGCTGTCACAATATCATAATAAGCTTCTGTGGCATAGAGTACAAATGCTTTGTCTGCTATCTTCTTACTTACATAATATCCATAGTAATCATTGGCATAGAGCAAGTCTAGTGTAGGATAACGCTCTGCCATCACCTCCTTTGTAAGGTCTGCTTGCAGGTGGGTCTCATATGTATTACCATACTCCTCACCATCTTGCTCCATCATATAGGGAATAGCAACCAAACATTGCTTCCTAGCCATGGCAATATCAGTGATGAGCTTCTGTCCTTCTTCAGCTGTTAGGTGTTCTAGCACATCACCTAGGATGATGAACTCATACTCAGACCAATCAAACTCACGTATATCAGCAATATGTACATTACCATAATACTCCCACAGTTTATACTCACTAATGTATGGATCCCACACCTCAACAGCATCTATTGCATACCCAAGTTCAAATAAAAGCTTACCATATGTACCCTGTCCAGGACCTACGTCTAACACTTTTGTGTTAGCAGGAACATTATCCCTGAACCACTCCTTCACCTCTTGCTTAAAATATGTGTAACTGTTGGGCATAGCATTGATTATTTACAACAAAATTACTATATTTGTGGGGAATATTCAATAATTTTTTATGCAAATAGAAGTTTCTATAGGAGAAGTGGTAGACAAGTGGACCATCCTATCTATCAAAGCTTTGAACATACAAGATAAAGACAAGCTTACAAACGTATTCAAGGAGAGAACCTACCTCACTGGAGTGATTCCTCCAGAGATAGTACATGATTCTTTGACAGATGAGCTACTCTGGGTGAACAAAAAGCTCTGGGATGTAGAGGATAGACTCAGAGATTGTGAGAGAAACAAGGTATTTGATAACCACTTTGTCCAGCTAGCCAGGAGTGTTTACTTATTGAATGACAAGCGAGCACGTATTAAGAAAGAAATTAATATGAAGTATGGTTCTGAGTTTATAGAGGAAAAGTCCTACCAACCCTACTAGAAAAAAAGATTTGGTTATATCAATCTTTTTACATACCTTTGCCCAATATTATGCCATTAGTCAAACGACATGTTGCAAAAACTATAAGTTACAGGATTGTCAGCACCTTGATAGGCTTCTTGCTTATGTGGGGGATTAGCGGATCCATTAAGATAGGGGCTACCTTTGGGGTGGCTGAACTTATATACAAACCTATACAATACTTTATCCATGAACGTATCTGGTACAAGTGGATCAAGTATGGTCTGAAGAAATAACAATTTATTTATAACTACATAACATGCCTTCTCTTAAATGGGACAGGCATGTTATTTTATTTACTGAAATGAATCAAGAAAACTCTGCAATCGTAGCGTTCAAGGTATGGGTATTCCCAAGCCTGGTTTCTATATTAGGCCTAATGATTTTACATGATGTCAATGAGGTGAAAGCTGATGTCAAGGCTCTTATGGCCCAGTCTAATATAGACAAGACACGTATAGACAACCTAGAAAGGAGTGTCTTTAAAGCAAACACAAGTGCTCCTCTCAGACCTGTAGAAGAACCTCCTGTTATAATCAGGGTTGCTGCCAACAGAGAGTTCTCTTATGTTAAATCAAAAAGCAAACAAAGATGAGCTTTAAACAAATTCTAAAAGACATGCTCACAGATGAGCGTGGATCTACCAGTCACAAAAGAACTATTGTTACACTTAGTGCAATATGTTTACTAACTGCATTCATATTCAACTTCAACGTTAATGTACATTTAGCAGACCTGGTGGCTGGGATAGTTTTTGTAGGAATGGGATTCACTACATGGGACAAGTTTTCAACTAAAAAGAAAGACAATGAATAAAAACATATTAACCCTGGCTATACTTGTGCTCATAGCAATTATAGTCTTACAAAGAACTGGTTGTGGACCTGATAAAGCTGCTAAGGGACCTGACACAGTAACTGTACATGACACTACATATGAGGTGCGTGATAGTCTCATTGTAAAAAGAATGACTGTTTACAAAACACTTCCTGTAGTACATGATACACTTCCTCCTCAGTATATAGCTGATACAAACTACGCTGCTTTGAAGGTTCAATATGAAAACTTATTGAGTCTGTTCTTAGCTAAGAATGTTTACAGAGATAGTCTCAAGCTTGATTCTGTAGGATACATTGTTGTAAGTGATACAGTGCATTCTAACAAACTAGATAATCGTGGGTATCAATATCATTATAAGATACCTACTATACATACAACTACAACTATTACTAAGTATGCTCCTCCTAAGAGTCAATTATATGTAGGTGGTGGTATAGGTGGTAATAAAACATTAGGTGTTACAAGCTTAAATGCTGGTGTGCTTCTTAAGACTAAGAGTGATCAGATATATAATGTAACAGTTGGTACAAGCGTTGAAGGTCAAATAAGTTATGGCTTTCAAACATTTTGGAAACTCAAAAAATAAAACATGAAGAAGATCTTAGAATTAATTAAAAAGTTATTTGGTAAGAAAGAACTTGCAGGTAAAGCTGTAGAGGTTGTAGCACCAGTAGTTCCACTTAAACCTGCAGCTCCTAAAAAGAAGCCTGCTAAAAAGAAAAAGAAAAATGATATTAAATAATTTGAGGGGCCATATTCCTGACAGTATATTAGACAAGATACCTGAGGTGATGGAGAAGTTTCAAATAAACACCCCAGTAAGACTTGCTCATTTCCTAGCACAAACAGGACATGAGAGTGGTGGATTTAAGGTGTTCCAAGAGAACCTAAACTACTCTGCTAAAGGTCTTAAAGGAATCTTTGGTAAGTATTTTAGAAGGCCTGATAAAACTTTTGATGAACCTAAGGTAGCAGCCTATGCTAAGAAGCCTGAGAAGATTGCCAATCTTGTATATGGTGGACGTATGGGTAATGGTCCAGAAGCATCAGGAGATGGTTTTAAGTTTCGTGGAAGAGGAGCAATTCAACTGACTGGTAAAGATAACTACACAGCGTTCTTCAAATCAATTGGACTAGGCCCTGATGCAGATCCTAATCTAGTTGGTACACAGTATGTGTTACTATCTGCAGCTTGGTTCTGGAGCAAGAATGGTCTAAACAAGATTGCTGATGAAGGTGCTACAGATGCTGTGGTTACCAAGATTACTAAACGTGTTAATGGTGGTACAATTGGCCTTGCAGATAGGATAAAGCATTTCAAAGAATATCATGAATTATTAGTTTAACATTTAAAAACAACCAACATGGCAAAAGCAAAAGGTGGTGAAGTTAGAAAGATTAGCTTTGGCAAACGCAAAGGAGGCAAAGCTAAAAAGACTAGTGGACCCAAAGACAAAGCTGTAAGTAAATACAGAGGACAAGGGAAGTAAGATTTCTGAGTCCTCATAAATAAAATATAATGGGGACAAAATTAGCAAGCATTGGCACATACATGGGGCAAAAACTATTCTTAGTTTTTCTCTATGGTGTGATGATTATTATTTTCTGTGGCTTAGGTGCACAGTTATTTTTCTTATATCTGGAGTTTACAAACCAGCACGAGAAGATTCAAAACATAGTTAATCAGTTAGATTGGAAGTTTGATGGTAGATTTAAAAACCATCCAGGTAATATCTATTACGAAGAGCCTACCAAGATAAGCATTGGTGCCATTACTAATAAGGTGAAGGTAGGGGTGTTGGCTGGTAATAGAAACCTAGAGTTTGGTGTGAAGAATATAATAGAAGAAGTGTTACAAGATAAAGAGTATGACATTGACCCTTCTGCTAGTTTACAAATCACAGCAGACATTGTGTATCTGGATGTGTTAAAGAACACTTCACAGCTATCTGTATTCCACAAAGAAAAAGAATCAGTAATTATTAGATTATATGGAACAATTATTAAAGATGGCAAGGTTATTAAAAAAGCTCTTGTCGAAGAGTCTGCAGCTGAAACAAGTATGTCCACTCTATTAATAGATGAGGGTGGCAAGTTTAACCAACAAAATTTAAGTTCAGCTTTGAAGAAAGCGTCTAACTCATTGGTAAACAAGCTGTTATAATGAAAAAACTATTATTTTTTGTCACACTTTTTACAATATTTGTGACATCATCTTATGGTCAAAACCCTGAATTAAGACTCAGTCCTAATGTTATTAGCACTAATATTGGTGGTGGGGCTATCAAGAAAGGTGACACTGTACAGGTGTCGTTAATATATAAAGCAGCTGCAGGTAAACCTGTACGCTCTTTCTACCTAGACTTCCAACATCAGATGTCAGCTATCAATATGATAGACTTAACATTTGGCAATGCTGTTCCTCAGGGAGCACAGACATCTTATCAGAATCAATACTATCCTGGCTACTTCCTAAACAGAACTGCACAGAATACAACTGAGTCTTCACAGACAAACAGTAACAATCTAAGCTATGGATATAATGCAACTGGTGGTAGAGCCATCAATCGTATATGGGCTGTATCAAGTGCAGACTTAGTAGATGGTACATTCTGTAACATCAGATTTAGAGTGGAGCAAGTGCAAGCAGGTTTTGCGTATGACTCTATCTATTACAACTTTGCTCAAGCATTCAGTGGTAATTATGGAGGAACATATTATGAAACAAGAATGCCTAAACCTAACTCAGCTTGGGTGGGATTAACACCAGTGGCTAATGCTCTTGTTAATGGGGAACTAAAGTTAAGCAGTGGTCTAACAGGAGGATACCAACCTAGATTAGTATTTGTTGACTCAGCTACAAACATAGTGAGAGCTACAGTTACTCCAGGTGTTAATGGTGCATTCACTCTTGGTAGTGAGTTGCTTCCTAACACAGCGTACAAGATTTATGTAAACGTGGTTTCAGATAGCATCCCAGCAATGCTTAATAGAGCAATCACTGTAAGTGACTATACAGCTGCTGTTTCAGAATTTATGAAGCAAAACCTAGATGGTACATTTACCAATAGCAACATTGCTTCTGGTATTGGGTATATGGCAGCTGACGTTAATGATAATAAGACACTGGATGGTGGAGATGTAACAGCACTATTTGCACAGGCTGTAGGAGCTGACACAATCTTTACACCTATTGCTGGTCAGACATTAACAAACCTTCCTGCGTTTCTAAGTGCTACATATGATAGCTTATCTTCTACATCTTGGAAAGCTGTTACAGATAAGTATACAGTGCATTTCAGAACAAGTAATGTAGCTAAACCACTGAGCATCTGTTACTTAGTTCCTGGAGACATCAACAGATCACACAGCTCAATTAGAACACAAGCTCAAACAGTAACTACATTCTCTACGTTTGTTAATACACCTAATGAAACTTTACCTGATGTAGAGGTTAGTTTAAATAACTTAACACTTACTAGTGACCAGTTTACTATTCCAGTGAATGTAAACACTAATGGGGCTAATCTATCAGGCTTACAATTTGAGTTTGTATATGATCCAACCAAGGTGAAGTTTGAATCTATCAAAGCAGATATGCCTACGTGGTTAGTGTTTGTAAACAATCATGATGGACGTATTAAGTTTGGTGCTGTAGATAGAGAATTAAAAACTCCATATACAGGAAAGGATCTCACTCCTTTCAAACTGGTGTTCTCTACACTCAAGAGTGGGCTGGACATTAACTCAGCTATCAAAGTTACATCTAACTTAGATGCTTCTGATAACAAGGGTAACCAGTTGGGTGTAAAACTAAATACAACAACTATTAAATTAACAGGATATAATAACTTCTAATGAAAGAAACAAACAAAATATTAACTGTCTATTTACTAATTATTTTTATAGTGATTGCTTGTACAAAGGTGGAAATTCCTGCCCCTCATGTTATTGATTTAGGTAAGGTATCTACATCTACAGCAATTGTAAGTTTATCTACAGCACTAATTAAAGATAAGGTGGATGTAACAATGAGCCTTACACCAGGAGCTAAATACTCATTAAGGTTAATTGATTTAAACAATGATGTTAAAAAGTCTGTAGGCTTTACAGCTGATAACACATTGGTTGTCAGAACATTAGACTACTCAGATGTTAAAACTGGAGATTACACTCTTGAATTAATTGACATCTCTGGTAAAGAATATAAAAGATTAATAACTATAAAACATTAATAACATGTCAGAAGAACAAGCAGGTGGTGGCACCTCTATAAAAAACATTTTAATTGGCTTAGTAAGCACAGTTACACTAGGTGTAGGTGGTTGGTTCACAACCAAGTTAACAGGTGGTGATGAGAAAGAAGCTCCAGCAGCTGCACCAGCTCCAGTGATTAACATTACCAACTCTAACCAACAAGCACAATCTGCTGCTGGTGGTGGTAAGACAGTTGTCATCAAGGAAAAAGAAGTGGCAGCTAAACCAGCTCCAGCTAAGAAGAAAGAAGGTGATGAATTTAAAGAAGAAGCACCAAAGTGGTAATATGGCAAACGCACAGAAAAAACCAAAGGCTCAGAGATCTAGAAGATCTGGTATAAAGAAAGCTGAGCTAATTAAATCAAATCAAGAAGTAATAAAAAACGCATGGACTTATTTAAATCAAAACCAGCTGAAGAAGTAAAGCAACCAGCAGCTACAGGATTTCGTGAACTTCTAGCAAACATGATGGCAAGAAGATGGTACATCACTGCACTAGTGCTTGGATCATTCATGCTTATCATTGGTAGTATATTTGTGGCAGTTAATTACAATGCCACTATGCCTGCTGAGTGGAAGGAACTATTGTTCTTAATGTTAGGTGCCTTCATTGGTTCTTATGGAAAGATTATAGACTACTGGTTCAGTGACACAGATAAAGACAAGATGTTAGTTCAGAAGATGGACGAGGAGGATGGTACAACCCTCTCTCATACAAATGATATGAAAGAGAGTAACAAACCTTATGCTCCTCTAATGCCTGATGCTTTTGTTAAAGCTGCAGAGCGTGCTTCTGATTTAGCAATTGTAGAAAACAAACAAGAGTTTGAGTTAGCTAAAGACCAACAAGAGCATGAGCAAGAGATGGAAAAGCTTGAGTTTTTACATCATGAGCACAAGCAATGTGAGCATGTATTTGCTGATGTAGATCATGATGGAGACTATGAATGTATCCACTGTGGTAAGATAAAAGATCTTTAACTTAATTTAATAACATGGATACTCATGACCAAAAGAAAAACAATCAAGAGACTGACATACATGAAAGACATGAGCCTAATGCTGGCCATGTTCTTTCTCCCATTTGGTTACGACTTTTTGTTCAAGACTATAATGAACGCTACAGGTTCTTTCTGGGTAGCAGATATTATTTTCTATTGTATCTCAGGGTCATTTTTTCTGTCTTATATTTTATTATTGAAGCATTTAAATAAGCATAAATGAAAAGATTACTACTGGTCTTTGTAACATTTTTATATATAAATTTGTTACAAGCTCAGCTTGCTAAGACGTCTACAGAGCAATACAAGGCTAGCTTTGAGAAGGCTATAGACATTTCAAGCTTCCTAGATTATGATGGACCACAAATCCCTATACAAATTCTTAAGTGTGGCATTAATGATGAAATGTATGAGCTCTATCCTGAGCTAAAGGAAAAGCGTGTGGGCTTAGGTGTAGCCAATATATCTATGGAATACCTAGAGAATCTAAACAGATTTAAGTTTACAGAAGACAAGACAGAGATCAAGAATAGAATGGTGAAGCAGTTCCAAGCTTCCCAAGCTGGCATCTCTGAGAACAAACTAGATGGACGTGGTAAAATCAATCTAGCCAAATACTTTGTAACTATTGAATGTTATGATTATAGTATATCAGAAGATGAAACTATTAGCCTTAAGGATGGTACAAA
>Ga0315900_10000466_pt1 | contig 71449 bp, 56 predicted proteins | sample LakEriMetagenome_FD_203521 | JGI IMG/M metagenome (GOLD analysis project Ga0315900, IMG submission 203521) | Freshwater fungal communities from buoy surface, Lake Erie, Ohio, United States - Buoy 12 MA114 | ecosystem: Environmental > Aquatic > Freshwater > Lake > Lake biofilm | place: USA: Lake... | reverse complement strand
GTCCTCCGCTCGCTGCGCTCGCTCCGACCGCCCGCGGCCGAAAGGCCACGTGTAAACTATGTGTCCGAACACCTGTAAACCATGTCCCCGATCGAAACAGTGGGCTGGGGTGGGCTGGGCTGGGGGAGGCGATTGGGGTTGTCGGGCGGGCAGGGTCTCGCTTGGAGTGATCGGCCTCGGCTCGGCTGGCTCGCGTGCGCTGCGACTCGCGGGGTTGCCATGTCCGCAGTGCAACTTGGGGGCGGCGGCTGACCGGGTGTCCCAACTGATTGATGTCTTGATGGACCGACCTTGGCCGGCGGGCGGGTCGGTTCCGGCGCCAACTGGGGCCTTCTGGTCGCGGCGGCTTTAGAACAAGATGCTGGTCAGCAGCATGCCGATGGTGATGGCGGAGGCGGTGGCGACCAGGCCGGGAATCATGAACGAGTGGTTGAGGACGTAGCGGCCGATGCGGGTGGTGCCCGTGGTGTCAAAGGCGATGGCGGCGATGATGGTGCCGTAGGTGGGCAGAAAGAAGTAGCCGTTGACAGCGGGGAAGAAGGCAATGAGCGTCCCGGCGGACAGGCCCAGGGCGATGCCGACGGGCATGAGTGCCGCGACGGTGGAAGCCTGGCTGAACAGGACGACCGAGAGGCCAAAGAGGCCGATGGCGAAGACCCAGGGGTGGGCCTTGATGATGTCGGAGAGACCGGCGACGACGGTCTGCTGGTTGCCGTCGAAGAAGCAGTTGCCCATCCATCCCAGGCCGATGATGGAGATGAACGCGACCACCCCGGCGAGGGCGACGGGTGTCTTGATGGCCTGTGCCGGGTTGGCCCCGAAAAAGAGCATCATGACGCCGGCAGCGGAGTACATGATGATCTGAATGATGCTGGGCATGCCGACGGCGGCCTGTCGTTCTTCAGCCGGACGGTTGGCCAGTTGGGCCAGTCCCTGAGCGATCTGCTCGCGGCTGACTGACTCCTGGCTGCGCTCAGGGTCGGTGAGATCGGTCAGTGCGTTCTCGATGGCCTGCACGCTGACGGTGCCGGGGGGCGACTTCATCTTGGTGTAGGTGGGCCGCAGCGAGGCAAACATGCCGAAGGCCACCACCAGCGCAGCGGCCGTGAGGAACGTCGCCACCGAGCCGATAGCCCGGCGACGGGCGAGGCCGGTGAGTCTGGGAATCTCCGCAGCGGGTTCAACCAGCCCCTTGGCGAGGCGTTCCTTGTAGATGGGGTCTTCGCTCAGGGGCTTGCCGAGCACGGAGGCGACCACCGCGCCGACCATGGCGCCGAGGAAGGTGCTGGGGATACAGACGGCCAGAATGTGCCAGAGTTGTACCGGCTGGCCGTTGATCTGGAGTCCGGCGGTGGAGAGGATGCCCAAAAGGCCGGCGGTGGCAGCGGACAGCGGGCTGGCAGTGATAGCCTGCTGGCTGGCGATGACGCTGATGGACATCGGCCGCTCGGGCCGGATACCGGCCTTGCGGGCGACTTCAGCGATGACGGGGAGGACCGCATAGGCGACGTGCCCGGTGCCGGCGCAGAAGGTGAAGACGTATGCGACGGCGGGGCCGACAAAGGTGATCCATGCGGGTCTGACGCGGAGGAGCTTGTCGGCGATGGAGATCATCAGGTCCATGCCTCCGGCGGCCTGCAGGCAGGCGGCGGCGGTGACCACCGACACGAGGATGGCCAGCACCACCACCGGGGGCGAGGAGGGCGGCAAGCCGAAGCCGAAGACCAGCACGGCGAGGCCGAGAGCGGCGACGGTGCCCAGGCCGGCCCCGCCGACGCGGGCACCGATGACGATGGCTGTGAGCACGACGAGGAATTCAAGCCAGATCATGCGGGGGTCTTCTCGCAGTCAGAGCGGAGGGGAGCGTGCGGAGTGTGACCGATGCGCGAGCGTGCCGGGGCGAGGCTGTCAGCGACGCTGGCCGGTGAGGGCGCGGGGGTTGAGCACGGTGCGGATCTGGGCCTCGGTGAGCAGCTTGTGCTTGCGGACCAGTTCCACAACGCCGGCACCTGTGGCCAGAGCCTCGGCGGCGATCTGCGTGGCCTTTTCGTAGCCGATCAGCGGGTTGAGCGCGGTGACGATGCCGATGGAGTTTTCGACGTAGCCCCGGCAGATGTCCTGATTGGCGGTGATGCCCTGAACGCAGTACACGCGGAGGGTGCGGACGGCGTTGCACAGCAGTGTCTGGCTCTCAAAGATGCACTGGGCGATGACCGGCTCCATGACATTGAGCTGCAGCTGGCCGGCCTCGGCGGCGAGGGTGACGCACAGGTCGTTGCCGATGACCTTGAAGCAGACCTGGTTGACGACTTCGGGGATGACGGGGTTGACCTTGCCGGGCATGATCGAACTGCCGGGCTGCATGGCGGGCAGGTTGATCTCGCGCAGACCGGCGCGGGGCCCGGAGGAGAGCAGGCGGAGGTCGTTGCAGACCTTGCTGAGCTTGACGCACAGGCTGCGGACGACGGCGTGGTAGACGACAAAGGCCTGGGTGTCCTGTGTGGCTTCGATGAGGTCGGGAGCGAGGGTGAACTTCTTGCCGACGATGCGGGAGAGGTGGCGGACGCACGCCGGGGCGTAGCGGCGGGGCGCGTTGAGCCCGGTGCCGATGGCCGTGCCGCCCATGTTCACCTCGCAGAGCAGCCGCTCCACGGCCCGAAGGGCGCCGATCTCGCCCTCGATGCTGGCGGCCCAGGCGGAGAACTCCTGCCCGAGGGTCATGGGGACGGCGTCCTGAAGCTGGGTGCGGCCCATCTTGATGACGTTGCGGAACTGGCGGCCCTTGGCCCGGAACGCTTTGACGAGTTCGCGGAGTGAGTCGACCAGGCGGTCGTTTCCCAGGAGGGTGGCGACGTGCAGGGTGGTGGGGTAGGCGTCGTTGGTGCTCTGTGAGAGGTTGACGTGGTCGTGCGGGTCGAGCGTCTGGTAGCTGCCGGGCGGGAGGCCAAGGCTGGCCAGGCCGAGGTTGGCGATCACCTCGTTGGCGTTCATGTTGGTGGAGGTGCCGGCTCCGCCCTGGAACATGTCGACCGGGAACTGGTGGTCGTGCTCGCGGGATTCAAGCAGGGCGGCGCATCCGGCTTCGATGGCCCGCAGTTGCTTGCGGGCGAGTGCGCCGGTGTCGTGGTTGGCGCGGGCGGCGGCGAGCTTGACCATAGCCAGGGCCCGGATGAAGTCGGGGTAGAGGGAGATGGGGACCCCGGAGATGCGGAAGTTGTCGATGGCGCGGGCGGTCTGCACGCCGTAGAGGGCCTTGGCGGGAAGGGTCATCGGGCCGAGCAGGTCATGCTCGGTACGGCGGCCGGCGGAAGGGCGGGAACGGGTGCGGGCCTTGGCCATGGTGTGTGCTCCGTGCGGGAGGATTCAGAGAACGGGCTGTGTGAGGCGTGGTGAGGAAAAGGCGATCCGGGCGGTCAGAAGGCGATACGGAAGCGGACGGCGAGAACGCCGATCAGGTCGTCGGCGGGCTGGTCCGCGGGGTTGACGACAGCCTGCGCGCTGAGCGTGAGCTGGCTGCGAGGGGTGAGCTGGAAGCGGTGGAAGAACTCGACGGTGGACTCGTCGCGGCGATCGCTGCTGGCGAAGCGGGCAATGGAGGCGGCCAGGCCGGTGAGCCCCTGAGCATCGAGAAGGCCCGCAAAGGCGGCACCGATCTGGCCCGTGTGCGTGATGCCGGTGAGGTCGCCGTCGGCCCAGCCGACGCGAAGGAACGCGGAGAGCCGCTCGCTCAGGGCCTGATCGATGATCAGGTTGACGCCCTGATCGTCGGGGAGGACGGTGGGACCGCGGTTGCGTTCGTCGTACCGCCAGAGGGCGACGCGATAGCGACCCTGGCCGAGTGTCGGGAGGGTCGGCGTCCATCCGGCCTCGAAGAAACTGAAGAAGTCGCCCTCGGTGAAAAACGACTCGATCTCGGCGGTGGTGGCTCGGCCGTAGGCGTTGGCCAGACCGCCGCTGACATACCAGTCTTCGTTGGGGCGCAGGCCGGCGGCGGCTGTCATGCCGTTGCCTGGGAACGCCATCGAGGCGTTGCCAGAGAAGGCTTTGGAGAGGAAGAAGGTGTTGGCCGACTGGAACTTGTGGCTGCCGACGAAACCGTCGACCCCGGCACGCCCGGCCCCCAGCCGGAGGACTCCGTCGAAGAGGTGCTGGATCCAGTAGAGGTCCTTGATGATCACGGGCCGCTCGGTGAAGCCGTCGATCGCGGGGACGCCAAGGCCGGCTATGGAACTGATGTCGGCGGCAGGTCGGCTGCCGATCTGGTGGCGGTACTCGCCGGCGAACACCAGCGTGCCGGGGTTGTCGGTGCCTCGGCCGACGGCGTTCCAGCGGAGCAGCAGATCGATGTCGCCGGTGGCGCCGCGGCGTCGGGAGACGCCGGCGCCGTCGCCGGGGGTGGCCTGGGCGAAGACGGTGGTGTAGGCGAAGGCGAGTTCAAGCCCGGTCTGGGCTTTGAGGACCTTGAGTGACTGGCTGAGGCCGCCCAGCGGGTCCGGGGCGGGCGCAGGCGTGGGGGGCCCGGTGATTGAATCCAGTTCCTGACCGGGTGCGGAAGGGGCCTCGGCGGGAGTGAGGTCGTCTGGGCGGTCGCGGAGCGGCGGTTCGCCGGGAGAGACCTGGGCCCGCGTCTGGGTGATCAGAAGGGTTGCCGCCAGAAGCATCGCGGGCAGACTGCGGCGATATGGGGAGGCGCTGCGGCACGAGGCGAACACGAAGACACTCCGGCGACGCGATCCGCCCGGCCGGAATCGGCGGCGGGGCGGGCGCGATCAGGCGCGAGTGCATTGTAACGCCCGATCTCGGCCTGATGACACGGCGGCCTGGCGCCAGTGCCTGTCCGCTGGACCGAGCGGATGGGGGGGGGGGGATTACGCCGCAGTGCAGGTCGGCGGTAGCGGCAGGCCGACTGCCGGTTGAAGGCGGTGCACGGCCAGGAGCGTGATGTCGTCGGGTTGGTGCAGCGAGCCGCGGCCGCCGTCGAGTTCCAGGCGGAGCGCATCGATCGCGTCTGCGAGCCCGCCGGCGGCGGTGCTGGCGAGCGAGGCAAGCCGCATGATGGGCGGAGGCGGAAGCCGGCCGGGAACGACGGCAACGCCGGTGTCGTTGTCGATCACGGCGTGTTCAAAGCCGTCAGAAATCATGAGCAGGCTTTCGCCGGCTCCGAGCCGCAGGTCTGTGGTGGTGTATTCCAGGTCGGCCAGGACGCCCAGAGGCGGTCCGCCTTCATCGATGACACGACCACCGGCGGCGGAGGCGATGATGGGCGGAGGATGACCGGCGGCGGCCAGTTGCAATCGACCGTCGCGCAGGTCGATCACGGCGTAGGCGGCCGACACGGTCGCCGACAGATCTCCGCGGCGGGCGTGAAAAGCCTTGTTCAGCCGGCTGAGAGCCTCGCCCGGCGGCACGAGGCGATGGCCGGTGGATGTAGAGTCCTTGATGGGCAGCAGCCGGGAGACGAGCATCATCAGCAGGGCGGCGGCCACCCCGTGCCCGGAGGCGTCGGCGAGGAAGAGCCCAAAGTGGTGCTGGTCGAGCAGTTGCACGTCGTAGAAGTCGCCGCTGAGGGCGGAACCGGGGCGGAAGAGCACGCCGAATTGCATGCCGGGGACGACCGGCAGATCGCGTGGGAGGAACTCGCGCTGGACCATGGCAGCGAGCTGAATCTCCGTCTGGAAGGCCTCGAACTGACGTTCCGCCACAGCCATGACCCGGGAGTCGAGCTGGCGGTGTCGTTCGCGCTGGCGTGCGGTTCTGGTGGCCTGAGCGACGGCGAAAAGCGCCCCGGCGATGGTTCCCGGCTGGGCGGCCGCAGGGAGCCGCAGGAGGTTCTCCGCGCCTGCGGAGGGGGCCGGACGGTGCGTGTCAGCCAGCAGCACGGCGAGGGTCTGGACGCCGAACATGCGTGCGGCGACCAGATCGGCGACGTCCACTGGGTGGGGTGAGCCGACAGAACCGGGGAGGACCAGCAGTGCGTCGCATGCCTCAATGACGCCGGCGAAGCGGTCGGCGGTCATCGCCAGCGTAGCGGGGGCGGTCTGCACGACGGGCGGGATGCGGTCGGGCCAGGCAGCGCACACCGGCTCGATGATCGCGGCGGCGGCAACCGGATCATCAACCAGCACCGTCAGCCGGCAGGGCTCGGCGATCGGGAAGGCTGAGGATGCGGTGACGGGGGCGTGCATGTCTGCACCAGCGGGATGCGGCGATCGCCGGCTGGAGTATGCCGGCCGCGTTCAGGCGGGATGCCTGAGGTCGGGCGGCGGCACGCGGCGCGAACGTCCGATGGTGTGGATCGGGTCAGCGTGCCCGCTTCTTCAGGGCTTTGATGTCGAGCTGGACGAGATCGCCGTCCTTCACGCCCAGCGTCTTGATGGTGCCGCCGGCAAGTTCGATAACAAACTGCGACGGGAAGCGGCTGCTGTACTGCTTGAGCCGGGCGTTGTAGATGGGGTTGTTGGCATCTGCCGGGGTGCCCTCGCCCTTGGCCGGGTCGCGAGGGAGCTCGGGCTTCATCTCGTGCATGGCGACGATGCGGCCGGAGCCGTCGAGATAGATGATGTCGATGGGGATGGGGCAGTCGCGCATCACGAAGCCCTGCACCGCGACCAGATGGTCCGGAAAGACAAACAGCATGCCGCCGTCGGGCTCGATGAAGGTGCGTTCGGAGAGCCCGCGGAAGCGGCGGGCGTCATCCAGGGCCAGTTCCAAGGTGAACTTCTTGGAGCCGATCTTGACGACCGCGACGTCGGCGGAGGCCTTGTCGTCGCAGCCGGCCATGCCCAGCGTGATGGTGAGCAGCATGAGCAGGGCGGCCAGGCCGGCGAGGCGGCCGGTCGACCAGTCGGCCAGGGTGGGCATCAGCGATTCTGGGAGAGAAGCCATTGGTGCTGCTCCGGGGTGAAGACAACGGGTGAACGCGGGATTGTTGCGAGGTTCAGCGAGCGGGCGAAGTGTGCCGCGGTCATCGGCTCGATCCGCTCGCCGGTGAGGCCGCACCAGTGGGCGCACAGGCCGATGACGGCCTCAGGCGGCACCCCCGATTCGCGGTATGCGGAGATGCGGGAATCGCCATGGCGTTTGGCGAGGCGGCGGCCGTCGGGGCCGACGACCAGTGGCAGATGGGTGTAGGTGGGGGTGGGGCTGAGGCCCAGGGCGGTGATGAGCAGGAGTTGGCGGGCGGCGGAGTCGAGCAGGTCATCCCCGCGGATGACCTCGGTGACGCCGGCGCGGGCATCGTCGACGACGACGGCGAGCTGGTAGCTGGGGGTGCCGCGTTTGGTCCAGATGACAAAGTCGCCGATGCCGGCGGCGGGATCGATGGCATGGGGGCCGGCGAAGCGGTCGTGGAAGTGGACGGCGCCGACGGGGGTGACGAATCGCCAGTTGGTGTGTTCGTCGCTGAAGGGGCGGGCGGAGACGGGGGGGCGGAGTGAAGCTGGGAAGCGGACCTCGCCGGAGCCTTCCTGGGGCGCCGAGGCGGCGGCCTCGATCTGGCTGCGGGTGAGGTCGCACGGATAGGCCCGGGCGGTCTGGGCGAGGGCGGCCATGGCCCGGCGGTGGGGGCCGAAGTCGTCGGACTGGATGGTCGGGCCAATGTCCCAGTCGATGCCGAGCCAGCGGAAGGTGTCGGTGATGGCCTGGGCGGCTTCGGGCTTGACGCGGGGGCCGTCGAGATCCTCGATGCGGTAGACGATCCGCCAGCCGTTGCGGCGGGCGAGTGCCCAGGTGACCAGGAAGGTGCGGGCATTGCCCAGATGCAGGGCGCCGGTGGGGGAGGGGGCCAGACGCGTGACGCCCGGGGAGGGAGCGGCTGCCCCGGCCGTGGCGACGGCGGGGTTGGATGCGGCGGCTGGATTCCGGTCGGGCGTGACCATGGCGGGCGACACGATACACTCGGTCTGCGGCTGTGGATGCGGCAGCGAGCGGGGAGATCTGGAGCACCGGATGACCAAGTCTGGGAAGGCGAGCAAGGCGAAGAAGGGCACGGCGGGGACTGGGGGCGAGGGGTCGGGGCGGCTGAGCGAGGAGCAGATTGGCCGGGGGCTGGAGCAGCGCCCGGACTGGAGCGAGTCCGGCGGGGCGATCCAGCGGACGTTCGCCTTCAAGAACTTCGTGGAGGCGATGAAGTTCGTGGATGCGGTGGCGGACGCGGCCGAGGCAGCGCAGCACCACCCGGACATCCTGATCCGGTACAACAAGGTGACCATGACGCTGTCCACGCACGATGCCGGGGGCATCACGCAGAAGGACTTCGACCTGGCGGCGAAGATGGACGCCATGGCCCCGGGCACTGGGGCGTGACTGCGGGCAGCGCGGAGGCGCGGGCAGCGGGGCTGGGCGGCACTGACAGCGGCTTTGGTGTGGTGGCGGCGGCCGACTGGTCAATGTCGGACGCCAAACGGTGGGTGTGTGCAGCCAACTGGGATCCGCAGGGCGGGTGCTGGCGGGTGGGCGTGCCCGAGCGGGTGAAGGCGGCGGGGTGCATCGAGCAATTGGTGGAACTGGCCAACGGGCGGGCGGTGCTGCTGGGCCTGGATCTGCCGGTCGGCGTGCCGGAGGCCTATGGCCGGTTGAGCGGTTGTACCGACTTCCGCGACCTGCTGCTGACGGTGACCGGAGGCGATGACGCGGGGACGTGGGCGGGGTTCTTTCAGCGATCGCGGCGGCCGTGCGTGCATCGGCCGTTCTACCCGAGCCTGCCGGTGCGGACGCGGGGGGAGGTGTCGCGGCGGGCGCTGGCGGAGGGGGTGCTGGGCACGTCGGATGGCGACGGGCTGCTGCGTGCGTGCGACCGGCAATCGGGGGCTGAGTGCATGTTCTTCACGCTGGGCGGAGCGCAGGTGGGGGGCGCGGTGATCAGCGCGTGGCCGGCACTGGTGGCGCCGGCGGTGCGATCGGGCCGGTGCGCGGTGTGGCCGTTCGATGGCGAGTTGGCGGACCTGGCACGGCGGGCGGGCACGGTGACGCTGGCGGAGATCTACCCCGGAGAGGCGTACGGACGGCTGGGCGTGAAGATCGGCTCGGGGAGCGGGCGCAGCAAGCGACGCGTGACGGATAGGACGGAGGTGGCGGCGGAACTGCGGGCGGCGGTGCGGGCGTGCGGGGCGAAGGCGAGCGCGGCGCTCGTGCGGGCGATGGCGGCGGGGTTTGATCCGCCAGGCGAGTTTGGCGGCGAGGACGGGTTTGATGCGCTGGTCGGCGTGCTGGGCATGCTGGCGGCGATGCGAGATGACGCAACGGCGCCGCGAGATGCGGCGGTGCGACGGTGGGAGGGGTGGATTCTGGGTTTGCCGGTGCGGGCGGGCGGCGATTGACGGGGGGTGATCAGCGGGTGGCGGCAGGCGGTGCGGTGAGGTTGACCAGTCGGGTGAGCAGGCCGAACCAGCCGGCAAGGGTGATCAGCAGGAGGCCCATGGCGACCCCGCCCCAGTTGGCCAGCAGGTCATCCAGGGCGACGGTGCGCTGCAGCACCGGCACCGCCTGGGTGCCCTCGTCAAACGCGGCATAAATGAAGGCCATGGCGGCGGTTCGCTGCGCTGTGCGGGGTGCGTCGGCCCGGCCGAGCAGCCCGCTGAGATGCAGCAGCACGGTCCAGGCTCCGAAGACGACGAAGTGGATGAACAGATCGGGCCGGGGCACGGGGCCGGCGATCTTGAGGGCGGGCCAATGGGTGGCGGTGAAGGTGGCGGCGGCAAAGCAGCAGAACAGCCAGCGGAGCGCCGGTTGGATCCGACGGTTCACCGCACGGCCTCAGCGGCCGCCTGTCCGGGGATGGTGACCGTTGGGCGGGGAGGGTGCGCGGCTGCGGGCGAGGGTGCAGCAGCGAGGCGGGCGTTGAGGGTGTCCCACTCGGCGACCATGGTCTCGGCGAGTTTGCGGTAATCCAGGCCGCCGGGGCACCAGGGGGCGTACTCGAAGATGGTCTTGCCGAAGCTGGGGGCCTCGGTGACCTTGACGTTGCGGCGGACGGCCGGGCGGTAGACGCGGGCGTTGCGCCAGGCGACCGGCTGGCTGCGGGCTGATTCGAAGAAGCTGTCGAGATCGGCGACGACTTCCTTGGAGTGCGAGGTGGTGGTGTCGTGCACGCAGAGGATCACGCCGGTGACCTGCAGCAGCGGGTTGATGCCCTTGCCGACGAGGGCGACGGTCTCCATGAGTTTGCCCACGCCCTGCAGGGCGAGGAACTGCGCCTGCATGGGGATGAAGACCTCGCGGGCGGCGGCCAGAGCGTTGATGGTCAGCACGCCGAGCGAGGGCGGGCAGTCAAACAGGATGAACTCCACACCGTTGACATCCGCGTGCGGATCGGTCGGGGCAGCGCCGAACACGCCGGCGGCCTCGAGCTTGCGGCGGAGTTGGGTGTTGCGGTTGGGGTCGGCGGCCACCTCAGTTTCCAGCCCGGCCAGATCGGTCTCGGCGGGAAGGAGCCAGAGATTCTCGCGGGCGTGGCGCGAGGCTTGGGCGAGGGTGACGGCGGGGTCGCCGAGCAGGTCGTAGACGGTGGGGCGGTCGTCGGGCTCAACGCCCAAGTGCAGCGTGGCATGGGCCTGCGGGTCGAGGTCGACCAGCAGTGTGCGACGGCCCTGCGCGGCGATGCCGGCAGCAAGGTTGACGGCGGTGGTGGTCTTGCCGACCCCGCCCTTCTGGTTCATGAGCGCGATGACCCGGGTTCGTCGTGCTGCCGTCGGCTGCATGATCGCAGGTTAGGCCCGGAGGGCTTGCTTTTCGGTGATGGTTCGGCCCCAGGAAACGGATTGGCTGAATGGTTACCGGGCCTGGGCCACGATCTCGTCGTTGACGCGGCGCATCGACTCCAGCCTCTTGGCGGAGCGTTCCCGCTGCAGGCCGGCATCCTGCCGGGCGGTCTGGGCCCGGAAGTAGAGGTTCATGGCCTGCCGGCGGTAGGCCTGTTCCTGTTCGGTGTTCAGGCCGGTCATGGCTGCGGCGGCAACGGCCGCGTTCCACTTTTCTTCCTGTTCAGTCCAGTAGGCCAGAACAGTCTCGGCATCCAGAGCGGCCAGTTCAGCATCGGCCAGTTCGCGGCTCGTGTAGATGGGTGGCGGTGTGGGCGCTGAACCGGGGATCGCCACGCGGGGCGTTCCGGCGGGTTGCGGCTGCTGGGCGGCGGCTCCGGCGAGTACGGCGAAGATTCCGGAAAGACTGAGAATGATGGCACCGGCGGCCCACCCGCGAGCCAAGGCGGGGAGGCGGACGGCTTGCCCGGGGGAAGGCCTGACGGCGTGGTCAGAGGTCATGGTGTTCATGGATCTCTCCGCAGTGCATGGGGAACGGGTTTCGCGTCGTGCGCGGACCGACCGCCGGGGTGTGGTATCGCACAGCGGGAGAGTGGTTGCAGCAAACCCGCCCGAACTGCCATGCAGGGCGGCAGTACGCGGCCGGCGGCGGAACCGGTGCCGGCGGGGGGTGGGTCTATCCTGTCGCACAGCGGTTCGCGCCGGGCGAACGGTCCGGTGGTCCACCAAGCGATGGCGGCTGCGTGAAGAGCAAAGAGCAGGAGGCAGGAGGGGGGGCGGCGGCTGCGCCGACTGTGGGCGGGGCGACGACGCTGCTCGGGCACATGGCAGCGGGGGCGGCGATGCAGGGCGTGGTCAGCGGGGTGACGTTCATGCTGCCGATGATCGCGGGGAAAAACTACCACGCCTCGCCATGGGCGAGCATGCTGATTACCGCGGGCCCGCAGGTGCTGATGGTGCTTTCGCTGTTCTGGGGGGATCTGCTGCGGCAGATGCCCATCGGGCGGTATCTGCGGTGGTTCTGGCTGGTGAGCGCGGCGCCGATGCTGCTGGTGCCGCTGGTGGACCAGTTGTGGCTGCTGATCGGGTTGCACCTGCTGTGCGCGGTGGGCTCAGCGGGGTGGGCGAATCTCAACGGCGAACTGCTCAAGCGGTTCTACAGCGATGCGCGGCGCGGGCGGGCTTATGCGACGATCTCGGCGGCGATGCTCGCTTCGGGCGCGCTGGCGACGCTGGGGTTGGGGCGATGGCTGGAGGCCGATCCGGAGGCGTATCGCATCTACATGCCCCTGACGGCGGCGCTGCAACTGGCGGGCGCCGGGCTGCTTGCGTGGCTGGCGCGGCGGACCGGGGCCGAGGCGGCGCGGACGCTGCTGACGACCGATCGCGGCGAGGGCTGGCACGGCGTGTACCGGCGGGTGATCGAGCCCATCGGCCACATGCGCGAGGTGCTGCGGGCGGATCCGGTGTTCTACCGCTACGAGGCGGCGTTCATGACCTATGGCGTGGGGTGGATGGTGTGCTTCGCGCTGGTGCCGCTGCTGGTGGTCAACAAACTGGGCCTGCCGTACAGGGACATCGCCGTCGCCACCCATGTGCCGTTCCTGCTGGCGACGCTGGCGATGACCTTTCCGGCGGGGTGGCTGCTGGATCGGCTGGGGGCGATGCGGGTGGCCTCGCTGAGTTTCGGGTTGTATGCGCTGTATCCGCTGGGGCTGATGTTCGCCGGTGATGTGGGGCACATGGTGGCGGCGAGCCTGCTGTACGGGGTGTGCTCGGCCGGGGTGTCGGTGGCGTGGATGCTCGGGCCGGTGAACCTGGCGCCCTCGCCGGAGAAGGTGCCGCAGTATGTGGCGATTCATGCGACGCTGGTGGGACTGCGGGGTGCGGTGTTCCAGTTTCTGGGGGTTGCGCTGTACACGCTGACCAACGACTTTGCCATCTCCTTCGGGGTGGCGGCGGCGGGGTTCCTGTGGGCCTGCTGGCAGATGCGGGTGCTGGCCAGGCTGGTGGGGAAGGCTCCCGGCGGGGCACCGGATGGCGGCCAGACGGGGAGCCAGACGGGGAGCCAGACGGGAAGCCAGATCGGGGGCCAGGGCGGGAGCAAGACGACTAAGGTGGACCCCAGCGATGGCCAAGCGACCGTCCAAGTCGGCAAGTGAACCCGCGACCCTGGCTGCGGCCGGCGGCGATGACGCCGGTGGCTTCATGCTCTTTGGCGGCGGGGAGCCGCCGGCAGCCAAGCCGGCACCCGCTGCCCCCATGGCGGCTCCGACGGCAGCGCCCGCGGGCAAGCCGGCCAAGAAGTTCGCCAAGCCCCGGATTGATCCGCGTTCGCGTCAGCCGCTGGGCGGCGGCGATGTGGCAGCCGAGGCCCCGCCCCCGGAGCGCAGCGGGCCGCAGCGGCCGGTGTCGCTGGCGGATGTGGTGGGGCATGAGCGGGCCAAATCGCTGCTGGGTGAGGCCATGGCCCGGGGGCGGGTACACCACGCGTGGATCTTCCACGGGCCGATGGGGGTCGGAAAGTTCATAGTGGCGCTGGCCTTTGCGGCCGAGCTGCTCACGCCGCCGCCGGGGGATACGCAGTATGAGAGCGTGAAGGCCATGCTGCGGGCGGGGACGCACCCCGACCTGCACGTGGTGACCAAGGAACTGGCGCGGATCAGCCGTAATCCGAAGATCCGCGAGAACAAGCTCATCACGATCGCCAAGGACGTAGTCGACGAGTTCCTGCTCGAGCCGATCACCCGCTCGCGTGCGGTGGACTGCGCCAGTCGCGCCGGGCGGGTGTTCATCGTGGACGAGGCGGAACTGCTGGACCGCTCGCCGACCAGCGCGCCCACGCAGAACTCCATGCTCAAGACGCTGGAGGAGCCCCCGCCGGGTGCGGTCATCATTCTGGTGTGCTCCGATGAGCAGCGGTTGCTGGTGACCATCCGCAGCCGGTGCCAGCGGGTGGGCTTCTCGCCGCTGGACGGCGGGCAGACCGCGGCGGTGCTCTCGCGGCTGGGCGAGCCGGCCAGCGGGCCGGTGGGGGAGTGGGTGCTGGGTTTCTGCGAGGGATCGCCCGGGCTGGCGCAACTGGCGATCAAGCAGGGGCTGTTCGCCTGGCACCAGGCGCTGGGGCCGGTGCTCAGCGTGGTGCTGGACAACCCGAGCACCGCCGTGGAACTGGGCACTCTGTGCGCTGCGCTGGTGGAGGAGCGGGCCAAGGCGGTGGTGGACGCGGATGGCCAGGCGAGCAAGGAGGCGGCCAACCGCTTCTGGGCCAAGCGGATGCTCGCCTTCATGGCGACGGCGTTCCGGGCCCAGATGGTGGCCGCGCCGTCGGCCGAGCGGGCCGAGCGGTGCGCCGACGCGATCGACCTGTGTGCCAAGGCCGAGGGCTATCTGGACAACAACGTCCAGCACCCGTTTGTGTTTGACGACCTGGCGGCGCAACTCATGGCCGGCACGTCGCCCCTGCCGGGCGATCCGTAAACCGTTGACGGCGGACGCGGTGCTGGGCCGCTGGAGCGATCACAACCGACGGAACACGCCCCGCAGCCGCGGGCCTTCCGCCTGGTGACCGCCGAAGAACGGCGTGACGTCGCCGACCACGCTCAGGCCAGCCTGCTCCATCAGTTGCTGCAGTTCCGCCGGCTCGATCGCGTACGGCGGCCCGCCAACCTCGCACAGCGGGTCATCGCTGGATGCGCCGCGGCACACCACCAGGGCCACGCCCCGGTGGGTGAGCAGGCGGGAGATGCCCCGGGCCGCGTGCGGCCGCAGCGAGGGCTCCACACAGTCGATGGTGTTGATCTCGATGGCCAGATCGAACCGTGCCAGCAGGCGAGGCGGCAAGTTGAACAGATCGGCCTGGAGGAAGCGGTCGGACAGCGCTGGGTAGCGGCGGGCCGCCCACCGCGCGGCAGTGTGCGAGCAGTCGAAGCCCATCACACCAAAGCCGCGTCGGGCCAGTTCGGCGACATCCTCGCCCAGCCCGCAGCCGATCACCACGGTGCGGGCGCCGGGCCGCACCAGTTGGCAGGCGTCGCGGTTGAGCCACGCAACCAGTGACGGGCTCGGCAGCCCGTCGCCCCATGGCACGCGGGTGGGGTCGTCCTCGGCACCCACGTACACGTTCTCGAAGACTTCGCGGTTGCAGCGGCATGCCCCCTCGTCGCACGGCTTCTCCGCCGGCAGCGATCGCTCGGTCCACGTCGGCGGCGCTTCCACCTTGAGGATTTGGGACAACGGGTTCGACGCAGTATCGCCATGGAAGCCTGGTGGCATGGGATCACCAAACCTCACCAACGAAAAAGGGATGTGACGGTCGGGTGCACGTTTCGCGCGGCGTCGTTGATCGCTGCGGCCCGGCCGATCTCTCCACGCGCCCAAACGAGAGTCTACCGCAAATCGGTTGCATGGCCGACAAAAATGCACACCACAAGACCGAATTCTGAAATCCAAACAAAGCACAAACTTGAGCAACCCCTTGTTTTGTGCTGGAAACGGGGTGGGAGCGGTCGCAGGAGAGCCGGCGGGCGACGTGGGGCGGCTGAGCGAGGGCTTACGCTTGAGGCACTTTGGCGTTCTGCTGGTGGATGTTCCGGCGGCGTGGGGGGTGGAAGGCGGCCTGTGACCCGCACCGGTCGCTGCGGGTGGCAGCGCGAAAGCGACGCCGGTTTCGTCGGCGGACGCGGGTGATCGTCGGGTTGTTGCTGGGGGCGGTGCTGCTGGGGGTGGCGCTGACGCAGGGGCCGGTGCCCCGGTGGCTGGCGGGGCGGTTTGTGGCTCGGTCGCTGGGCTGTGGCTTTGATGCGCGGTGGGTGGCGTTGCGGCCGGACGGCCGGTTCGTGCTGACCGAGGCGAGGCTGCTGGCGCCGGGGATGTCCGGGCCGGCGGCTGAGTTGCTGACCTCTGAGTCGCTGGAGCTTGAACTGGGCTCGCCGGGTTTGGCCTTGTGGAAGACCAGCGTGACAGCGGTGCGGGTGATCCGGCCTCGTCTGCGGCTGAGCCAGGGGGCGGAGGGTGATGACGCGGGGACGCTCAACTGGGCGAGGCTCAAGCCCGAGGCTGGGGGCGGGCGGGCGCTGGCGTTGCCAAGGGTGGATCTGGTGGACGGTGTGGTGGAGTTCGGCGAGCACGACGGTGCCGCCGGCGGGTGGGCGTATCGGCAACTGCTGGAAGTGCCGGTGCGTGGTTGGTTGGCGCCGCGTCAGGCGGGCGGAGAGGTGTACGCCTTGTCGGTCATTCAGGTGGGCGGGCCGTTGCTGTCGCCCAACCCGGGCGAGCAGGTGACGCTGACGGGCAAGTGGGATCTTCGCAGCGGGCTGGTGGAGGCGTCGGTTTCGGCGCTGGATCTGTCGGCCTGGAGCAGCGATCGGGTCCCTACGGCGGCCCGTGAACTGTGGGAGCGGATGCGGATGCGGGGGCTGATCGAGCGGACGGAACTTCGGGCAGGCGCGGGACAGCCGCTGGAGGTGACGCTGCGTGTGTCGGACGTGAGCCTGCGGGCGCCGCTGCTGGCGGGGCGTCCGGAGCTGACCGGCGGGCGGATGCCGCTGATGGAAAGCGTGAGCGGGGTGCTGCGATTCGTGCAGGCGCCCGAGGGCAGCGCGGCGGGCTCGGGGTTGGAGGCAAATCTCAGCGGGGCACTGGAGGACCTGCAGGCGAACGTGAACGTGACCATTGCGGGCCTGACGCCCGATGCGCCGTACGTCGCTGAGATTCGCGCGCCGGCGTTCCGGCTGGAACGTGAGCCCCGGCTGTTGTGGCTGGTGCCCGACGTGGTGCGGAGCAGTCTGGAGGAGTTCGGAGGCCCGACCGCGCTGGTCGATGCGCAGATCCGCATCGAGCGGGGCACGCCCACGCCGGAGCGGCCGTCGGGGGTGAACATCTCCGGTTCGCTGCGGATCGCCGAGGGGCGGGTGGCGTACGAGGACTTCCCGTACCCGGTGCTTGATCTGGCCGGCGCAGTGGCCTTTGAGGGTGACGCGGTGACCATCCGCGGGCTGCGCGGGCGCGGGCCCAGCGGGGCCAGCGTGCTGGTGGAGGGCAGCCTGAACGAACGCTCGGCGCTGGAGGCACGCGTCACGCTGACCAACATGCCCTATGACGAGCACCTGCGGGCGGCGGTGGAGGCCTCGCCGGCCTCGGGCGTGCTGGATGCGATCTTCAGCCGGGGGCGGCTGGAGCAACTGCGGCAACTGGGGGTGTTGCGCTCAAAGCAGGCGGAGGTCCTGGCCGGCCCGCAGCCGATGGACTTTGATGTGGGTGGGGCGATCAGCAAGGTGGAGGTGCGGCTGGAGCGGGGCGGCGGGCTGGACGACCGCATCAGCCGGACGATTGAACTGACGCTGGACCGGGCCGGGCTGCTGGCCGACGCCTTCGCGTATCCGCTGAACGCCGAGCGGCTGAAGGTTCGTCTGGAGCGTGATGAGGTGACGCTGTCAGGCGAGCGGTTCACGTCGCTGAGCGGCGCCGAGGTGGGGCTGTCGGCGGTGCTTCGGCCGGCGGCCAGCGAGGACGGCGAGCCGGGCAAACTGGGCGGCGGCCCGGGCGTGAGTTGGACGCTGGTGCCGACGGTGAAGGTGACCAGCGAGCGGGTGCCGGTGGATCCGCTGCTGCTGGGAGCGGTGGCGCTGCTGGGCAAGGGCGCGGGCGAGCGGGTGACCCCGGCGGAACTGGCCGACGGGGTGGGCGGCGTGCTGGGGCGGCTGGGCATCAGCGGGGGGCCGGCGGTGGACGCGACGGTGTATGGCCGGGGCGATGGCACGGTGGGCTTTGGGGCGAGGCTTGACCTGGCGGGGATGTCGATGGAGCCGGGCGCGGGGTTGGGGGTGGTGCAGCGGGAGACCGGCACAGACGGCGTGCTGGTGACCGACCTGGAAGGGAGCGTCTACATCACCGATCGGGGCGTGCTGCTGGACGGCGTGTCGGGCGATTTGTTCCGCACGCGGGGCGGGCAGGTGTGGGACGCGGTGGGGCCGCCCCGCCGCGAGGGCAGCTTCCTGGTGGAGGGAGAGACGGTGTTTGCCGGCGCGGCCGGCGCTGACGGCGAGCGGGCCGGGCTGGTCGCGGCTGAAGCGACGCTCAGCGGACTGGAGTTGAGCCTGCCGCTGGCGCCGCTGGTGGGGGCGATCATGCCGGGGACCGACGAGCTGTTGGAGCGGTTCCTGCGGCAGTGGCGGCCGGCGGGCGTGTTGGATGTGGATGTGGCGCTGACCCGCGAGCCGCAGCCGACCATCGGGCCGCCGGTGCCGACGCCGGCGACGGTGCTGACGGCGACGCTGCGGAACCTGTCGGACACGTCGGTGATGCTGTGGGGTGACCGGCTGGCGGTGGAGCAGGCGCAGGGGGCGGTGGTGGTGCAGGCGACGCTGGATTCGCAGCGCGAGCGGCCGACGCGGGTGCGGGCCGGGGCGGTCAAGGCGGAGATTCGCTACGCGGAGATGCCGCTGGGGGGCGTGACGGCCGAGGGCGAATTGGAGTTCTCCGAGCAGGGGTTGCAGCGGGTGATCGAGCCGATGGACATGAGGCTGCGGGGCGGCGCGCTGGAGTCGCCTTTGGTGCGGCGGGCAACGCGGGCGCTGGGCGGTGATGAGGTGGGCCAGTGGATGGAACGCACCGTGCTGCTGGGCACGCTGGACGCGGACGTGCGGCTGGAGCCGCCGCCGGAGGGTGTTCCCGGAACGGTGTTCCCGCGGCTGGCGGTTCGGCCGCGGCAACTGGCCATCGAGCGGGAGGGGCTGTCGGTCTTCGTGCCCCGGGTGGACGGTGAGATTCGCGTGGACCCGACGGGCGGCAACGTGGAGGGGTTGACGCTGGACGTGGGGTTGTGGGAGGTGCGTGCCGATGGGGCGTGGGCGGCCTTGCCCGAGGGCGGGTACGACGGTCGTCTGCTGGTGAGCGCCGATGCCCCGGGGCTGACGCCCAGTCTGCTGGCCCTGCTGCCCGAGGGTGCGGCCAGGTCGGTCCGTGAAGCGGGCGTGAAGGTGGAGCAGGGGCTGTCGCTGCGGGACGGGCTGGTGGAACTCACGCTGCCGCCGGCGGGTGTTCAGGGCGGGCCTGACGTGCGGTTCGAGGCGGCCATCGACTTTGCCGGCCTCTTTGCCGACGTGGGGCTGCCGATCGCCGACTGCCGGGGCGAGGTGATGGTGCGGGTGGAGCGTTCGCGCGGGCAGGAGCGTGCGGCGGTGGAGGTGGGGCTGGACGCGCCGGGGTTGCGTGTGGCGGGGCTTGAACTGACCGGCGCCTCAGCGGCCGTGCGGGTGGAGCCGGACGGCCGGGTGGTGCTGGACCGGCTGTCGGGCGTGTGTTACGGCGGGCGGCTCTCGGGTCGGGCGACGGTGGAGGACGGGCAGTACGGGGCGCAGGTGGAGGTGGCCGGGGTGCGACTGGCCGACGCGCTGGCGGCGCTGGCGGCCAACGGGCGGGGCGAGCCGGGGCCGCTGGCCAGCGGAAGCGATGGGGACGTCAGCCGGGGGCGGGTGGACGCGGAGGTGTCACTGGCCGGGCGGGCGGGGGATGCGGCGTCTCGCGTGGGCCGGGGCAGCGTGCGGGTGGCCGGGGGCGATGTTCTTCGCGTTCCGCTGGTCGTTCCGCTGGTGCAACTGAGCAACCTGCAGTTGCCGTCGGGCGAGTCGCTGGACTATTTGCACGCCAGTTTTCTGGTGGCCGGCGAGACGCTGTGGTTTGAGGATCTTGGACTGCTTTCGCCGACCCTGGCGGTGCTGGGCGAGGGCACGATCAACACGTCTGACCTTTCGGTGGATCTGGCGGTGCGCAGCCGGGCGCGGAACATGGAACTGCCGCTGATCTCGGGTCTGCTGCGCGGGCTGCGGGATGAACTGCTGACCGCCCGCGTGACCGGCACGCTCAACCAGCCGCAGTTCGGGGCCTCGATGTTCCTGGGGACGCGTCGGGCGCTGGGCGGCATGGCCGGCGGCGGTCGCACCGGCCGGCCGGACGCCCAGACCGTAGAGGCGAGCCTCCGTCGGATTGAGGCGGAGCGTGATCGCTCGCCGGGGCGGGCGCCGACGGTGCCGGCGGACCGCGGGCCGGTCACGCCCCCGGCAGATGCGGCCGATGTCGAGGCGGGGCAGGGGAGGCCGGAGCGGAGCACCGGGGCTGCCGGGCCCGAGCGGGTGGGCACGTCGGCCGGACGGACGGAGGAAATCAGCCGGGAAGGGTGAAGCGCCGACGGGTACCCTCCGGCCATGCCCACCAGCCGCCAGCTGACGTACGCCTCCTCCGGCGTGGACCTTGAGAGCAAGGACTCGTTCACCGAGGGGCTGTCGTCGCTGATGCGCAAGACCTTCGGTCCGCGGGTGATTGACAACCCCGGCGGGTTCGCCGGCCTGTTCCGGCTGGACTTCAACAAGAATCTCTTCAGCCGCAACTACAAGGACCCGGTGCTGGTGGCCTGCGCCGACGGGGTGGGCACCAAGCTCAAACTGGCGATGGCGATGCGCAAGTACGACACGCTGGGCATCGACCTGGTGGCCATGAACGTCAATGACATGCTCGTGCAGGGAGCCGAGCCGCTGTTCTTCCTGGACTACATCGCCATCGCCAAGGTCGACAAGCCGGTGCTGATGGAACTGATGAAGGGCATTGTCGAGGGGTGCCGGCAGTCGGGCGCCGCGCTGCTGGGGGGCGAGACGGCGGAGATGCCGGGGTTGTATCAGCCCGGGGAGTTCGATCTGGCCGGCTTCGCCGTGGGTGTGGTGGATCTGGACCGGGCCATCAGACCCGAGCGGGCGCAGGTGGGCGATGTGGTGCTGGGGCTGGCCTCGTCGGGCATCCACAGCAACGGCTACACCCTGGTTCGCAAGGTGGTGGACGAGGCCGGGCTGGACCTGGACAGGGTGTACCCGGAACTGACGGCCGAGAGCAAGCCCAGGCGGGGCGGAAAGGCCAAGGCCAAGGGCAAGGGGTCCGCCCCCACGCTGGGCGAGGTGCTGCTCACGCCGACGCGGATCTATGTGCCCAGCATCACCAAACTGCTGAGCAACTACAAGGTCAAGAAGGTGGTGGGGGGAATGGCGCACATCACCGGCTCGGGCATGGGCGGCAACCTGTGCCGGGCACTGCACAAGAAAGTGAACGCGGTGATCGACACGCGAAGCTGGCCGGTGCCGCCGGTGTTCAGCTTCCTGCAGAAGCACGGGAACATCCCCGATGCGGAGATGCGGCGCGTGTTCAACATGGGCATCGGGTACTGCGTGATTGTGCGTCCGGCGTTCGCCGAGTCGGTCGCCGAGCAGTTGCGCAAGTCGGGCGAGAAGGTCTACGCCATCGGCCGGATCGAGAAGGGCTCCGGCGAGGTTGTCGAGGTCTGATCGTTCACTGCGGCGGCGTGCCCGGCGTGTCCGGCGTGCCGCGGTCGCGGACGCTGCGTGGGACCGGCGCACCGGGCAGTTGGACGCGACGGGCCTCTTCGATCAGTCGGGCGGCCTGTGCCTGCTCATCAGGTTGGTGGTCCAGAGCGCGAAGGTCGCGGGCGATCTGCTCGGCACGCTGTTCGGCGGATGCCGGCACAGCGGTGTCGCCGCGGGGCCAGAGGGTCCAGAATGCCAGCAAACTCAGCGCGGCCAGACCGGCGAGGATCAGCGCCAGCGTGCGGCGTGAACCGGCGGGGCTTGCCTTGTGCGCCGCTGCGGCCTTTGCGGAGGCGGGGGCAGCATTGGGTTTGAGCAGTGATGGGAGCGGAGGCGGGGGAGGGGTGGTCATGGCGTGGAGCCCTGCAGAGAGCCGGTCATGAGCGACGACGCGAACGAGGCCGGCGAAACACGTCGGACGCCGGGTCAGCGGCGGGTGAAGTCCCGGCCTCGGATGCCGTCGCGGGTGGCCCAGAAATACGCCGGTTCGTTGTACCGCCAGGAGAAGCCCTGCGGCTGGCCGTACTCAAGATAGCCATCCATCTCGCTGGCGCCGGGGTTCCAGGTGCCCGACGGCGGCAGCAGCGGCTGGGTGTCGGTGGGCGTTGAGGAAGTTTCGCCGATCACGTCGGCCATCTTCAACTCGGCGGCCGAGCCGTCCAGCAGGGCGACGCGGGTGACGGCCCGTACGTTGTTCCACTGCACGACGTTGCGGGCGAAGTAGTCCTTGTTTTCAAACAGCAGCACCTTCTTGTCGGGGTAGAGCACGTCGCTGATGCGGTTGCGGCGGATGAAGTAGCGGTTGGCGGGACTGCCGGCGGGTCGACTGGCGGTGGTGAACCGGCCTGAAGACTGCCAGAAGACCGGCGGATACCAGTAGGAACTGGGGAAGATCCACTGCAAGTCTCCCTGCGCGGGCCGGTTGTTCACGAACCACTGGGCCAGTGCCCGGTCGCCGGGGGAGATGATCGATCCCAGACGCGAGTCGCGGTCTGCGTTGTAGTAGAGCGTGTGGGCGATCCAGTGGTAGCCGTAGCTCTCGGTGCCGGAGGTGCTGAAGGGTGGGCCATAGGGCCAGCCCTGGTTGCATTCGCGACCGACCACCCACAGCCAGGTCAGCGAGGTGTCGGGGCACATTCGCAGCGAGGTGGAGCGGTCGAACGGATTGACCAGCTGCTCCTTGAAGTCGCTCTGATAGGCCGTGTGCATCTGGCTGTTGGTTCGAAGGTTGGCCAGGCTCTGCACCGAGCGGGCGGTGCGGCGGGCCTCGCCCAGGGCCGGCAGGAGGATGCCGACCAGTAGCGCGATGATGGCGATGACCACAAGCAGTTCAATCAGCGTGAATCCCGGACGGGCCGGAACGATGGGCGAGGCCATGCGTGAACTCCTTGCCGGTTTGATGACGGGCGGGGCTTGAAAGGCCCGACCCTTCGCAGCGATGGGCGCGTGTCCGCGTTGCAGTTTCTTCGGTGGCTGCTGCGAGTACCCTATGCCCGGGACCGTCAATCGGGGGGATGCCCCCTGAAGGCTCAGTGTTGATTGTTTGGGTTTTGTGAGCGTTTGCGTAGGGTTGTTTTGCGGAAGATCGTGCTTCGGCGGGTTGGTCAAGTCGGGAAATCTGCGGTACTCTTGGGCGATGGGCCGTTCGGCCTGCCATATCCAGCCGCGTTGGGGTTCTCTCAACGCCTCAGTGGGTCGGTTGGGTCAACTTGGGAGGTTACTCGATGCATGTGGCATTTGGCTCGCGTTCTGCTTGTTTGCACGCCCGCCGTACCGGCTTCACGCTGATTGAACTGTTGGTGGTGATCGCGATCATTGCCCTGCTGGTCGGCATCTTGCTGCCGTCGCTGGGCAAGGCGCGTCGCGTAGCCCAGTTGGCGGTCTCGCTAAGCAACAACAAGACGCTGATGACCGGTGCGTTGACCTACCGCACGGATTACAAGGACATCTTCCCGATGATCCCGTCCGGCCAGCCGGGCGGCGGGGCGGCGGGGGCCGCGAGCTGGTGCTTCGGCGGCAAGAACAACCACGAGCGCTGGCAGAACTACCCCGGCGCCGGCAACATGCACGACATCTCCGCCGGCGTTCGTCCGGTGAACTCGTACATCTATCCCAACATCCAGATCGATCGCGCCGTCACCCCCGGCAACCGCTACGTGCTGGAGCTGGACGTCTTCCGCTCCCCGGGAGACAAGGCCTCGTTCCAGTGGCTGAGCCCCTATCCGCGAGCCGACTTCACCCGCAGCAGCTACAACGACGTGGGCACCAGCTACCACATGAACCTCAAGTGGTGGAATGCGATGAACGCCTTCATGGCCGGCCAGCCCCGCCCGCCGGGTGAGACCTCCTACGCATTCGTTGGCCGCATGATGCGCGACGTCTCGCGTCGCATGAACATCGCCACCAACTTTGACCCCAGCAAGTACGTCTTCCTGCACGATCAGACCGCCGACATCGTCGCCAACGACCCGCAGCTGCGCAACTGGGTCGGCGAGTTCGGCGACCGCAACAAGGCCGTCATGGCCTTCCTGGACGGCCACGCCGACTATCTGGCCGTTGTGCCCGGCCAACTCACCGGGCCCGGGTACACCTTCCACTTCCAGCTCTTTGGTCGCTGAATCATCCGGAGTCTGCCGTGCCGCGATCTGATCTGTCTGCCGCCGCCAACGCGACCGCCAAGCCGGAGATCGAAAAGGCTGAGCCGAAGCGCAACCAGACCGTGGTCATCGCTGTTGCAGCGATGGCCGGGTTGGTGGGCTTGTACCTCATCATCACCAATCTGCTCGGCCAATCCGGCGTGCGAGCCGAAGGGCCGGCCGACCCTGCGGCGGCCGTCGCCGACGGGACACCCGCATCCGACGGCAAGGCCGCTGCCATGAAGTCCGCAGCTGCCGCGGCGGCCGGCGGCCCCGGGGCCCCGGGTGCCGGGTCAACCCCGGCGAACAGCAACCTCATCCACACCACGCCGCTGGAGGGCAACCCCAACGCCCGTACGGTGCCAGCCGCTGGCGGCAAGTAGCCAGCCGGGTCGCTGGCCCGGCCAGAGCCGGTCAAGCCGCCGTGACAAATCGCCCGGCAGCGTAATCAGCCGACCGGATGGAGCCATGACCGCTGGATGTGATGGATCCGAGCCCGCCGGGGAGCGGGTTTGGCGGCTCTCGTTCGGTCGGCAGGCCGCGCGGGCTGTTTGGCGGATATCCGGACGCCGCATCGGCGACGGTTGGCCGGGCTGCTGCAGGGCGGGCAGCGTTGATTTGCTATGCTTGCCCCCCCTCGGTCTGCCGGGGCGGGTCGGTCTGCGCCCCGCCGGTGACCGGTTTCCACCAGAGCCTTGCAGAGAGACTGACTTATGTCCAGCCGCCTGTTCACCTCCGAATCCGTCTCCATGGGCCACCCCGACAAGGTGGCCGACCAGATCTCCGACGCCGTGCTGGACGCGATGCTGGCCGACGACCCGTATTCCCGCGTCGCTTGCGAGACGCTGTGCTGCACGGGTTTGGTGGTGGTGGCCGGCGAGATCACCACCAAGACATGGGTGAACATCCCCGACTTGGTCCGTGAGGTCGTCCGCGAGATCGGCTACACCTCCGGCGACATGCGGTTCGACGCTGACAGCTGCGGCGTGATGGTGGCCCTGAACAAGCAGTCCCCGCACATCGCCATGGGTGTCGACCGCGACGGCGCCGGCGACCAGGGCATGATGTTCGGTTTCGCCTGCAAGGACACCCCCGAGCTCATGCCCCTGGCCGTGCAGCTCTCGCACCGGCTGATCGAGCGGCAGGCTCAGGTCCGTCGCGACAACCTCATCCCCGGCCTGCGCCCGGACGCCAAGAGCCAGATCACCGTGGAGTACCAGAACGACCGCCCGGTGCGGGTGGACACCGTGGTGCTCTCCACGCAGCACGGCCCGGAGTGGAACGACCGCCAGGGCGACCTGAAGAAGCAGGTCACCGAGCACATCATCAAGCCGGTGCTCAAGGAGTGGTGGAACCCGGGCATCACCGTGCACGTGAACCCGACCGGCTGCTTCGAGATCGGCGGCCCGCACGGCGACACCGGCCTGACCGGCCGCAAGATCATCGTCGATACCTATGGCGGCATGGGCCGTCACGGCGGCGGCGCCTTCAGCGGCAAGGACCCCACCAAGGTGGACCGCTCGGCCGCGTACATGGCCCGCTACATCGCTAAGAACATCGTCGCCGCCGATCTGGCCGACCGCTGCGAGATTCAGCTCTCCTACGCGATCGGCATCGCCGAGCCAACCAGCGTGTACGTGGACTGCTTCGGCTCCGCCAAGGCCGACGAACTGAAGATCGCCAAGGCCGTCCGCGAGCACTTCGCGCTCACGCCCCGCAAGATCATCGAGACCCTCAAGCTGCGCAACCCGATCTACGGGCCCACCTCGCGTCACGGTCACTTCGGCCGCGCCCCGTACGAGGGTCAGTACTCCGACCCGATCAAGCGCGAGAGCCGCGGGCCCAAGCTCGAGTTCTTCACGTGGGAGAAGACCGACAAGGCCGCAGCCCTGCGCAAGTCCGTGCTCGGCTGAGCACGACCGGCCGGTTGCGGGCCCGGGCTTAATGTGAATCAGCGTTCTTCGCCGAAGCACGGTACAGCCCGTGCTCGGCGATGTACTGCGCCACCGCCGGACTGACCATGCCGGCCAGATTGGCTCCGGCCGCCGCCGCGGCCCGCACATCCGTGGAGGCGTGCGGCAACTGAGCCAGGCCGGCGGCGGTGTGCGTGCCCCGCCGCCAGAGATCCATCTCCCGGGTGCTCCATTCGCCGCTGCGGGCGAGCGATTCCAAAAGGCGCTGGGCGTCAGTGGCGGGGGCGCGGAGCAGCACAAGCGGCTGGGCGAGTTGCAGGATGTCGTGCGGCTGCTTCCAGCGGTGAAACGCCAGCGCCTGATCGGCGCCGAACAGCAGTCGCAGGCCCACGTGGGCCTGCCCCGCGGCATCCAGCACATGCCGGGCCCGACGCACCGTGTCCACGGTGTAGCTGGCGCCGCCGGGCGGGGTGCGATCCAGTTCATCGGTCCAGATCAGGCCGGGCCCGCCGTGCAGGGCCAGCCGGAGCATCGCCAGCCGGTGGTGGGCGGGCGTGCCCGGGGCGTCTTTGTGCGGCGAGCGGGCGGCGGGAATGTACACGACCGCCGCATCCGGGCCGAGCGCCGCAGAGACCAGCGCCGGCAGACTTGTGTGGGCCAGGTGCGGCGGGTCGAAGGAACCGCCGAAGAGCACCAGCGTGCGGGCGTGGGGGGGGATGGCCAGCGGGCTGATCGGAGCGGCGGATGAGTCGGTGCCGGTCACGGGCGGCCCCTTTCCGCTGTGCCGTCGGCGACCGGATCCAGGTCCACCGTGGCATCAGCTGGCGGGCCGGCCGCCGTGTCGGTGGTGGCGGCCGGAGGCGCGGCCGATGCGCCGCGCTGGTGGGCGTGCAGCACCTGCACCACCAGTTCGGCCGCTTCGGCCATGGCGTGCCGTGTGCGTCTGGCCAAGGGCAGCAGCACCGCCAGCAGTTCCGGCCGGCGGATGATCGTTGCCAGCACTCGACCGGGCCGGGTGCGGCCCTGCAGGTCAACAAAGCCCAGCACCTCGCGAGGCAGGGCGTCGTGCGGGCCGTCGGAGATGCCTCGCACCACCGCCAGCGGTACGCCCGCCTGCCGGCACACGCCAAGAACCTCGGCGGATTCCATGTCGCAGGCCACCGCCCCCGAGGCGGCCGCCAAGCGGGCCTTGGCAGCGATGGACGAGACCGGGCCGGTCAGACCGGCGATGCGTCGCCGACCCGGTCCCTCGGCATTGGTGAGCGGAACGAAGGTGCGGCCCAGAAGCCGGCCGTCGGCATCGACAATTTCCTCGGCAATCAATGCAGGCGGCGTGTCGGCCAGACCGCCCGCGGTGCCCACCAGCACCACCAGCGACGGGCGGCTGTCGCCCAGCAGCGCTGTTCGGGCAACTTCTGCACACGCCGATCCCATCCCGGTGATCAGCACCCGCGCAGCACCCAGCCCGGCGCGGACCAGCGGCCGGCGAAGGGCCGATGCCTCAGCCGCCAGCGGGCAGAGCACCAGCGGCCGGAAGTGTGGCGCGTCAGCAATGGGCCGGTCCCCGAAAGCCATACGCGAACATAGGGGACCTCCCCGGCGGCATCAGTGGGCGGCGGCCGGGGCTGATCGCATGCGGAGCCCGGGCAGTCCGCACGCTGACGGATGATCATCCGCTGTCAGCGGCACGCGCCCTCAGGGTGGATCGTCAGTGTTCGCGGATGGTTTCGGGGGCGAGCATGATTCGGGTACCCTGCCCGGCAAGCAGCCCGCGAAGATCCACCGAGGGGAAGCGGCGGGTCAGTTCATTGGGGGTCATCCCTTCGGCCAGCACATAGCCGTTGGCATCCGCCAACGTGTACACGGCGCCCTCGGCGCCGGCGTAGATCCACAGTTGGTAGTTCGCCCCGTCCAGCGAGCCGAGCAATGGGCGACCCTCGCCGTCGGCCGGCGGAGCCTTGCCCAGTGCGCTCCCGGAGGAGGCAGGCTGCGTCGATCCGGTCGAATCGCGTTGGGTGACCGGCAGATTCAGCATGGACGCGGCTGCCTCCGGAGCCGTCGCCGCGGCCTGTTGGGGCGGCCGTGCTGACGACGGCGTCGGTTGCACAACGGCTCCAACGGCCAGCAATGCCCCGCCACACACCAGCAAGGCCATGAACCGCTTGAGACCCCGCGGAAGAGGCTGGGTGGCCAGTTGCTCAACAGTCGGCTCGTCCGTCCGAGAACCCACTGGAACATCGGACCGATTCCCTGTTGAGGGAGCGGTGTTGCAAGGGGTGAAGGGGGCAGCAGAAGAAACACTCTGATTCTGCGAATTCAACCGGCTCATGGACGGTACATCGGAGACCTCCGCCTTGGCCTTCATCGCTACCCAGGCAGTGGGTGGGTTCCCTCCCCGCAGATGACGACCGGGCAATCGGGGTAGGGTCGCCGCGTCTTCGCCAAGTCCCATCACCGCATGGGTCGGCCAAGCTTCAACCGATGCCCTAGACTACCGTCAGCCGCGGCCCCATCGTCCAGCCTGGTCCAGGACGCGACCCTTTCAAGGTCGAGACACGGGTTCGAATCCCGTTGGGGTCATTAGGATTATGGAGGGGTCTGGCCTGCTGTTGCAGGGCTGATTTCCGTTCCATCCGGGGGGGGGTGGGGGGCAGCGGGTGCTGCGGGCAGCGGCATCTTCGTGTACTTTGCAGGTGGCAGGCGGGCATCAGTGCTGCCGGGTGGCTCGGCTGTGGTTGCGTGAATCACAGGTTCCCGACGGCTTTGTCGCCAATGCTGCTGGTCATCCAACGCCGGCTCGGCCCAGGACTGGCGGCGACTATGCATCGGCAGGACAGCCTGCACCATGCCCGGCGTAATGCCCGCCGTGAACTGCGCAGTTTGAATCGGCGGGCCGAGAGGCTCCTCCGCGTCGGGCTGGGGGCCGGGACGGCAACTGCGACCACGCCGTCGTCGACAGGCACTCCCGCCCGCTCCCGGAGCCGTGTTCGGCGATAGAGGGTAAACGGCGACCGGGCACGTTGCGGATTTCTGCGACGGGTCCATCGCCGCAGTCGGTCTGTTGGGTATGGAGAGCGTGAGGCACATTCGGGGCAGCATCCGGTACGTCAGGATCACCGAATACCCTCGGCCTGTAGCGCCTCGGTTGATGCCGGGCGGTGAGACTGGTCTCTGACCGGGCAACGGCGGCCAAGGCGCCACCGAGCCGCGGGGAGAATCGTGGGGATCAAGGCGGGGTTCTGGAGGATGCCGTGATGCGTCGTGTTGATTGGGTGTGCGGAACGGTCGGCAAGGTCTGCGGGATGTTGGCCATAGGGGCGGCGGCGACCACACTGCTGGGCGGCTGTGCGCCGACCCGGCAGGTCACTCGCGTGGACCCGCGTCAGACCATCGATGTCGATTACCGATTCAACGACTCTGACGCCCGGCAGGTCTATCAGGGCATGGTCAATGACGCTCTGGCCCGCCCGTGGATCGACAACTTCGTCCGCGAGAACGGCGGCCGCCGCCCGGTGGTCATCGTCGGTCCGGTGCAGAACGACACCCAGGACTACATCGACACCAAGATGTTCACCACCGAGATCGAGCGCGAGCTCATCAACTCCGGCCGGGTGCGGTTCGTCGCCATGGCCGACCAGCGTGACCCGATTCGGGCCGAGCGGCTGCAGGGCCAGGAGTGGTCTCGCCCCGAGACCCGCAAGCAGATGAAGAACGAGCTGGGCGCAGACTACATCGTGCTTGGCCGCGTGGCGGATGATCGCCCGCGCTCGCTGGATGGCCGGGGCGGCGTCGCGTACTACAAGGTGAACCTGGAAGTGATCGACCTGGAGAGCAACGAGAAGGTGTACATCGGCTCGCAGGAGGTCAAGAAGGTTTGGCGTGACCGCTGAGCGGCGGTGCCTGACGGCCAGCAGGGGGTTGGTGGATTGGGGCGCCGGCGGAAGGTGGGGGAGGGAAGGCGGGAGCCCCCCGGTCAGGCTGTCCGAGGTTCGCGCTTGCCCGGACGCTTGACCCCGCTAAACTTCCACCCTGTCCCGAGCGTAAACCCGAACGGATACCGTCCGCCATGCCGACGATCAACCAGCTCATCCGCAACCCCCGCCGCACCCCCAAGGCCAAGTCCAAGAGCCGCGACCTGGCCGTGGCCCCGCAGAAGCGTGGCGTGTGCCTGATCGTCCGCACCCAGACGCCCAAGAAGCCGAACTCGGCTCTCCGCAAGGTCGCCCGTGTGCGTCTGAGCAACGGCAAGGAAGTCACCGCCTACATCGGTGGTGAGGGCCACAACCTCCAGGAACACTCCATCGTCCTGGTCCGCGGCGGTCGTGTCCGCGACCTTCCCGGTGTGCGTTACCACATCGTCCGCGGCACCCTGGACTGCCTGGGCGTTGAGAAGCGCAAGCAGGGCCGGTCCAAGTACGGCGCCAAGGCCAGCAAGGGCTGATCCGCTCCGTCCGCCCAGCGAGTGATCTCGCTGGCCGGTCGGGTGAGCAGAATTGACATTTTTCGCGTGCCTGTTGCGTCGAGTCGGCCGCCCGCGTGGGCCGGGCCGAGACGCCCCCGCGGCACGTGTGGTTCTCGAATCGAGGAGTCCGAATCATGGGTGGCAAGTCCTTCACCAAGTCCGCTGTGCAGCTCCGTCCGGACCCCCGGTTCAACGACCTGCAGCTCTCCAAGTTCATCAACTGCATCATGGTGCGTGGCCAGAAGGCCACCGCCCAGCGCATCATCTACGACGCACTGGACATCATCACGCAGAAGCTCGCCAAGGAGACCGATCCGAACGCCCCCAAGGAGTCGATCGCGATCTTCAAGATGGCCATCGACAACGTCAAGCCGTTCGTCGAGGTCCGCTCCAAGCGTATCGGTGGTGCCAACTACCAGGTGCCGATCCAGGTGAACGCCAAGCGTCAGCAGTCGCTGGCCTTCCGCTGGATCATCGACGCCATCCGCGGCGAGAAGGGCCGCCCCATCGCCAGCAAGCTGGCTGACGAGCTCTACTCGGCCGCCAAGAAGGAAGGCAAGGCCATGGCCACCCGCGATCAGACGCACCGCATGGCCGAGGCCAACAAGGCCTTCGCCCACTTCGCCTGATCGGCGGCGACGGCCCCCGTGGCATGGGCCGCCGGGTGAACGCCCTAACCAGACAGTCCTCCAGACCCCGCTCCGGTGGGGTCTGGTTGTTTTTGCACGATCCTTGTCCACATGGGCTGAACCCGCAGCCCGTGCCGTCCGTTGACCTGACTTCGCCATGCGCATCCGCAAGCCATTTTGGCGTCGGTGGGGTCTGTGGGTGGCCGCATGGCTGGTCCTGGCCAGCCTGGGCACCCTGGTGCACTGGTTGACCTGGATCGCGCCTCGCCAGGGCGTCCGTTACCAGACCCCGGCCTCTCAGACCGCCGTCCGTGTTGCCTCCGCTGCCTTCACCATGCCCAGCCTGCCGGGGTGGGCGGCGGTATACGTCACCTTTGGTCGCAACGTCAGCGGGCGGATGGAACTGGCCTTTGCCGCAAACGGCGCCGCCTGGGCGGGGTGGCTGTGGGGGCTGTGGGTGCTGCTGCGGCTGCGTCGGCGCATGCTGCGCGACGAACGTGCCGAGCGGCAGGCCCATGGTCATCCGGTGACCGACAGCGGCGGGGCCACCTTCAGCCCGGGCCGTCGCCGTCTGCTGGTTGATGCCCCGCTGGGCATCGCCACCGCCGCCACCAGCGGGCTGTACGTTCGTGCCGCGGGTGTGGAACCTTGGTCGCTGCGGATCGCCCGCTACACCGTGCCCATCGCCGATCTGCCGCCGGAACTGGACGGCTACCTCATCGCCCACCTGACCGACACGCACTACGGCCCGCGCGTGCCGCCGGAGTTCATCGACCTGGCGGTCTCCACAGCGATCGACCTCAAGCCCGACGCGTTCGCCCTCACCGGCGACTACATCCATCGGGCCATCAGCGAGATCCAGCCCGCGGTTGACCGCTTCAAGCCGCTGTGCGCCACCGGATTGCCGGTCCTCGGCGTGCTGGGCAACCACGACTGGTACGCCGACGGCCAGCGCATGCACGACGCGTTGACAGCCATCGGTGTGACCATGCTGGACAACCGCCGGGTCTATCTCTCCGCCCGCACCCGGCGGCTGAGCGACCAGCCCCACACGCTGGTGCCCGGTGAGGCTCTGTGCTTTGCTGGCCTTGGCGATCTGGAGCAGGCCACCGTCAACGTCGCCTCGGCGCTGGGCGGGTTGCCCGCCGGGTTGCCCCGCGTGGTGCTGGCCCACCAGCCCGACACCGCCGAGCACTCCGACCTGCTCGCCGGCGACGGCGGCCGCGACGGCCCGGTTCGTGTGGACTTGATGCTGTGCGGGCACACCCACGGCGGACAGGTGGCTCTGCCGCTTGCCGGTCCGCTGATTGTGCCTTCGCGGTTCGGGGACAAATACGCGCGGGGACTGATTCGGGGGCCGGTCTGTCCGGTGGTGGTCAGCGCGGGTATCGGCCTGTCGCTGGTGCCGGTGCGGTTCGGCGTCCCCCCCGAAGTGGTGCTGGTTCGCCTGGAGCGGGGCAGCCCGGCCTGAGGGGCCGGACGGCGTGGCGTGTTGCCACGGGACGGTCCAGATGGGCCGCTCGGATACACTGCGTGTGCGACGGGGACAGATGAACTCCAGGCCGGGGTCCACCGTCTGGGAGGTCTGCGAGCATGAAGCGGATGGGCAACGGCAGTGGCGGCGTTCGCGCTCGGTGGTCGCACTTGGCGGTCGCGGCGGGGTTGGCCGCGTCGACGCTGTTGTGGAGTCCGGCGGCCGCGTGGGGAGGATGCCAGCCGGCGACCGAGGCGACACCCGTGGGCAACGGTGATCCCGCCGAGGAGTCCGAGGCCATCCGTGACGCGCAGTTCGAGGAGATGATGGAGGAGATGCCCTTCGAGATGAATCTGGAGGGCATGACCTCCGGCGAGGGCGTATTCGGGGCGATGTTCGGGCCGCCGATCACCCAGGCGGACTTCGACGGCTTCGTGCGGCTGCTGAACTTTCAGAACGAGCAGAAGCAGGCGGCAGCGCTGATCTACAGCCAGCGGATGGCCAACTACCAGGCCAAGGCCGGCCCACTGCAGAAGATGCTCGCCGACTTGATGGCCCGTCAGATGCAGGCCATGCGTGACGGTGAGCACATGGAGGCGCAGCCCACCGAGACAGAGATGAAGAAGCTCAACGAGGTGGCCAAGGCCGCCGATGTCGAGCGGGCCGCCCTGCGCACCGGCGTGATGGACGATCTTCGTTCGCTGCTGGGCCCGGGGCAGGACGAAGCCTGGCAGCGTGTTGAAATGGCCGACCGCCGCAACCGCCTGCTGCGGGCCCAGTCCATGCTGATGGTTGAGAGCGGCCGGGTGGACCTCCGCGCCGTGCTGGCCCGCAGCGTTGACGCCAAGGCCGTGGACGCAACAGTCAGCGAGCGGGTCGGTCTGGCCATGTCGGACTGGGATCAGGCCATCGATGTGCACGCCCGTGCCATGGCGCCCATCGAGGAGCAACTCCGCAGCGCTGCCTTTGCCGACGACCGTGCCGAGCAGATGGACAAACAGATGAAGCTGATGGGGCAGGGTGTCACCCTGGCTCGCAGGGTCATCGCGACCACCGAGGCCTCGCAGCGGGCGATCGCGGCCGAACTGCCGCCCGACCTCGCCGAGAAGTTCACCGACGGCTTCCTCCGTGCCGCTCATCCGCGCATCTACCGCACGCGGCACGGCGAACGCACGATCGATGCCGCCCTGGCCTTCACCGATCTGACCGCCGAGCAGCGCGGCCGCCTGACGGCCCTGCGCGACGCCCACCAGACCCTCCTCAAGCGGCTCCGGCCCGACGCCATCAAGCGGCAGAAGGCTCAGGACGAGTTTCAGGCCGCCATCATGGCAGCCAAGGACGATGCCGAGCGGGCCAAGGTTATGGAGTCGAGCTCGGAGGTGTGGAGCCAGCCGGATCCAATGGGCGAGCTGCGCGGCAAGGACAACGAACTGGTCAAGCAGGTCCGCCAGGTGCTGACCGAAGAGCAGCGCAAGCGGCTGCCCAAGCGGCCCGTTCCCGCCATTCCCGGCGGCAGCGGCCGCTGAACCGCCCTTTCCCCCGCCTGACGGTCAAGCCACCAGCCGCACTCGCAAAACAACAAACGGCCCGCATCGCTGCGGGCCGCTTGGCTTTGGCTGTGATGCGGCAACGGCTTACTTGAGCAGTTCCGCCGTGCCCTTCTGGGCGTCGATGTACCGCTTGTGCACCTCCAGGTAGTGCTTGCGGTACACCGCGTCGATCTTGTCCGGGCTGGGGAACTTCTTGCTGAAGCCCGGCGCCACCGGGTCCAGGGCCAGTTCGGAGGCCTTGATCAGGTGGGCGACCAGTGTGCGCGGGTCCTCGATCCCCACGGCGACACGCACCGTCGTCGGCTCGATGCCCGCCGCCCGCAGGGCCTCGTCGCTCATCTCGCTGTGGCTGGTGATCGCCGGGCACAGCACCACGGTGTTGGTCTGCCCCAGCGACACCTGGTGGCCGAAGACGGGGTCAAGACAGTCGAAGAACTTCTTGAAGGTGTTGCGGTCAAACGGCGGCTTGCCGCGCCCCTTCTTGCCCTCAAAGTCGATGGTGAACAGCGGCGCCGGCAGGCCGAGGTACAGCACCTTTTCGCGGATGGCTCCGTTGGGGTTGCCGGGCACCGCGTTGCAGTTGACGTTCATGTCCGGGTGCATGCCCAGCAGTTCCGCCAGCGTCAGCGTGTTGATGGTCTTCTGCAGCACCCGCATCTCCAGCGTGTGCGTGCCGTTGATCACTTCATAGGCCTTGTCAGCGTCCAGGAACGCGCCCTTGATGTAGTACACGTTCCAGAACATCGTTTCATGGCCGTGCCAGGTGCGGGGCTTGCCGTCCACGTCCAGACCCTGCACGCTGTCGTGCTTGCCCATGAACATCCGCTCGTTGCGGCCGATCACGCAGCCGGCGGTGGTGCCGCCCATGCCCGACATGTCCTTGGTGTAGCTGTGAATGACAAAGTCCGGACGCTCCAGCGGGTCCTTGCGCTGCAGCGGACGGTGCAGGAACGGCGTGCCCACCGTGGAGTCCACCAGCACCGTCAGGCCCCGCTTGTGGGCCTCCTTGCAGATGCCCGGAACGTCCAGTACGTAGCCGTGCGGGTTGCAGGGGCTTTCCAGGTACACGTACACGTGCCGGCCGGCCTTGATGTGGTCGGCATACTTCTTGTGCGTCGCGTCCAGCGCCTTGATGAAGTCCTCCACGGCGTAGCCGTCGAAGAACTCCACGCCCACGTCCAGATTGCCCGGCTTGGCGAACCAGTCGTGCATCAGCTGGTATGTGCCGCCGTAGACGTTCCGCGAGGCCAGGATGATGTCGCGGTGCCCGACCAGGTGGCTGAGAACGGCGTCCACAGCCGCCATGCCGCTGTTGAAGTTCCACGCGAAATACTCGTGCGCCAGCGGCCCGGCCTCAATGTCCACCACGTGGTTGGCCAGCGACACGTTGGTCGGGTTCAGCAGCCGGCTGTACACCTCCAGCATCAGCTCCTTGCCCTGGAAGGCGTCGTCCACCCATTCCGAGCAGGCGTAGATGTACGTTGCCGTCCGGGTGATCACCGGCTTGGCGCTGAACAGCGCCGTGAGGTTGTCAAACACCGGGTACGGCCCGCGGGCCAGCCGCCCGCCCTGCCCGTCCACGATGGACTGGTACGTCCGCCGGAACGGGTGCATCAGCGTGTCCATCACCTTGGCCAACTGGAAGCACAGGAACTTCTGGGCGGCAAAGCGGGCGGCGCGGTCCTTGCGGGGCAGCGACGCCAGTTCGTTGGTCAGCGCGTGCCACAGGCGGTTCACATCGGCGTTGGCGTGGTAAGTATGCTCGGCCAGACTGCCCAGATGCCGGCCGAATTCGCTCTGTGGGTTGATCCCGTAGTGCGCCAACTGCTCTTCCACCAGTTCGCTCACCGATGCCGCCTGCGAGGTCTTGCGACGCGGGCTGATGTGTCGCGCCAGCGCCAGGTCGCTCTGGTGCAGCGGGTCCGGCTTGGACGGCGTGCCGTTGGAGACGGTCTTGCCGTTGGCGGCTTTGCCGTTGCCGGCGACCTTGCTGGAATGGGCGGACTTGGACGGCTTGGCGGTCTTGCTGGCCATGGGTCAATCCGAAAGAGGCGAGAGGGCGATCGGGCAGGGCAGGCTCCGCGAGCCGCCAGGCGAAGGGACGCCCGCGCTGCCGCGGGAGGCCGGGGGGTGCCGGTTGGCCGGAACGGCCCCGGGCGCAGGTGATCCCCCGAAGTGGGGCGGATGAGCTCCACAGGAGATGCACTGACAGTGTAGTGGGGGGGGCAGGTTGGGGCAGCCTGAAGCCGGGTGCCCCGGGCGGTCGTCACCGCAGCCAACCCAGTTGCTTGAGGTCGTTCACCGGGTCGTCAAAGCTGCATGAACCGAAGCAGATCGCGAAATTCTCCCGGGCCTCGGCGAGTTGCTCAGTGGAAATCCGCCGGTCCTTCCATGCCACGTGGTCGTCCTGGAAGCGGAAGTTGTCCGGGTTGGTCTCGCCCAGCAGGGCGATGAGTTCTTCGCGCTTGAGATTCAGCGTCCGCAGCAGCGCCGCCCCGAGGAAAACGTTGAGGAAGCCGTGCATCGTGCCCGAGGCGCAGCCGGGCTCGTAGGTCAGCGGGTAACTCGCCCGCACCGGGTGGTGCAGCCCCGCGGTCGCCTTGAACGGCACTTCCGACGCGGCACACGCCAGCAGAAAGTCCGCGACCACCTCGGGCGACGGGAACATCTCCGGCTTGACGCCGCCGGTGCGGATCTTGGCGCCAAAGCCGGTGCCCGCCAGCGCGGTCGCAAAGCCGCGGAAGTCCGCGTCCAGGGGCAACTCGAAGAACGGGTACAGGTCTTCCGGGAGCAGTTCCACCGCGTCGTCGATGATCTCCGGGGACTGCACACGCATCTCGATGGTGTCGATCAGGGCGGTGTGGGCGTGCTTGTGTGATGAGCCGTTGGAGGCCTCGTGGGCCTCGTTGAACGCCTCGATGGAATCCAAAGCGCGGTCCAGCGGACCGTCGATCAGCACGCTCAGCCGCCAGGGCTCGGGAGGGGCCTGGTCATCCGGCGGCGGGACCGACGCCAGAAAGCGGCTGGCCGCTCGCGACCACTCATCCACCCGCGCCATCGGGCACACAAAGCGGGCCATGCCCCAGCGATACGGGCTGGCCCAGTGCCGGGCGTAGGTCTCCACCGCACGCTCCATGCTCAGGCCCGCGGGCGGAAACAACCCGGCGTAGTCGACCAGATCGTTCAGCAGCGTTTCCAAGGAACGCGCACACAACCTTGGCCCGGAAGCAGCGGCGGAGGAAGAGGACATCATGACACAGTCTATGGTCCGAGAGCGCTTCGCTTCGACCCCGGATCCGGTCAGCCGAGCCCCTCCCGGATGGCATCTGGGGGGTTCGCCCCGTCCGGACCGCCCCCCGGCGGGCACCGCATCACTTGCTGTCGCCGGGCGACTTGGCCGGCGACGCAGCGTCCGTCCATGCGGGCGTGCCGGTCATCTTGGCGACCCACAACTGCGAACTGGGCCGCTGCTCGCGGGCGAGTTTGTCGCCCCGCTGGCTGGTCCACATCATCACCGAGCCGTCGTCGGAGATCACCGGCAGGCCGTCAAAGCCCGGCGCGTGGGTGACCCGGGCCCGCCGCAGGCCCGCCGGCGCCTTTGCCGCGTCGAGCTCGATGGCGTACACCTCGTAGTTCTGGTGCCCCTGGGCTGAGGACGCGAACACCGCATAGCCGCCGCCGGGGTGGAAAAACGGGCACCAGTTCACCTCATCGGCGTCGGGCGTGAGTTGCATCTCGCGCTTGAGCCCGATGGGCACCGCCGGGTCGCCGTCGTCGCCGAAGGCCAGTTCGCCCCAGAACAACTGCAGGTTGTTGTTCCCCTGCCGGTCCGAGCGGTAGATGATGCTCTTGCCATCGGGCGAGAAGAACGGCCCGCCGTCATATCCCCGGGCGGTGACGATGGGGTAGTGCTTGCCGGTGCGGGTGTCGTGGATCCACAGGTTGGGATCGTTGTTGGCCGGGTCCACATGGGTGTAGAGATAGAACCGCCCGTCAGCGGAGAACGAGCCCTCGGCGTCGTAGCCGGGCCGCTTGAACATACTTTGCAGCGACGCGGCGACGTCGGCCGTGTCCAGGCTCACCGACACGATCTCCATCTCCGGCGGGAACTGCCAGGAGTACCGCTGCCGGTCACGCGAATAGCCCGGGGCGTCGGTGGCCACCGGCGGCTTGATGGTCGACCCGAAGACCACCAGGTTGGGCCGCTGCGGATGGAACCACCCGCAGGTGTTGGCCGAGCCGGGGGGCGAGATCAACTTCGGCGTGCCCAGCCCGGTGATGTTGCCCGACTCGTCGCGCTTGAGGTCGGCGACATACATGTCGTAGTTGCTGCCCGGCCCTTGCCCCTCGGGTGGCACGGGGATGGCCTGGAACACGATCGACCGGGGCGGCTGGTGGTGGTCGAAGTACGCCTCGCCGGCGCGAACGAACTGCTCGGGGAAGGTCAGTTGCACGTGCCCGCTGAGCAGCGGCGCCTCGGCCTGGGCCGCCGCCTGACGGGTGGCCTGCAGGCTGACCGGGCCGGTTGACGCCGGGGTTGCTGGCGTTGCGGGGGCCGCAGGGGCCGCGGCAGCGGGGCGGCCTGACTGGCCTGACTGGCCGGACTGGGCACCACAGGCGCACCCGGCAAGGGCAAGAACAACAGCGGCGGAGATCGTGCGGATCATGGCAGCAAGCGTATCGCCGGCCCGGAACAATCCCAGCGTGAGTCACGCCATTGACGCCATGACCGTGGTCCGCCAGACCGACCACTGGGTCGCGCTCAGCAAGCCCGCCGGCGTGCTCAGCGTCCCGGGCAAGCGGGCCGGCGGCGAGATCAACGCCGCCGCCTGGGTGCGGGAGCGGTACCCGCACGCCGACGGCCCGATCACCGTCCACCGGCTGGACATGGCCACCTCCGGCCTGCTGCTGTGCGCTCTGAACGCCCCCGCCCAGCGGGCCCTGTCGATCGCCTTCCAGTCCCGCCGGGTCGCCAAGCGGTACGTCGCGGCGGTGGAGGGGTGCGTTCCCGACGATCATGGAAGGATTGACCTGCCCTTGCGGCTGGACATCGACCGCCGCCCATGGCAGGTGGTGGATCCGGTCTTCGGCAAGCCGGCCCAGACCAACTACCGCGTGCTGCACCGCAGAAAGGGGTGGTCGCTACTGGAACTGTCGCCTGTCACCGGCCGCTCGCACCAGTTGCGGGTGCATTGCGCGCTGGGGCTTGAGCGCGACCCGGCCGCCCCGGTGCAGGCCCCGCCGCTGGCCCGCCACGCCATCCTCGGCGACTCGTTCTACGGTGACCCCGAGCCGCCCCACACCTCCCCGCCGTCGTGGCTGCCGCCGGCCTGCCCAGGCGAGAGCGGCCGCCTGCTGCTGCACGCCACTTGGTTGGCCTTCACCGACCCGGCGACCGGTGAACCGGTGGAACTGCACGACCCTGCCCCGTTTGGGCGAGAAGATTGACACGGGTCGGCCTGTCCTCCGCGTCTCGGCCCGCCTTGGATTCCCCGTGCCCGATGCCGATGCGCCCACCCCGTCCCAACTCCGGCAGCCGCTGGCTCAGCGATTGGCCTTCCTGCTTCGTGCCGCCCGCTCGGGGGCCCGTCGGTACGGTGCATCCCTGCCTGCCTTCATCGTCAACCGTGCAGGCAAGCTGCGCATCGTCCCCGCCGACGCCCCGCACTTCGCGCAGGCCTGGTCTGATCTTGTCGATCACCCCGGCCTGGTCGCGTTCGCCTGGCTGGGCCACTGCAGTGTGCTGCTGCGGCTCGGCGGCCTGACCATCCTGACCGATCCCGTCCTCGGCCAGCGCATCGGCATGGCTCTGGGCGGTCTGACCTTCGGCCCGCAAAGGCTGACCCCCGCACCGCTCCGCGTCAGCCAGTTGCCCCCGGTGGACGTGGTGCTGATCAGCCACGCCCACTTTGATCATCTGGATCGGCCCACCCTCACCGCCATCGCCCGTCGCGACGGCCGCCAGGCGCTGGTGCTCACCGCCGCCCAGACCGCCCGCCTGATTCCGCGGGGTTTCTCCGCCGTGCACGAGGTGCAGTGGGACCAGACCGTGCATCTTTCGTCGCCTCAGTCCAGCGGCGAACTCACCCTCACCGCCGTCAAGCCCCGGCACTGGGGTGCCCGCAACGCGTGGGACCGGCACCGCGGGTACAACAGCTACCTGCTGCAGCAGCGATCATCTCACGGCGTCGTACCCCGCAGCCGCGTGCTGTTCGCGGGCGACACCGCCGACACCTCGGCGTTTGACGGGCTGGGCCCTCTGGAACTGGCGATCATGGGCATCGGTGCGTACGACCCCTGGGAGCACGCCCACGCCACCCCCGAGCAGGTGTGGGACATGGTCCGCCGCATGGAGGCCGAGTCGGTGCTGCCGGTGCATTACGGCACGTTTGAACTGGGCGACGAGGGGCATGACGAGCCTCTCTCGCGATTGGTCGTCGCCGCCGGTGCGGCCGTGGGCCGCGTCATCCCCGCCGCTCCGGGTGAGATCATCCGCTGGAGCACGCGGACTTGAACCCGTCGCCGCCGGGCTGGTGCATCAGAACAGGGGCGGGAAGCCGAGCGACCGGCGGGCCGCGGACAGCTGGCCGAGGTGGAAGGCAAAGTGCGTGGACAGCAGGTGCGCCACCGTGTCGCCCTGCGTCTGCAGGGGCGTGTTCTGCAGCACGGGCACGCCGTGCGGCGTGTCCAGCGTTCCCGGCTTGACATGCTCAGCGGCGATCTGGCAGCGAGCGGTGCCGCGTTCGATGGCTGCCATCAGTTCCGCCTTGGCCGGGCGGAAGTGCTCAACCGCGTGCGGCTGGGAGGTGGGCTTGCCGGGGCCGAAGGCCTCGTGCCAGGCCGGCGGGCACAGCGGCTGCTCGCCGAGCATCCGCAAGGCGTAATCCAGCGACACCGCCAGATGGCCCAGGATCCATCTGGGCGGGTTGACCATGGGCGAGTGTGAGTGGTCCAACTGGCCCTCGGTCAGCTCGGCCGCCAGTCGGCGGGTCATGTCCAGATTGAACGAGAGAAGCGGTCGGAGATCAAAGGTCATGGGACAACTCGCGTTTGGCTCGGGAGGGTGGTCGACGTGCGGGCGTGCTCGGGCGGGAGCATGTGCGCGTTTCGGCGGATTTCCTCGTGCAGCACCGAACGATAATGAGCCAGCCGGACGGACGGATCATCCAGGTGCCCGCCGAAGCTGCGGGAAAGGTCCTTGTAGATCAGCTTCACCGGGATTTCCGAGATCCGGAAGCCCTGCGCCACCGCCTGCACCCACAGTTGCATGGGGAACGCATAGCCGTCCTCGGTCAGGCTCAGCCGCGACATCGCGCACACCCGGTGGGCCTTGAAGCCGCAGAACGCGTCGGTGAGGTTGGTGCTCAGCCGCTCATTGATCTCCCGCGTGATCTGCAGGTTGATCCGCCGCCGGTCCTCCGGCGGGGCGGTCTCGCTGTCCATCGTCGCCAGATACCGCGACCCGCTGATGATGTCGGCCGTGTTCTCCTGGGCCGCCGCCATGAACGACGGGATCGCCTGCGGCTCGTGCTGCTCGTCGCAGTCCATGGTGATCACCCAGTCAAAGTCGTTGCATGCCGCAAAGGTGAACGCGTCGCGAAGCGAGCGACCGTACCCCCGATTGACCGCATGCCGGATCACCTCCACCGGAAACTTGGAAAGCAGCGACGGGGTGTTGTCCGTCGAGCCGTCGTCGATCACCAGCACGTCATCGGCATACTCCAGCACGTGCGCCAGCACCCGCGGGATGTACCGCTGCTCGTTATAAATGGGAATCGCGATCAGGAACCGTGCTTCGCGGCCCGTGCACAGCGGTGAACGCATGGTCTTCTCCGGGTTCATTCGGGCACACTCGCTGGGAACCGAAGCAGTTGAGCCGGACCCATGGCCGGACAATCGACGATTGAACCGGATGGCGGCTGAGGAGGATAGAGCCCGGGCGGCAGCCTGGCCCGTGTCCGGATAACCCGAAGCCGCCGCGCCGCTGGGCCAGGACTCCAAGTGGGCCGGCGGTGAACGCATCGGCGGCCATGTGCAGCGACCCCGGACTGATGCCGGGGCCGCTGGCGCGATTCGTGGAAGACCGGTACCACGAACGCGGGTGATGGATGTCGGTGCGAAGGTGCCGGTTCAGACCGAGAGCAGCCGACGGCGACGGGCCCGTGCCGTCAGGCCGAGAACCGCCAGAGTGCTCATGCCGGCCCATGCCGCCGGCGGCAGGGGGATCACCGAGGTCTGCGGGACCGAGGTGACGACCATGAAGTCCTGCCCGCGAGTGCCCCATCGCAGGTCGGTGTTGCTGGACCACAGGTTCAGCACGCTGACCCCGTAGGCGGCCGAGGCGTTGGCATTGCTGCGGGCGTTGTCCAGGAACATCAGGGTCTCAGCCCAGCGGTCCGCCGGCATCTGCATGTCGCTTGTCGCGCTGCCCATCGTCAGTGATGGGGCCGCACCGGCGTTGGCCTCGGCCAGCAGCATGTTGCGCAGAGTGGTGTAGAAATCGGCGAACGCCGACGCGGTCATGCCCAGAGCCGTCTGAAGCGCCGTCTGGTTGCTGCTGCTCAAGGCGTTGGCTCCGCTCAGGGCCGGCAACTGCAATTCACCCTCCATAAGCCAGAAGGCCATCTGCAGGCTGTTGGCGTCGTTGCCGCGTCCGCTGCCGGTGAAGTCGTAGCCGGTCAGCGAGCCATCCCAGAACTGCCGGAACAGGTACGCGGTGCGGAAACTCATCGGGTCAGTGTGGGTCGGGTCCGCCGGGTTGAAGGCGACCGAACCGCTTGAGGGATCGGGGTTGTTGGCGCCGCCCATGGCGGCGTAGTTGTTCTGCTGCCAGAAGTACTGGGTTCCGGCCGAGGCGAAGTCGTCACGTTCCAGGCAGAAGCTCAGAAACAGCGACGAGTTCGTGGTGGTGATCTGCGAAACGCCGCTGCCGCCGATCAGGTTCGAGGTGTTGAAGGATGGCGAGCTTGCCAGAGACGCCTGGGGGGCCAGCTGCAGGCCGTGAATGCGCCCGGCCACCTCTCCGGTGATCGTGCCGACTGGTTCGAAGTTCACGCGGATCACGTTGCTTGCCGGGATCGACTGGGCCGCGGCGGCACCGGAGATGGTCAGGATCAGGGCGGTCGCGGTCAAGACGTTCTTGTTCATGTGCTCTCTTCTTTTGGGTGTTTTCAGGCTTGCTGTGAGGATCGTCCGCTGTTGGTGATGCAAGATGCCCTGTTCCGCACAACCTGCAAGCTCGCGTGCCCGCCCGGAGCTCCGGCCGAGAGCCGGCCGCCCGCAGGCGCTGCACCCCTCCCCCAGCTTGCCCCCTTCCGGGACGTCCGCAGCCCGAGAACCGAACCCGGGTGGCGCCCGCATACCTTCTGCTTGATGACTGGCCTGCTGCTCGCCGCTGCTGCGATCTCCGACGCTCCGCCATCGAACGGCCCTGCCGGCGGTTCCGGCGCTTCGGTCGCGCTCGATCTGTTCAAGCTGCTGGCCGCCGCCGGCGCCGTCGCCATCGGCCTTCGCCGCGTTCGCATCCCGGTCATTCCCGCTTACCTCATCACCGGGGCCATCCTCGGCCCTTCAGCCTTCGGCCTGATCGCTGACGAGCAGTCCGTCTCGGCGATCAGCAGTCTGGCCATGGTGCTGCTGATGTTCACCATCGGCATGCATCTGGATCCCGACGCCCTCCGGGGTGGCATGGCGCAGAGCCTTGTCGTTGGCGTCGCCAGCACGATGGTCGTCGCCGTCGCCGTCACCCCTTTGGGGATGCTGCGCGGGCTGTCGGCCGCTGAAGGACTGGCCGTGGGTATGGCCGTGAGCATGAGCAGCACGGCGGTGGTGCTGCAGATTCTCCAGCAGAGACGCGAGATGCACCGCGTTCACGGCCGCATCTGCGTCGCGGTTTCCATTACGCAGGACCTGCTCAGTCTGGTCTTCATGGCCGTCATGCCGGTGCTGGCCGCCGCCGGGGCCGCAGCCCTGACCAGCGGCGGCGGCGCCGACGCTGCGGCCCACGGCGGGGTCGTCGGCTTCCTGCCTTCAGTCTGGCCAGCGTGGGCCCGGGCCGCTGCGGGCATTCTCGGCATCGCCCTGCTCATCGTCGCCGGCCGCTTTGTGCTTCCGCCGGTGCTGCGCGAGGCCACCCACGGCCGTTCAAGTGACGTGATGCTGGTGGTCGCCGCCGCCGCCGCCCTGGGCTCGGCGATCATCGCCGCCGGGCTGGGCTTCTCGCCGGAACTGGGAGCCTTCCTGGCCGGCTTCTTGCTCGCCGGCACGGCATTCCGCCATCAGCTCAGCGGTCAGCTCTCGCCCATGCGCGACCTGTTCATGGCGGTGTTCTTCACCGCCGTCGGGCTCAAGCTCGATCTGGCCGTGGTCGTCCGTGACTGGTACGTCGTGCTCATCGGCCTGGTCGCCATAGTCGCCATCAAATCCACCATCATCGCCGCCTGCGCCTGGGCTGCGGGCGCCACCGCGCCGGTCGCCGCCCTCAGCGGGCTGCTGCTCTCCCAGGCCGGGGAGTTCACCATTGTCGTTCTCACCGCCGGGGCCTCCGTCGGTCTGATCAGCGACGCCACCATGGCGACGGTCATCGCCATCGTCGTGCTCAGTCTGATCGCCACCAGCGGGCTTGACGCCCTCGGCAGATACCTCCAACCCCGACTCATGAGCGTGCCGCTGGCCGGGCTGTTCGACGGCAAGTCGTTGCGTGAAGGCGGTGCAGCCGCCCATGCCCGCCCCGCCCCCGAACCGCCCGCTGTTTCCTCCATGGCCACCCCATCCGGGCCGGGCGAGCCCGCGTCAGATCCGCACTCGGGTTCGACCCCCGCGAGCGACCACCAGCCGGGCGCCTCGCCTGTTCACGCCCCGCGGGTCGTGCCTCTCGCCCGCTTCGCCATCATCGCCGGGTACGGCGTCGTCGGTCGCGCCCTCGCCGATCGTCTGGAGGTCGCCGGTATTCCGTTCTGCATCGTCGACCTCAACCGCTCCACCGTCGAGACCCAGCGACGGCTCCGCCGCACCTCCGTGTACGGCGACATCTCCAACCCCGAGGTGCTCCAGAGCGCCGGCGTTGATCGCGCCGACGCCGTCTTCCTCACCATACCCGATGACGAGGCCACCCTTCGCGCCTGTCAGACCATCCGCGCCATGCGGCCCGAGATCTTCATCGCCGCCCGCACCAGCTTCCTCAGCAAGGCCTTCGCTGCCCAGGCCCTCGGCGCCGACTACGTGGTGATTGAAGAGGTCGCCACCGCCGAGATGATGGCCCGCCAGGTCATCCGCGAGCTTGAGGCTCGACACCGCTGACCGCGCCTCCGGCCGCAGCATGCCGCCGCTTCACCGCGGCTCGGCCTTCCCCGGGGACTGTTCCTCCAGCGCCCGCAGTTCGTCGCGCAGAATAGCCGCCAGTTCGTAGTTTTCGTTCTTCACCGCCTGGTCCAAACGCCGGCGAAGTTCGGTGCTTTGGCTCACCGGAAGGCGCGGGGCCAGGGCGTCCCGCATCGATCGCAGCAATTGCACCTCTGATGCGCTCTCGAACGCCGCCTCCTGCCCGATGGACTGGAAGTGCTCCTGCAGCGCCGCCAGCCCGTCATCGAGGGCCTGCACCGCAGCCTTCACTTCCTTGTCCTTGAACGCCTGCGACGCCAGAGCCCTCGCTCGCATCATCACCACGTACGGTCGGAACGGCTCCAGTTCGGTCCGGTCCGGTTCGTTCTCGGCGAACTCCCGCATCAGGTCCATCGCCCGCAGATTGCGCGATGTGTCGCGCACCACCCCTTCAAAGTCCTCCAGAATCCACAACGCCGTGTACCGCCGGTAGTACTGGGCCGCTTCCTCCCGCAACTCGCGGCAGTCATCCGAACTCAGCGAGAACTCCGTGGAGGGGCCTTCCCTTCGCGCGTCGTCCAGCCGGGCCTCGTGGTACTCCAGCAGCGAATCGAACCCGCGAGGACGGCTCCCGTCGGGGCGGCCGTCCACGTGCATCTGCAGAATGCCCAGGTCCAGCCGCATCTGGATCCGGGGTTCCCCATCCTCACCCTCGATCAGGCGGACGGAGATCTTCCCCGGCTCGTACGGCCACTGCTCCAGCAAGCGTGTCAGGTCGGGTCGATCCATGGCGCCCAGAGGGCCCTCCGGTCAGGACTTTGTCAGCCCCGGCTGCCTGCGGGCATCCGGGCCATCGGTCCGACGTCACAAATATACGTTCTGTTCGGGCCACCCCCCAAATCCCCGACCATGGGATGTGTTCCGGGTGTCGGTACCCTGTCGGCACCGGTGGATTCGTCCGGATAACTCCTTGATCTGGTCCGCCTCACCGGTCTGGCATCCCCGGGCTGCCCTGCAGGAGGGCAGCCAGGTGCCCTTTCGCTTCAAGCAAGCCCTTGAAGGGGTCGATCTCCCGGCACCGCTGGGCCGTTTCTCTCGTATCGGAAGCGGCACAGTTGTCGGACGCGGACGCTTGACCCCCTGTCGGCAGGGGCGGACAGTTCCATGCCCGACAGGTGGGTCAGTGCGAGGCGGCCGCAGGCGACGGTGGGTGTGGGTGCCGGGAACTGCATGGGTGAGGCGGGCGGGTGGGTGGCGGGTTTGTCCCGCGCGAGTGGGGGGCGGTTGGAAAGGGCTCGAGTTGGCGATCACCAAGCCTCGAACAACCTCGCATGCTGAACTGCAGACCGGGCTGCAGCTCTATCTCCGTCAGATCAATGAGATCGGTTTGCTGACCGCCGAGGACGAAAAGCACCTCGGCTGGGCGATCATCAACGACAATTGCCCCGCCGCCCGCGAGCGGATGATCCGCGCCAACCTGCGTCTGGTGGTGTCGATCGCCAAGAACTACATGAACCGGGGGCTCACGCTCCAGGACCTGATCGAAGAGGGCAACGTCGGCCTGCTTCGCGCTGTCGAGGGCTTCGACCCGGCCCAGGGCGCCCGCTTCAGCACCTACGCCAGCTGGTGGATCAAGCAGGCCATCAAGCGGGCGTTGATCAACGCCGTGCAGCCCATTCACGTGCCGGCGTACATGGTCGAGCTGATCGCCAAGTGGAAGCAGGCCAGCCGCAAGCTCGAGAGCACGCTGGGCCGCCCGCCCAGCCTGCATGAACTTGCTGACGAGATGCAGTTGCCGCTGAAGAAGCTCCGCATCATCAAGCGGGCCATCAAGGCCGTCAAGGCCCCTGCACAGAATGGTTCGGCGATCGACGCCGACGGCGGCATGTCCTTCGAGGAGATGCTGCCCGACGGACGACTGGGCGAGCCCGGTGACGGCATGGTCAAGGACGACGAACTCAAGACCATCCGCCGACTGCTCGACGCCATCGATGAGCGCGAGGCCCGCATCCTCCGCATGCGGTTCGGCTTTGACGGGCAGGAACCGCTGACGCTCAAGCAGATCGCCGCCGAGATCGGCATCAGCCGCGAACGCGTCCGTCAGATCGCCGACGAGGCCCTGCGCAAGCTCAACGCGCAGCTGGGCAGCGACCGCCCCAGCCAGTTCTTCCGCCAGACCGTTCAGCGCGACTGGGATGTGGAAGATCCCGAGGTTGACCGCTTCCTCCGCCGCATCAGCTGATCGCCGTCGCCAAACCTCTGGCCGCCGACGCTCACTGGCCCGGGGCCGCGGACGCCGGCGCCAGCGGAGTGGGGGGGAAGGGCGGCGTGTCGGCATTGGCAGGAGCGGAGCCCGCCGCCGGCTGAGCAGCCTGAATCAGTTGTTCCCGTGTCGGTCGGATGGCGTCCAGCGACTGCAGGTCCACCAGGTAGTACCACGCGGCGAACCGTCGGGCCAGTTCCGCCGACCGCTTGCGGGCCTCGTCGACCTTCGCCTTGTGCGCATCCAATGCCGTCTGGTGGCTGGCCCGCAGTTCGCTCAGCCGCTTCTTCTGATCCTCGCTCAGCGGGGCCTCGGCTGTCGTCGCCGCCTCCGCCGCCTTCAGCGTGGTGAGTTCCGCCGGCTCGGCGGGCGCCGTGTGCACGCTCTCGTCGAACGAGGTTGTCACCATGACAAACCGCGATGAGGTCTTCCGCGTCGCCGCCTCGCCCTCGCTGCCGGCCTTCTGCTCGCCGGCTGACTGGCCACCCACCTGGCCGCCGGAGGCCGCCGCGTCCGCCTCGGAGGCCAACTCGCCGAACCACAGCGAGTAGACCACGCCGTCATCGGCCCGGACGCTCATCTGCCCTTCGTTGGCCACCAACGCACCGTCGGAAGCCACGAAGAACCCGTGCCGCTGCAGGCTGGCCTGGTCCGCCGGCGACAACGCCACCGACGCATCCGCCGCCGAGAGCAGCTTGACCAGATTGGCCGGCTTGGGCCGCACGCCGGTGATCCGCAAGGCCGCCAGCGCATTGAGCGCATCCTGGGCCCGCGTGCTGTTCACCGATTCGCCCGCCGCCGGCGGCCCGCCCGGGCTGGCCTCCAGCGTCCACGGCCCCCACGGCGAGAACTGGTCCGCCGGCTTGCTCGGATCCGCCGAGACCCGCGCCCGCCCCAGCCCCACCGCCGAAGGTGAACTCACCCGGCCGGTCTTCTCGTCGATGCTGTACCGCTGAATGTCCACCCGCGTGACCTGATCGGCCCGCAGCTTGAGCAGGTCCGTCTCCACCCAGTCGGCAAACCGCGTGGAGAACGCACCTTCAATCGTCGAGACGTACACCCGGGGCTTGCCCGCCTCGCGGACGTACCGGCGGGCGGCGTTCGCGGTACCGCCCTCGGCGGCCGGCGCCGCCGGTCCGATGATCAGGTCCGCCAGCACCTTGCCCGATGCGTCGCGCATCGTCACCCGCGTGCCCCGCCCGGTGGTGCCCACCGCAGTCTCGTCGGTCGGGTCCAGCACGCCCAGCTTGGCGTGGTCGGCCTTGTTGTCGCTCACCACCCGCTCCCGCTTGAGGCCGACGAAGGCCGTCGCCGCCTGGGCCATCTTCTCCGTCGCGTCCGCCGGGTAGTTGAACGCCGACGGCACCGTCCACTGCTTGCCGTCGCTGGCCACTTCAAACGCCCGCACCCGCACCGCCTGCTCATCGAACGACACCACCGACAACGAACGCACCGCCAGCGGGTCGGTCAGTTCCGGCGTGAGCGCGGCGCCCACATCGGCGAGAACATCCACCGTGCGGGGGGCCGGACGGGTCATCGCAACAACGCCGACGGCCACGCCCGCGGCAGCGATCAGAGCAAGGGTGGTTGGCCAGAGGTTCATCTGTGTGCTTCCTGGAACAGGCAAGTTGGTGTGGTGTGGTTCAGGTTCGTTGACCGCAGCGCGACGCGGGCGGCGGCCTCAGTTGGCCCGCTCCCGGCGGCCGCTCTCGGCCTCCATGCGGCGGCGGCGCGTCGTCACCGCCAGCCCCAGCAGCAGCGCCGGCACCGGCGGCAACGTCACCGCCAGCAGCCGCACCTGCGTCTGCGTGCGTTCGATGGCGGCCTGGTTGGCCAGGCGGGCGTCCTCGATACGCTGCCGCTTCTGGTCCTCGATGGCGCGGGTCTGCACGTCCAGCCGCCGCTGCTCGGCACGCCGAACCGTCTCGACCTGAATCGCCTTGGCGTTGTCGTCCATGTCGGTGCGTTCCTGCACCTTCTTCACTTCTGCGTCCAGCCGGGACTGCGCCTCGGCGAGCTGCGCCGAGGCCTCGTCTTCGGCGAGCGACTCGGCGTCCTTGCTGGCCGCCAGCAGCTGCTGACGCGACTGCTCCAGCCGCTCCAGCGTGCGGTGCATCCGCCGCTTCTTGCGAAGGTCCATCAGGGCGGTCTCGCCCGCCAGCGCGTCCACCGCGTTGAGGATGAACGTCACGTTGTCAAACTCCAGCCCGGCCCCGCCCGAGCCCTGCTCGCGCAACTGGAAGAAGGTCTCGGAGACAAAGTCCAGATCGCTCAGCAGCACCACGTTGAGCTTCTGCTCACCGGTGGCGCGGATCAGTGCGCCCACGGTCTGCGACTGGGCCGTGCGCACCGGCCGCCGGTTGGGGTTGAACTGCATGCCGAAGAACGAGCGCTGCATGATGTTCGCGTACGGCATCTGCCCGCTGGCCGGGCCCGAGCGCAGCAGCGGGATGACCTCGGGGCGGGCCGCGACCGTCGTGCCCGCGCCGGTGGCCTCGGGCTTGGCGGCCGTCTGCTCGATCCGGCCGGTGAACAGCAGCACCACCTCCTGAAGCCCCGAGGAGATCGGCTGCTGCTCGTTGAATGGCGGCGTGACCGACGCCCACGGCGCCGACTGTGCCAGCCAGATGAACTCGTTGGGCGTCTCCCGCAGCAGCGGGTGCGGGTTGTAGGTGTCCCACACCACCGCGTCGGTCACCACCCGCGCCCCCAGCAGATCAAACAGCGGAGCCAGATCGGCCTTGGGCTGCTGCGAACGCGGGTCGCCGCCCATCATCGGGTTGGCCGGCCGGCGGGGCTCGGTCGAAGCGATCGAAGGGTTGGCGATCGGCAGCGGGTCCTCCAGGATGATTGCCGGGCGGCCCGCCTTGACGTAGTCGGTCACCCGTGTCAGTTCTTCCGGCGTCAGGCTCGATGGCTGGGCTACCAGAAGCACGTCGATGTTGGCGGGAACCTCCGTCGCAGGGGCCACCCGCTCCACTTTGTATTGCTTGCGAAGTTCCGCGATGATCGGCCAGTCCCGACCGGGCTGCATGGTCTGGAAGTCGAACCGCCCGAACAGCGCCGCGTCGGTGTCCAGCACGCCGATGGTCTTGCGGGTGTCCGCACCCGCCGAGCGGATCGCCCGCGCCAGTTCATACTCCACCGGCAGGCCCGGCGAAAGGAACGGGATCACCGAGGGCTCCGCCCCGCCCCCGCCCGACACCGCCACCCCCAGGAAGACCTCCTGCACCGCCCCGCCGCCCCGCTCTTCAGAGAGCACCGCCCGGGGCCGAATGCCGTATGAGCGGTCCGCGTTTCGCGCCCCCTCGGTGTTCGGCTCGGTCGGGTTGATCTGCACCTGCACACGCCCCTGGCCCAGCGACTCGATCTCCTTCAGCAGCCCAACCAGCGTCTCGCGCTGCTGCACCAGCTGCGCCGGCACCCGTCCCGAAACAAACGCCTCCACCACCACCGGCCGGTCCGGCTGGATCTTCCCGATCAGTTCCCGCGTCGGCGCCGAGACCGACCACAGCCGCTCCGCCGTCGCGTCCACCCGCATCGCCAGCCGCTCCACCAGCAGCACGCTGCACACCGCCAGCGTCGCCAGCGCCGCCAGCCGCAGGGGCAGGTGCAGGCTGGTCATCGCCGCCGGGTGGGCCGTCCGCCGCGCCGCCACCACCTTGCTGGCCGCCCATACGCCCACCGCCGCCACGGCCGCAAAGTACAGCACGTCCGCCGGCTCGATCACGCCCCGCCCGAACGACTCCAACCGCTGCGGGATCGACACCGCACGCAGTGCGTCAGTCAGCGGCAGCCCCGCCGCCCCGGCCCCCGCCGGCAGAATGTCGCCCACCAGCCCGATCGCCACCATCAGCCCGCACGCCAGCGCACAGGCGATGAACGAGATCACCGGGCTGGCCGAAAGCACCGAGGCGAACAGCCCCACCCCGCACAGCGCCACGCCCGCCAGCCAGTACCCCAGATACGTCGAGACCATCAGCCCCACGTCCGGCCGGCCCAGGTAGATCAGCACCAGCACATGGCTGGAGGCGAACAGCAGGCACACCGTGTAGATCGCAGCACACCCCAGGAACTTGCCGACCATCAAGTCGCCCACCTTCGCCGGCAGGGTCAGCAGCAGTTCGTCGGTGCCCTGCTTGCGTTCCTCCGCCCACGAGGCCATGGTGATGGCCGGGATCAGGAACAGCAGCAGCAGCGGGAAGTAGGTGTTCAGCGTGTCCAGATTGGCCAGGTTGCGGACGAAGAACGCCTCCACCCAGAAGGCCGCCACGCCGCTGAGGAACACAAACAGCGTGATGAACACGTACCCGGTGGGGTTGGCGAAGTACCCGGCGATCTCTTTCCGGAAGACCGAGGTGATGACATTGAGGTTCATGCGTGTGGACTCGGTTGCAGCAGGTTCTTTGAAACGACTTGGGCCGTCGCTGCGGCTCAGGTCAGCCCGTCAGGACGGGCGGGTGTTGGTCTGGGGCGGGGGGGCGGGGGGCGGGGCGGGGTGGGGGGCGGGGCGGGGACAATCCGACCTGGGGGCAAGCAGTGGGGGTAGGGGGCTGGAACCAGGCCTGACCCGGCGAGGGTCTGGCCCGGTGTCTGCCCGCCCGGCCGGTCACGAGGCCGTCAAGGCCCGGAACCGATCCTCCATCTCGCGCTCGGTGGAGCCCAGCGACGCCGGGCCCCCGTCGTGCACCAGCCGACCCCGGTGAATCATCAGGATGCGGTCGGCCAGCGCCCGCACCTCCGAGAGGATGTGTGTGGACAGCAGCACCGTTCGCGAGGCCGCCAGGCCCTTGAGCAGCGTCCGCACCTGCTCCACCTGTCGCGGGTCCAGCCCGGCCGTCGGTTCGTCGAGGATCAGCACCTCCGGGTCATGCAGCATGGCGGCGGCCATACCCACGCGCTGGCGGTAGCCTTTCGACAGCTTGCCCACCGGCTTGCCTGTGACTTCCCCCAGGCGGCACTGTTCGATCACCGCGTCAATTCGCCCCGGCAGGGCCGCCCCCATGCCCCGGGCCCGCCCAAGGAACGACAGCAGGGCCACCGGCGTCATGTCCGGGTAGAACGGGCCATTCTCAGGCAAATACCCGACTCTTTCGGCCACCCCCACCGGGTCGACGGCAACGTCAATGCCGCACACCCGGGCGGTGCCGGTGGTCGGCGCCAGGTATCCGGTGAGCATCCGCATAGTGGTGCTCTTGCCGGCCCCGTTGGGCCCCAGGAAGGCCACCAGTTGGCCCTTGAGAAGCGAGAAACTCAGGTCTGAAACCGCCTTGTAGCCGCCGAAGGAGCGGCCCAGTCCAGTGGCTGAGATGGCGGGAATGTCAGTGGCCGACGACTCCTCTTTGGCCGGCGCGGCAGCGGTGGCAGTTGACACGCGGAGGGCTCCAAGAACAAGGGCGAAGATGCCGGAACAGGATTTCGGTGCGGCGTACGTGCAGTGAGCGCAACGGTTCGCGCTCTCACCGCCCCATTGCCGCGACAAATATAGACCGTCCAAAATGGGTCCATCTAAAGCTCTTGACCACCCTAATCGGGCTATCTTTGCAATCCTTCACGGAGTCTTCACGGGTGTAGAGGGGGCCTTCGCGACCCCCGGCGCAAAGATCGTGCGATTACACGGGAGGCGTTCCTCCCCATCGCCTGCACCCCATCCCCCCAAAGGAGACAGTTGTGAAGAACCTGCTTGCTGGTCTGGTTTTGGCCGGTGTCGCTGCGGTCGCCAACGCCGCCGCCCCCGTGAAGGTTGACTCGGCCCTGCCGAGCTACACCAAGGTCGAGGGTGTGTCCGGCACCCTGCGTTCCATGGGTTCGGACACCATGAACAACCTCATGACCCACTGGGGCGAGGAGCTCAAGAAGTTCTATCCGAACATCCAGATCGCCGTTGAGGGCAAGGGTTCCAGCACCGCCCCCGCCGCCCTCATCGAGGGTCAGGCCCAGTTCGGCCCCATGAGCCGCGCCATGAAGGGCGACGAGATCGAGAAGTTCGAGAAGAAGTTCGGCTACAAGCCGACCGGCCTCCGCGTCGCCATCGACTGCCTGGCCATCTACGTCCACAAGGACGCCCCGATCGATGAGCTCTCCATGGAGCAGGCCAAGGCCATCTTCTCCGTGGACGGCAAGGAGATGACCTGGGGCGACCTGGGCGTGAAGGACGCCGCCTGGGCCAGCAAGCCGGTCAGCCTGTACGGCCGCAACTCGGCCTCCGGCACCTACGGCTACTTCAAGGAGCACGTGCTGGGCAAGAAGGACTTCAAGCCCTCGGTCAAGGAGCAGCCCGGCTCCTCCGCCGTCGTGCAGGCCGTCGCCACTGACAAGTTCGGCATGGGTTACTCCGGCATCGGCTACAAGACCGCCGACGTCAAGGCCCTGAAGATCAAGGCCACCGCCAAGGATCCCGCCGTTGCCCCCACCGCCGAGGCGGCGTACGACGGCAGCTACGCCATCGCCCGGTTCCTCTATGTCTACGTCAACGCCAAGCCGGGTGAAGCCCTGGACCCCCTCCGCGCTGAGTTCGTTCGCATGATCTTCAGCAAGCAGGGTCAGGAAGGCACCATCAAGGACGGCTACATTCCCGTCACCGCTGACATCGCTCGCGAGGATCTCGCCCGCGTTGGTCTGCCGGTCAAGTTCTGATCCCCCTCTCCGGCACGCGACCCGGCGGGCTCACCGCCCATCGGCCGTGACGAGAGAGTGAATCATTGAGCATTCCCTGGCACGCCGCGGTCTCCGCGGCGTTGCCGGTTTACTGGGCAAGCCAGTGGAGCGATGGCGGATGGCCGCCTCGGCCCCGGCGGCACCCCCCAAACCCGACCCGGAGCGACCGCGGACATGACACCCGCCCCTGACCAATCCCGGACCGCATCGCCCGCTCCGGGGGCTGGCTTTGGCGTGTCGCGTCGCCCCACCAAGCGGCGCGTCCGCATCGTCGACGCGGCCGCGCGGGCCGCCATCACCAGCGGCGGCATCGCGATCATCGTCGCGGTGTGCGCCATCATGCTGTACCTGCTGGTGACGGTGCTCCCCCTGCTGCGTCAGGGGCATGTCACCGGCGAACTGGTCTCGGCGCCGCAGGCGGCGCTGCTCGCCCCCGGTCAGCGGCCACACCATCTCGAGCTTGACGAATATGCCGGTTCGCTGATCGTTCTCACCGGCGACGGATCCGCCAAGGTCGTCAAGGCGGCCACCGGCGAACCGCTGGGCACGTTCTCCATCGCCCCCGCCGGCCGCACCATCACCGCCATCAGTGAAGTCACCGAGACCGGCCTGTTTGCCGTCGGGCTTGATGACGGCTCGGTGGCCACCGGCCGGATCGGGTTTGTCACCAGCTTCCTTCCTGCCGAGCAGGTGCCGCAGTCCGTGCGCGACGCGCTCCGCGTGCCCGGCGACCGCGCCGAACTGCCCGCCGAAGGCGACGGCCTGACCGGCTATGTCGAACTCACCGCCAAGGGCCAGTATCGCAGCACCCGGGCCACCAGCGAACTGGGCGCTCCTGTTCCGCTCCCTGAGGGCAGCGGCCCGGTGCGGCTGATCGACTTCCGCTCCACCGACACCCAGCGGCTGCTTGTCGCCGTTCGTGACGACGGCACCGCCGCCTTCAGCACCGTCAGCGTCACCCGCCCGCTGGGCGGCGGCACCCCCCGCACCCGGCTGAGTTCCGAGCCGTTCAACTACGCCCCGCCCGCCTCGGTGGGAAAGACCCCGCCGCTGCGGATGTTCCTCACCAGCGACGGGGCCAGCGTCTTTGCCCTCTGGCCGAACGGCCTGCTCCAGCGATACGCCCGCGCCAAGGGCGACGCCGGCTTTGTGGCCGCCGACACCCTGGCCGTCACGCCTCCGGGCCGCACCGTCACCAGGGCGGCCATGCTGCTGGGAGCCAAGACGCTCATCGTCGGCGACGACCAGGGCGACGTGTACGGCATCTTCGCCGCCCGTCAGGAGGCTGTGGACACCCCCGACCGCCTTCGCGCCGTGGTCGCCCACACCTTCCGGGGCGGCGGTTCGCCGATCGCCGCCATCACCATCAGCAAGCGCGACCGCAGCTTCGCCACCGTCGATGCCGCCGGCCTGGTCACCGTCCGCAACATGACCAGCCACAAGACGGTCGTCGAACTGGCCACCGGCTTTGACCAGCCCACCGCGCTGCTGGGTATGAACCTGGGCGTGGATGGGGAACTGGTCGCCGTTTCGGCCTCCGGGGCCCTGTCTGGCTGGTCTTTCGAGCCCTTCCACCCCGAGGCCTCTCTCAAGTCCCTGTTCGGCCGCGTGTGGTACGAGGGCGCCGGCTCGCCCGAGTTCGTCTACCAGAGCAGCTCCGGCGAGGACACCGCCGAGATCAAGCTCTCGCTCATGCCGCTGATCTTCGGCACCCTCAAGGCCACCACCTACGCGCTGCTCTTCGCCGTCCCCATCGCCATCCTCGCCGCCATCTACACCAGCGAGATGCTCCACCCGAAGGTGCGCAACTCGGTCAAGCCCGTTATTGAGATGATGGCCTCGCTGCCCTCGGTGGTACTCGGCTTCGTCGCCGCCATGGTCATCGCCCCGCTGGCCCGCGACCTGCTGCCCTCGGTGCTGCTCGCGTTTGTGGTTGTGCCCGTCGCCGGCGTGCTGGCCGCCTGCCTCTGGCAGATGCTCCCCATTCGCCTGACCGCCGGCGTCAGTTCCATGGCTCACCTCGCCCTGGTGCTTGGGGTGGTGCTGGTTGCCGGGGCGGTCGCCCTTCCCGCCGGCCGTCTGGCCGAACGCGTGCTCTTCACGCCCTCCACCAGCGACGTGCTGGTGCTCGCCGGCAGCACCGAAGTCGTCCCCCGCGAGCAGTGGCCCGCCCAGGTCCGCGACCTGGCCGAACTCACCAGCGATCAGGCCCGGCCCCTGCGGGCCCTGGGCCTCTATGAGCGTTCCGGCGTGCTCGTCCGCCCCGTCGGCAGCCTCTCCGACCCGGCCATCGCCGCCGTCGTGCAGCGCGACGGCCTGGACCGCGCCAACCTTCGCCTCTGGCTTGATGGCGTCGTCGGCGGCCCGTGGTCCGGCTGGTTCGTGATCATGATGCCCGCCGGCTTCGTGCTCACCGTGCTGCTCCGCTCCAGCCTGCTCGATCCGCTGCTGGGGGCCCTGCCCTTCTACAGCCGTCGCTCCGCCGCGGCCCTGGCTGAACTGGTCAAGTTCCTGTGCACCTGCCTGGCCGCCATCGGCGTGACGGCCCTGCTCGCCTGGCTGCTCACGGGGATGGGCATCGACGTTCGCGACTCGGTCCTGGGCAGCTTCAACCAGCGCAACACGCTGGTCGTCGGCATCGTCATGGGCTTCGCGGTCATCCCCATCATCTACACCATCAGCGAGGACGCCATGTCGGCCGTCCCCGGGCAGCTCCGCTCCGCCAGCCTGGGCTGCGGCGCCACCCGCTGGCAGACCGCCACCCGCGTGGTGCTGCCCCTGGCCCTCTCGGGCATCTTCTCCGCGTGCATGATCGGCCTGGGCCGGGCCGCGGGCGAGACCATGATCGTCCTCATGGCCACCGGCAACACCCCGGAGATGGAGTGGAACCTCTTCTCCGGCTTCCGCACGCTCTCGGCCAACATCGCCGTGGAAATGCCCGAAGCCGTTGAAGGCTCCACCCATTACCGCGTGCTGTTCCTCGGAGGCCTGTGCCTCTTTGTCATGACCTTCTGCGTCAACACGCTGGCCGAAGTCGTCCGCCAGCGCGTCCGCAAGCGGGGAGCCTCACTGTGACCGCCCTGCCCGCCACCGCCCCGCAGCGTCGTTCCACGCCGCTCACCGCACGGGGTGAGCCCATGGTGTGGCTCACCGGCGTCGCCCTGGCCGTGTGTCTGCTGATGATCACCAGCCTGCTCGGGGTGGTGCTCTACTTCGGTGCCGCCGCCTTCTGGCCCCGCCCCATCGAGCGTGTCACCCTCGCCGCCCCCGAGGGCCAGACCCCCGCGGTCTTCCTCGGCGTGCCCATGCGCGAGGAGGCGTACGACCCGCCCGCCCCCGAACTCGCCTCCATCAAGCAACGCCAGGCCGCCGGCACCCTGCCCCCCGGAGCGCTCGACGACGACGGCCGCCCGCTCCGCCGCCTGTACCGCGTCGGCAACCGCGAACTGGGCGCCCCCTTCCGCTGGGTGAACGTGCACGACACCGTCTCGTTCGCGCCCGAGCCCGGCTCGGTGCTGCTTGAGCGCACCGACTGGGGCGTCTGGATCGGCACCCCCAAGGCCGTCATCCGCCAGCGCGAGGTGCTGCTGCCCGGCCCGGCCGAGCAGGTGCCCCTCACCGGCACCATCAACGAGGCGGGCCGCGATCTGCCGGTGGAACGCACCGTTCTGGGCCCCGTCGCCGACGGCCAGGTCCGCGTCCGCGAGCGCATCCGCCTCGCCTCCGAGGCCGACGCCCTGGCCGTGTTCACCGATCTGCTGCCCGCTGCTGCCGAGCGTCGCGAGCAGATCGCCCGACTGGAGACCCGCGAGGTCGGTCGCATTAACGCCCGCATCGAGTCTGAACGGCTTCGCCTCCGCGAGACCGAACTCGCTCACGCCCGCGCCAAGCAGGCCCTTCGTGCCGGCCAGATCGCCGCCGACGCCGACCGTGCCCTCCGGCCCGGCCCGGTGGTCTGGGGCCTCGCTCTGCTGGGCGCCCTGGCCGCCGCCGTGGTGGCCATCCGCATGCTCCGCACCGAGGTGCGTCTGGGGGCCGTGCCCCGGGCGGTGGTCGTCCGTCGCAACCTCACCGTCACCGGCCTCGCCGTCGCCGCCGGCCTGCTGGGCCTCTTCGCCGCCCTTGAGCACCCCTTCGGCCGCGCCGCCGTGGACGATGCCGAACTGGCCCGGGTCACCGCCGAGGTCAACACCGAGGTCACCCGCCTGCGGGGCGAGTACGACGAACTGATGGCCCGCGTCGCCTCCCTGCGCGAGGCCGACGGCCAGTGGCGCGTCCTCGTCCACGACCTGGCCACCGGCCGCTTCGCCCCCCAGCGGCAGACCGAGCCCGACGAGCCGCTGCGCATCTCGCAGGTCATCCGCATCGTCCCCGCCAACGACCTCTCGGCACCCGAGAAACTCGGCGTCTATGTCGCCCGTTGGCGCGAATTCGCCTTCGGCGACCCCCGCGAGGCCAACACCGAGGGCGGCATCTTCCCGGTCATCTTCGGCACCGTCACCCTCACGCTGCTGCTCTCGGTGGCCGTGGTGCCGCTGGGCGTGGTCGCCGCCATCTACCTGCGCGAGTACGCCAAGCAGGGGCCGCTCACCAGCGCCATCCGCATCGCCGTCAACAACCTCGCCGGCGTGCCCAGCATCGTCTACGGCGTGTTCGGCCTGGGCTTCTTCTGCTACACCGTCGGCGTGTTCATCGACCGGGGCCCCTCGGCCGACTCGGTCCTCCCCGCCGCCAACTGGTGGCCCCTGGCCATCATGCTCGGCCTGCTGATCTGCGCCGCCGTCGCCTTCGGTCTGCTCGCCCGGCCCATCCCCGGCACGCACCCCAGCCGCGCCCAACGCTGGCTCGGCAGCGCCACCGGGCTGGCCTGGTTCGCCGCGGCCCTCGGGGCCATCTGGCTGGTCACCGCCACGCCCTACTTCTCCGGCCTGTTCGCCGCCAAGGAGTCGGCCACCTTCGGCACCCGGGGCATGCTCTGGTCGGCGCTCACCCTGGCCCTGCTCACGCTGCCGGTGGTCATCGTCGCCACGGAGGAGGCCGTCGCCGCCGTGCCCCGCTCCATGCGTGAGGGCAGCTACGGCTGCGGGGCCAGCAAGTGGCAGACCATCCAGCGGATCGTCCTGCCCCGCGCCATGCCCGGCATCATGACCGGCATGATCCTCGCGATGGCCCGCGGCGCCGGCGAGGTCGCCCCCCTCATGCTCACCGGCGCCGTCAAGAGCGCCTCGGGCCTGCCCATCAGCTCCGAGTTCCCCTTCTTTCACCTTGAGCGCAGCTTCATGCACCTGGGCTTCCACATCTACGACGTGGGCTTCCAGAGCCCCGACTCCGAGGCCGCCCGCCCCATCGTCTGGTGCACCACCCTGCTGCTCATCCTCGTGGTCGTCACGCTCAACCTCACCGCCATCCGCATCCGTTCCCGCCTGCGTCGCAAGTTCCTTGGCGAGGCCTTCTGATCCTCCCAGTCCGGGAACCTCAGCAGCCGCACCCCGTTGCCCGAAACCCCCGCCCGGTATGACCACCATGCACACCCAAACTGAACGCCGCACCGTTGTGGGCCTGCCGGGCCGCCCGCTACACTCGGCCGCCATGAACGGCCTCCCGCATGATGCTGCCACCGGTTTGCCCGGCCCCGCCGGCAGCCCCGCCCTGCGTGCCGTCGCCATGGCCGAGGCGCCCCCGCCCCCCGCGGCCGGTTCCTCCGGCCGCAGCGTCGCCGACGCCATCGCCGCCAAAGACAACTTCACCCCGACGGTGCACGAGGCCCTGCTCGCCGAGGAACCCATCCTCGCCGTCAAGGACTTCTGCCTCCACTACGGCGCCGCCAAGGCCCTCTGGTCGATCAACATGACCTTCCCCCGCAACAAGGTCACGGCCCTCATCGGGCCGTCCGGCTGCGGCAAGAGCACCCTGCTCCGTTCGGTCAACCGCCTCAACGACCTGATCGACTCGGTCACCTGCACCGGCGACATGATCCTCAACGGCTCGTCGGTCTATGCGCCCAACGTTGATGTGATCGACGTCCGCAAGCGCATCGGCATGGTCTTCCAGAAGAGCAATCCGTTCCCGATGTCCATCTTCGAGAACGTGATCTACGCCCTGCGGATTGACGGCGAGAACCGCCGCTCGGTCCTGATCGACGCCTGCGAGCGGGCCCTGCGTTCCGCCGCCCTGTGGGACGAGGTCAAGGACCGCCTCAAGGAGAGCGCCCTGGGCCTCTCCGGCGGCCAGCAGCAGCGGTTGTGCATCGCCCGTGCCATCGCCGCCGAGCCGGAAGTACTGCTGATGGACGAGCCCTGCTCGGCGCTCGACCCCATCGCCACCATCAAGATCGAAGAGTTCATCCGCTCCATCGCCGGCCGCATCACCGTGGTCATCGTCACCCACAACATGCAGCAGGCCGCCCGCGTGAGCAACTACACTGCCTTCATGTACCTCGGTCGTCTTGTCGAGTACGGACCCACCGCCGACATCTTCCAGAACCCCCGCCTGCCCGAGACCGAGCAGTACGTCACCGGCCGCTTCGGCTGATGCCCCCGCGGCCCGGACCGTTCAGCCCACGCTCCGCTGCACAAACGCTCCCAGCCCCCGCGACGTCGGCAGGCTCGCCGCGATCATCGCCATGGCAGCCGCCGTCGCCGTACCCGGCCACCACCCGCCGCCGGCCGCCATCCCCACGCTCCCCACCCAGGCCCCGCCCACCAGCCACGGCAGCGCCGCCTGCACCCCGCCCAGATACGCCCGGGCCGCGTCCTGCATGCCGGCACCGGCGTTGCTCGCCGCTGCAAACGCCCGCCGACCCGCGGCCGCTCGCCGCGTCAGCAGCCAGAAGCCCACCGCGTTCAGGCTCAGCCCGCCGGCCAGCCAGCCCGCCGTATCGGTCCAGCCGCTGCCGCCGCCGGCCACCGTGCAGAACATCGCTCCGCTCATCGCCGGACCGGCTGTAAGCGCCATCGCCCAGCCGGCCCGCCGGCGGCTCGAATCCACCGTCAATGCCGCCTGCTTCCCGGCGTCGCCGGGCGATGCACTCACGCCGTCGCCTCTGCCGCCAGCGCCGGCTCACCCTCGGCCACCTGTCCCAGACGCCGGAACCGCTCGTAACGCTGCGCCACCAGTTCGCCGGGGTCCAGAGCTTTGAGTTCCGTCAGCGTCTCGCTCACCCACCGCTCGATCGACTGCGCCGCCGCCTGCGGCTGGCGGTGCGCCGCCCCGATGCCCTCGTGCAGCACCTTCTCGATGATGCCCAGTTCCAGATTGTCCTGCGCCGTCAGTTTCAGGGCCGAGGCCGCCGCCGTGTTGGTCTGCTCGTTGGCGGTCTTCCACAGAATCGCGGCACACCCCTCCGGAGAGATCACCGAATACCACGAGTACTGCAGCATCGCCACGCGATCGGACACCGCGATGCCCAGCGCACCGCCCGAGCCGCCCTCGCCGATCACCACCGAGATCACCGGCACCTTCAGCGTCGACATCTCGCGAAGGTTCACCGCGATCGCCTCGGCCTGCCCGCGCTGCTCCGCCCCGATCCCCGGGTACGCCCCCGGCGTGTCCACGAACGTCACGATCGGAAGCTTGAACTTCTCAGCCAGTTTCATCTTCGCCAGCGCCTTGCGATACCCCTCCGGATGGGCGCAGCCGAAGTGACACGCGATCTTCTCCTGCGTCGTCCGGCCCTTCTGGTGGCCCACGATCAGCACGCGGTGCGGACCGATCCGGGCAAAGCCCGTCACCATTGCCGGGTCGTCACCGAACCGCCGGTCGCCGTGCAGTTCGCAGAAGTCCTTGCAGATCGTCTCGATGTAGTCCCGCGTCTGGGGCCGCTTGGGGTGCCGGGCCACGCGCACCGTCTGCCACGCCGTCAGGTCCTTGTACGCCTCCGCCAGCACCCGATTCCGTTCCGCACGGGCCGCGTCCAGCTTTCGCCCGATCTCCTCGCACTCCGGGCTCATCGCCTCAGTAGCCTGGCCCGCCGCCGGAGCGGGGGGCAGCGCCGAGCGGAACTGCAACTCCAGCGTCTCAATCTCCCGATCGAGGGCCAGAACGGGCTTCTCAAAGTCCAGTTGGTAGAACGCGGCCATGGTGCCCAAAGGTAAGCGGTCCCCGGCGATGGCGTACCGGCTTCCCACCCGCCCCAGTTGTGTGTTCGAAAAATGTTTGGTTCTGCTCGCCGATTGTCCGTGCTGCGGGTTGGCGGCCGCACCGCCCGGTCCTGCGTGTGAGGTTCTCGGAACGTCGGCCAACGTGTCAGACGGCAGTGCCGGTGGTTCGCCATGCATGACACCCCGACGTCCGCACTCTGGGCGGGGAGGTCTGCGATGGCGTGTGGAGGGGGGGCGTGCGTGGGGGGGGAGGGGGAGGGGGAGGGGAGAGGGGTAGTGACCCCACACGCCTTTCGCCCGGCCGGCCTCGCCGAATCTTGGCGCGAACCGGCATGACTGTGGCCGTTCGGTGACAATCGTGGATCTTGCTGCGGTGTCGGACAAAGCCGCCGCCAAAACCCGCCGATAGCCAATGCGGCCTTCGGAGCATTCCGCACATGTCCACTCCATCCCCGTCGCCGCAGCCGTCCGCGCCCGCCGGCCAGATCCGCGTTCTGGTCGTGGACGACTCCGCCTTCATGCGTCAAGCCATCAGCCGGCTGCTCAGCAGCGACCCCGGCATCAAGGTGGTCGACATCGCCCGCGACGGTCTCGAGGGGCTTGCCAAGGCCAAGTCCCTGCAGCCCGACGTGGTCACCATGGACATCGAGATGCCCAATCTCGACGGGCTGGCGGCCCTCACACGCATCCGTCAGGAGATGCAGCGTCCGCCCGCGGTCGTCATGTGCTCCAGCCTCACCAAGTCGGGAAGCCAGGCCACGCTGAAGGCGCTTCGACTGGGCGCTGCCGACTTCATCGCCAAGGAGCACAGCCAGTGTGCGGCCAACGTCGACGACATGGGCGATGAACTCATCGCCAAGGTCAAGGCCGTGGCCGGGTGCGCTTCCCGCGTCCTGGCCTCCACCGCCTGGAAGCCGGCCTCGCAGAGCACCGGCCGCTTGAGCCGCACGCACCGGTTTGCCCCGGGCGACTTCGAACTGGTGGTTGTCGGCTCCTCCACCGGCGGACCTCCCGTCCTTGAAACGCTTATCGAGGCTCTTCCCGCCGGCTTCTCCTGCCCGATCATCATCGCGCAGCACATGCCCGCGCTGTTCACCAAGTCCCTCGCCGAGCGGCTGCACGACATGGCGGCGGTCAGGGTGGTGCACGGCGAAGACGGCGCGCCGGTCGGCCCCGGCGTGGTCTATGTCGCTCCCGGCGGCAAGCAGACCCGCGTTCGTCGCAACGGCGGTCGCCTGACTCTCGAGGTCAATGACGAGCCCGGCGGCCTGCTGTACAAGCCCTGCGTCAACGAACTGTTCTCCTCCGCCGCCCGCCTGACCGGCTCCCGCACTCTCGGAATCATCTGCACCGGCATGGGTGACGACGGCCTGCTCGGCTCGCGCGACCTCAAGGGCCGGGGCGGCACCCTGCTCGCACAGGACATGGCCAGCTGCGTCGTCTACGGCATGCCCCGCGCCGTCAATATGGCCGGCCTCTGCGACGCCAATCTTCCCCCCAACGACCTGGCCGACCTGCTGGTCTCGGCGGGCGCCGCCGCCCGACGGGTCGCCTGATCAGCCGTCCCCCCCCTCCCCCCTTTGATCGCCCGGCAATCCGCTCAGTTTGATGCACATCGGTGCGCCGACTCAACGCGTCGACGCGTGAAAACTGCGCCAGCCCACGGCTGGCGTTGCCGACGACCGGTGGTTTCTGGACGGCGGGCGATCTTCCGTGAATCCGACCACTGAACTCCGGCGCTCAACGGCCCGATACCAACCGCCAGCCGCCGTGCCGGTCTGTGCCTCGGCGACGTTCGATCACACCTCTCGCGACTGCAAGGAGCCGCCATGTCCCAGCAGACAAGCCCCGCCCAGAGCATTTCCAAGTCCGCTCTTTCCGCTTCGTCGGAAGCCACTGAACTGCAGCTTGTGACCTTCGGCCTCGGCGAGGAGGAGTTCGCAGTCGACATTCTCGCGGTTCAGGAGATCAACCGCATGATGGCCCTGACGCGAGTGCCTCAGAGCCCCCCGGAGGTTGAAGGCGTCATCAACCTGCGCGGCAAGATCATTCCCGTGATCGACCTCCGCAAGCGCTTCGCCCTTGCCGCCAACGAGCATTCCGAGCAGAGCCGGATCATCGTCGTCGAGGTGCACAACCGCGTCATCGGCTTCATCGTCGACCGCGTCAGCGAGGTGCTCCGCATCTCCAGCAAGATCGTCGAGCCCGCCCCGGCCATGGTCTGCTCGGTCGACTCAGACTTCATCGCCGGCGTCGGCAAGCTTGAGGACCGGCTGCTGATCCTCCTTGAACTCGGCAAGCTCTTTGACGCCGGCCAGATCGGTTCCATCGCCCAGGCCGCCTGATCCCTCTCCGGGTCGCATCGCAACGCCAGCCGTCGCCATTCCCGAAGACTTGCCCCGTACGCCGGAGTGTTCGATGTCCGACACAGCCTCCGAACCTGTCATGTCCGATGCCCAGTTTCAGCGCCTCAGCGCCATCATCTACGAGCGATCGGGCATTCATTTTCCCGACAACAAGAAGTACGTGCTTGAGTCGCGACTCTCCCGCCGCCTGCAGGAGATGGAGATCGACGACTACGACCAGTACATCATGTTCCTCTCCACCGGACCGTACCGCGACGACGAGTTCCAGGAGATGTTCAACAAGATCACCATCAACGAGACCTCCTTCTTCCGCAACGAGCCCCAGCTCGAGGTCTTCGAGAAGCAGTTTCTCCCCAAGATCCTTGAGGCCCGCTCTACCGTCAAGCGGCTTCGCATCTGGTCGGCCGCATGCTCCACCGGAGAGGAGCCGTTCACCATAGCCATTCAAATCCACCGCTCTCTGGGCCTTCGTCTGGCCGACTGGCGGATTGAGATTCTCGGCACCGATATCTCCGAAAAGGCTCTCGAGGTCGCACAGAGAGGTCACTACACCGACTACGCCGTCCGAACCACGCCCGCTCTGGTCAAGAGCCGCTACTTCAAGCAGGAGGGTTCCCAGTGGGTCCTCGACCCGCAGATCCGCTCCATGGTCAACTTCGAGGTGCACAACCTCAAGGACCGCGTCGCCGCCAAGCGATTCGGCCGATGGGACGTGATCTTCTGCCGAAACGTGATGATCTACTTCGATGACCAGATGCGCGAGAGCCTGCTCAACAGCTTCGCCGAGCAGCTCGCTGACGACGGCGTCCTGTTCATCGGTCACTCCGAGACCCTCCGCGGCCTCAAGACGCCGTTCGAAGCCATCAGCATTCCCCAGGGGTTCTGCTATCAGAAGGTCCAGAAGCCGGGCCTGAAGCTGACCTGACCCCGATCCACCGGGACCATCCACCCGCCGTACTTCGGCGGGCCTCCAGAAATGACAGACTGACTCGGAGCGTGCCGTGAGCGGAATCGCGTTCGATCCTGAACTTCTGCAAGACTTCCTCACCGAGTCCGGCGAACTGCTCGAGCAGCTCGATCAGGATCTGGTCAAACTCGAGGCCTCTCCGACCGATCCGGAGTTGCTCAATCAGGTCTTCCGCTGCCTGCACACCATCAAGGGCAGCGCGTCGTTCCTCGGGTTGACCAACCTGGTCAGCATCGCCCACGTCGCCGAGGGCGCCCTGAACTCGGCCCGGAACCGCGCCGTTGTCATTGACAAGGCCGCGATGGATCACCTCCTGGCCGCCATTGACATCATCAAACGCCAGTTTGACGATCTTCGCGCCGGCCGCCAGTTGGCTGTTGCCGACGCCGGCCTGATCGCCGCGCTCGGCTCCATCGCCGACGGAAAGTCCGGGAAAGCCGGGGCTCCCGCTGCAGCCGCACCCGCCGCCGAGCCCGCACCACTCCCGTCCGGTCACTCGCCCGCACTCCCCGGCGCCGATCCGTTCACCGTCGGCGAGCCTTCCATGGCCGAGTTGCAGCTTCCCCCGGGCAAGGCGGAACTGCTCGAGTTCCTCGTCGCCGACGTCGACGCCACCCTCGGCCAGATCGAGGCCGGGCTGGCCTCCCTCGCCGACGAGGCCCAGCGCTCCGCCGCCGCAGCAGCGCTGACGGACCTCGCCGGCAACCTCGCTCGTTCGGTCGACTTCTTCGACTTCGCCGCCATGACCCGCATCGTGCGGCTCATCGGTGATCTGGCCGCTGCCGCCGTCAGCCTGCCCCCGGGCGGTCTGCAGTCCGTCCTTGGCCCCTCCGCCAAGGCCATCGAACTGCTCCGCGAGCAGAGCAAGGGCCTTGCCGAGAAGAAGCTCATTGTCCGACCGCTGGACGCTTTCTGCTCCGCCTTCTCCGATCTGATCAAGGCGGCTGCAACGGCCGACCCGACGCCCGTCGCTCCCTGCGTCTCGCCCGGCCCCTCGGCCTCCGCCCCGGCCGCGGCCGTCGCCAAGGCGTCCGAGCACCCGGCCGACGCTCACGACCACGCTGATCACGATCACGGACCGGCCAAGCCCGACGCCCAGCAGGCGTCCGGCGGCACCGTCAGTTCCGATCAGACCATCCGCGTTGAAGTCGGTCGCCTGGAGTCGTTGCTCAACCTCGTCGGCGAGTTGGTGCTGCAGAAGAATCGCGTGTCCGCCCTCTCCAGGCAGCTCCTCGCTCACAATCTGGGATCCCAGGAGTACCGCGAGGCCGTCAGCCAGACCGCCGGCGCCCTGGACCGCGTCACCGGCGACCTGCAGGTCGCCGTCATGAAGACGCGCATGCAGCCGCTGGACAAGCTCTTCGGCAAGTATCCCCGGCTCATCCGCGATCTGGCTCGCAAGCTCAACAAGCAGATCAATCTCGTCATCGAAGGCGGCGAGACCGAGGTCGACAAGTCGGTCATCGAGGAACTCGGCGACCCGCTCATCCACCTCATGCGGAACTCCGCCGACCACGGCATCGAGAGCCCCGAGGCCCGCAAGGCCGCCGGCAAGCCGGCGGTTGGAACCATCACCATCTCCGCCAGCCACCAGGGCAGCCACGTCCAGATCCTCATCAGGGACGACGGCCGGGGCCTGATCCGCGAGAAGATCGCCCAGAAGGCCATCGAGAAGGGGCTCTACACCCCCGAGCAGATCGCGCAGATGTCCGACCGTGACGTCTGTCGCATCATCTTCGCCGCCGGATTCTCCACCGCCGAGACGCTCTCAGACGTTTCCGGCCGTGGCGTCGGCATGGATGTCGTCCGCGCCAACATCGAGAAGCTCAAGGGCACCATCGACCTCCACACCGAGCCCGGCAAGGGTTGCACCGTCGCCATCCACATCCCGTTGACGGTGGCCATCATGTCCGCCATGATGGTCGGGGTCGGGAAAGAGATCTACGCAGTCCCCCTGTCGAACATCCTCGAGATCGTCCGCCCCTCCAAGGAGCAGATGTACTCGGTGAACCAGTGTCCGGTCATGCGACTCCGCGACGGCGTGCTGCCCCTGCTCAACGCCGCCGAACTGTTCAATCAGCCCCAGGACAAGCGCACTGAAGCCCCGTTCGCCGTCGTCATCCAGCAGAGCGAGCAGCGGGTCGGCCTGATGGTTTCACATCTCATTGGCCAGCAGGAGATTGTGATCAAGCCGCTTGATGAATTCATCGATAAGGGAGCACCCGTGAGCGGGGCCACCGTTCGCGATGACGGCGGCGTCAGCCTCATCGTTGATGTCGTACGTCTGCTCCAGATCGCCGAGCAGAGGCTCGGCCGCTGAGCCGCCCGACCCGGCCCGGGCGTAATGGGCCGGTCGCGGGTGTGACAGGATTGAGGGAGCATCGGCAGTAGGGACGGTGAACCGGGGAAGGATCAGCGGGGGGGGGGCACAGGCGAGAGAGCCGACGGCCTGTCAGGTCGACGGGACCCATTCACGGGCCCCCCGCACCCCGCGGGGGCCGGTCGGCCGGACCCCTCCGGTCATACGCGATACGCAAAAGGGCCCCAACTCATGGATCCGGCATTCATCACCCCATTCATCGCGTCAGTGCAGAACGTCTTCTCGACCATGCTCCAGCTCCCGGTGACCGTCAAGGATCCGGTGGTCAAGACGACGCCTTCGACCACCTACGACGTCTCCGGCATCATCGGCATGAGTGGTGACGTAGTCGGCTCGGTGGTCCTGTCGTTCCCCAAGCAGACGGCCCAGCGTCTGGTCGCCCTGTTCACCGGCACCGATATGAAGGTCGAAGATCCCGACTTCCCGGACGCCATCGGCGAGCTGACCAACATGGTCTCCGGCAACGCCAAGGGCATGTTCGCCGGCAAGAAGAAGGTGCAGATTTCCTGTCCCTCCGTGGTCGTCGGTGAGAACCACCAGGTCTCCCGCCCCAAGGACGTTCCCTGCATCGTGATCCCCTGCGTCACCGACTGTGGTGAGCTCGTCCTCGAGGTCGCCATCCAGGAACGCCCGGCCCCCGCCGCCGCGGCATCGGCCGCGCCCGCGACCGACGCAACCGCTTGACCCGCCCCGACCCCCCTCAACCGGCTCATTCGCACGACCGATAGACACCGATGACACGCCTGACCGCGCCGGCAACCCCCCGGCCGGTGCAACGCAAGGACGTACCCATGAAGATCATGCTCATCGACGACAGCCGCACGATGCGCAACATCCAGAAAGCCGTGCTCGCCCAGCTCGGACACACCACCATCGAGGAGGCGTGCGACGGTCAGGATGCTCTTTCCAAGGTCGGCGCTTTCCAGCCCGAGCTCATCCTGGTCGACTGGAACATGCCCAACATGGACGGCCTCTCGTTTGTCCGGGCCTATCGCCAGACCAACAAGACCACGCCCCTGATCATGGTCACCACCGAGTCCGAGAAGGCCCGAGTCATCGAGGCCATCAAGGCCGGCGTCAACAACTACGTCATCAAGCCCTTCACCCCCGACCTTCTCGCCCAGCGAATCAACGAGACCCTCTCCAAGAAAGCGGCCTGAGTCCGCGTCCGACGCGGCAAGGCTTGCGGCTGTTCGTCCGGTTGGTCTCGGTGACGTTGACAGGACCCTCGCCCTATGTCGGCCGATCCCGACTCCCGCCTCAAGATCATCCTCAGTGACGACGCCTCCGTCGCCACCCTGCGGATCGACGCAGGTGTTGACACCTCCGGGATCGACGAGCCCGCTCTCACCGCCGTCCTGCAGGCCAGGGGCATTCAGATCACCCCTGCCGTCAAGGCGACCCTTGGGAGGGTCATGGCCGAGATCAGGACCTTTCCCGGCAGGCCCATCCAGACCGTCGTCTCAAGGGGCCTCAGCCCCCAACCCGGTGTCGAGGGCCGATTCGAGCCGCCCCCCCAGCTTGCCCGTTGCTTTGAGCCGGCGACCCCCGATCAGTCAGCCGCTGCCCGCCAGGCCGTTCCCGCCGATCTCGACCCCACCGACCACTACGGCCGTGCATCCGTCAATGCTGTCGCGGCCGGCGACCGCCTCGGAACTCTGGTGCCGCCGGTGCCCGGCACGGATGGTCGCGATGTCACCGGCAAGGCCATCAACGCCGCCGAGTGCCGCCCTTTCCCCTTGGACGTTGATGATTCGGTGCGGATCGAGCCGGACGGTTCGGTCGTCGCCGCCGTCGCCGGCATCGTCCAGTGGGATCCGCCCCGGCTCCGCATCCGACAGCAGATGCGCATTGCCGGCTATGTCGATTTCGCCAGCGGCAATGTGAACTTCCCGGGCGATGTCCTCGTCGAGCGGGGCGTTCGAGACCGCTTCCAACTCGCCGCCGGCGGCAGCCTCACCGTCGGCGGGCTCATCGAGGCCGCCGTCGTGTCCTGCGGTCGGGACGCCTGGCTGCTCGGCGGCATGGCCGCCAAGGACCAGGGGTCGCTCCGTGTCCGGCGTGACTGCCGAACCCACTACCTCAACAGCGTCAACGCGGAAGTCGGCCGCGATCTCTACCCCACTCGTGAACTGGTCAACAGCGTGGTCACCGTCGGCCGTGACCTCATCGGCCCCAAGTGCAGCATGACCGGCGGTCGTCTCGCCGTCGCACGACGCTGTGTGCTTGAGGTGGTGGGCAACAGCAAGAACATCCCCACCGAGATCGAACTGGGTTCCATTCCCGGCCTCCGCACGCTTGGCCGCACCGCCCAGCAGCTCATTCCCCGGTTGCAGATCCGCGCCGACAGGGCCGCCGCCGATCTGGCCACCCTCAAAGCCGCCACCGGCAAGCTCACCCACGCCCAGGCCGAGCATCTGACCGAACTTGAGTACGCCGCGTCGCAGGCCATGGGTCGCATCGGTCCTCTGCAGGACCGCATCCTCCGCATCTCCGATCTGCTGGTTCGTCACGGAGCAATCGACCTCACCATCCTGGGCTGTCTGCACGCCGGCGTCCGCATCATCGCCGGACAATCGACGCTGACCTTCACAGCCGACGTTCAGGGGCCCATCCGCCTCACCGTCGATGTCCACGGCCAGCCTGTCTGCACTGAGGGATACGGCATCAACCCCGGCCCCTGCGTTGACCTCGCCCCCCTTGCCCAGATCGCCAGAACGCCCGAAGAACTCCTGCTGGTCGCCTGATCCGCGGCCCATCCGGACCGCCCGCCGCCCCAAATGCCCGTTTGGCCGCTGCTCCATCGGGCCCGCCGCCGGGTGGTGAATCTCCCTGTTTGTGGTGGAATCACGCCGACCGGCGGCCCAAAATCACCCGTGAACAGTCGCCCGACCGCGTGCCCGCGCCCGTTGTTCCGCCCGAACCCTGTCGGGTGGACGGCTGTCGCGTGCCTCTTGGCGGCGCTGGCCGGCCCGGCGATCCTCGCCCAGCCCGCTGGTTCGCCCCCTCCCCCGCCTGTTCCGGCTCCCGGCCCTGTCTCGTCCTCTCCCACGGGCTCCATCGCCGGCGAAGAGCGCGAGGCCCTGATCGTTCTCGATGACGGCCAGCGGCTCGAGGGCGTGCTCGTCGAAGACACCACCACCCAGGTCACGCTCCGCATCGGCGACATCGCCACCCCCATCCCGCGCGAACGCATCCAGCGAGTCACCGTCCTGCCCCCGGTTATCGAACGCTACCGCGACCTTCGCGCTGCCATGACCGATGACGACGCCGACGGCCTGGTCTCCCTGGCCGACTGGCTCGTCCGCCGTCGCCGGCTCGATCTGGCCCTGCAGGAAATGGAGGCCCTGCTCATTCGCCGGCCCGATTTCGAGCCCGCGCGTCAGATGCGCGACCTCGTCGCCCAGCAGATCATGCTTCGTGACCGTCGCACCCCCCCCTCGCTCCCCGCCGGTCCGGCCCCTGGGCAGCCTTCAATCCAGTCCGACGCCGGCACCGCAGCCGCCCCTGCAGTGCCCCTGCTCTCCGCCGAGCAGATCAACCTCATCAAGGTCTTCGAACTGGATCTGGCCAACCCGCCCAGCCTCTCCATCCCCCGCCCGGTCATGGA
>Ga0315900_10000465_pt1 | contig 71523 bp, 67 predicted proteins | sample LakEriMetagenome_FD_203521 | JGI IMG/M metagenome (GOLD analysis project Ga0315900, IMG submission 203521) | Freshwater fungal communities from buoy surface, Lake Erie, Ohio, United States - Buoy 12 MA114 | ecosystem: Environmental > Aquatic > Freshwater > Lake > Lake biofilm | place: USA: Lake... | reverse complement strand
CAGTCCAACTTACATTGTACCCAGGAGATCCGCCACTTGCAGTGATAACTGCCGAACCATTTGCGGCTCCATTACACGTTGCATTCGTTGGCGTATTGGAAGCAGAAACGGCTGTAGGATTTGTTATCGTTACAGTTGTTGTGGCTGTACATCCATTGGCAGAAGTTACAGTTACATTGTATGTGCCCGCACCTAACCCTGTCATTGTATAAGTTCCTCCACTCGCAGCAATTTCAGTTCCAGAAGGGTTTCCAGAAGTAGTTCCTGTCCAGCTAACGTTGTAACCAGCTGTACCGCCACTAGCAGTAATGACAGCCGAACCATTTGTCTGACCACTACAGGTTGGGTTTGTAGGAGTATTCGAAACTGTAACGGCAGGTGGGTTTGTTATAGTAACAGTGTTTGTCGAGACGCAGCCATTGGCAGCAGTAACAGTAACAGTATAAGAACCAGGGGCTAAATTAGGTATGGTATAGGTGCCCCCAACTGCATTTATTTCCGTTCCACCAGGATTGCCGCTCGCTACACCCGACCAGCTTACATTAAAACCGGCATTACCGGAAGATGCAGTGACTAAAATGGATCCTGTGCCTCCGTTACACGTTGGTTGAGTTGGAACAGCAGTTGATGCACAAGTGTTACAAGATGGAGGAGCAGTGTACGGTTGGGTCAGGGTGCACGTTGGGTCAGCGGAGAAAACTGCTGTAATGGAACATGCTCCTCCGTTTGCTGTAATTCCGGGAAGCGTATAATTTAATGGACTAGTCCAAGGACCTGGTATTGTTGTCGAACCCCCGCAGCTACTTGAAACTGTTAATGTTCCAGTTGTTGGAGGATATGTGAATGAGATATTTCCTGTTACTGAATATTGATTGGTGGTTGAATTACAGGTTCCGGGCGTTGCCGTCAACCCCGTCATATTACATAAGATATTACAGTTTGTCGAACCTGTTCCTGACGTTTGGGTAAAACTAACTGCTCCGGCTTGATTAGAATAATTCGTAATTAACATAAGGTACCATTGCCCTGCTACCGCGTTAGTAATGGTTGCGGTTTCTGTAGCGGCAGCTGAAAAACTGCAAGAAACAATATTTGATGACGAATACCCCGCACACATGGCATTTTGACTAGAAAAAGGGCCCCAAATTATATAGTCAACATCAATACCAGATCCTGCTGAACTCGTTTGATTTAAGGTCATAGTAATTGAACCAGAAGTTCCTATATTCAAATAAAAAAATGAAGGATTAGGAGTTGAACCTAAACAACCATATGTTCCCCCTCCTCCCAAAGAAGCAACATTCGTAGTATTGCAAAAGTTCAAACCAGAGGAAGTACAAAATGGGTCTGCTGTTGCGCAACTACTATTTCCGTTTAAACTAACACATCCACCACCTGTGCTACCTCCACCACCACCACCACAACTCGTGCATTGAATGGTTGTTGTACAACAATTTGTTGCAGTTCCGCAATTCGAACCTGTATTCCAAGATGGAAAATATGAGCCGGAGGTTGTTGCAGTAAAAGTTAACGGTGAATTTCCTTGGGCAACTATGGTTCCGTTATACGTTCCACTGTGCACCGTTATATAGCCCCCACATGAATTAGTCAGAACATATGTGTTTCCTGCTACAATACTATTAATTGTACTGTATTCTGTTTGATAGCTACAAGTGCTAATTGTAACTGTTGAAGCAGTTGAAGGTGCTGTTGCGCTCCCATAGGCAGTTGTATTTGTACAGTTTCCGCTTGAAAACGCAAAATGTCCTAGAAGAAGGACAAAGACGAGGGAGAAATATTTTATTAATTGTTTCATTTTGTATTTTTAGCGACTACTTCAAAAGAAGTAGACTTAAGGTTTTTATTGGATAATGCTATTTTAATTGAGTCAACGCTATTATCAACATCATCAATAAAATGAATCGATATATCTCCTGATTCAATGCTTTCAATATTTGCTTGAGGAAACCCAAGTTCATTTTTCACTTGGTAGTTCCCCTCGTTTATTTTTACATCATTTTTGTAAATCCAATCTGAAATTCCAGAAGCAATAGTCAGCATATGTTCAAATTCTATCCCGTTTATCGTTGAAAAACCATCAATTTTATTTTGATTCATTTTCGCTTTAACTTCTTGAGAAGAATAAGCGATATTTGCTTTCGTAATACAGGTAGAAAATGAAAAAATGAGGCTAACTAAAATAACTTTCATACAATATTCTTAAAAGAAACGAATTAAAAAATAAACGGTTGCCTATAACGCATACAAATTTAGTTATTTAGGCGCTGAAATTCAAGTTACTAAGAATAAAATGAACATATCAAACATTTCATTTATAATTCCATTTTTTTGATTAAATTAAATTCCCAATTCTCACTGCTCAATTGTGTTAGATAATTTTTTTAACGGCCTAAAATTCACAAAAAAACCGAATTAAATGTGTTAATTCGGTTTGATTTATTCTATTTACCTACAATCACTTAGAAATCGAAAGTCTCCATGAATTTTGTGGTAAAATTACCTTTATTGAAATCCTCATTTGCCATTAATTTCTGATGAAAGGGTATCGTTGTTTTTACTCCTTCAATTATATATTCATCCAATGCTCTTTTCATTTTCAGAATTGCCTCTTCACGTGTTTGAGCGACAACGATTAATTTTGAAATCATTGAGTCATAATTTGGCGGAATCGTGTAACCCGAATAAACATGAGAGTCAATGCGAACACCATGTCCACCTGGACAATGGTAGTCAGTTATCCTTCCTGGAGAAGGTCTGAAGTCCGCATAAGGATCTTCAGCATTGATTCTACACTGGATTGCATGCATGTGTGGGTAATAATTTTTGCCTGAAATTGGCTTTCCAGATGCGATAAGTATTTGCTCCTTAATTAAATCGAAATCGATAACTTCCTCTGTAATGGTATGCTCAACTTGAATACGCGTATTCATTTCCATAAAGTAGAAGTCTCGATTTTTATCCACTAAAAATTCTACTGTACCAACACCCTCATATTTTACAGCTTTTGCCGCTTTAATAGCCGCCTCACCCATTTTCTCACGCAATTCATCTGTCATGAATGGAGAAGGAGTTTCCTCAACTAATTTTTGGTGACGACGTTGAATTGAACAGTCTCTTTCGGATAGGTGACAAGCATTTCCATATTGATCTCCAGCAATTTGAATTTCAATGTGACGTGGTTCTTCGATGAACTTTTCCATGTAAATCCCGTCGTTTCCAAAAGCGGCACCTGCCTCTTGTCGTGCAGAATCCCATGCAGCTTCAATATCTTCTTCTTTCCAGACAATACGCATCCCTTTACCTCCACCTCCTGCAGTAGCCTTTAGAATAACGGGATATTTAATTTCTTTCGCTGTTTTTTTCGCATCGTTCAGGTCTTTCAACAAACCTTTAGAACCAGGAATACATGGAACTCCTGCGGCAATCATAGTGGCCTTGGCAGTCGCCTTATCTCCCATTCCCGCAATTTGCTCTGGTAAAGCACCAATAAATTTAATTCCGTGCTTTTGACAAACACGAGAAAACTCTTCGTTTTCAGATAGAAACCCATAACCTGGATGTATGGCATCAGCATTTGTTATTTCCGCCGCAGCCATAATATTTGGAATTGAAAGATAGGATTGTTTGCTTATTGGAGGACCTATACAGACCGCCTCATCAGCGAAACGCACAGGTAAACTATCTTTATCTGCAGTGGAATAAACAGCTACTGTTTTAATTCCCATTTCTTTGCATGTACGTATAACTCTCATGGCGATTTCACCACGATTCGCTACTAGAATTTTCTTAAACATAAGGTAACTGTTTTTAGACTTATGACGGATCTACTAAAAATAAAGGTTGATCATAATCAACAGGTGACGAGTTGTCAACCAGTACCTTCACTATTTTTCCTGAAACCTCTGATTCAATTTCATTAAACGTTTTCATCGCTTCAATGATGCATAATTTATCACCAACAGATACTGAGGAGCCAACATTTACAAAAGCATCCTTGTCTGGACCTGGAGTTCTGTAAAAAGTTCCAATCATTGGAGACTTCACCGTAATGTATTTTGAATCGTCAGCGCTAGCTGTGTTTTCTGAGTTTGTAGCAGGCGATGGCGTGTTTGAAACTATTGGAGCAGAAGGTACGGCAATTGGTGCACTTTGAACCATTTGTTGTGGTGCTTGCACATATATAGGTTGCTCTGTAGGATGTGATGCTCCTCCACTAATCGTAATTTTAAACCCTTCACGCTCAATATCTACCTTTCTTATTCCAGTTTTAGAAACTAGTCTGATTAAGTCTTTTATTTCCTCTAAGTTCATACTGTTTTTTTTGTAAAAGTAATTGTTTTTATGAATTATAGGCCCATTTTAAATAAACAGCACCCCATGTAAATCCTCCTCCAAATGCAGACAATATTAGGTTGTCTCCTTTTTTCAATTGTTTTTCATAATCCCACAAACACAAAGGCAATGTCCCTGCGGTCGTGTTACCATACTTTTCAATATTGATCATGACCTTTTCTTTAGGCAAACCCATTCTGTCAGCTGTGGCATCTATAATGCGAAGATTTGCTTGATGTGGAACTAACCAATCTACATCATCACTTGTCAAGTTATTTTTCTCCATTATTTCCGCTGACACTTCAGCCATATTGGTAACTGCAAATTTAAAAACCTGTTTACCTTCTTGTTTTACAAAATGAAGTCTTTGTTCAACCGTTTGAATACTTGGTGGGTTGGCAGAGCCGCCTGCAGGTTGCACTAGATACTCTCGTCCAGATCCATCACTGCGTAAAATAAAATCTTGAACACCTAGTCCTTCTGTATTCGGTTCTAAAAGTACTGCGCCAGCGCCATCTCCAAATATCACACAAGTGGTTCTATCTTGATAATCTAAAATAGACGTCATTTTATCCACGCCTACTACAATCACTTTTTTGTATTTTCCTGTTTCAATGAATTGTGCCCCGGTTGACAATGCGTAAATAAAGCCTGAACACGCTGCAATTAAGTCAAATCCCCAAGCATTTTTCATTCCCGCTTTGTCGCACAAAACATTGGCTGTACTTGGAAATGGATAATCAGGTGTAACAGTCGCTAATACAACTAAATCTATTGCTAATGGGTCCGTATTGGTTTTTTTTAGTAAGCCTTCTACAGCCTTGACTGCCATGTCAGAAGACGCACCGTTTTTCAAAATTCTTCTCTCCTTAATTCCCGTTCTCGAGGTGATCCATTCATCAGATGTATCCACAATTTTGGCAAGGTCTTCATTGGAGAGAATATCCTCAGGTACATATCCTTGTACACCCGTTATGGCAGCGGTTACTTTTTTCATATTTAATTAAATGCTTCGTTTACTTTAGTCGCCAAGCCAGAATTTGCAACTTCAAACGCATGCAATATCATATTCTTGACAGCTACATTATTTGATATTCCATGACCAATTATTACATTTCCTTTGACACCAAGAATCGGGGTTCCGCCATAGTTTTCATAGTTAAAACGGTCAAAATAATCATCCTTAATTCCTCGCTTTTTCATCAGAGTATATATCCCCTCAGCTTGTTTAAGTGCTACATTACCTGTAAAACCATCACAGACTATCACATCAGATTTGCCTGTAAATAGATCTCTTCCTTCAATATTTCCTGTAAAGTTTATTTCGTCCGACTCAGCCATCAATTTATAAGTAGCAATTGTCAGTAAATTCCCCTTGGATTCCTCTTCACCGATGTTTAATAACGATACTCTCGGTGCTTCAATACCATGAACATGTTTTGCATACAAACTTCCAAGAACGGCAAACTGATACAAAACATCAGCTTTACAATCCGCATTTGAACCAACATCCAAAAGAATTGTTTTCGAGCCGTCAATTGCAGGTAAGGTTGATGTTATACATGGCCTTATTACGCCGGGAATAGTATTCAATTTATACATGGAACCAACTAACATTGCACCGGTATTACCAGTGCTCGCAAATGCTTGGATTATTCCTTTTGATAACAAGTCAAATCCTACAGCAATTGAACTGTTCGGTTTTTGGGGTATCGCTCTAGTCGGATGATCATGAAAAGTGATTACATCGGGGGCATGAATAATTTCAAAGCAAGGGTTTTCGAATTCTCCTCGCTCTTTCAGTTCTGCTTGAATCCTGTTTTGATCACCAATTAAAACGACAATAGCACCAACAGGTAAAACCTGTGATGCCATAATTGCGCCTTCAATGTTGACCACCGGTGCAAAATCGCCTCCGGAAATATCAATTCCTACTTTCATTGAAGAAGTGGTACCGATTATTCCGCTGTTTCTTCTTGAAGTTTTTCAGCTACTACTTTGCCTTTGTAGTATAGCTTACCTTCGTGCCAATGAGCATGGTGAAACAAGTGAGGTTGACCTGTAGTTGGACATGTAGCTACGTTGTCCGCAACTGCATTTTTGTGGGTTCTTCTTTTGTCTCGTCTCGTGGTCGAAATACGTCTTTTAGGATGTGCCATAACTCGTTATATCTATTTAATTTAAACCTTTTAAAGCTGACCATCTAGGGTCAATATCATCGTCTTTTTTCTTTTCCTCTTTTACTTGGTACTTTGCAATTAGTTTTACCATTTCTTCATCACATTCACCATCTTCATGCATTGGCCTTATAGGCAAAGACAGTGCAATCATTTCATATATTTGTTGCGAAACATCTAACTCGTAAGCGTCATAACTTATTATTAATAAGTTATCATCATTGGTGTCTTCTTCTAGGTGCCCAAATTTGTAAATGACATCCAATTCCGCGTCAATTTCAACAAATGTTGATTCATTACACCTTGAGCAAATTTGTTCTACATGGCCAAAGCACTCAAAATGCGCAATCATCATGGTTTCTTTTTTTTCAAAGTCTAACCAAACTTTTACCGACCCTTTCTCAATAAGTGAAACCGGCAATGCTGCAAAGAACGTATCATTAACATCATACTCGAACGCATGTGTGCCTAGTTTAAGCCCTACAAAAGGTATTTCAAAAGCACTTTTCATGAGAACGACCCCAATAAAAATCGGAGGGCAAAGTTATGTAATAATTTTGAAAGTAAAAAACCTTATTCATCCTCATGATCTTTTTTATCTTTCACTGCCTGAACGACTAACGGGTTTTTAGACATCTCTTTATTGTTCCTTCTTGTTTTCCATATGTCTACCGCTTCAAAAAGCGCCGAACGCATGCTCTGTTCTGACGCATGATCTTTTCCTGCAATATCAAAAGCAGTACCGTGATCTGGCGAAGTTCTAATGATTGGTAGGCCTGCGGTGAAATTGACGCCATCTTCAAATGCCAATGCTTTAAATGCGGCTAAACCTTGGTCATGATACATAGCCAACACACCATCGTATTGATTTCTTGCCTTTGATCCAAAATAACCATCAGCAGCAAAAGGGCCATAAATTAACATGCCTTCATTTTTTAGCTGACTAATCACTGGATTTATTATTTGTTGTTCCTCCATGCCAATTTTTCCATTTTCGCCAGCATGAGGATTCAAGCCGAAAATAGCTATTTTCGGCTTCAAAATATTGAAATCTTTCCGCAGGGTTAATTCCAACAACTTTATTTTCTGAACGAGTTTCTCTTTAGTTAACTGTTTACTAACTTCTGAAACTGGAATATGCGTTGTCACAAGCGCTACACGTAAATCCTGTGAAATCAAAATCATGAGCGCCTCTTCAACACCGGACATTTCGGCAAGGTATTCTGTATGACCTGGAAAACTAAATCCTGCTTTCTGTATATTTTCCTTAGAAATTGGTGCAGTCACTAATACGTCTATTTTACCCTCTGATAGATCTTGAGTAGCTAATTCCAAAGCCTTAAAACTCACAGCACCTGATTTCTCTGATGGCACCCCTGGAGTAAGTTCAATTTCTTCAGTGGTAACATTTACTAGATTGATTTTTTTTGATTGAGCGTCAGAAGCAGACTTAACCGTTTGGTAATTAAATTCTTGAAGATTTAAGTGTTTTTTGTAATATCCAAGTGCTTTATTCGTGCCGTAAACTACAGGTGTAAACGAAGACAAAATTCTTTGATCCCTCAACGCTTTCACGAGTACCTCAGGACCTACTCCGTTAATGTCTCCAATGGTGATACCAACTGTAGGAATATTTTCTGTTTTATCTGTCATTTCTTGAGGTGTAATTTGATAAATTGATATAGCAGCCTGACTCCGCTTCCCGTTCCTCCAAATCCCTTATAATTTTCATTTGCGTCAAGCCAAGTAGGACCCGCGACGTCCATGTGTATGTAAGGAGCTTTCACAAACGTTTCTAAAAATTTACCCGCAGAGATCATTCCGGCATTTGCTGTTCCAATATTTTTCAAATCAGCAATTTTAGAAAGCATGTGTTTTTTATAATCGTCCCAAAATGGGAACCTAACTACTCGCTCATGCACTAACGTACCTGATTTTTCCAATAACTCAAAATATTTATCTTTCGCATTTCCCATGACAATGCTTGCTTCAGTTCCTATGGCTCTAACAGCTGCGCCAGTTAAAGTTGCGGCATCTATAACCAATTCTGGATTATATTTGTCTGCATAACTTAAGGCATCTGCTAAAATCATTCGACCCTCTGCATCTGTATTTAAAACCTCAACTGTTGACCCATTGAACATTGTAATCACATCACCAGGGGCATAGGCATTCATTCCAGGGCGATTATCAGTTGCAGGAATCAAAACGATCAAATGAATGTCTACCTTTTGCAGTGCGGCAAGATAGATTGCGCCAATTACCGCTGCAGCACCTGCCATGTCACTTTTCATCGTATCCATTGAGCCTGGCGTCGGCTTTAAACTTAATCCTCCAGTATCATAAACTACACCTTTTCCAACAAATACTATTGGTTGTTTATTTACCGGTTTTTTCGGCCTATATTCGGCAATTGTAAATGTTGGAGGATCAATTGACCCTTTGTTTACTGCGAGTAGACCACCCATCTTCAACGCTTCAATTTGTGCCTTTTGAAGGACTTGAACGGAGAATTTTGCTTCTTCACCAAGTTTTACGACTTCATCGGCTAATTGGGAAGCATTTAAATGAGACACCGGAGTATTCACCATATTTCTCGCCCAGTATACGGCTTTAATGGTATGATTTAGTTCACGTATGTCTTCTTCAGCAAGATCTTCATCCAATATTATTGACTCCAATTTATTTTGTTTGGGTTGGCTAAAATGTTGTAAAAATTGGTAATTTGCTAAAGCAATGCCTTCTGATAAAATGAGCGCTTTATTTCCTTTGGAATGAATGCGGATATCCGAATATTCTTTTGCCACTAAGCCAACAATTTCCGAACCAACGATGCGTATTTGTTCATCATTGTCCAAAGACTTTATAATTAGTTGATAAGTATCTGTACCTTTTATATAATCCCAGTTCTTTTGTTTGTCTTCTTTTAATTTTTCCGCGAGTGTTGCCAACTCTTGAGGTAGCTGTTTAATTTTAGATTTTCCCAATAACCAAACGTTTACTTGGGAAAAGTCATTTGGTGAAGCTTTTCTGATATGCGTCATGTGCAATATTTTAAGCAAAGATAATGTAAAACCTTATCAACCCTCTAATGAAAGAGCGAGTCAAAGTACTTTGTCATCAATCGATGTAAAGGATAGCCAGGTAAATCATCGTGGGAAACCCACTCATTATTTGCATCTTCAAATTCTTTTAAATTTGAGGATTTAATAAACCTTGCTAAGATTCTTTGGTGTGAAAGCACATGGTTGAATGTCATACTTTCTACTTGCCCATGATCAAGGACTAATTTCTGTAATTGAGCATTTGAATATACTTCGGTGCACGGAAATTCATATAACTTTTTCCAAATATCATTTGCTTGACGTTGCCTTAGTAAAAGTTTACCTTCTAATTCAACGACCCAATATATAAAATAACGATTCTTAATTTTTTGGAGTTTTTGTTTAACGGGGCGTTGCTGAATCGTCTTGTTTTTATAGGACAAACAATGAATCCTTATTGGGCAAACGGAACATTTTGGATTGCTTGGTTTACAAAGCATGGCGCCAAACTCCATGATTGCTTGGTTAAAAATAGCAGGATTTTTTTTGTACAAAAGTTCATTTGCTAAGGTTTCAAAAACACGGTGGTTTTTGGATACATTAATTGGTAATTCAATGTCAAAAACTCTACTCAATACACGGTAAACATTACCATCAACAACAGCTACTGGCTCGTCAAAACAAAAAGATGCAATTGCAGCTGCCGTATATTTTCCTATGCCTTTTAATTTGACTATTTCTTCGAAACTGTTTGGAAATAAGCCACAGAATTCATTTACTATTTTTTTAGATGTTTCATGTAAGTTTCTTGCTCTACTGTAATAACCTAAACCCTGCCAATTGTTAAGAACATCTTTTTCAGAAGCCAATGCTAATTCATTTACACTTGGGAAATTCTTTACAAATTTCATGTAATAAGGTAAGCCTTGATCAACACGTGTTTGCTGTAAAATAATCTCACTTAACCAAACAAAATAGGGGTCTTTCGTGTTTCTCCATGGAAGGTCGCGTTTATTTTTTTGATACCAATTGATTAGTTCAACTTGTAAATCAGTCATTTAGCTTTTTATTGAATAAAATTTAGATGAAAGTTAAAAATTTAAACAACCAATAACTACTTTTGTGTCACAATAACACAAAGATTAATAACTCTAAAATTAAAGACATGACAAAAGCGGACATCGTAGCGGACATCGCCGCAGAGACGGGATTAGAAAAGGCGGAAGCCTTGAGGGCAGTTGAAGCATTCATGACGAGTATTAAATCTTCTTTAGCTCAAGGACAAAACGTTTACCTAAGAGGCTTTGGAAGTTTTATCGTGAAAGAAAGAGCTGAAAAAACGGGAAGAAATATTTCGAAAAACACCACCATTATCATTCCAGCTCACAATATTCCTTCTTTCAAACCAGCAAAAACATTTGTTGAAGAAGTGAAAAATAAAGTTGTAGTGAAGTAATTTTTTGGAATTACGAAAAATTAACTATCTTCGCACTCCCTATTTTGGGGGTGCTTTTTTATTTAAGAAATTAACAGTTAAATATACATATTATGCCAAGCGGTAAAAAAAGAAAGAGACACAAAATGGCGACTCACAAGCGTAAAAAACGACTTAGAAAGAATCGTCATAAGAAGAAAAAATAAGTGAGTTGCGACCTGCGACTACCTTTTTATTGTTTCTCTAATCATTCAATGTGAATTTAGAATTAGTTGTTGACGCTAGAGTTAACGGTATTTGGATTGCTCTCCTGAGAGATGGTAAGTTAATTGAATTGCATGAAGAACGAAGTAATTCGGACTTTGTAGTAGGTGATATTTACTTAGCAAAAGTACGTAGGTTGGCGCCGAGTCTAAATGCTGCGTTTGTTGATGTTGGTTATGAGAAAGACGCTTTTCTTCATTATTTCGATTTGGGTGCTCAGTTTAAGTCTTTTTCAAGGTATGTTAAAGAAACAATTAATGGCAAGCAAAATGTTCATGATCTGCAATATTTTAAATTAGAAAAAGATATTGAGAAGGAAGGAAAAATTTCTGATGTTGTCTCCTCTTCTCAATCAATTCTTGTACAAGTTGCGAAAGAACCCATTTCTACCAAAGGCCCAAGGCTGTCATCGGAAGTAACTGTTGCCGGAAGATACTTGGTTCTTGTTCCATTTTCCGATAAAATTTCGATTAGTCAGAAAATAAAAACTGTTGAAGAACGCGATCGATTAAAAGACCTAATGGATCGAATTAAACCGAAGAATTTCGGTGTAATTATTCGAACAGTGGCAGAAAATAAATCCACAGCAGATTTAGAAGGAGACTTAAGAAATCTACTTGAAAAATGGAAAACCATATTTCAAAACCTGAAAACAAGCCAACCGCCTAAAAGAGTTTTAGGTGAATTGAATACAACCTCCTCTATTCTTCGTGATTTATTAAATTCTGACTTTACCAATATTCACGTTAACGACAGTAAGTTGGCTGCTGAAATGAAAGAATACATTTCATCGATTTCTCCTGGAAATGAGAAAATTGTCAAGTATTACGATGGGAAATTAGAACCTTTCGAACGCTTCGGAATTAACAAGCAGATTAAAACGCTCTTCGGAAAAAAGGTGCCATTACCTAGTGGGGGGTACTTAATCATAGAGCATACGGAAGCTATGCACGTGATTGATGTAAATAGTGGTAATCGCAAAGATGCCAATGGACAAGAATCAAATGCGTTGGCAACGAATGTTGAAGCAGCAGAAGAAATCGCACGTGTACTGCAACTTCGTGATATGGGAGGAATAATTTGTATCGACTTTATCGATATGCACGACAGAGAGAACAACAAGATTCTTTTTGACAAATTAAAAGAATTCATGAAGCAGGATCGTGCAAAGCATAATATTATTCCCCCTTCCAAATTCGGTGTGGTAGAAATTACGAGACAACGTGTTCGACCAGAGACAGATATAGAGACTTCAGAAACCTGTCCAACATGCAATGGAAGTGGTGAAGTTCAGGCAAGCATTTTATTTGCTGAAGAAATTGAGTCTAACCTGCATTTTCTCATTTCCGATAAGGGCATTAAGGATATTACCCTGCTTGTTCACCCTTATTTAGAGGCTTATTTTAAAAAAGGCATTATTTCTCGTCAGGTTAAGTGGTTTTTCAAATACAAACGGTGGGTAACTGTTCGTGGCATTACAGCACATCAATTACTTCAGTACAGTTTTGTCACTAAAAACAACGAAGAAATCAATTTATAATTGATTGGAAAATTCCGTTTTACTTAATAAAATTCAACGATTTTGTGCTTATCAAGAAAGGTGCAGTTCAGAGGTTGTAAAAAAACTAATGACACTCGGTGCCTCTCAGGAACAAATTACAATTTTATTAAACCTACTTATTGAATCTTCTTTTCTCAATGAAGAACGTTATGCTATCTCGTATGCAGAAAGTAAATTCAATCTTAAAAAATGGGGATCTATAAAAATCGCCATGTACCTGAAGCAAAAAGGCATCTCGAAGGAAAACATCAATAAAGCAGTCGGAGCCATTTCAGCCAAGGAAATTAACGCTACGTTAAATTCTCTTTATGAAAAAAAATGGGCTTCATTAGCTAATGAAACCAACCTCATTAAAAGAAAACAAAAAACCCTTCGATATCTGCTATCAAAGGGTTATACATACAATCAAATAAGTACGTTACTTCATTTGGATGATTGAACTTGCATTTGCAATCCATGGTCCAGGACCGCCACTCATGTAACCTGTTTTTCCAATATTCACTAAACTTACAGCATCTTTTGATTTCTCTGGACGGACAAAATGAACTGTCGGGTAACCCATAACATTAAATTGTTGTTGCAATAATTGGTTTTGTTTTTTTGTCGCATCGGATTGCGTTTTCGCTCTAGGAAAATCCAATTCAACGAGTATCACATTGTCCGGCGCCCATTTTTTAAACTCGTCCTTTAAAAAAACTTCTTTTTGCAGACGCACACACCATCCACACCAATCGCTTCCCGTAAAGAACAACATCATAGGTTTCTTTGTGCGCATTGATTCTTTTTGAGCTGCCTCAACATCAGTGTACCAAGTTAGTTCTCCTTCCGATTTCTGCGCTCTTGTGACGATATTTCCAAGGATTAAAAGTGCTGATAAAATAAGTAGTTTCATGTTTTTTTGTTTAAAATTATCAATTACGAGCGACATTGGCAAAAACTAAGCCAAAAAAGATTCGGTTATAAACATCCAAATGTTTTAATCATTTTGCAACTTGCTTTTTCCTTAAACGTAATCGCTTTAAGTTAGTAACATAAAATTAATTGATATGAAGAAAATTTTCCTTCTTTTTGTACTACTCAGTAGTATAAGTTCATTCTCTTTAGTTGCTCAAATTCCAACACAAACCATTAGAGCAAAAGTATTTGACAGTGAAACGAATTTTCCGTTAATTGGTGTACGCGTTGAAATAAACCTTCCAACCCCTATTCGTGTGGGTTCAGATGTTGAAGGAAACGCAGTGATCAAACAAGTACCGGTAGGTAGGCATGATTTAGTGGCATCATTTATCGGTTATGAACCAAAAACTATAACTGTAGAGGTAACTTCTGGAAAAGAACTCTTGGTTAATATCCCCATGACAGAGCGTATTACACAAAAAAATGAAGTAACGCTTAAAGGAAAGAAAAGAGGTGAAGTAATCAATGAGATGGCGGTATTGTCAGCACAACAGTTTAGCGTGGAAGAAACGAACCGTTATCCTGGTTCGCGCATGGATCCGGCTAGAATGGCATCCAATTTCGCTGGTGTTCAAGGTTCAGACGATTCACGAAATGATATCGTGGTTCGCGGCAACTCTCCATTAGGTGTTGTATATCGTGTTGAGGGAATAGATATTCCGAATCCCTCTCACTTTGCGGTATCAGGAAGTACTGGTGGTCCAGTATCTATTTTAAACAATAAAATACTAGGTAATTCCGACTTTTTCATGAGTGCATTTCCTGCAGAATACGGAAACAGTACTTCTGGTGTTTTTGATTTGAAATTACGAAACGGAAACAGTAACCAACATGAATTCACAGGTCAATTTGGTCTCTTCGGAACGGAAGTTTTGGCAGAAGGTCCTATGGATAAATCAGGAAAATCAAGTTACCTGTTAATGGGAAGGTATTCAAGCTTGGCCTTGTTCCAAAAAATCGGAGTAACAATTGGAACAGACGCTGTACCCGTGTATGGTGATGGAGCTTTTAAATTTAATTGGAAATTAAAAAATGGCGGCCAACTTTCGTGGTGGGGAATGGGAGGAAGTAGTAAAATTGATATTCTAATTTCTGAACAAACTAAATACTCAACAGAATTTTATGGTGAAGGTGATCGTGATCAATTTTTTGGAACTAATATGTATGTGAGTGGATTAAATTATAAAAAGACGTTAAACGAAAATACTTACCTCACAGCAACCTTCGCAGGATCTCGAGAATCACAAAAGGCGCGACACGTATACTTACAGCGCTCACTTGACATTAATAATTTGGATACATTAATTCGAGTTGACACCTCATACAATATGTTAGGATTCAATTTTTCCAGCATGAAGTTTTCGGGTTATTTAGCAATTAATCATAAAATAAATAAGCGCCATCTCGTTAAAACAGGAATCAATATGGAGCAAATAAACTTTAATTTCATTGATTCTGTGTTAAGTGACCTTGATATACCAAACAGTTGGCAAACACGATGGAACTACAAAGGTACCGCCTTGTTAATTCAGCCATTTGTACAATGGAAATGGAAAGTAAACGACAATATGGATGTAACTGCCGGTCTTCATTCACAATATTTTACGTTAAGTAACAGTATCAGCCCTGCTGAGCCAAGAGTGGGATGGAAATACAGAATGGCCGGAAATCAAGCCGTCTTTGCTGGGGCTGGTTTACATAGCCAAACACAACCTTATTACACGTATGCCTATGATCCAGATAATAATGGCGATGCTCATAATTTGAAAATGGATTTTTCTCGTAGTCTTCATAGTGGAATTGGATATGAGAAATCTTTTGGTCCTGGATTAAATTTCAAGACAGAAGCCTACTACCAATATCTATACAACCTACCAATTAGTCAAAACAGCAATTCATTTTCACTCGTAAATGCCGGAGGAGGTTTTTCTCGTGTTTTTCCAAATGACACGCTTATTAATGAAGGCAAAGGCGTAAACTACGGTTTAGAATTTACTCTTCAAAAGTACTTTAGTAAAAGTTTCTTCTTCATGTTTTCTGCAAGTATTTACGATTCAAAATACTTAGCGAGTGATGGCAAATGGCGCAATACTTCATACAAAGGAGCAAACATTGCAGATGGAATTGACTTATCTTATGTTTGGAATGTATTAGCAGGTAAAGAATTCAATATTGGCAAAAAACATGTAATTGGCGTTGGTACTAAAATCACGCGTGCGGGAGGAAGACGTTATGGTGAAGTAGATATCGCACAAACAATGGATGCTAAAGAAATAATTTTTATGGATAGTGCATTTAATGAAAATGTATTTGCCGATTATTTCAGGGTTGATTTAAAAATTAACTGGAGAATGAATACCAAAAAGTTGACACATGAATTTGGGTTAGACCTAGTTAATCTTTTGAATACAAAGAATCTATTAGGCATTGCTTATGCACCAAGACTGGATCCAAACGACACATCAAAACCATTAGCAGAGAAAGAACAATTGGGAAGGTTGCCGATTTTCTATTATAAAATAGACTTTAAACTTGCGGGTAAGAAATAGTGAAACATTCCGATGTTGGAATATTAATAGATAAGAAGAATTACGCTGAAAGTAGCGTAATTCTTCATTTTTATACACAAGGTATCGGAAGGCAACAATTTATTTTCAAAGGTGCTAAAAAGAAAAATAAGCCCCTACTTCCGCTAGGCATTTACGAAATCTCTTACATAAAAAGACCCGAAAGTGAATTAGGAATAGTACAAGAATTATCTAGAGTGTCTGGTATTAACGAAATCTATGAGCATCCACAAAAATCGCTAATCGCTTTTTTTATTGCCGAAATTCTAAAGACTAGTCTAAAACAAACACATCAAGATTATTCAATGTTTCAATTCATTCGAGAGGAAATTGTTGCCTTAGAAGTAAGTCAAGAGCTTTATGCTTTCCCGGTGCAATTTCTCGCAAAATTTATTACTTACTCTGGGTATATGCCACAAATTGAGGAAGAAAAAGGACTCTTCTTCGATCTAAATACGGGAAGCCTAGTTTCTTTAGAATCAAGTAGCACGGTACTTCTCACCCCCTCACAATTATCTCAGCTTAATTCTTTATTTATTGGTGACCAACAAAATTATTTTAATGAAAAAGAAATTATTCGAAAAAACCTTGATTTATTGATCGACTACTGTGTGCTGCATATTCCAGGTTTTCAAATTAAAACCACGCGAGAAATTATTCAAGATGTTTTATATAGTTAAAATCCTTGCAAGAATTTCTCAAATAATTGTGCTAATGGTTCAAACGCCTTAAAGCGCAATTCTCCGAAAGTGTCGTAAATATCATGGTAATGCTTATTTGGACCCATGGTATAAATAAAAAAGGCAGGGACTCCAGCTTCTGTAAAAAAATAATGATCTGAATTTGCTGCGGGCCCTCGCGATTTAACAAGTGGAACTGCTTTTATTTGCTCATTCAACCGTTGTAAGCGCTTGAATTCTTTTGGATAAAGCGTTGCGTTAACTGCTGTGATTCCCTCTTCCCCACTTCCCATGATATCTAAGTTTAATTGAAATCGAATATCCTGAAGAGAAATAGGTGAATGTTTTACCATATATGCGGATCCCAACAAACCTACCTCCTCGCCGGCAAAAGCAACGAATAATATATTATACTTTCTTTTCTTTTTTTCCTTTAATCGGAGTGCGAGCTCTACTAACATAGCCGTTCCACTTGCATTGTCATTCGCACCTGGAAAATAACATGTGGACCCCATCCTTCCTAGATGATCGTAATGTGCACTTACTAAAAGAGTCTTTTTTGTTGGCTTAGTTGCTGGAAGATACCCCATCACGTTGCGAGCTTGGTGATGCTGAATAAACAGATTTTTTACAGCTAAATTCACTGAGCTTGGATTGTCATACAGCGTATCTTGAAGTTGTAAGTAAGCGTATTTCTGTTGGTTTTGGCTAACAGACCAGGTGAATTTCTCTTTTACTAATTCAATCAGCGGACGGTAATTTGCAATTTGTTGAAGCTGCTTTCTAACAATTTTCAAGGAATCTCCTTTATACTTTGTTGAATTTACCACTACTATACATTGCGAAGGAAGTGATTCAATATACCTCGTCAGTTTGAGATAATCTTGAAAAATATCTTCTCTTGAAAGTTCTTTAATCATAAATTCACCGAAAGTTGAACCCGAAGATGGGTGAACTAAAAAATCTTCCCCTGGTTGAATATTTGAAGTGCCCATCGTTAAGCGACAAGAATCGGGAAATGTATTAACCGAAAATTTAAAGTCTTGATTATACGTTCCGTTAATCGGACTAAGTCCAATAGTTCGAAATGTTGTTTCAATGAATGAAGCCGCCTTGGTATCACCTTCGTTGACATAACCTCTTCCGTGTAAGCCAGGCGCGCACAAGGAATCAGCGAAAAGCAACACTTCCTTTCGCTGAGCGTCTAGGCCAAAACAGCTAAAAAGAATGAATAAACTACTGATCCAGCGTGTCTGCATGACGCTGACAAATGCGGTGAACAAAATCCTCAACCACGTCATTGTCAATTTCCCAATGAAATTCATCGGCAAAGTTAGAAAGCATGATTCTCGCTTCAGACATTGTGGCTGTTAAATCCAAGGATTTAACAGCTTTTGCAAATGCATCACTTGATCCATCAAACAGAGAATTTATAAATAATAGTTTATCGTTCAGTGTAAAAGACCCAATAAGCGTTTCTAATTTATCAATTTGTGACTTAGCTGCTATTGTGTTTTCCAGGTTTTTGAACTCCATTAACTTTCCTGATAAATTAAGCGATTCATTTGTTTCCGTATCAACTTTACTAAGGTTAAATTCAGTTGATGAAAGTGGTAATTCTGGCTCTTCTTCCCGCTCTGTCGGAGGTTCTTCCGTAGGAGTCTCCTCAGTAAATTCTGATGCCGATTCTTCCAATTCCTCTTCCTCAATTGAACTAGTTTCTATTTCAATTGAGGTGATTTCTACATGTTCTAATTCAGCTTCTGTAGCATTCGATTCATCGCGCTCAAGTGGCAATTCAAACATTGAGTCTGATTCAATAGGTTTTTCTATTACGGCATCTATCACAAGTTCACGAGGATTAGGTGTGTAATCTACGATTGGAGCTTCTGCAGCCATATCCTCATCTGAACTAACTTCTATAATAACTTCTTCTTCGGTTTGATCTAAATCAAAATCAATTGGTTTTTCAATCTCCGTATTATTTTCATTGGAAAATGAATCTAGCACTAAATCTATTGGTGTATGAATTCGCTCAGGAAAAATTTGTTGCTCGTACAACTTGTAGCGTATAATTAGCATTCTTTCATGAACCTCACGTGCGGTGAATATCAATTCATCCATTTCTACACTTGAAATAGCACCATTATTTAATTTTTCTATTCCTTTTTCAAGCTTTTTCAATAACGACTCCATGACGTAAATTTTTCAACAATAGTTAGTAAGATGTTAACCAGCAGTTTGAATAACGAAATAAACTACCGATTTTCGAATTCAAATTTAGAAAACTAGAGAACAGCAAAGACAAGTTTTTCTTTTTTTTCTTCAAAATGAATGTTAACAACCGAAAGTGATATGTTTTTAGAACAATTTCCTAGTCAAGGACGACAAAACGGATGGATTGAAGTGATTTGTGGTTCCATGTTTTCTGGAAAAACTGAAGAGCTAATACGCAGAATTCGTAGGGCGGAATTTGCAAATCAATCGTTGATTATGTTTAAACCGGAATTAGACAATCGGTATAGTAAAGATAAAGTCGTCAGTCATCAAGGAACCGCTTACCAAGCAATCCTTGTTAAAAAATCAAGCGAGATTTTAGAGCGTTGGAACAAAGAACTTGTGGTTGCCATTGACGAAGCGCAATTTTTCGATGAGGAGCTTGTAGAAGTTTGTAATCAACTTGCAAACCAGGGAGTTCGTGTTATTTTAGCCGGGCTAGACATGGACTTTCAAGGGGTTCCTTTTGGACCAATGCCAAAACTTTTAGCTGCAGCAGAATATGTTTCAAAAGTTCACGCCATTTGCGTTTCTTGTGGTAACTTAGCTCAGTTTTCGCATCGAACAGTAGAGGATTCTGGACAAGTTTTGGTTGGAGCAGTCGATAAATACAGATCTTTGTGTCGTTCGTGCTATTGTAAAGCAACACGTTGAAATTAAATTTAACTTTTACGGAGTTTTTCAGCCGCGTCAAGGGGCTTAAGGTTGTGGGTTCATCTACCTCAATTGTGGATGAAGTTGTTTACGATTCCCGCAAAATCTCAAGTGCAACCAATCAAGTGTTTTTTGCATTGAAAGGGGATTTTCGAGATGGGCACGAGTATGTTGAGAAGGCCTACGACCAAGGTGTACGTTTATTCGTGATTGAAAAACAAGTAGAAACAAAAAGTGATGCGTGCTATGTTATCGTTGACGATTGCTTAAAATCCCTTCAACATTTAGCAAAAATACATCGTACAACTTTCAATATTCCCGTTGTTGCTATAACAGGAAGTTCCGGGAAAACGACCGTCAAGGAATGGATTTATCATTTAGTGAAAGGTCAAGTGCATGTTACGCGAAGCCCGAAAAGTTATAATTCTCAATTGGGAGTTGCGTTATCCCTACTCATGATAAACGAAGAAACCGAATTAACACTTATTGAAGCGGGAATATCAGAACCCGGAGAGATGAATGCTTTAGCAGATATGATTCAACCTACAATTGGACTACTCACCAATATAGGTTCGGCTCATTCAGAAAATTTCGAAAATCTCGCGCAACATGTTTCGGAGAAATTTGCATTGTTTTCCAATGTCAAAAGACTTTATAGTTTGGAAGATTACAGTGAACATAATTCACCGAATAAAAACCTAGAGGTCATTACTGAAAAAAGCATGGAAGCGAAAATTGAAGTTCTTCCCTTCCAAGATAAGGCAAGTAGACGATCTGCAATACTAGCTATGGGTTTTGTTGAACATCATTACCGACTAGATGTCGAAAAAATTAAATCTTTACCTCGATTGGCTCTACGATTGGAAACTTTCGAAGGAATAGAGAATTCACTGATTATTAACGACTCCTACAATCTTGATCTTGATTCGCTTAAAATTGCGTTGGAATACCAATTAAGTATTTCGCAAGGAAGAAAAAGGGTGGCATTAGTTGGTTTACAATCACATGATCAAGAAGTAATGCATCGTGTCAAAGAGGTAATCAATCAATTTCAACCGATCGATGCCTATGTGTACAGCGGAGAAATCAACCTCTCTACGATACAATTGAAAGATTCAGTGGTTTTGCTAAAAGGTCAGCGTGTTAAACACATGGAAAAACTCGCGCAAAAACTAAAATTAAAACACCACAAGACGCAGTTGGCTTTTAACATGAGTGCCGTGCGTCACAATCTGAGTGTATTTAAAAGTAAGTTATTGCCATCTACAAAGATCCTATGTATGGTTAAGGCTCAATCATACGGTGTTGGACTTGAAAAAATGGGAAGTTTTTTAGAAAAATGTGGTGTTGATTATCTTGGAGTGGCTTATTCGGACGAGGGCGTAGAACTGAGAAAAGCAGGAATAAAATTACCTATTTTGGTAATGAATCCTGAAGAAGACGGTTACGAAAACTGTGTAGTCTACAACCTAGAGCCTGCCGTCTATTCTCAAGAACAATTGGAAGAATTAATCTCGGAACTCATTTACCTTGGCGCAGAACGTATGCCGATTCACCTTAAAATCGATACCGGTATGCACAGACTAGGAATCCAACCTAAGGAGTTGTCAGAAGTTTTAGAAGTGATTCAAGCGCAACCAGAAGTACAATTAAAAGGTGTATATTCACATTTAGCAGCAGCAGACAATTTATCGTCGCGCGTATTTACTCAACAACAGATTTCAATATTTGCTTCTTGTGTCGATCAAATTCAAAATTATCATTCAGCGGTAATTTCCCACTTGTGTAATTCTGAGGGCGCCCTACATTACCCGGAAGCACATTTTAATATGGTTCGTGTAGGGATAGGATTATATGGAATTAGCAATGATCCTCGGTTTTCTTCACAATTGAAACCCGTTTTGGAATGGAAAAGTATGGTTTCTCAAGTGAAAGAAATTTCCCCAGGAGATTCTGTAGGTTATAGTCAAAGTTTTATAGCGACGGAAACCATGAAAATCGCTATAGTTCCTGTTGGCTATGCAGATGGTTTCAGAAGAAATTTAAGTAATGGCAAAGGGGCTGTGTTTATCCACGGTAATCGTTGTGAAACAATAGGCCGAGTCTGTATGGATATGATTATTGTTAATGCTTCCAATTTGCCCATTCGTGAAGGTGACCCCGTTGAAATAATTGGGGAAAATCAAACAATCGAGGATCTTTCAATAGCCATGGACACGATTCCTTACGAAGTGTTGACAGGGCTTTCTAAACGTGTTTACCGAACCTATTTTGAAGAATGACGTATATAATTTCAAATTCTTGATAAATGAAAAATATTTTAGCCGTATTAATTTGTGTGTTGACCTTTACAAGTTTTTCACAAACCAATCCAACAGACTCTATTTATGTAGTTAAAAAAGCAAATGGTGTAGAAATTGTTGGAAAATTACTTAGTGACGATGGAAGGGAAGTTCTTTTGATGACTGAAAAAATGGGCAAAGTTTACATTTCAAAGTCAGACATCATTTCCATGAAATTGATTCAAGAAGGGGATCTAGTTAATGGCGAATATATTGAGGAAGGACCATTTACGACGCGCTATTCTTTTACCACAAATGCTTTTCCGGTAAAGCAAGGAGAAAATTATGCAATGATTAATCTCTATGGTCCTGAAATTCATTTTGCCGTAACTGATAGATTGAATTTAGGAGTCATGACAACTTGGTATGGAAGTCCATTTGCTTTAGCAGGAAAATACACGTTCGCTACAAATAAGAAGAATTTAAATTTTTCAATCGGCGGGTTGGCGGGAAGTTCAGGTTTCTTGAATAGCTTCAAAGGGTATGGTGCACTAGGTTTCGGAATTGGAACGTTTGGTACGCGTAAAATGAACGCGTCTATAGGGCTTGGGTACTCACATTTTTCAAGTTTTGGTGCAAAAGAACTTATTAAAAGTGGAACGTATTATGCAGACTTCAATAATCCGAACATATACGATTATAAATATGAAAATGTGAGGACAGGAAAGACCGGTGGCTTGGCAATTTCAGCAGGCGGATTCGCAAAAATTGGAAAAAAAACAGGTTTTGTCATGGATTTTTTATACCTGAATATGACAAACAAAACGATCGAAAACAATATTGTTTACAGTAGCACATATATTTATGATCAATTTGGAAATGCATATTCGGAGTCTGTAAATGTCACAAAAAACGAAAATCAATCCTACGCAACTCATGTACTCATCGTAATGCCAGGAATTAGGGTGCAAGGAAAAGAAAATTCTGCCTTTCAATTCAATCTTTCGGGAGTTTCTCTTCGCTTCTCAAATCCAGATGCATTCTTCAATGGAAGTTTAACCTTCCCGCTCCCTTCTTTTAGTTGGTTTTATAAGTTTTAATTTCATGAAACAGGATATTCAACAAATCCTTTTTCAACTGGTCAAACAGAAAATTGGTGCGTCTGACTCAATGGGAAATGTGCTGAGTGAGGTTTTACACCTCTCAACGGACGCAATATATAGAAGATATCGAGGGGACACGAGTTTAACTGTTCAAGAAACGCAACGTCTTTGTAAACATTTTAATATTTCCTTTGATCGGCTAATCGAAATAGGTGAGGGACAAGTGATGTTTAGCTTTCCTCCATTCAAAAATTACGATTTCAGTTTGGAGACCTATTTAGAGGATATTCTGGCTTCATTGCGGCAAATGAAGCAATTGAATCAAGGTGAATTTATATTTTCTATAAATAATAGCAATATTTTTCAATTGATGAATTTTCCTCAATTGGTTCGTTTTCGCTTATTTTTTTGGGCAAAATCTCATCTTCAAATTCCAGAATACCAAACCTTAAAATTTAAACACGATAAGCCTACGCCAAGAGCATTTGAATTAGGCAAACAAATTCTTCAAAGCTATAATTCACTTCCATCTATTGAGATTTATGACCTTGAGTTTATGCGTGGTTTTATGCGTCAAATACATTATTACTACCGCGCTCAATTGTTTGAGGATCCTAGTTATGCGTTGTTTTTATGTGATCGTGTCTCCGCATTCATCGAACACTTGAAGGCTCAGGCCGCTGAGGGTAAGAAATTTATCTATGGCACAAGTGCTCCGGCTTTTGGAAACGAGCTATCCTTTTATTTAAACGAAACTATTAATACAGACACTACATTCTTCTACACTAGCAAAGAAGCAACAGGAATTTTTATCAATCACAATGTAATGAATTACCTTCACACTGCAGATCCTGCTTATGTTTCCGATACCAAGCAAGTTCTTGACAAACAGTTGGCCAATTCCAGTTTAATTTCGACTGTCAATGAAAAAGAACGCAATCACTATTTTAGCGAGATTCAAAAGATGGTCATTTACTTCAAACGAAAAATTGAAGACGATTTAAATGCGTTTATCTAAAGTTGCGATATTCACAACTACCTATTCCTAACTTTCGGTATTCAATTTAACCACATGAAATTTAGGGCCTACATTTGTCTTATAATTTTAAAAACGAAAGATCATGAAAAAAATGTTAGTAGGTGCTTTCTTTACTTTTAGCACTGTATTTTTATCACAAGCACAAAATGCATTTACCATTGCCGCTGCGAATCCAAATGTGAATGGTGTAGCAATTTCAGGAGAGAGTGGAGCAAAAATGATACGATTGGAGCTCATTCGACTAGGAAAATACAAAGTATACGATGAATTTGATATGGCAGATGTGGTGAAAACCAATCCTGAATTTCAAGCAAACTGCTACGGTCAAACATGTTTGGTAAAATTAGGTGAAGCCCTTAAAACAGATTTCGTTATTTGTGGAAGTATTGATGGGCTTTCGAATAAAATTGCGGTTACGCTTAAAATTGTCAATGTAAAAAATAAAAGCATTGAAAAATCGGCAATTAAGGAATTTGCAAATCAACCAAACGAAGTACAGCGGATGATTGAAATCGTGTTAAAAGAAATGCACGGTATTGAAGTAGACAAAGTATTACAAGACCGTTTAGCTTTTAAAAACGACATCATTACATCAAACAATGTTGGAAAAGTGAATAATTCTGGTCCAAGAATCGGAATCGCAGGAATGGTAGGTTCGTTATATGAATTTGCAACGCGTGATGCCAGTCGAGGTGGACTTGATATCTTTCCTGCTATCAGTATGATTGGGTACCAATTAGAAGGTCAATACGTTGGAACTGAAAACTTTTCTGCACTGGTAGAAGGTATTGTTAATGTATCAGGTCTAGAACAAGGTCAATTTATTCCTTCGTTCACTTTAATGAACGGCTTCCGTTTTGGAAAAGGAAATTGGGAGTTCGCTTTTGGTCCTGGATTTGGCTTGAAGAGAACAACGAATGGATTCTTTGATGATAAAGCTGTATTTGGTGAAAAAGATGCATATTGGTCCGAGGCAGATTTCAATAATACTTACGGAATGGGGGCTAATCCGGACGCATTGGCTGAAACTCAGTTAGGGTATAAGCCAGGGTATGATTTTAGTGAGAAACACGGTGATATTCGCGGTATAACAGCGATTAATACATCATTTGTATTTGCTTTCGGTCGTACTTTTCAAGCAGGAGCACTAAATATTCCGGTAAATTTATTTTACTCTTCTCAACGAGGTGGCGGTTTTGCCGGTATTAACGTTGGATTCAACGTGGTTAAAAGTAAAAAGAATTTAAACCCTGGTCAATAATTAATCCTCAACAGAACTGAACCATGAAAAAGTTCATTTGGTTTCTTTCGTTTCTTATGATGCTGCTTTCCTGCACTGTGCAGGAGCGGTATCATAGGAGAGGATTGACGATAGAATGGAATACCATTGGCATTAAGAAACAAGCCCAAAAAACATCAAATCAGGAGGTAGTTTATCAGGATTTAGCAACAAATAACGATGAAATTCAACTAACGAAGAAAGAAATATATAACACTGAATCGCCACAAGAAATTGAAATCAACAAAGTAAATTTTGAAGAGCCAACAGATTCTATTGAAAAAGTTCAAAAACGTAGACGCTTCAATCGGAATTTAGTTTTGGCATCTTTAGGAGCTATTGGTATTGGCGGTCTAATGGATTACCTTAATTTCACGAATTATCAAGTTGATCCAAATTATTCAAGCACAAATGACTATAGAAACTATCGAATAGCATCTCAAATTAGCTACACAGCAGGTGGAATCGGACTCTTCTCCTGGTTAATAAAACGAGGTGTGGAGGACACTGGCAACAACCGAGAAGTTGTAAAAGAAAACCAACAAAATAATATTGTTTATGATACTTCGAAAGTTCAGGAAAATGTCGTTATTCAACAAAATCAAAACACAAACAATCAATCGAGTGAGGATCTTAAATTAGCCAGTTCTCAGGCAAATGCCAGCGTATTACTAGCGGTTCTGGGAATTCTAACCACGGCTTTGTTTGGCTTGGGTTTAATTCTTTGTATTGCCGCTATTATTCAAGCAAACAGTAGTATTAAATTAGCTCCTAATGCTCCTTCAGCAAGAACAGCATTAACCGGAAAACGCATTGCACTTGGTTGGCTTAAATTTCTTGGGATTTTAATCGGAATTATCTTAGCTTTGATAGTCATCGCATTTATGTCTTTCTAAACTTACTGGTATGAAATTCCTTGCGCTATTATCGTTCTTGTTTTTGTTTTCTTGTTCTGTGCAGGAACGTTATCATAGGAGAGGATTTACGACAGAATGGAACACTATAAGCGTCAAGAAATCAGTTCAAAAAAAATCAAATCAGGTCGCTGTTCAACAGGATATAGCAACCAATAACGATGAAATTCAACTGACGAAGAAAGAAATACACGTCATTGAATCGCCACAAGAACAAGAAATTACTAAAGAAAAGTTCACAGAACTAACGGACTCTATTGAAAAAGAACGGAAACGAAAACTCATTAACAGTAACGTGATTCTTGCATCTCTTGCTGCAGTTAGTGTTGGGGCATTGGCTCAATATATAAATTATTCGAATGAAAAAATTAATCCCAATGTAATTAGCACACCCGAATATGCGAATTATCAAACAACCTGGAAAGCTAGCTATTTAGTAGGAAGTGCTTTGTTGTCCTGGCGAATTAAACGTGCACTAAGTTATCACAATTCAAAAAGGAAAAATTCAATTGTTTCGGATACTACATATTCCAATCAATTGGACCTAGATTTAAAACAAGTTGCAAAGAATGAATGGATTGCAAAACAGAAAGCAGATGGGAGCCAAGCTTATGTAATTGTAGGAATCTTATATACTATATTTGGATTTGGTATTATGATAGTTTTACTTGGCATCCTTTTAGCCAACCAAAGCATTAAATTAGCACCAAACGCCCCTTCTGCAATTAAGGCGGCAAGATACAAACGAATAGGTCAAGGATGGTTAAAACTTTTATTAATTCTCGTACCTGTTTTTCTCGCATTAGGAGTAGTATTTCTAGTACCTTAGCTAAAAGGCTTTTTACAACATGAAGTTTCTCCCAATCATTTTAATTTTCATTATTTTCTCTTGTTCAGTAGAAAAGCGGTATCACAGGTCAGGATGGAATTTTCAGCGCCAGTCCATTCATACTCCTTGGAAAATAAAAAAATCTGGGCAAATTACTCATGAACTTTCGGAGAATAATTCATTACCGAATGATGAACTTGATACTACCTCTTCAGAAAAAATAGACGCCATTCATCTTTCAAAAATTGACTTGACAGTAAATGAAAAAGACACCAAGAATTTAGCTGTCGAAGCAGTAACTTCGGACACTTTGACTCATTTGATCGCACACAAAAAAAAGAAACCCGCTTTAGCGCAAATGTTTTTGAGAAAAGAAATTGAAAATCCCCAGATCTTTAAGAAGAACAACTATCGTGATGCTATGGCTAACTGGCAAAAGCCTACCTATTTTGAGGGCTCTTCCTCGCTTTGGTCGGCATTCATTGCAGTTGGAATAATCGGATTAATAATGCTTTTGATAGCGGCTTTGTTGCAAAGCGCACTTTTGGTTATCATTTCACAGATCATATTTTTTATTGCCGGACTCTTGCTTGTTCTCGCTATTTTCTCTTTTCTTATTTGTCTAATTACATTTGGAATGGTTTGTTAGAACATATTCCTTTCAAGGACTAATATTCACCTAATTAGCGAAACATTTCCTTTTTTTATTTGTACTTTTGTTTAAATACACACATCATGAACAACAGAGTTGAAGCGGCATTAAACGATCAAATTAAAAAAGAAGCATCGTCGTCACAATATTATTTAGCGATGGCCTCTTGGGCGGAAAATAATGGCCTAAATGGAACAGCAAAGTTTATGTATACCCATTCTGACGAAGAACGTTTTCACATGCTGAAATTGGTAAAGTTCGTTAATGAACGTGGTGGTACAGCCATCATCCCATCAATCGATCAGCCACCTGTAAAGTTCAAGGACCTGAAAAATGTTTTTGAGCTACTTTTGGAGCATGAGATAGGCGTTACAGCCAGTATTAACAACCTAGTTGATATTTGTTTACAAGAAAAAGATTACACTACCCATAATTTTGTTCAGTGGTATGTTTCGGAGCAACTTGAAGAAGAAGCACTTGCTAGAACAATATTAGATAAGCTTAAATTAATTGGGAGCGACAATAGTGGTATGTATATGTTTGATCGCGATTTAGAAAATGCAGTCATTCAACCCGCAAACCAAGCCCAAGCGGGAAATTAAATTGTGTAAGTGCGCATTCTACTCCTTTGGTTGATTTTTTTGCTCTCCCTACAGGTGAGCGCTCAGGGAGATTACAAATTCAATAATTTCACGATTACCAATGGCCTATCACAGAGCTTTGTGAATTGCGTCATCCAAGATGAAACCAGCGCTTTATGGATAGGAACTCAAGACGGATTGAACCGCTACGATGGCAAGGATTTCGAAATTTTTTATGCCGGGGAAACTGATGGTATCGAAAGTAACTTTTTTAAATGCGCCGAAAAAACTGAAGATGGTAGATTGTGGTTTGGAACATCTGCTGGACTCGTGTCTTTTAATCCCAAAAGTGATAAGTTTAAATCCTTCAGTGTAAACAAACAAAAGGTTATGCAAATTGAAAGCATGACCAAAGATGAAGATGGAAACCTAATACTCGGAACTGTCGAATTCGGAGTCGTAAGATTTAATACGCAATCAGGGAATTTCGATTTTCCTTTTCAATCCTTGCCAAAGTCTAAGATTCATCTCGTGTTAGGCTTAAGTTCTGGAGATATTTTAATTGATACCGAAGATCGAGGTCTTTTTATTGTGAATAAAAAGTCTAACCGCGTAAAAGCTATTCCCATAAAGACTAAAAATGGTAGTGCTGTGTCCATCTTAAAAATGATTCAACTATCAAAAACTGAAGTGCTAATTGGAACCAATCAAGGTATCTATAGCCTTTCATTAACTAAAGGTACAGCCTTGCCCAGTTACCTAGAGCTTGACAAAAATGGATGGGTCAGTGTAACAGATATTGTCCCCTTCAAAAACCAATTATTCGTTGCAACCGCAGGAAATGGTTTATTTAACATTAATGGAAAAAATATTTACAACAGTACAGAGGATTTATTTCAGAAAAATGCTTTACTATTCAATGCGTTAACGGATTTATTTGTAGACAATAACCAAAAAATATGGATAGGTTCTGAACGTGGAATTTCAAGTTTTGACCCCTTGAGATCAGGTTTCTTGAGTATTGGTCCCTCAGGTAACCTTAAAAAAGGTCTTCCATCCCCAAATGTTTGGAGTTTTAGTGAAGATCCTTCAGGTAAATACATATTTGTAGGGACAGATGTTGGGATTTCTCGCTACAATAGGTTCACCGCCAACTTTGATCAATATTCCCGATCAGGAAATAGTAATGCTGATGGAGAAAATGGTAAAGAAGTTGTATTGTGTATTTACAGTATATCTCAAAACAGCGCGCTTGTTGGTTGCTTGGACGGATTATATGAACTGACAATTCAAGGAAAAAGTTACCGCTATACAAAATTACCCTATATAGATACAGAAGGTCAACGCAAGCATGATCGAATTTATGCAATTGTTCCTTACAAGGACCAATCATTCTTTTTGGCTACAAAAGGGGGGGTTATTCTTTACAATTTAAAAACCAAAAAACACCAGGTTTTTGAGCATGATGCAGATAATCCTTCGGAAACAATTGGCATCGGTATTTGTAGGGTAATTTACAAAGATCAAGTTGGTCGCTTCTGGTTTAGTACTAGTGGCGGAGGCTTGAATATGTTAGATGAATCAGATGGAAAACTTTTAATTAAACCACATCCTATTAATTCTGCGTTTATTTCAAAAATTAAAGATTACGTTTCCACAATTGTGTCTTTTTCCAAGGATGAATTATGGCTTGGAACCTTTGGCTCTGGACTCGTACAACTGAATATTTCAACGGGTAAAATTTCTATTTTCAACAATAAAAATGGGTTGCCGAACAATGTGATATATGGACTATTAAAAGATGAAAAGAACAACTTGTGGTTGAGCACAAATAGAGGCCTTGCATTATTTGACCCGAACGCTAAAAATGTCATAGTCTACAAAGAAATAAATGGCTTGGTAAGTAATGAGTTTAATTCCAATGCCTATTACAAAGCAAGGAATGGTGAACTTTTTTTTGGCGGCATCAATGGATTTAATCACTTCATGCCCAATAACCTGAATAAGGCTAAAGAAGACATCAAAGTTATACTTAGCAAACTTAAGCTCGGCGAAAAGTGGATTACTCCAGGTAATGATTCCCCGCTCAAGACTGTACTCTCAAATACTGAAGTTTTAGAATTAGATTACAATCAACGATCTTTTACCATAAAATTTCACACGAACGACCTTAACAATCCACAATTAATAAATTACAAATACGTACTAGAAGGCTCCGGTGAAGGAGAAAAATTTATCGGTGCAGATAATGAATTAGCATTCAACTCCCTATCTCCAGGTGATTATTCACTCAAAGTATATGCGCGAATTGGCGATGGGCCATGGTCGGAACCAACAAGCTTGAAAATAGTAATTAAGTCTCCTTATTGGTTGACTTGGTGGTTTTGGTCATTGATGGCTCTGTTTTTAGCTTTTCTCACATTTGTTATTGTTAGGAGGCGTATTGAAAGTGCTAGAAGAGAACAAGTGAAATTGGAAATAAAAGTCTCCGAAAGAACTAAAGAAATTCGCTTACAAAAATCACAAATAGAAGATCAAAACAAATTAATAGAAGAAGAAAAAAACAAGGTGATCGAACAACAGCGCTTATTACAAATTGAAAAAGACAAAACGGAACAATGGTTAAATAATACACTTCCTTCTGAGGCTGTAATTACTCTTAAACGTAAAGGAAAAGTTCCCGCTCAAGCATTTGACACGGTCAGCGTATTATTTACTGATGTTGTTGGATTCAGTAGAATTTCTGAAACAATGACTCCCAATCGTTTAGTCACAAAATTAGATGTGTTGTTCAGAAAATTTGACGAAATCATTGAGGCGAATAAGTTAGAAAAAATAAAAACCATTGGTGACGCATACATGTGCGCAGGAGGTGTTCCTTCTGAAAATTCTACCAACCCAATTGATGCATGTTGTGCTGCCTTGCAAATACAAACATATATGTCAAAGCTTAAATATGACGCCATAGCCAACCACGAAGACTATTGGGAAATTAGACTAGGCATTAATACTGGTCCACTCACAGCAGGAATCATAGGGAATCTCAGGCTAGCTTATGACATTTGGGGACCAACCGTTAACTTAGCGCAGCGTATGGAAATGTTGGGAGATCCTGGCATGGTCACCATTACTGGGGCGACATTCAACCACATTGAGCCGTATTTCGAATGTGAATACAAAGGAAAGGTGCAATCGAAAGCGAGAAAATGGGTGGATATGTATGTGGTTAAACGCATTAAGCCGGAGCTTTCGATTAATGGAGAAGGCCTACAACCTAATACGCGTTTTGAAGAAATTAAAAAATTACACCATTACTCCAATATCAAATATTATAAAACAGAACATCACGTAATGAAGATTCTTGAAAAAGGACTTTCAGCAAATTATTACTACCATTCAATTCATCATACCAAAGATGTTGTCAATGCAGTAGAGAGAATTGCTTTATTAGAAGGTGTTACGGATGAGAGTTTATTCTTACTTAAAACAGCTGCAATTCTTCATGATGCAGGATTTATAGAACAATATGATAAGAATGAAGAAATTGGGGCTAAAATGGCCGCGGAAATCTTGCCGAAATATGGCTACACAGAACAACATATTAAAACCATTGTAGAATTAATTCATGTTACGGAAATTCCTCACAGGCCCCTGAATAAAATCCAAGAAATTATTTGTGATGCTGACTTAGATTACCTAGGAAGAGATGACTTTGATGAAATTGCTGACAGGTTGAGAAGGGAATTAAGAGAAATGGGCAAGATTCAAAGCGATAGACATTGGGATGAGATACAATTGAAGTTCCTAAATCAACATCAGTATTTTACCCAAACGGCCATTGAAATGCGCCAAGAAAAAAAACAATCAAATATTTTGAAAGTTATGCAAAGACTTGAAGAAAATAAATATTTGGATTAAAGGTCTCTTGGATTTATTACTCGTCCTTTTTGTTTCTTCGTTGATTTTTTATTCTTTACCAGATAGGTTGCCGATAAATTTAAAACGTGACGGTCAATTGCATTAGGTAGATTAATTTTATCGTCATACAAATAAGTAATTCCTAAATCCAATGGTAATTTCGTTTCAAAATCAACGCCAATTTGGTAGCGAATTCGTGTAAATTGATTCCCCAAAGGAGCATTTTCTGGTGTATAAAAATACTCGACGCTTGCGTTTGGTGTAATAAAACTATTGTCAATATCATAGGATAGAGAAGGCTTAATGCGATAAGCAACATCAAATTCTGGGTCATAATTGGCAACAACAAGTCGATCAAAAGAATATTGGTACCTCGCGCGCATACCAAATGTAAATCTTTCAATTTCATAACTCCCTTGAACATTCAAATTAATTCTATTCCCACTGTTAAAATAACCATTTTCCTGCTTCGACAAGACCCAACGGTAGTCTAGTGAAGTTTTTAACCAATTATTTAATTTATAACGAATTGATGCCTGGGGAAATGAGGTGTTCAATCCATATTCATCAATTCTATTGGTCCATTCTCCAGTGAAATCCAACTTTTTATTTAATTTGAATTTCACACCGGTTTCGGTCCATATTTGAAAAGTGCTAAGTTGAGCGGAGCTATTAAAAACAATAGCAAAAAAAATAAAAAAGAGATGAATTCTCATTCAAATTAAATTTGCTTTTTGATATAAATGGTATCCATTAGCAACTCCTGATTTTTTTCAGATATTTCAACCTCTTTAATTACTTCTTTCTTTCCACTTGGACATGTATTACAATCTTCGTAGGTGAAAATGCGATAAGTTCCTTTTCTCATATACCTAAATTCAAAGGAACCATCAAAACTTGTTTTTATATCATCATCATAAAAAGAGTTGTCGGCTCCATAAATTATAAAAACATCTTGATCCGCAGCAGGGTAACTTCCATTTGGAATAGGGTTATTTAAAGAGTTATACTTTTGTTCAATCACAACTCCTTTGATTGTTGCTGCACCTCCTTGACCTTCATATTTTGAACAAGCTGAAAAAACAACTAATACTACTGAAAAAATTAATATTGATTTCATAATGAATTTATATTACAGTCAAAAATACAACTTAATTACGAAGTTATACGTCTTGTAATTGTGACTTTTTATTTGTAATATTGGAAATTAAACTAACTATGAAAACTCATTTCTTCATCCTCTTCTTTACGTTGGGTCTAGTTGCTTCTTATCAGAGTCAAGTAATTATAAATGAATATTCTTGTTCAAACTTAACCGGTATTACGGATGCATACGGTGAGCGAGAGGATTGGATTGAATTATTTAATCCAACAAGTGCTGCCGTGGACCTGACAGGATGGTACTTATCTGACAAAGCATCTAATCTCACCAAATGGATGATTCCGAGTGGATCGATCAATGCTAACGGATATAAAATGGTATTTTGTTCCAAGCGAAACACGGTTAACGGAAATCAATATCATCCAAATTTTAACCTCTCTCAAACTGAGGGTGATTGGATAATTTTAAGTAATACTTTTGGCAATGTGGTCGATTCATTTAAAATTGTTCACATGACTAAAGCCAACCATTCCGTTGGACGATCAACCAATGCTGCGCCTGATTTTAAATTGTTTACGACTCCAACGCCCAATGCAGCAAACACAGGCGCGGTAAATTTTTATACTCCAAAACCTGTTTTTAGCGTTCAAGCTGGCTTTTATACCACTTCTCAAACGGTAACTATTACTTGTCCAGATGCTACTGCAACTATTCGCTACACCTTAGATGGTAGTGACCCCACAGCAACCTCAACGATCTACTCAGGGCCGATTACCATAAATACAACAAAAGTTCTTCGAGCTGCTGCTTTTGGCACAAACTTACCTTCATTTACTGAAACAAATACCTATTTTATTAATGTTACTCATAGCATCCCTGTAGTTGCTGTTTGTGGTGCTGGATTAAATACGCTATTGATAAACGGTAATCAAATTGAGCCGATTGGAGGTTTTGAGTTGTTTGAGGATAACGGCTTATTCATCGATGAAGGGCAAGGAGATTTCAACGAACATGGAAATGATTCTTGGGCCTACAATCAACGAGGTTTTGATTTTATTATGCGGGATCAGTATGGATACAATGGGGATTTGGAACATCAGATATTTCCGGATAAGACAAGAGATAATTTTCAACGTTTAATTCTTAAACCTGCTGCTAGTGACAATTATTCTTTTGAACAAGGTGCCCACATCCGCGATGCATTCATTCATACCCTCTCAGTGCGCGCCAACATGAAATTGGACGAGAGAACGTCAAGGCCATGTGTTTTGTATTTAAATGGAAATTATTGGGGCGTTTATGAAATTCGGGAGAAAGCTGATGATCATGATTATACAGAGTATTACTATAATCAGGATAAATTTCATTTGGAGTATTTGAAAACGTGGGGTGGTACTTGGGAAGAGTATGGTGCGCCTAATGCGTTGAATAATTGGAATGCCTTAAAAAACTATATCGCAACAAACAATATGGGTAATCCAACTAATTTTGCTTATGTCGATAGTTTATTGAATTGGGAATCGTTGTGTGATTATTTCATGTTCAATTCATTTACAGTTAACCAAGATTGGTTGAACTGGAACACAGCATGGTGGCGAGGCACTGATCCTTTGGGTGATAAAAAGAAATGGCGCTATGCTTTGTGGGATATGGATGCAACCTTTGGTCATTACGTTAATTATACGGGTATTCCCGACGAAAGTCCAAATGCTGATCCATGTAATGTAGAAAATCTGCCAAATCCAGGAGGACAAGGACATACTGAAATTTTGGAAAAACTTATCAATGAAAATCCCATTGTAGAACAATATTACATAACGAGATATGCAGATTTGGCAAACACCTATTTCTCGTGTGATTATTTGATTCCACTTCTTGATAGTATGGTAAACGAGATAGCTCCTGAAATGACGGGTCAATGCCAGAAGTGGGGAGGAAGCTATAACGATTGGCAGAATAAAGTCACTCAGCTTAGAAATTTCATCAATTCGCGTTGTACAGCAATCACAGGTGGAATGATTGATTGTTATCAGCTTTCTGGTCCATATAACGTAACTTTTAATGTGTCTCCTCCCGCTTCGGGCGAGATAAAGGTTAATTCTCAATGGGCACCAACATACCCTTGGACTACATCATATTTCGGAGGAATTCAAACCAATTTGATTGCTAGACCTCTTCCGGGATTCATGTTTGATCATTGGGAATATACAACAGGACCGATGGGAACAGCAATTACTCAAGACACAAACTTTATCAATATTACAGGTCTTGAAAATATTACTGCAGTATTTGTTGCTGACAATCCTGACCTAGATGGAGATGGTTGTTTAAATATAGATGAAATCGCAGCGGGCACACTACCTAATAACCCAGACACAGATGGCGATGGCCAAAACGATTGTATTGAAATTGGTGCAGACCCACTAAATCCAATAGATACTGATAATGACGGTGTCATTGATGCACTTGAATCATCCGTAACAGATACCGATGGAGACGGTGTAAACAATGAAGCAGATCCTGCAAACTCGGATCCATGCATCCCAAATAATACGGCTCCGAATTGTGATTTTGATGGTGATGGATTAACCTATTCTGAAGAGGTAAGTAACGGTACTAACTACGACAATCCAGACACTGATGGCGATGGAATAAATGACGGAACAGAAATAACAAATAGTTCAGACCCTCTGAACCCTTGCGATCCTGACGATTCTAGTCCCGATTGTCAGATAGACACTGACAACGATGGCTTAACTGATGCGCAAGAAGGTGTGCTGTGCACATCTCCAATCGTTGCTGACTCTGATGGTGACGGAATTTTTGATGGAGACGAAGTAGCATCAGGTTCTGATCCTTGCGATCCATGTAATCCGAACAATACAGGTTTAGATTGTATTACCGGACTACATATACCTACGGCGTTTAGCCCAACATCAAATAATGGCCCGGCACAAAACAACGTATACACTATCATTGCAGGAAAAGATGTTTTAAGTATAGAATTTACAATATTCGACCGTTGGGGGAATAAAATCTTTTGGTCAAACAATAAAGTGTTTTCATGGGATGGTAATTACAATGGTAAGGAATGTGTAACTGGTATCTACCCGTACCGTGCGGTGGTAAAGTTTGCAGATAATCCCGTTGAGCAAATATTGAATGGTAACATTACGTTAATTCGATAAATACGATGAAAAACGTTATTCTCATTATGTCAATATGTGTAACTATGCATTTGAATGCGCAGGATGCTCATTTTACCCAACTAGATAAAACCATATCTTACCTAAACCCAGCAATGACAGGAAATTTTGAAGGTTTTGCAAAAATCACAGCACAACACAGAAGTCAATGGATAAATTCTGGAACTGCTTTTACGACTTCTTATGCCATGGGTGAAATGAATTTTGGAAAGAAGAAACGAGGTTTAAAATCATATGCAGGTATTGGTACATACTTTCTAAACGATGTAGGAGGAGCATCTAAAATAGGTTTGCGTACAGGGGGTATTTCTGCCAGTGGAAATGTACCACTTTCGATGAATCAATGGCTATCAGGGGGAATTAACCTCTCTTTTAATCAACGTGTGATTGATTTATCAACTGTTACTTTTTTGAGTCAATGGGACGGCACCAGTCTAAATCCTGGACAATCTTCAGGAGAAAACGTCAATTACACCAACGATCTTTTTCCGGATGCGGGGATGGGTCTTGCATTTAATTTTCAGGAAAGTTCGGATGCAGCATTTAATGCGAGAAATTTTAAATTCCAAGGAGGTATTTCTTTTCAGCATTTGAATCGACCGAAAATGAACTTTACTTCTCTTGAACAAGATCGATTGTATGTAAAAACTTTAATTCATGCCTCATCAAGTGTTGGTATAACTTCAACAAGCAACATAGAGGTATCCGTAGCACAGTTTTTCCAAGGCCCACACAAGGAAACATTAATAGGCACTTTTCTAAAGACAAAATTAAAAGAGGCCTCGCATTTCACTTCATTAGTGGCAGCTCAGTACTTGACCATAGGCACATATTTTAGAACAACAATGGATATCTGCCCCTACTTCTCTTTAGATCTTGGTCCATTTAGAATGGGCGTAGCCTATGACATTAATTTTAGAAATGTCACACGATCGTCATACCGTCATTCGATGGAAATACAATTAGCTTACCAATTTTCAAAACGAAATACACTTCGTTTTTGATGAAAAGTATCCCTAAGTCTAAAATAATTTCTCGTTAATTTATTTCAATTTCACCATTTTGTATATATCTTTAAATCACTAACTTTGCAAAAAAAAACGCATGTCTAAAAAGAATTTCATAGTTCCCCACGACTTTACAAATGTTGCTGATATCGCTTTGATGCACGCAATTGCTACAGCAAAACCGCTAGGTGCTACGGTTCATTTGTTACACGTTGTAAAAAATGAATCTCAAATCACTGATGCCGCTACTAAACTCGATGCTGTTGTAGCTAGTTTTCAATCGGAGGGAATTTCACTAGTTCCAAATGTTAGAATTGGAAATATTTTTGACGACATTGGTTCATTTGCCGCGGAACATCAGGCAGAACTCATTTTTATGGGTACTCATGGTGCTCATGGTTGGCAACACATTACAGGAAGTCATGCGTTAAAAGTCGTAACAAATTCTACTGTTCCATTTATCATCGTCCAAGAGAGATCAGTTAAAGCTACAGGATACGATTCTATTGTTGTACCAATGGATTTGCACAAGGAAACAAAACAAAAACTATCTATCGTTGCCAGTTTAGCGAAATACTTTGGTTCCAAAGTTCACGTGGTAACTCCAGACGAGTCAGATGAGTTTTTAAAACATCAAGTTGAGTCTAATATCGTTTTTTCTGAGAGATTTTTTAAAGACCGTGGAATTGATATGACATCTGCGATTATTTCAAGCAGTGGTTTTGACAAAGAAGTCGTAAAATATGCCGTATCTGTAGATGCTGATTTGATTGCGATAATGAACTTAAATAAAAGTAGTTTTTTAAGCGCAATTACTGCGAATTATGAGCAATACATAATTACAAACGATGCCTTAATTCCTACGTTAATCGTAAATCCTATTCAAATTGGAACAGCAACTTCGAATATGTTTACAACATAACTGAACATAGCGCGAAAAGCCCGCTTAGGCGGGCTTTTTTTTTAATCTTTTCACTATCAATATGTCCAAACTTATTACATTAAACGAGTTTATTTTAAAAAACCAAAGTGATTTTCCGTTTGCAACTGGTGAATTATCCCGACTACTTAATGATATTGCTGTAGCCTCCAAAATTGTGAGTCGGGATGTAAGAAAAGCAGGACTAGTAGATCATATTCTAGGTGCACAAGGAGAAAAGAATGTGCAGGGAGAAGAACAGCAAAAATTGGATGTTGTTGCAGACCTCGCCTTTATAAAAGCATTCGAACTTGGTGGAGAAGTTTGTGGCATTGCTTCTGAAGAAAATGACGAATTCGTTGCTTTCACTAATGAGATTTCAAAAAATGGAAAATACGTGGTCCTTTTTGACCCCTTAGATGGTTCTAGCAATATAGACGTCAATGTATCAATAGGTACTATTTTTTCCATTTATAGAAGACTATCTCAAGTTGGCACACCTGCAACAATAAATGACATGTTACAATGCGGCACTGAACAAGTCGCCGCAGGTTATGTTCTCTATGGGTCATCGACAATGTTGGTATACACTACGGGAAATGGCGTTAATGGATTTACCTTAGATCCTTCTATTGGAGAATATTGTTTATCGCACCCGGCAATGAAAATGCCCGAGATTGGCAGATTGTATGCAATGAATGAAGGAAATATTAACGAATGTGAGGAAGGTCTGAGAGAATATATTGCCTATTGTCAAAGCAGAGAAAATCAGACAGGAATGCCATACTCAGGTAGGTATATTGGATCGTTGGTTGCAGATTTCCATAGAAACCTAATCAAAGGAGGAATTTATATTTATCCTGACGTTTTAAGTGCTCCGGATGGAAAGCTTAGATTGCTTTATGAATGTAACCCTTTGGCATTCATCGCAGAACAAGCAGGAGGATTAGCAACAACGGGCCGAAAAAGAATTCTAGAAATAAAACCCGAACGCTTGCATCAACGAGTTCCCTATTATGTGGGTTCTAAAGCAATGGTAGAAAAAGCATGCTCTTATTTAAAATAAAAAAAGGCGGATAACCGCCTTTTAATTCTTAATAATCTTCTCGCTAGAATCTCGTGAGATCACAAATTTTCGTGTTATCAATCACTTTATAACACTCTAGCATATCCGTCGCTGAAACATAAGCAAAATAAACATTTTGATTTTTAATGGTAGTGTATAGGCGATTAGTTGCCTGATCGTATTTGGAGACAAACTTCTTTTTGGGGTTATCCGGATTTATTAGGATAAACACATTCGTCTCGGAAGTAGTTAATATTTTAACCTTAACTATGGCATTATTCATACTTGCTACAGGAGCAGTTGATTGCCAATTTCCTACAAAGCTCGCTGATTGAGCAGAGGCACTTAAGGCAAAGATAAAGAACATGGCAAAAAAGCCAAATCCTAATACGTTTAATTTCATTGTTTTCATATTCATTAATTTTTGTAAATTGTTTAAAACAAAAATAGTGCTGAACTTTAACAATATGATTTTTTTTTCAAACTAATCGTTAATTCTCAATGTTTTTCCTTGTTTTCATCGCGTGTTAATACGCAATCTTGCTAGGTGTTTTTACGTAAACAACATGTTTAATTTGTTCAAGAAAAATTTCATTAGCGAATGGGATGGAAGTCTTGAGGAATTTTCACATGATTTTCCTAAATTCGCCAAAAGAATTGAAAATGGGAAGAGCATTTGAATACCGAAGAGCTGCGAAAGAGAAACGTTGGGATAAAATGTCTAAAATGTTTCCAAAATTGGGTAAAGCAATCACCATGGCGGCAAAAGAGAGCGGAATGGATCCAACCACGAATGCCAAACTGCGCACTGCTATTCAAAATGCCAAGGCTGAAAATATGCCGAAAGACAACATTGAGGCAGCAATTAAGCGTGCAGCTCAGAAGGATGTCGCCTCCTTTACAGAGGTTAATTACGAGGGCAAGGGGCCACATGGCGTCCTTGTCTTTGTCGAATGTGCTACGGATAATCCAACGCGTACAGTGGCGAATGTAAAATCCTATTTCAATAAAGTAGGTGGCCAAGTAGTACCAAATGGTTCCATGGAGTTTATGTTCGCACGAAAAAGTGTTTTTGAAATCAATAAATTTAACGAGCTTGATGTTGAAACACTTGAACTCGAACTAATTGATGCTGGCTGTGAAGAAATAGAGGTTACCGAGGACCAATTAATCGTTTACGGTGACTACACGGCATTTGGCACCTTGGCAAAAGCATTAGAAGATTTGCAAATTGATGTACAAAAATCAAGTTTGAAACGCATACCTACCTCGCCTATTGAATTTTCTGAAGAACAACTTGTTGATATTGAGAAGATGCTTGACAAAATTGAGGACGATGATGACATTCAACAGGTGTTTACAAATATTGCTTAAAATTCATCTTATCTATACTAAATCCTAGGTTTTTACGTTAAAAAGTAAAGTAGTTCTTGAAAAAAGTTTTCGGTTTTATTTTAGTTCTTGTTGTTTTCGTGGCTTGTTCCACCGAGAAGGCCGGATTTTTGAATAGAAAATACCACGGTACCACCGCAAGATACAATGGATTATTTAACGCCAATGAACTTCTAAAAGGTGCTCTTCGAACCTATTACACTTCGCGAAAAGAGGATTTTTATACCATACTTCCGGTGAATCCTCTGCCTAATGAATCTGATGTTAAGGGTATGTTACCGGCCTTGGATACCGCAATATCAAAATGCACGAAAGTCATTCGCAATCACAGCATGCCTAGTGCTGAAAACATGTATTACAAAGAAGTCGAATATAACCGTTGGATTGATGAAAATTGGATTACCATTGGTAAATCTATGTATTACAAACGTGATTATGATAAAGCTTTTCAGAATTTTCAATTTGTAAAAAAATTCTTTAAAAAAGACCCCTCCACCTATGATGCAGAATTGTGGTCTGCTAAGATACTTATTGAGCAAGAAAAATATGCCGAAGCAAAATTAAGTTTAGACGGATTATCAGAGGTTTCACAAGCACAAAAAAAGCGAAAATTTAAGGACTTTATCCAACTCGCCTTCGTCAAAAAAACAGAAGGAAAAGAAAAACAAGTCCGCATGAAACGCAATTTACAATTTGAAATCTACAAAGCAAATGCTGACCTTGCAATTCGAAGAAGAGATCCGCAATTAGCAATCAACATGTTGAACTTGGCTATAAAAAAATCTCCTTCAGTACGAGAGAAAACAAGGCTTTGCTACATACTTGGACAATTATATCAACAAGAAAAACAACTTGATTCAGCTGCATATTTTTATAGTAAATCTGTACGTCCTTCAGCACCCTTCGATATCTCCTTCAACGGACGATTAAATGAAGCCATTTGTGGGAAGGGAAACGGGATGGATAGAAAACTTAAAACAATGCTTCGAGATGCAAAAAATGCTGCATTTAAAGATCAAATTTATTTTGCTCTAGCAAAGGTTGAATTAAATCAAAACGATAAGAAACAAGCAAAAATTTACTTGACACAATCTGCATTTTACTCAAATAATAACAAGCGTCAGCGTGCTATGTCGTATGAAACACTCGGAGACTTAAGTTATTCTGATCGGGATTATATCTCTGCACAAAAATATTATGACTCCTGCAGCAGGTTTGTAACAGATGATTATCCGAATGGTGATGAGATTAAAAATAAAGCTGTAAAACTGGCTGATTTAGTAAAATCTGTTGAAACTGCATTGTTCGAAGACAGTGTACAGCGAATTGCGAAAATGTCTGAAAAAGATAGGACTGACTTCTTGAAAGAAACGCTAAAGCAAATGAAAGAGGACATTCAACGTAAAAAGGAACTTGAAGCACAAAAGCTCTTAGCTCTTCAGAGCCAACAAAATAATGACGTGGGGAATAACGCAAATAAATTTGTCTTTAATAATCCAAAATTGCGGGAAACTGGTTTTAAAGAATTTCAAAAACAATGGGGGCCGAGAGAAAATGAAGACGATTGGAGAAGAAGTAATAAAATTATATTCAATAACAATACTGAAGAAGATACAACCGTTGTAAATAATGAATCTGAAAAGGAATTAAAGGATAGTTTGACAATTGAGCAACTTTTGGCTAAAATTCCATTAACGGATAGTGCTTTTCAAAGTTCGCGGCTGAAAATGCAAGAAGCATATTATCAGGCAGGAGTTTTATACAAAGAAATTTTAAATGAGGCATCTTTGGCAAGTGAGCAATTTGAATTGGCTCTTGCAGTAAAAGAAATTAATTTAACTGATCTTTCTACCGCGTTTCAATTGTATAAATTAAACGAGCAGGTTGGTGCGGCCTACAAATACCGCAATCATATCGTCATTAATTACCCAAATTCCGATGCGGCAAAATATTTCGAAGACCCTGATTTCTATGTGAAACTCAAAGCTTCACAACAACAAGCCCAGTCAAAATACCTTTCTTTGGTTACCACTTATGAAAAAGGAAATTATCAAGAGGTATTGAGCGCATCAGATTTAATCATCTCCACTGAACCCGCGAATGCACTACGTGCGGAATACTTATTACTAAATGCCTTAGCTTTTGGTCAGCTGAACGAAAACAAACAGGAACTGGTACCTAGACTTAAAAAAGTTATTGACGAAAAACCCGGTACCCCGCAAGCGATTAGGGCAAAAGAAATGCTGGAAATTATCAAAAATGGATATTCTAAAAATGAACCCGTTAATTTCAATAAAACGTATTCTTTTGCTTACAATTCGGATGTTGCGCAATATGTCATTGTGTTGATGGATGACGAAGATGATGTTGACGATGCAAAAGGTGTGATTTCTGATTTTACGACTCGTAAATTGCGGTTAACAAAACTTAAAGTATCCCCTAAATTAACTCTTGCTGAAAAGCATATGGTTTTAATTCAAGAGTTTGCTAAAATCAAAGATGCTGAAGAATATGTGAATGCTTTTAAAGCCGGTTTTGAAGATTTAGGCGACTACCAAGACAATAAAATTTATATAATTACTCAAGAAAATTTGAAAAAGTTAATAGAAAGCTCGAAATTTGAGGAATATAAGTTGTTTTACGACGATAATTATTAACTATGGATCTTTTAAAACGTAAAGATTTTTTCGGTTCAACGCATACAAATGACTCGATGGAAAAATTGAACAAAATTCTCTCAGGCACAGAGATCACAGGGGATATAGTATCCGACGCAAGTATTTTAATTGAAGGGGAAATAAATGGAAATATTTCTTGTTCTTCAAAAGTTTTTATCGGTTCCACGGGTAAAGTAAAAGGGAATTTGGTTTGTGTCAATGCTGAAATTGAAGGTGGCATGGACGGTGAATTGACAATCGAAAACCTTTTGGTGCTTAAAAGTACTGCTCGAATAAAAGGAGATATTCAAACCTTGAAACTTACCATTGAAGAAGGAGCCTTTTTTGAAGGAGCTTGCGTAATGAAATCGCCTGTTGCAAATGCAACGTTCAACACGAATGTTGATTTTGAATAATTCGGAAAAACCTTCGAATACAAAATTCTCGTCGTATGCTAAATTTTCTGCTATCGGATTCCAGATGGCAGCAATTATTGCACTATTTACATTTTTAGGTACTTACCTTGACGATAAAAACAATACAAGCACTCCCTGGTGGACAATTGGCTTTTCTTTAACTGGGGTTATTTCTGCACTGGCCCTAGTAATTAGAGAAGTGTTAAGGATGAATAAAGACAATGATTAAATCTTCCCTCATCTACCTAAGTTTGTTTGAATTATTTGTTTGTCTTTTATCAGCAGCAATATGCTCAAAAACCATGGAAAGACAATTCTTCGAAATTTCTATGTTCTCTTTTCTTACTTTTTTTATTTACGTCTCAACGACATGGATTGCCTTGTTTCCGACATCAAAACAAAATGATTTTGTGTTGCGAATTCTACTCTTGATCACTTTACAAATGTTATTCTTTTTTTCGGTCGCTTTGGCAATTATTTATACACGGGACGATCTGAGCTTAGTCTTGTACTTTTTAGGACTTTTCTTGACTCTTTTAGTCGTTCAAACCATTGCACTCGTTAAATTTCGTTAATGGCGCTTCTTTGCAAAAAAATCCTTCATCAATGCCGCACACTCTGCTTCCATGACACCATTTTGAACAAGTGTAGCAGGATGATATAAAGATTTTCCTATTGATCCAGCGCCACGTTTCTCATCACGCGCACCGTATACAATCTTATCAATTTGTGACCAATATAATGCCCCGGCGCACATACAACAAGGCTCAAGGGTTACGTATAAAGTGCAACCCTTCAAGTATTTTGCGCCAAGGTACTGTGCCGCAGCGGTAATAGCTTGAATTTCAGCGTGAGCAGTTACATCCGTAAAAGTTTCTGTCAAGTTATGTCCCCTGGCAATGATTTGATTTTTTGCAACAATCACTGCCCCTACAGGAACTTCGTTAGACGCAAAGGCTTTTTGCGCTTCATCTAACGCTTGCCTCATGAAAAAATCATCATTGTATGGAGATAGCATATCGATATTATTTAATTGACAAAAGTAATTCCCACATCTCTATGTTCAGAAAATTTAAAGGAAAGAAATTACTCAGCGGTAAAAATTATTTTTTTTGTTTAGTGAATTTTTTAGACATCATCATAGCAATTCCATTGATTTACGGAGCCTATAAAGGTTTTCGTAATGGGTTTATCATGGAGGTTTTTTCCATTCTCGCTCTTTTTGTTGGCCTTTATGCAGCATTTAATTTCTCCGATCAACTAACTACATTATTTGTAGACACAAAAAAAGAAGAGCCTCAGTACCTACCTGCCATTATTTTTATTGTTCTACTCATCGGTGTTGGCGTTGGTGTTTACTTCGCCGGTAAAGCTTTAGAGAAAATAGTTAAAGCGGCTATGCTTTCGACTCCCAATAGAATTGCTGGTGGAATCATAGGAACAGCCAAATTTTTATATTTCACTGGGAGTACACTTATGTTTATTGTTTCAATGGATAAGAAAGAAAGTTTTATTTCTCCTGAAACTAAAGAAAACTCACTGCTCTATGCTTTATCTACAGATTTTGTATCAAAAACTATCCCGGGAGCAACTGACACCTACCTTTACCAATTTCAATCACCCAAAGTAGAGGAGGAAAAACCGCAGAATGAAGAGAAACATCCGGAAGTATCTGAGGAAGATCTGAGGAAGGCAAAGGAGTTAGCTGATGACTACAATATTTCTGAAAAAGAAGCCATTGAGCTCATTAACAAAAGAAAATGAAAATTTTAGTCTTATCCATTCTACTTTGTAGTACACATGCGTTCGGTCAATTTTGGAAAACCCCCGAAAAGAAAACAGTGGTTCGAACAGGTCCTTATTTGAGTATTCAAGCAGGTAGGTACTATACCCTAGAAGCTGGAATGGAGAGACAATGGAAAAAAGGTAGATGGAAAAATTCAACTGTGATGGCCATTCACGGAGGACTAAATGCTGCGCTTGGTCTTGAGCAACAATCATTAAAAACGATTATCGGATACGACATGGGGCTCTGGTATAAAACAGGCACATTTGGTCTAACTTACGGATTAGCAGGTAACCTACGAGCAGATCTCAATGAAAATTACATGGCTGGCTTTACTCCATCGATTGGAATAAAAATCCTCCAACTGCATTTGTCTACAGGTTACCAATTCCTAGCTCCAATTTCAGGTACGCGATTCCCGTTAACGACGCTCTTTCTTGGTGCACGATATGTGATTGTAACCGATAAAGAAGTAAAGTCAAAGAAAAAAGACAAATAAGTACTTTTAGTCAAAGGTTTTCAATTCCTCATTTTCTTCCTTAACTTTGTTAAAATTATTTGTGTATGAGTGCTTACGATGTTGTAATTATTGGTTCTGGTCCAGGTGGATATGTAGCTGCCATTCGATGTGCCCAATTGGGATTGAAAACGGCAATCATAGAAAAATATGCCACGCTTGGTGGAACTTGTCTCAACGTCGGATGCATTCCGTCGAAGGCACTGTTGGACTCCTCAGAACATTTTCATAATGCCACCCATAATTTTGCAGAACACGGAATCGAAGTAAAGGGCTTAAAAGCCAATATTACGCAAATGATTCAACGGAAAAATGAAGTGGTGAGTCAGACGTGTGCAGGTGTTAAATTTTTAATGGATAAAAACAAAATTGACGTACATACGGGAATCGGTTCCTTCGTGGATAAAAACACAGTAAAAATTACTTCATCTGAGGGAAAAGAAACGCAAATTACGGGAAAAAATATCATAATAGCTACAGGCTCCAAACCTAACTTTTTTCCAGGAATGGAACCCGATAAAAAACGTATCATTACATCTACGGAAGCACTGAATTTAAAAGAAATTCCAAAAAAAATGATCGTTATTGGCGCAGGAGTAATCGGTCTTGAATTAGGATCTGTTTATGGACGGTTGGGGACCGAAATTGAAGTAATTGAGTTTGCTCCTACCCTTCTTCCAACTATGGATGGATCCATCGGTAAGGAAATGATGAAAATCTTGAAAAAAGAAGGATTCAAGTTCCAAATGGAACATCGCGTGCAGAAAGTAGAAAACAAGGGAAAATCGATCGTTTTGACCGCTTTGAATAAGAAGAACGAAGCAGTAACTTTTGAGGCAGACTATTGTTTGGTTGCAGTTGGACGAAAAGCCTACACTGAAGGATTAGCCCTTGAAAATGCAGGACTTGCCGCCAATACACGTGGACAAGTTGAAGTAAACGACCATTTACAAACATTGGTTCCTCATATTTATGCTATCGGTGATGTAGTTCGGGGAGCGATGTTAGCACATAAAGCGGAAGAAGAAGGAGTTTATGTGGCGGAATTAATTGCTGGTCAAAAACCACATTTGAATTACAACCTTATTCCTGGCGTGGTATATACTTGGCCGGAGGTAGCCGCTGTAGGAAAGACAGAAGAAGAACTAAAAACGGCAGGCATCGAATATAAAGTGGGGAATTTTCCTATTAAAGCACTTGGTCGCGCTCGTGCTAGCATGGACACAGCCGGATTTATTAAAATATTGGCAGATAAAACCACGGATGAAGTACTGGGCGTTCACATGATTGGTCCTCGCGTTGCTGATTTAATAATGGAAGCTGTTACCGCAATGGAATACCGTGCTTCAGCTGAAGACATGGCACGCATTTGCCACCCGCACCCAACGTATTCAGAAGGCGTTAAGGAAGCTGCTCTCGCTGCAACAGAGAATAGAGCGCTGCATATTTAAATTTGTTTTTTGTAACCTCTTTGATTAATTTGAATTATAAAGGGGTTCATGTATAACCGACATTCTCATTTAGCACTTAAAAAAAATCCTTTAGTAAAGGTAAGTTTTATCCTACTCTTATTTATTAGTACTCCTATTATTGCTCAAAATCCCAAAACAAAAACAGAAGCAATTCAATATATTAATAATTACGGAGGTTGGGCATTAGACCGTCTACCAAAGAAATTTAAAAAAGACAAAGAAGTTGTATTGGAGGCGATCAAATCGTATGCTCTTGCTATTCAATTTGCCCATGAATCCTTGAGACAAAATAAGGAGGTTGTAACATGCGCTGTTATAGAAGATTATAAAGCTCTTGAATATGCTGATAATATGCTTAAAAAAGATAAGCAATTTATTTTACAGGTGGTGATGAAAAATGGACGAGCACTCGAATATGCTGATAATACGCTCAAAAAAGATTTTGACATTGTTTTATCAGCTGTGCAAGAGAATGGTTTTGCCCTTGAAATGGCTGATGAATCCATGAAAAAAGAAAGAAAAATTGTTTTAACTGCAGTCCAGGAAGCAGGAGAAGCGCTTCAATTTGCAGATAAAGAACTTAAAAAAGATAAGGAAATAGTTCTAGAGGCTGTAAAAAATCATGGATATGCCTTGCAATTTGCGGATAAAACGTTATCGAAGGATAGGGAAATTGTAAGAGCTGCAGTTACACATGATTTCGAATGGGGTTATTTACTAAAATTTGTTGATGAAGAATTTCGAAAAGATAAAGAAATCGTTCTGTTGGCTGTAACAAAGTCAGGTGGTAATTCGCTCTTGTATGTAGAAGAATCACTCAAAAACGATAAAGATATTGTTATGGCCGCCGTTCATTCTTATGGTAATGCTTTGAAATATGCAAGCGATTCTTTGAAAAAAGACAAAGAAGTTGTTTTAACCGCCATTAAAAGTGACCGAGCTGGTCAAAATTTTTTTCAATATGCAGATGAGTCATTGAAAAAAGACAAAGAATTTGTGTTGGCCGCTGTTAATGTTTTTGGTTATGCTTTAGAATTTGCGGATGAAAACCTAAAAGGAGATCGAGAAGTGGTCATGGAAGCCGTAAAATCCGTTGGATATGCCCTTTATTTTTCAAATGAATCCCTCAAAAAAGACAAAGAAATCGTTATGGAAGCAGTGAAAAGACATGGTTGTGCTTTAAAAAATGCCCATGGAACACTTAAGAAAGATAAAGAAGTAGTCTTAAATGCAGTCAAAAACGATGGTAGAGCACTTCAATTTGCAGATGAATCGCTTAAAAAAGATAAAGACATCGTTGAGGCTGCAATTTTGCAAAACCCAGAAGCAATTCAATTTGCAGACCCCTCGCTTCGAAAAAATTGAAGTGTAAATTAAGCCTCGTGCTTTTCCCAAATTTGCGCTAACTCCCTAAGTGTCGCAACTGCCTTCTCCATGTCTTGAACACTCACATATTCATGTTTTGAGTGAATGGCCATTTCACCGGTAAAAAGATTAGGACAAGGCACACCCATAAACGATAAACGGGAGCCGTCTGTTCCTCCTCGGATAATTGCACGTCGAGGCTGTACGCCTGCGCGTTTCATTGCCTGCGCCGCGTATTCCGTCACAAAAGGTACATCGACTAGTTTTTCCTTCATGTTTCGGTATTGCTCGCTGCGGTCAAATCGATAGGCCGCACCTGGAAATTCTGCCATAACCTCATCTGCAATACTTATTAATCTATTGGCATACGAATTCATCTTTTCTGTGTCGTGATCTCGTAAAATAAATTGAACTGTAGCTTCTTCCAAACCTCCCTGAATCGAAACCGGATGAACGAAACCATCCCTTCCAGAAGTGGTTTCAGGTGACCATTCTTCCTTCGGTAATCGCGAAACAAATGCCGAGGCGAGTTTAATTGCATTTACCATTTTTCCTTTCGCATATCCTGGATGTGCACTTACACCAGTAAAAACGAACTTCATTCCATCGGCTGAAAAGGTTTCGTCTTCGATATCTCCTAAAGGTCCGCCATCTAAGGTATAACCATATTTAGCCGTAATTTTATTCATGTCAAGATAATCTACTCCTCTTCCCACCTCCTCATCTGGCGTAAACAATACTTGAATATCTCCGTGAGGAAATTGTTTTGTTGTGAGCTGTTGAACAAAATCCATTATAATCGCTATTCCCGCTTTATCGTCTGCTCCCAAAAGTGTCAGACCACTCGCTGTAATCAGATCATCTCCGATTTTTTCCTTCAAATATGGATGCCTTTCAATGGTGATCACCTGCGAAGGATCATCTGGCAAAACAATGGGTGCTCCGTTATAGCAAAGGTGGAGAATTGGCTTAACATCTGTTCCGCTGCAATCAGGTGCAGTATCCATGTGGGAGCAAAGCAAAATGCATGGTGCGTTTTGGTTCGTGGTGTTTCCAGAAATAGTCGCTATGACATATCCATTGTCGTCCATTTCTACTTGTTTCAAACCGAAAGCGCGTAATTCTTCCGTCAATAATTTTCCCAGATTTTTCTGTTTTTCAGAGGATGGAAAGGAAGTGGAATTTGGGTCTGCGGTTGTGTCGATTTGTACGTAGCGCATGAAACGTGAGGCAATATGCTCCATAATTTTAAATTAGGAGCGAAAATTACATAAAAAAAGGAAGTTTAAACCCTAAAATTTATTGTTTTATAAAGCGAATAGGTAGAGTAGCCTTATCCAAATACACATAATAAATGCCCGTTTTTAGAAATTGAATGGGTACTTGGGTTCGTTCGTCTGTAATAATATCCTGGTGATGAACATTTCCGTCTTCCGAAACAATTTTAAATTTTTGGTTAACAAAACTAGTATCTACTACAAGTTCAATAATATCTGCCGCCGGATTAGGTTTAACTCGAGCAGCAACAAAAAATGTTTCTGTTACTTGAGAATATACAGGAAGAGTAACGATAAAGCAGCCAGAAATAAAAAGGAATAGCATAGCTAAAAACCCCATTAGTATTGGGAACTGAGTCGCTATATCTCTTAACCAGTTTTTTTGATCTCTTGGAAAAGAAAATGAAAAAAGGCCAATTAAGAATAATAAAGAAGAGACAACTGCCATGGTGTTTTTTTCGTTAAACGCATAGCTATTACATTTGTAACAAATTCTTAAATTTTTTCCATGCATGATATTCAAACTTCAGGTGATGTTCACACATTAGTAAGTGTTTTCTACAACAAAATCATGGACGACAAGTTACTCTCTCCTTTTTTTACAAAATTAGACTGGGATGAGCATTTACCGAAAATGGAAAAATTCTGGCGTTTTATTTTATTGGAAGAAACAGGATACACCACCAACGTTACAGAAAAGCACCTACAAATGCACTTATCCGCTATACATTTCAAGCAATGGATAGCGTTATTTAATGAGGCAGTGGATGAATTATATGCAGGTGAAAATGCTGAGAAAGCAAAGCAGCGTGCTGCACTTATTGGGTGGACTATTCAAAGCAAAATGAACTAATTGAGTTCTAACGCTTTCTCAATCTCCCAATTGGCTCTAATGGTGGTGGCTTCTGGGAAAAAGAATATGCGTTCCGGTTGGGTATTCGTTGCAGGATTTACAGGATCCCATTCACCATTTTCATTGGCGTCTTCAATGAGTTGAATATCGTATTTTCCCGGTAATAATCGCTTAAATCGAACGTATGAACCCTTCACTGTTTGTTGTTGTGCCAATTTTCCATCCTTCAGTAGGCGCACAATATATTTTCCTTCGCGATTAATTATCACTTTTAAAATACCTAATTCTCGCTCTGCTTTTATTTCGAAGGGTATTTGTTGATTAAGGTTGGTTGAGCCAGAAAGTCCTGTTAGAGCACCTTTAGGACAGTCAAGAAAAAACTTGCCACTTTGAGAGGCGAAACCATCAATTCGAATTTTCTGTTTTACGAAATTGACTCGAACTGGTAATTTAGTGCTATCTGAAAGAGATTTTACACTGATTTTTGTTGCCTCTATTGAACGAATAAAATCATTCACCTCAAAATAAACCTCGTCTGAATTCAAGCGGGAAGACTCATTGTAACTAACCTTTAATGGTATTGCTTTTCCCGTTCTGCTCACCATTTGGGTTAGTGTATCTCCTCCTATTATTAATGAAAATTGTTCTTGTTGTATTGGCGAAATAGCAAGGACAAGTGAATCTTTTTCTCTGTAGATCTGGTCCTCAGGTATTGACTTGCCATCAAGTTGAAGAATATTTTGCTGAGAAATAGGAACGTGTAGCGCAAAAAGACCGGGAGGAATAAACTTCTTGTTCCTAATTTTATCCATAGCCCGTGGTGTCGAAATTACCAAAGAAATTGTGTCCTTACTTCCATTTTTTAAGGTTCGAAAAGTTGATTCAAACCCCTGCTTTTCAAGTGAGTCTAAGGAAAGGTTGTTATTTTCATCATCGAACGCCTTTACAACATATACCCCCGCTTTAATTGCATTAATCTGAGCCATTCCATAGTTGTCGGTGCGCGCGAAGTAACGTGGAGTATTTAGATTTATCGAATCGAATAGACCAACCAAAATTTTTGTGGATGGGGAATTAGTTAAGGCATCTTTTACCTGAATAAGGTAGGAGGATGTGTCGAGGGATGGACCTGAAGAAAAAACAAACGTATATAACGAATCATTTCCTTCGTGGAAATCCTTAACTAAAGCGTTTAGGTAAAGCGAATAGGTCGTATTTGGACTCCAAGGTTTATCCCATTCCAACACAAGTGTTTTCCCAGAACAACTTATTTTTGCTGCGGCATCTGCAGGAACGAGTACTAGGTTCTCTTTGGCAGTGTTGAGTATTATGCGTTCGTCAAATTCAAAGGTAAAAAGACTTGTGTTCACATTGCGCTGCTTATTACTTATTGACGCTTTGATGATTTTTGGAGCAACTATGTCTTTTTCCCCTCCAGTAAGTGTTCCTACTTGGGCACATGCACCTAATAAAATGCTAGAGAGAATTATCAGAAACAATGAATTCCTATCCACTGACATAATTGTGTTAAATACTGTTCATCTATTTCGTCAAAATCATTCAAAGAATCACTATCCACATCAAGAACACCTAGAATAATATTTTCTTTCTTAATTGGGACCACAATTTCACTCTTCGACAAGGAGCTACATGCAATGTGCCCAGGAAATGCTTCAACGTCAGGAACGATGAATACCTTGTCATGCGCCCATGACTGTCCGCAGACTCCTTTTCCTTTTTGGATTCGGGTGCAAGCAACTGTGCCTTGAAAGGGACCAAGCACTAATTCATTTCCGTTAACCAAGTAGAACCCCACCCAAAAGAACCCAAAAGTTTCTTTCAACGCTGCCGACACATTTGCTAAGTTGGCAATAAGGTTAGGTTCACCACTAACCAATGCTTTCAGTTGAGGGAGAAGGTGTTCATATTTTTCCAATTTAGAACCACTCAGTATCGTCAAGTCTTCAGCCATAGAACAAAAGTACGCATGATTCGCAATTTTTGCTAACTTTAAAGCTGATTCTGTTTCAGTTAACAATTTCTCATGAAGGTACTTTATTATTGTATTTTTTTTCTGTTTTTCCTGATCTCATGTTCCTCCCATCGTGATATGCGTGTTCAAATACAACGCGCCGCTCGAATTACAGTTCCTGGAGAAATTAAAAATTTAGCCCTATTAAATAGAGCTGTTTCCACAAATCAAGCAGTACTAGAAGGCACCCTTACTGGAGAAACACCTTTGCGAGACAAACAACTGAGTAATGAATGTTTAAGAGGATTAACTGATGCGCTTTCCACGTCCACAAGGTTTTCAATTTATACCTGTGATTCCGCGATGTTGAGTGCTGACCCACGAAGTTTGTCTTTTGGAGAGCAATTACCTTGGAACATAGTTGATAGTATTTGTGCTAAAAACAACAGTGATGGAGTTTTGGTACTAGAATTCTTTGATACAGACTTTTCAATTGAAAACCCATTAAGTTCTGCTAGACAACTTGCAGCAAACGTCTTGAATGCATCAAACAACCAAGGAATAACGGTTCACGGCAATGCAAAAGCAAGGGCCGGATTTAGGGTGTATTATAAAAAAGAAAGAAAAATTGCATATGAAGATGTTTTTATTTTCAGTAAACGATGGTCACAGTACTCGACGAATGTGCAAGATGCATTAGGAAAGTTGATAAAGCGCAATCAAGCTTTGATGGATGTTAGTTTTTCAACCGGTAATGATTTTGCGTTGAGTATTGTACCGCTTTATGTGTGGGAAGATAGAATTCTTTTCAAAAGTAAGGACCAACTTATGAAAAGGGGAGAAAGGCAAGCCTTGTCAAAAGATTGGGAAGGAGCAAAGTTAACGTGGATATCTATTTTCGAAAATTCAAGAAAAAGAAAAGTAAGGGCCCGCGCGGCGCACAATGTTGCACTTGCATTGGAAGTACAAGGTGATTTGAAAGAGGCGCAACAATGGGCCTCAAAAGCCTATGTGGAAAAAGGAAATAATGCAACTATGCGCTATTGCGAAATATTAGATCAACGTGTTAGAGAACAAAAACGATTGGCAGATCAATTAAAAAACGAATAGTTTTTTAAAAGAAAAATACACCTAATTTTTCCTTTGTACAAGCTATACATAATCAACTTTTTTTCGTAAATTCAAGTTAAATAAGAAAAATATGTTGACAAAAGTACCTGTAGAAAAAATCCTATTCCTAGACATTGAAACTGTTCCACAAACTTACAGCTACCTGGATTTAGATGAAAAAACACGTGAATTATTCCAAGCAAAAACTCGATTCTCTCAATCAGAAGAAAAATCTTTTGAGACACTTTACACTGAGCGAGGCAGTATTTTATCTGAATTTGGTAAAATAATTTGTATTTCTGTCGGTATGCTTAGAGAAGGCAATTTAGGCAAAACTATCCGTCTAAAATCATTTGCTCACGATGATGAAGCCACACTCCTGACGCAATTCAAGAAATTACTAGATGAACATTATTCAAGCGACAGGCATATATTGTGCGGGCACAATGCCAAAGAATTTGACATTCCATATATCTGTCGCAGGATGCTAATCAATGGTATTTCGCTCCCGACAATTTTAAATATTGCAGGGAAAAAACCATGGGAAATAAATCATTTAGATACATTAGAGCTATGGAAATTTGGTGATTACAAAGCATACACCTCATTAGCTTTGCTTTGCCATGTATTTCAAATTCCTACGCCGAAAGACGATATCTCAGGCGCAGATGTGGCTAGAGTTTATTACGAAGAAAGCGACCTGCCCAGAATTCGCCACTATTGCGAAAAGGATGTGGTCGCTTTAATACAATTGTTCCTCCGATTTAAAGGTGATAACTTAGTTTCAGAAGGAAATATTAGCAGTGCAAGTAGTTAAAAATTCATCTGAGCTTGAATTCTGACTAGATTTCCTCGTTGATAGTTATCCTGTGTTCCAAAGTCTTCAAATCGTCTTGAGGACATTGTATACATGACAACTAGCTCGAAATTCTTTCCCATTTGCCATTCTGTGCCAATTTCTAACTCTTCGACACGATAACTTCTGGCGTCTAATTCATGTTTTTTTCCTCCTTTATACGTTTGGTATCTCACGAAAGGGATAAGTGTTTGCTCTCCAAAATTTAATTTATAAGAAGCGGTGATGTATCCACCTTTCAACGCTTGTGTTGTAATTGAATCAGCGAATTTGTCAAATTCAGGTCCTCTTCCAATGTTATATTCCGCAAGAATACCAAAAGGTTTTGGATATAAAACAAAGGTTCCGCCTACTCGTTCGTCGTCGTATAACTTATCCTCTGCATACTTAACACCATTTGTAGTACTTAACAATGTATATTTTCCTTTATATGCCTGTATACCTGTTTCAACAAGTTGATTTTTTATTTTTTGTGGGTATGCTAAGCGGCTGACTACGTGTCTGTTTTTATTTATCTCTGGCCTATTAGCTGTTTGTCCATTATACACTCCTAATGCAAAAACACCGTAATCACCTGAACCTTTGTATCCATCCCTTACCAATGCAGAAAACAATTTTCTTGTTTGTTCAGGAGCCCAATAAAAAAATACTCCTAAATCACGTTCATTCGAGACTGCACTATTCAACGCATCGTTTCTGTCAAGAGGGAGTCTATTTTGTGATGATTGCATGTTTTCAAAACCAAAAGGCACTTTGCTTTGTCCGATTCTAAATCGAAATTCATTTTTTTTGTCTACGCCTACATCAAAATATGCATCTCTTAATTGTGTAAAATGCAATATTGATGAAGAGGGGGCACTAGCAAAATCTGGCTGAACATAGAAATAAACCCTAGGATGAATTTGACCAAAAAGTATCACTCGCATTCTTCGAATAAAGAAACCGCCATCACCTCCCCAGCTTTTATCACATTGTTCACATGATAAATCTTCATTGGTTTGAAACAGTCCATTATATCGTACTTGCATATACCCTCTAATTGATATTTTCTCATACCATTGCTTTTCATTAGCGTTTGATTGTCCGTAAGCTCCTGAACCAAAGAACACTACGAATAAAATTATTATTACCTTTTTCATTTTTTTTTCGGCAAAACTAAATGCTTAATATTTGCTTAATATTGATTTAACTAAATCATAACTTTTTAATAATTTTCTTAATTTTTTCTTAACATACTAGTCTTTTTTCATGTTTTGAAAAAAGAATCATTTGTCGTGTATTTCTTGCCAACACTGTGCTCCGACAGTGTTTTTTAGCATCATCAATGTTATCTTTACGTTAACAAATCCCCTCTTCTTTTATATACCTAACGAAGCCCATTACATTTGTGGCAAAATGAACTATTATGGCAGGAATTTTAAGCTATTTTTTACCGAAAGACAAGGTGTTTTATAATCTTTTCGAAGAAGCGAGTGACAATTTACAGTTGATTGCAAAAAAACTTCAACTTGTGGTGCACGAACCAGATTTTAATAAACGTGCGCAATTGATTTCCGAGATGGAAGGAATTGAACACAAAAATGACGAGATTACGCACACTATTTTCGTGGAACTCGGTAAAAATTTCATCACGCCGTTTGATAGAGAAGATATACACAGTCTTGCTTCTGCATTAGATGATATCGCGGACTATATTTACGCGGCAGCGAAAAAAATAAATTTTTACAAAATAGATCCCATTTCAGATCAAGGTATTCAGAAGACGGCAGACGCCATTCACGATGCGGTAATTGCAGTGAAAGCTGCGGTAATGGAATTACGTAACTTGAAAAATACACAAAAGATTATTGAATGTGTCATCAAAATTAATAGCATTGAAAACAACGCGGATGATATTTTTGACATGAGTATTGAACGTCTTTTTGAATCGGATGTTGATGCTAAAGAACTGATAAAGAGAAGAGAAATTTATCAAGTAATGGAAACCGCAACGGATAAATGTGAGGACGCAGGAAATGTCATAGAATCCATTGTCGTTAAGTACGCTTAAGAAATAAAACCACTAAAAAACCAAGCATATGTTTGCTTTACTTTTAACGGTGATTATCATCGCCATTCTTTTCGATCTTGTGAATGGATTTCACGATGCTGCGAATTCAATAGCTACAGTTGTTTCCACTAAAGTATTGACACCATTTCAGGCAGTTGTATGGGCTGGGCTCTTCAACGTGGTAGCGATCTTCATTTTTGATTTGAGCGTTGGAAACACCATTGCGAAAACAGTCAATACGTCAGCAATTGATCTGTGGGTTATTTTAGCCGGACTTTTGGCCGCGACCGCTTGGAACTTATTTACATGGGCATTAGGTTTGCCTTCTTCATCATCACACACCTTAATTGGAGGCTTTGCCGGGGCGGCAATGGCCTATGCTGCAAACGACGGAGGTTTCGGCTTTTTAGGTTTTGGAGTGTTAAAATCAGAGGAAGTGCTAAAACCTTTGCTCTTTATCTTTTTAGCCCCCGTTATCGGTGGATTAATTGCATTCATCATCGCTCTAGCAACTATTCAACGGAACTTTATCAAAAAGATTTTCTTCGCAACCCTTTTAAGTTTCGTCACCGTATTCGCCTCTTGGTACTACAAAGATGTATTTGAAATAAAAACTCAAATGATTTGGATTATTGGCATTGTATTGAGTTTGTTTCTTGTAGCATACATTATTTATCAACTCGTTTACGGCAAAAGACAAAGCGCCTTGAGAGAATCTTCCATGTATAAAAAATTACAACTTTTATCCTCGGCTGCCTTTTCTATTGGTCATGGTGGAGCAGACTCCCAAAAGGTTATCGGTATTATTTGTGCTGCACTCCTAGTTTATTCAAATATGGAAAGGGAAGGCAAGGTAGACGTTGCGTTACCTGAATCATTTAAGGTTTCTGAAATTTTTCAAATAAAGTATGAAGAGGATGGAAATATAAAAAAATTCAAGCCTCAACGATATGGAGAAATTAATGGTAGGCCCTTTATGCTCTGTAACGACACAAAGTTGTTCGATGTTCAACAAAATAAAAAAATTACCGTTAATGATGCGCACATTGCCAAAATCGATGGTAAAGATGTGGACGTAAAAAAAGCACTAAAACCTTTTGAAATCTACTCAAAAACCAAGCGCGTAGAGAAAGACGGAAAAATGAAAGACGAAACGAGTATTTACGATTTGTCGAACGATTCATTGATTTTCAAAGGTGGAAAAATAAACTCCCATTGGATATATGCATCTGTTTTCAATGATTTCTTAGATGAGAAAGGAAAGTTGAAAGAAACGTACAAGATTGAGTCTAAGTTTACCCGTGAAACAACCCCTTATTGGGTAGTGCTTGTGTGTTATTTGGCTATTGGAATTGGAACCTTAATGGGGGGCTGGAAAATTGTAAAAACCATGGGGACTAAAATTACGAAAGTAACGCCATTGGAAGGCGTTTGTGCGGAAACAGCCGGCGCATTAACCTTATTCACTGTTTCTCAATTCGGAATCCCTGTCTCAACAACCCATACAATCACGGGATCAATTATAGGCGTTGGAGCAACAAAACGCCTGAGTGCCGTGCGTTGGGGTGTAACTATAAATCTTCTTTGGGCGTGGATTTTGACAATACCTGTGAGTGCAATATTGGCTGCAATCTTTTACCACATTATTCTGTTGGTGAAGTAATTAGCTCGTTTTTTCGCTTTTGTTGATAGGTTGTTTGCTAAATATATATTATATTTGCATGAACTTTAAATCAACTCATATATGAAAAAATTATTACTTTCTTTAAGTGTAATCTTGTCAGCGGCGGCAGCAAGTGCGCAAGTGATTGTTGCAGGAGTTTCTCCTCAAAACATCGTTGCCAATTACACACACACTTGGGCGGATCCAGCTGGTGGTTGGGGAACGCCAGACTTCAACATTCCCAATACATTTGTTGAAGATACATTAATGATCGTGGACGATGGTTCTACGGGGACAAATGCTCAAGGAAATCCAGTTTCTGCAGAAGGATGTAACCCTTTAATAAATGACCTTACTGGAAAAATTGCTGTTATTTATCGTAACACTTGTGAATTTGGTGCAAAAGCACTAAACGCTCAAAACGCTGGTGCAGTTGGTGTAATTGTAATTAACAGAAATCCGGGAGAAGTTATTGCAATGGGAGCTGGAGCAAATGGTGCAAACGTTACAATCCCTGTAGTAATGTTAGATTTAAATGATGGTCAAACATTAGTTGCTGAAATGGCAAACGGACCAGTGGTAGTTTTTATGGGTAACAAAACAGGTCTATTTGCAAATGATATTTCCTTATTAGGTCGTTCTACGCTTGCCCCTAAAGCTGCAATGATTCATTCGTTATTGGCACAAAGCGGAACTGAATTTAATTTTGACCTAGGAGCGAAAATCTTCAACCCAGGAAACCAAAACCAAGCAGCTGTAACCTTAACAGCCACAATTACTGATCCATCTGGAAATGAAGTTTATAATAATTCAGTGAATAACTTATCTGTCAATTCTGGATTTGATAGTACAGAAGTTGCTCCAGGAACTTTACCAAACTTCTCTTTAGCAAGTTATAGTGCTGGTGAGTACTCCTTAACTTACACAGCTACAATAAACGGTGTAACGGATGAATATTTAGATGATAATACCTTAACGTATAAGTTTTCTTTCAATGATTCAGTATTTGCTTATGCTAAACCAGTTAACGGAAGTATTAACGCAGCTAATCACTACAGACCGGGAACAAACAACCAAACGTTTTCAGTTTGTACAGTGATTAATGATGCAAACGCTAATAGAGTGCAAGCAGAAGGTGTGTACTTTAGTGCAACAAAAGCTGCTAATACTGCTCCTCTAGACGGTGAGGAAATTGCATTATACTTGTACAAGTGGGAGGATGCTTTTGCAGATTTAAATGATGCAAACTTAGCCTTTAACACATTGACAGAAGTAGCTTCTGGATTCTATTACTATCCTGGAGATTTGCAAGATCAAATCGTTTATGGTGCATTTAATACACCTGTAGCTTTAGAAAACAACCAACGCTATTTAGCATGTGCTCAAACTGTTAACCTTGACTTATATTTAGGTTACGATAACACAGATTACACATACAATACTGACTACTATTTACAACCAATGTTCCCTAACGAGAGTGATGGTACATACTTCGCAATCGGTTTTGGAACAGACCTTCCAACAGCATTAGGTGTTAAACTCGATGCAGTTGCAAATATTGCTGAAAACAATGTTATCGACGGTAAGGCGTTCCCTAACCCAGCTGTTGACGTTGTATCGGTAAGTGTTGAAGGAAATGGTGCTGCACAAGTTACGATTACTGATGTTTCAGGAAAAGTTGCCATGACGTCTTATCTTGAACTAGTAAATGGAAATGCTACAGTTAATGTTGCAAATCTTGAATCAGGTATCTATGTATTCAACGTAACACTTGAGAACGGAAAAACTGCGCAGTTTAACGTTGTTAAGAAATAATAATCTCCTTTGAGAAATGAAAAGGTCGGCGAGAGTCGACCTTTTTTTATTGTTATCTTTGCTGACCAATGAATGCATTATCGAAATATACGGTTACTGCTGCTTTGCCCTATGCTAACGGACCATTGCATTTGGGACATGTTGCCGGTGTTTACTTGCCAGCCGATATTTTTGTGCGTTTTCTTCGATTGAAAGGTCACGACGTCGTCTTTATTTGCGGAAGTGATGAACATGGTGCCGCGATTACCTTACGCGCGAAAAAAGAAGGCATTTCACCTCAAGAAATTGTGGATAAATACAATGAGATAATCGGAAAAGCATTTCAAGATTTCGGAATTTCATTTGATATTTTTCACCGAACCTCTGCGCAAATTCACCACGAAACGTCGCAAGAGTTTTTCTTAAAACTTCACGAGAAAGGAAAATTTATTGAAGAAGTTTCTGAGCAATATTACGATGAAGAATTTCAGCAATTTTTAGCGGATCGATATATTATAGGAACTTGTCCTAAATGTTCAAGTGATGGTGCTTATGGCGACCAATGTGAGAAATGTGGAAGTGACTTGAGTCCAAGTGATTTGAAAAACCCGATTTCAACACTGAGCAGTAAAACTCCGATTCTAAAATCTACGTCTCACTGGTATTTACCAATGGATCGACATGAAGAATGGTTACACGAATGGATTCAGAATGGCAATTTAGATGGACAAGCTCAGCACAACCCGAAAGAATGGCGTAATCAGGTAATCGGGCAGTGTATGTCATGGATAAACGGAGGATTGAAGCCTCGAGCCATGACGCGCGACTTAGACTGGGGAGTAAAGGTACCTCTTGCAAATGCCGAAGGAAAAGTACTTTACGTTTGGTTGGATGCGCCAATCGGTTATATTTCAGCAACGAAACAATGGGCATTAGATAATGGTAAAAACTGGAAAGACTATTGGTGTAAAAATGAAGCAGGTGATCGCAAATTGGTTCATTTCATTGGAAAAGACAACATAGTTTTTCACGCGATCATTTTCCCTATTCTACTTAAAGATCACGGAGATTTTATTCTTCCGGATAACGTTCCTGCATACGAATTTTTGAATTTGGAAGGAGATAAATTCTCTACTTCACGCAATTGGGCTGTTTGGTTGCATGAATTCATAGAAGCACATCCAAATCGCATTGATGAGTTAAAGTATGTACTTACAGCAATCGCCCCTGAAAGCAAAGACGCTGAGTTTACTTGGAAGGAGTTTCAAACGCGTGTGAATAGCGAACTAGCAGATATCCTGGGTAATTTCGTGAACAGAACATTAGTACTTACTCAAAAGTACTACGAAGGAATTATTCCAAGCCCGGGAGGGTTAACTGCTGAAGATAAAGAACTCATTAGGGAGATTGAAGCTATTCCCACGAAGATTGAAACGCTAATGTACGCATACAAGTTGCGAGAAGCGCAAACGGAATGGATGAACTTAGCTCGACTTGGGAACAAATACCTAGCGGATCAAGAGCCATGGAAACTCATTAAAACGGATCCGGAACGCGTAAAAACAATTCTCTACCTTGCCAATATGCTAACGACACAGCTCGCTTTGACGGGTCGTCCTTTTCTTCCAGCTACAAGTGAACGATTAGCAACCATGTTGAATATTGATCTATCCAATGTTGCATGGGATTCGAGACTAACAGAAGTTCTACTTGAAGGACATCAAATCGACACACCTGAAATATTATTTACGAAAATCGAAGATTCTTTAGTTGAAGAAGAGCGCGCAAAATTGACACAACAAAATACTACCGAAACAAGTAAATTTCCTCCTATGAAAGAAGCGATTTCCTTTGACGAATTCACCAAACTTGACATGCGATTGGCTACCATAAAACATGCAGAAAAAGTTGAAAAAGCTGATAAATTATTGAAATTAACAGTGCTTACAGGTATTGACGAACGCACAATTGTATCTGGTATAGCAGAGCATTACACTCCAGAAGAAATCATCGGAAAAACAATTTTGGTCTTACTCAATTTAGAGCCAAGAAAAATTCGTGGTATTGAATCACAAGGAATGGTTTTAATGGCTGAAGACGAGGCTGGAACCTTAAGTTTTTTAGCTCCTGAAAAAGCTTTTGAGGCGGGACCAACGGTTAGATAATCCTAAGATTTGTTAATAGAGTTGCAAAAACGAGTAATTTGATCTATATTTGTACTCTAGTTCTCAACGGAGAATTTCAAATAGAACAACTAATTAAAGATATATTGCGGGGTGGAGCAGTTGGCAGCTCGTCGGGCTCATAACCCGAAGGTCGCACGTTCGAGTCGTGTCCCCGCTACTAAGAAAAGCCAGTCAGATTTGACTGGCTTTTTGCATTTCTGTTAGAACTTAAACCTTTAGTATTCAATTCAAATTCCGATATTCCAACGGAGTTGTCCCTGTTTTTTGCTTAAACAAACGACTGAAATATTGCGGATATTCAAAACCCAATTGAAAAGCAATTTCACTAATCGACTGACTAGAGTTCAAGAGAATGTTTTTTGCCTCTTCGATGATATACTGATGAATGTGTTCTTGTGCGTTCAAACCTGTTTCTTTTTTGAGCAAATCACCCAAATATCCAGGAGACAAATTAACCACTTCAGCCAAATATTTAACTGTTGGCAAACCATTGGAATCTGTTTTATTTGAAAAATATTCCTTTAACAATGTTTCTACTTTCTCTAAAATATCTCTGTTTGTTGCTTTGCGAGTAATGAATTGCCTTCCGTAGAATCGATTACAATAGTTCAGTAAAAGTTCTATCGTTGAAACAATAATCGTTTGGCTATAATCGTCGATGTTTTCCTTCAATTCCGATTGTATTTTCACAATGCACTCATATAGTAATTGTTTTTCTTTTTCTGATAAATGAAGTGCTTCGGCCATTTCATAAGAAAAGAACGAATAATCTTTCATTTTAGCATTGAGTGAGGTATTTCGTATCAAATCAGGATGAAAAAACAAGCCCCAACCCATCGGATTCTCTCGGGGCTCAATTTCAGTGTCTATCGTAATAACCTGATTGGGTGCCATACAAATCAAACTTCCTTCATTAAAATCAATGGTTTTTCGACCATAAGTAACAAAACTTTTACAGTAATTCTTAAACATCACTGAGTAAAAATCAGTCGTAATTCTAGATTCCTCTTCAATGTGATCCTTGGTTTTACTAAAATCTACCACTGCAACCAAGGGGTGAAAATCATTTTCATTCAAAAGACGTGACAGGTCTGCAATTGATTTTAAATGGATAAGTTGACTCATCTGCTACAATTTGAAAAACTTTTTATTCATGTAAACGATAAAATTATATCCAAAAACCTTATGCATAAAATTATACATCTTAGCGTCTTTACCTGCCATATACCTCAATTTACTTTTTCCATCCGTAGCAGCTTCATAAATCACTTTCGAAACGATATTTACGGGTGACGCGCTTTTAATCATAGTTGGAAATACCGTCATGATTTTGTTTACAACATTCTGATATTCTTTCAAATTTTCATCGTGGTTAAAATCAAATGAGCGACCTGCAAAGTCAGTAGCAATCGCCCCTGGTTCAACGATTTTAACTTTACAACCAATTTGTTCCATTTCGTAACGAAAAGATTCTGATATTCCTTCAACAGCGAATTTCGTTCCGTGATACAATGAACCAAGTGGAAATGTCATTTTACCTCCCATGGATGAAATATTAATAACGATACCATTTTTATTTTGTCGAAAGTGTGGGAGAATCGCTCGGGTAACGTCCATTAAACCAATTACATTCGTATTGAATTGACGAAGGATTTTCTCCCTTGGAAAGGATTCAAGAGGCCCATAAGCTCCATAACCAGCATTGTTTACTAAAACATCTATTTTTCCGTAGCGTTGAATTCCGTTTGCTATTGCACTATCGATTGAATCAAGATCCAATACATCTAATTTAGTAACAAATACATTGTCCAATCCCGTTAATTCTTGTTCGTTTTCAGGACTTCTCATCGTGGCAACAACATTCCATCCTTTTGATTGAAAATACTTTGCAGTGTCTTTACCAATCCCGCTGCTTGCTCCTGTGATTAATATTGTCTTTTTCATTTAGTTTATTTTAGACAAAAGTATTCTAAGACAGGGCGTTAATACGAACACAAATTAAGGTTTGATGTATACAGAATATGGAATTTACAACGAGGTCATATTGAATTCAAGTCTACCAACCCCTCCCAAATCAGGCATTATCTTGACATATCGTTTATATCGTCAAGGTTCGATAATTCGATACTCCTCTCTACTAGGAAAAGCCAGTCAAATTTGACTGGCTTTTTGCATTTCTAGAAGCGCTGAAAGTTTACTTTCAAAAGCGGATGGGAATGTAAAAAGTAAGATCGCGAAGCGGTCTGAGCTTTTCCTTGTTAATCCCCCAATTTACGTCCATCCGAAATGAAATGAAGGATAGTCGTGTCCCCGCTACAAGGAAAACCTGAGTCATTTGGCTCAGGTTTTTTTATGCCGTAAATTGAACCTATTTTTTTCGTAACTTTGATTGAATGTCAAATTCATTTAAAAATCACCTTTATGCAGTCATTTCAGGAAAGAGCGAAGTTAGGCATGGAAAAGTTATCCAAGCAATCGCCAATCACCTTAGAAAAAGCCAGAGAACAAGCACAACGCCTAAAGGATCAAAGCACTTCAAAGAGCAAGAAAGGCAAGAATTAGCCACGTATATTACTGAAAAGCAATTGTGGGTTAACCATATTGATTTCAATCAATACGTAAGTGAGGGCGCAGAACAAAAGGTGTATTTACAAAACCAAAAATCTGTATTCAAATTAAATGATTCCATTTATTATAATTCTTGGGAAGATTATTTACATAACCTACTCTTGCACAATACATTTTTTGAGGATACAGCCTATCAATTAATTGGCTTTCATACTGTAGATGACAATTTATTTGCTGTAGTTGAACAACCTTTTGTTGAAGTAACATCAACGACGAATCTAGAACAAATTAGAGAATTTCTACTGAGTAATGGATTCACAAACACCAGGAATAATGACTATTATAATCAAGAATTAGGATTGATTCTAGAAGATCTTCACGATGAAAATGTGTTAACAAAGGATGATCTTCTATATTTCATTGATACGGTTTTTTATCTGACTGATGAATTTTGGATGGATTTTCATAATTAGGATAAACTAAAATCCGTTGAGTTAACAAACAATTCGATTTGTTCTAACCCCTCCCAAATCAGGTTCGATAATTCGATACTCTTCTCTACAAGGAAAAGCCAGTCAAATTTTGATTGGCTTTTTGCATTTCCAAAAGCGCTGAAAGTTCACTTTCAAAAGCATATAGGAATGTAAAAAGTAAGAACGCGAAGCAATCTGAGCTTTTCTTTATTAAGCCCTATATTATGTCTATCCGAAATGAAATGGAGGATATTAGTGTCCCCGCTACTAAAGAGAGAAAGTCATCAGAAATGGTGACTTTTTTTGTTTTCCATTTATCCCAAACCTACATTTATATTGAAGTCAAAGAAGAATTTAAATTGAATTCTCAGGTTCGATAAATCCGTTTTTGGAAGCGAATTTTTAACGATAAAACACCTTTAAAATAAGTTGTAACTTTGAATAAAGTTGTTAAATTTTGTCCATCAATATAACCTACAAATTCACCGCTCCCATTTGGAAACATTCCGCCACTGGGGGATGGTATTTTGTTTCCTTACCCATAGAATTTTCTGAGGAAATACGTCAAAATATGAAATGGCAAGAGGAAGGTTGGGGAAGAATGAAGGCCAAGGCAAAAATTAGAGAAACTTTATGGGATACCGCGATTTGGTATGATACAAAACTTAATACATATATCCTACCTCTAAAAGCCGATATTCGGAAGAAAGAAAAAATTGAAATTGGAGATATTTTGGAAATTGAAATTATCCTTTAATTTCGTATCAAAATGGTAGATCCAATTGAAACATACCTCTCCGCAGTCAAATCACTTTGTCCTAAATTTACGGATGAAGAACTGGAATACTTTAGAAGTGGATTAAGTATTACCGAACTCCAGCCCAAACATTTTTACATTCACGCGAATGCCCTGCAACAAGAAATTGGTTTTGTGTATCAAGGCTTGCTTCGAGCGTTTTATGTAGATGAAAAGGGAAATGAAATTACGGTCAATTTTGTAAGAGAGAACCGCTATGCCACACATTATACCGCATTTATCTCCCGAACGCCAAGTAAGTATTACTTCCAGTGCATTGAACCTACCATTCTTGTCAATCTTTCCTACGACCATATTCAAGCCGGTTACGATAAATACCCAAACATTGAGCGCTATGGACGTTTGGTAGCAGAAGCCGTTTTGAAGTTCCAACAAAAGCGCATTGAAAGTTTTCTATTTGAAACAGCAGAACAACGTTACCTTGATTTCATTCAAGAAAATCCAGATCTTTTCAATCGTGTTTCTTTATCGCACCTAGCTTCTTTTTTGGGAATGGAACGACAAAGCTTGACTCGCATTCGACAAAAGTTGGCGAAAGGTTGAATTTGAGGTATTTATATCAATAGTAAGATTAAAAATAGCACTAATATTCTTGTATAAATAATCATTTCCTAAATTTTGAATAGCAGCCAAAATGAAGAAATATTTGGTGTTTTGGCTGCATTTCAACTTAGTTTATAATGAATCTAAAAAAGTCAAATTCCTAAAAGTAGCATAAAACAAGAAGTTTTAGGAATTTCGTTTCAGAACCTTTTATGGAATAATCAAAGTAACACGTAATTTTGTATCCTAAACAATTCCGTATGACTGCTCTCTCTGAAAGTATCAACCAAATCGTAAGTCTCACCGAGGAAGAAATAACCACCATTGAAAAAGCTTATTCCACCATTGAAATTTCAAAAGGGGCACTATTTATAGAACAGGGAAAAATTTGTGATCAGGTGGCTTTTGTGGTTTCCGGGAGACTGCGTAATTTCTATTTTGATGAAGTAGGAAATGAGGTTACTTGTTATTTTGTATCCCCAAATAATTTTGTTTCCGCATTTAGCAGTTTTCTGACCAATGCACCTACACATGAAAATATTTCTACGTTAGAAGATACCATACTCAGAACAATCTCAAAAAAAGACTTGGAAGCCCTTTGTGAGTTGGTTCCAAAGATGCAGATCTTCAGACGGGTTATTGTTGAGAACCTTTTCATTACCATGGAAAAAAGAATCATGATGTTACAATCGCAATCGGCGCACGAACGTTATGAAAAAATGATCAAAGAAAATCCGGAAATACTTTTAAGTGTGCCACTGCAATACACCGCTTCGTTTTTGGGAATCACCCCTCAGCATTTGAGCAGATTGAGAAAAGAGTTGGCGAAGTGATTTCTTAACATTTGTTCAGTGGATTGGGAATTCGCCTAAATAACTTTGTTGCATCATTTTAACATGCAACAACAATGAAAAAATCCCTTCTAATTCTAGGTATCGTATGCCTTATTTCAACTTCCAGTTTCGCTCAAACAGAACAGAATGAAAGTAAATATGCCATAGAAACCGATATTCTCTGGCCATTTTTAGTGCAAACAACACGAACGCACTTCACCATTAAACTCTGGGAGAAAGGAAATCTAAGAGGTGATTTGTATGTAGGATTAAACATTGATTTCCCAAGAGATCGTGCCACAGAAGGTCGCTTTGCCGACTACAGTATTGCCAGTGGTTACCGACAATATCTTTGGAAAGGGCTGCATCTTGAATTTTCACAAACGACTGGACTTGGTGTATTACAAAACCACGTAACCACGGGAAAGACTTACAATAGCTTCGATTGGTTAGGAACCGGATACATCGGCTATAAATTTGAGTTTGCTAAAAAGAAACTATACGTAATCCCTCAGTTTGGGATTGCTCAAGTGCTTTACAAATCCAATCCATGGCCCATTTACGAGGATGAAACCTTAACCAAAGAAGTAGGAGAAACTCCATTTATGTTGGGTTCATTGAGGTTTGGGTATAATTTTTAAATTCCGATAAATCCGAAAAAACATGAAAAACAAACTAAATATCTCAATTAAGACAATGTTAGTCATTGTAATGAGTTCGATTGCCCTTCAATCAAATGCCCAAGACTGGAAAAGCGAAAAAAAAGTGAACGTAGTTTTTGGATTAACACAACCGATTTTTGCAAAAGGGTTTAATATCGAAGGAAACTATATTCACAAACGATTGATTTTTGGTTACTCGCACGGTGTCTCTTTGGATTTAGCTGGAACGACAGTAACTCCCGAAATTAGAGAACAAGGTGTTGCGGTTCATTTGCCATATACAACCGGTTTTGGAATTGGCTATCGTTTGAAAGAATGGGTTAACGTGAGAATTGAGCCAAAATGGCATCGTTTCGAATTTTATTACGATGATGAAACACAAAATAGTTCAAACCAAATTACCGCATACAATACCATGACCATCGGAATTGGGGTTTACGGTCATTATCAACCCTTCAAAAATAAAACATCCTTCTTAAAAGGAATCATGATTTCTCCTAGTATCCGTTTTTGGCCTACGATTTCTTCCACCTTGGAAGGCAATAGTTACAACTATCTGAATAAAAATACCGGTAAGTCCGAAGAGATAAAAACCTTGGATGCTGGCCCTGGATTTACACCATTTATTTACAATATCAGTATTGGGTATTCTTTTGGTTTGAAGAAGAAATAGTGTTTCCAAGTCTGAAGCGTTCAGCATTTCTTAACAATTGTTCAGTAGATTCTATTTGCAAAACTTGAATTTTGTTTCATCACTTAAATTAATAAACGCAATGAAGAATAAAATCATCCTCAAAACTTGTGGAATTATCCTTTCCTCACTTTTTATTCAACATGCCACTGCGCAATCCATCGTAGATGTTGGTGTTGGTGTATCTAATATGGATAGGTACAGCTCGAACTTGGCTTATCGCCACCAAATCAACGATAATTTTCGGCTTGGTTTCGAAATTCAGTATGGTTCTCCAAAATACCGTTTCGTTGAAGCAAAACCTTTTGAAAAAGGATATGCTTGGAGTTTGAGTTTACCTTTGAGTTTCAAGATTGCTGAACAAGATCGAATCAGATTAGATGGCTTTTTTAGACCAGGATTCAGATTCCAAGGGATAATTGACCCGGACAATAATGGTATTGAAGACAGTCTTCTCAATAGCAGAGCCGTGCTTTTTGAAGCAGGTTTACTTGTCAATGTGAAGTTGACAGAAAAGTTGAACTTGAGCAGTGGTGTGCTATTGCCTACAGCTTTCGAAATTGCACCTACTTCGCTTTTCGAATATATGGGTACGCCCAATTTTACAGGTGGTTTAAGTTATCTAGCATCTCCTAAAACCATCGTTTTTGTAAAAGGGATTACTGGTCCTGCATTTGGAGCCAGTGGTGATACTTACAAATACATTTGGTCAGCTCAGGCTGGTTTACGTTTTGCCCTTGGAAAAAATCCAACTACTAAATCATTATTGCTCGAACCTTCATTCTAATTTATTAAAAGAAAAATCATGAAAAAGAACATTCTTACACTTATTGTTGTCCTGTCAGTAATCTTTACAATCAAAGCTCAGGAAGTGTCAAAATCGAATAAAATCGGTTGGTTCATAACGCCGGAAATTGGCGCTATGTTTTTAGAAGATCACGTTGGAAATTCAGTAGGCGCCTCATTTGGAATTAAGCTTTGGAAAAACAGGTTGAAAATCGGTATCAATGCATACGGCAGAAGTGGGCCGATCAATCCCCAAACATTTACGGTGGAGGCATATAATGGTCAAATCTATAAAGGAAGCAGTACATTGACTCTTCGCGCAGATTATGGAACCATTGGCCTTATGATTGCCCCAACCTTTAAGGTGAAAAACGTAGAAATTGATGTGCCTATCAGCTATGGAATGGGCGGAGGTGGATTTTATTTAGTAGGAGATGACAGAAATACACCCGATGGAGCAAGAGTTAGCGAATGGGAAAACAAACTAATGAATGGTGAAGATGCAGCATCAGGCAGTTGGTTGGAATTTGGTGTTAGAGGATTTTTTCCTACCAAAATAGAAGGGATTCAAGTTGGAGCGGGTGTTCATTACTCCATGGTTCAAGGATGGAAAACCTATTACGACCCGAGCGGAGAATTTTACAGCAATAAATTTCGGGCTTCCTTGTTTGTGAATTTTGGATCTTACTAAGATTGATTTATAACTCAAAACCTTTTTGACACATTTGTGTCAGGTTAAACTTTCTGCCCTAATTAGTTTTGTACTCTCAACTCATATAATTTATGAAAAACAAAAAACTTTACACCACGATAAAAGTAATATTCTCGTCATTCATGCTTTTTAGTGCTATAGGAGAATTAACCTTAAATGAGACCGTGGTTCATTCCATGGAGCTTATTCAGATGCCTGTTTATCTG
>Ga0315900_10000464_pt1 | contig 71812 bp, 75 predicted proteins | sample LakEriMetagenome_FD_203521 | JGI IMG/M metagenome (GOLD analysis project Ga0315900, IMG submission 203521) | Freshwater fungal communities from buoy surface, Lake Erie, Ohio, United States - Buoy 12 MA114 | ecosystem: Environmental > Aquatic > Freshwater > Lake > Lake biofilm | place: USA: Lake... | reverse complement strand
TACAGGATCATCAATCTCGCGCAATTTGATCGCCAGGATGGTGATCTTGTCGATCAGTTCCCCCACCGAAACGGGAACGTGCAGCTCGATGGTCACGGGCGATGGCAAGGCGGTGCCCATTGTGCGTCAAGCCGGCCCGATCAGCCATGTTCGGCTCCTACCTGGGCGAGTCTGAGGCGCACTCCTGAGGTGTCACCCTGATGCCCAACCCTGAAGCGGCTTGAGCCCGGCTGCTCGGGGTGTCCGGTCTGCTGGACATCAGACCGGCGCCGGGTTCGTTGTCATGGTCGTCTGTTCTCATCTGGACTCCGGTTTGATTCTTCTTCTGTTATTTCTTGTTGCTTTTGCTGCTTTTCTTTTTGTCTCTCGTTTGTTCGTGGTGAGACGCTGGGAATGGCCTGGCTCTTCCCAGTTCGCCTTTTTCGTGCCTCTGAGATTTTGGTGTCAGCGCCTTTGATAGCAGATCTGGTTGATCAGGTAGCCGGCCACCATGGTTGTGGCTGTTGTGAGGGCAACCAGCGCGTTCCGCTCCAGCGCTGTCTTCAGAAGGGCGACAACGGTGAAGCCGATCAACGCGGTTGGTGCGGCGGCGGCGATGTACCGCAGTGGTGAGACCGTGTAGCCGCGGGACCGGGGGAAGACGAGGTGCCGAAAGGATAAATATCGCAGCAGATGACAGCTGCTTTCTGTGATCGCCCATGCCATGACGGCTCCCACTGGATAGAGGATCCAGAACAGCAATGGTCCCAGGACTGTGAAGACAATGCCGTTGATTCCATAGCGTGTGATTGTGTCCCGCATCACAGGTGATCTCGGCATGCGTTCAGAGTGCGTTCAGGTCTGTCGGCCAATGATCCGATGACGAACCCGGGGGCGTAATCGTCCCGCCAGTTTCAACTCCTCCACCTGGAGGGAGAGCAGTGCAATCATCAGCATCTGAACTGCGAAGCTGCCCAGCACCAGGGCCATCACGGTGGGAACTCCTCGCTCATAGCCGCTGTTGCCACTCAGCCAGTTGATCAGCAAGAACAGTCCAACCCCGCTTGCCGCCAGCAAGCCTGCGCTTCCCAGCAGAAAGGCCAGCCGGCTGCCGGTGGAGTCGGCCGACAGAAGGGCCATCAGGGCTTCCTTCGGATAGCCCAGCCCCTGGTACGACGTTCGGCCCCAGCTGCGTTCAGCCTGCCTGTAGCGGATGCTGCGCGTGCTCTGACAGCCATTGATCAGGCACAACCGCAGACTCCAGCCCGTGGATCGCCACAGTTCCAGCGCTTCGGCCAGGGCGTGCTGGCGATACAGGCCAAAACCATGAAACCCACTCGGCACCAGGTGAAGACGGGAGGAATAGCCGAGGGCCAGGTAGTAAAGGCGGCGGCACAACCGCAGCGGGGCTGAACCCGTGGAGTGGCTTTTGACGGCCAGCACACCATCGCAGCCAGGGGCCTGCCACAGCTCCTGCAGCAGGGTCAGGGTCAGCTCCGGAGGATCCTGCAGATCGGAGGCGAGCACCACCACCAGATCACTGTCCCTGGTGTGGGTCAGCGCGTTGGCGACGGACGCCTCAGGCCCGTAGTTGCTGGCATTCGCCAGCACAAGAACGGCAGAATCCTCCGCGGCCAGCTGTTCCAGCGCAGCCAGGGTGCCGTCGGTGCTGCAGTTGTCAGCAATCACCATCGCAAACGCGAGTGGCTCAGCCCCCTGGTGGTGCTGCACGATCTGCTGATGCACGGCGCGGCAGCGCCTGTGCAGGTCGCGCACATTGCCTGCTTCGTTGAAGCAGCTGCTGACGAAGACCAGCCGCCTGACCTCTGGCAGGGTTGTCATGACCGGCTAGCGGGTCTGGGCGAACGGTTGGGCGGCAGGCCAGGGATGAACAATTTGCTGGTGGGCGCCCACCACCTTTCACCCTAGAACCCACCCATCGCCGGCGCCAGGCACAACGCGTTCGGCCTCCAGTCCGTCGGGCCGGGGCGCTGGCCCGTGCGGCTCCAGCCCCCGGGCCGGATCGCAGCGTTTCCCGGCAGGCTGTGGCGCCGCTGGCCTGCCGGAGCTCCACCCAGGCCGGCAACCCCGATCCGAACCACTGATCGCTCTCTCCGATCCGATGGTTATCGCAGCCAGCCCTATCCTCAGCTCGGCGCAGCGATGACTTCCGGAGATCCCGGCACGGATGGTTTGATCAGCCCCAACCCGCCCGGCGCCCTGCGCCGATCGCTCACCAGCCTGCTTGCACCAACCCTGGTGGTTCTGGCGCTTCTGGCCTGGCTGCCCACATTTCTGATGCTGCGCCATCCCAGCGCCGATCAGGTCTGGGAGGACTTCGCCCTCTGGAGTGCCTGCGTGCCTGCCGACTTTCAGCTCGGTTGGGTCGGGCCGGACAGCGCGACCGGCCTGGGCGCCTTCACCGCTTCGCTCCCAGCCGGCGCCATCCAGTGGCTCAGCTGTCAGCTGGCCCACCATTCCCCCCTCAACGCGCTGCAGAGCTTCCTGCTCCTGGGCCTGCTGCTCACCTTCGGGCTGGCCCTGATCAGTTGCCGCCGCGCCGGGTTTCAGCCGATCTCCAGCCTGCTGACCGCGTTTCTGATCACCACCGCCCCCTGCGCTTTCTCGCGGGTGGGGCATCTGTCGCTGGCCACCCTCTGGCCGGTGATTCCCGGGCTGCTGGCCTGCCATGGCCTCTGGCGGGTGATGCTGCCGCCGGCGGCTCCGCCGGGCCGGCGCGCCGTGCTCACCAGTGGCGTGATCGCCGCCGCCCTCTGCGTACCGAGCCAGGAGTATTACGTCTTTTTTGTGGTGTTGCTGCTGGCCGCCTGTTTCGCCGTGCTGCTGTTCCTCGCCACCACCCGCACCAGTGACCTGGCACCGCTGGTGGCCATCGCCGGGCGGGGGCTGGTGTTTCTGCTCGGGGTGCTGCTGGTGCTGCTGCTGGCCTACCTGCCCAAGCTGCTGCTCAGCAACGCCGGCGGGCCGCCGGTGGCCTGGTCCACTCCCCGTTCGGCCTCCGAACAGTTTCTCTACGGCCTTCTTCCCTTCACCTGGCTGATCCCCAGCCTGTGGGTGCCGATGTTCACCCGCGCGCTCCGGGAGAGCGGCATTCCAGTCGGCACCGAATCCTTCTTCTGGTCCACCGGCAGTGTGCTGATCCCGATCGCCTGGATGACGGCGCTCTGGCAGATGGTGCTGCCCACCGCGCGCCGCCCGAACCGCGAGCTGCGCTTCTTTGCCTGTCTGCTGGCTCTGGTCAGCGTGGTGGGTCTGCTCTGGATGACGATGGGGGGGCTGGGCACCGTGTTTGCGGTCGTGGTCAGTCCGGTGCTGCGCTCCCTCAATCGCTACACGGTGTTTGTCTATGGGGCCAGCCTTCTGTTACTTGCCAGCGTTCTGGATGCGCTGCTGCTGGCCCGATCCGCTCGCCTGCCCCAGGCCGTAGAGCGTCAGCCGGCATGAGACGACCGCGCGATCCGATGCTGATCTTCGCGGGCCTGTTCGCGCTCTGGGTCGGAATTGAACTGCTGGCCAGCAGTCATTGGCTGGAGATCCGCAGCATCCTCGATCGGTCCCTGGCACGCCCACCTGCCGCCGACAAGCTGCCGTTGAAGGAGCTGCTGCTGCCTCGTTCGCGTCTCTGGTTTGCTCCCTACATCACCTTTCCGGAAACAGGCCTGCTGGAGAGCCGTCTGCGCAAGGGGGTCTACGACACCTTTCTGGCGTTCCCGTCAGGCGGCATCACAACCAACTACGGGGCGTTCAAGCTCAGTGCCGCCGACAGCGCCTTTGCCCAGGCCTCGAGGCTTGGCCTGGTTCAGGAGGCCGCATTGGCCAGCAGGCTCGGCTACCAATGGTTTGCGGTTGATCTTGGCTCTCTGCAGGATCAATCGGCGCTCATCCAGCGTTGTGATTCAAGGTCGCGTTGTCGCATCAGCCGGGATGGATACGCGTTGATTCGCCTGGATCCATCCTCCCGCTCCTGGCAGTCGTTGTTGTCGGTGGCACAACGGAGAATGCCCGGCCTGCCTGAATTGTCGGCATCCGCGAGCCTGGGGAGCCTGGTGTTTCAGCCGGGGCGCTGGTGGCCGGCCTCCCGCCGGCCTCTGCCGGCTGCTCCTCAGCCTGCGGCCGGAGATGCTGGCTTTGCCGTTGCCGTCAGACCGGTGTGGCAGGCGTCGGTCTACCGGTACGCACCGGGGTCGCTGCCGCGTGCGTTGCAGCCGATTCTGGCTGCACCAACGGAGCGGATCTGGTTGCGGCTGGCCCCTGGCCTGCGCGGGGTTGATCTGTGCCTGCATCGCCAGGTCTCCCTGCTGGGTTTCAAACGTTGGGGGCCGTGCACCAGCATCGAGCTCCGCCTCAACAAGCCCCGTGTGGAGATCACCCATCTCCTGCCCAAGGGAGGTATCACGGATCTGCGAACCGAATGGATCTTCGGAGACGATGGTCTGCCGATCACGGTGGAGATGCTGCCTGTACCCGAGAGCCAACCGGAGCAGCCCTCCGCTTTTTCCGTCGAAGTCTCCAGGTCCTGAGATCAGTCCCGGGCCATCATCACAGAGGCGTTGGATCATCATCACCGGAGGCCCACGCCTCTGCAAGAGCGGCTCTGACAGCCTTCACAACGGTGTGCCAATCACCGGCGCTGTTCTGCCGGAAGATCCTCATGGTCGGATACCAGGCCGTGCGCTCCCCTGTCAGCCCCCAGCGCCATTCCGGTGTTCTGGCCAGCAGCAACCACACGGGCCGCCCCAGGGCCCCCGCCAGATGGGCGATGCCGCTGTCCGATGTGATCACCAGATCGCAGCTGCTGAGAATGGCGCTGTTGTCCGCGTAATCCCAGCAGGCATCCACCTCGGCCTGCGCGGCTGCGAAGCGATCGCGGAAGCTGCAGCGGTTCAGTTGCTCCGAGCCGGTCCCTTTCTGCAGGGAGAGAAAGGTGAGGCCAGGGATCTCGGCCAGGGGGGCCAGCTGCTCCAGCGCAAACGAGCGGCCGGCAAACAGGCTGTCTTCGGCGGCCGGATTGCCCTGCCAATGCAGACCGATGAGCTTGCCGGCTGGATCGACAGCGTCCCGATGGAGAATCCGGCGCCAGTGCGCCACCGCTGGCGCCGGGGCCTGAAGATAGGGCTCATCGATCAGCACGCAGTCGGCTGAAACCCCCAGCAGGCCGGCAACCGACATGAACGGAATCCAGCCACCTCTGCCGTGAATCGGAATCGAATCGCCGTAGGTAAATACAGCACTGAACACGCCCGCCAGCTCCATCAGGCTCCTGAACCGCTCCGGAACCAGAATCGAAACCCTGGGAATGGTCAGCCGCAGAAATGGGACATAGCGCAGAAACTGGATCAGGTCGCCGGCGCCCTGTTCGCTGACCAGCACGAGATCATCCAGCTCCGTGCTTCCATCCCAGCGCTCCAGGTCTGATGGGGCGCACAGGCTGCCGCCCTGGGATTGGTTCCGGGATTCGTAGTCAGACCAACCTGAGGCGGTATTGCCCAGCAGCAGATGCAGAAGGCCACGGATGGTGGTGGCGTGGGGATGGCCGGGCGAGGCTTCGCAGGCGTTCGAGGCGGCCAGCAGGGCCTGATCCGGCTCTCCGTGCAGGTAGAGAGCTTTGGCCAGATCCAGCCAGTGCAGGCCGGCGCGGGGTCTGAGACGCAGGCTGTGTTGCAGCCAGGATCGGCTGGCTGCGATCTCACCGATGGCGAAGCTGGCATAGCCCAGCATCGCCTGAATCTCGGCCTGCAGGGCGTTGATCGACAGGCAGCGTTCCAGAACGCCAATGGCTTCTCTGTGGCGCCCTAAGGACAGCTGGTTGGCGGCGACCAGGCGCAGGAGCGCGAGGTGGTCGGGCTGCGGCTCGAGCGCGGTCGCGGCCAGGTCGAGGGAGTCCTGATAGCGGTGATTGGCGCGGGCATGGGCGCTCAGGGCAAGACTCACCGCTGGTATGGCGTTGTAGTCCTGGATCAGTTTCCGTCTCAGTGGATCGATCGCGTCCACGTCACTGGGCAGGAAGCGACTCAGGATCGAGAACCGATGCAGCAGCACCGGCCAGTCCTGCTTCTCCGCCGGGGGGTGATCGAGAATCTGGCGCGCCCGCTCGCTCTGCCCTGTCTGGAACAGGACTTCGACCAGCCGGGCATGCTGGTCGAGATCGCAGCCGGCGGCCAAGGCCTGCACGGTGGTGTCGATCGCGCTCCGGTCGGTCGCCTCAGGCGACGCCAGCTGACTGATCAGCTGAACCAGACCCTGATCAAAGGGCATGGCATCGCTGCTGGCAAAGCGCTGCAGCAGTCCCTGGGCCCGCTGCGGGTCCTGCCGCGCCAGCAGCTGCGCCAGGGCCAGGCCGGCATCGCGATGCTCCGGGTTCAACGCCAGCGCCTGTTCGTACAGCTTCGCGGCGCCTGGACCATCCCCGGCGATCTGCAGAATCACGCCGGTCTTGTGCGTGATCTCGGCATTCTCTGGAAAGAGGGTGTCCATCCGCCGAACCAGGGCCAGCGCTTCACCGAGCCGTTGATCCATCAGCGCCCCATCGGCGAGGCTCAGCCAGAGCTCCCGCTGGGCTGGCAGCTCGGATGCCGCCTGTCGCCAGGCCGGGCATCGGTCCATCCCCAGGGCATCGAGGCCAAGGGCCAGGGGCTCTTCGCCACCCCCGGCCCCATACAGCGCCTGAACACAACGCCTGTAGTCGGCGCTCGGGTTCGGCTCCGCCATCGTTCAGTCGCTCCGGCCCGTGCCCGTACCCGCCAGCCAGCTCTCCAGCCCTTCCCCCAGGAACGACAGGCCCAGCACCAGCACGAACATCGCCAGCCCCGGGAACAGGGCTGTCCACCAGATGCCGGTCGGCACCGCCGTCAGCGCCTGCTGCAGATCCCCTCCCCACTCCGGCACGGTTTCCGGCAGTCCCAGGCCCAGGAACCCGAGGCCACCCAGCACGAGCACCGCATCGGCGGCATTGAGGGTGAGCAGCACTGGAACGGAGGTGATCACGTTGCGCAGCAGATAGCGGCGCAGGATCCAGAGCGGGCCGGCGCCGAGCGAGCGGGCCGCCTCCACGAACAGCTCGGCCTTCACCTGGGCCGTCTGGTTGCGCACCACCCGGAAGTACTGCGGCACGTACACCACGCAGAGGGCCGCCGCGGCGTTCGGCAGGCCCCGCCCCAGCAGGAAGGCGAGCACCACCGACAGCAGCAGCACCGGCAGCGTGTAAAGGGTGTCCATCAGCAGAACCAGGGTGCGGTCCACCGCGCCGCCCAGATAGCCGCTCACCATGCCGAGAGGAACCCCGATCAGCAGGGCCAGCACCAGGGCGATCGCCACCACCTGCAGGGCCACACCGCTGCCGGCCAGGGTGCGGGTGCACACATCCCGACCGAGCCGATCGGTGCCGCACCAGTGCCCTACCGATGGCGCGGCATAGATCGGGTTGTCGAGGCCGCTGTTGGGATCCGGCAGCAGCCCCAGCTGGAGCAGCAGCGGCGTCAGCAGCGCCACCAGGGCATAGACCAGCACGATCAGCACCCCCCAGCGCGCCAGTCGACCGGCGAGGGTGGTGGTGGGTCGAAGAACCAAGGCTGCTCGGGCCAGCGTGCCCCCATTCAACCGGGTTGGGCCGCGCCTGTCAGAGGCTGTGCGGATCTCCCCGGGCCGACAGACGACCGTTCGCCCGCTGGCGGCTCGGGCCGCCCATCCATCACGGCATGGCGCCAGCGCTCTGCGTCGCCAGCTCCCGCACGCGACTGGATCGGTGCCTGGGCTGGGCTGGTGCCGGCGCTCACCGCGGCCCGCAGCATTCCCCTGTCAGCCTTTGCCGCGAGGCAAAAGGTCCTGCCGACGGACGCACCTAGGCTGCGCAGACTGGCGTCGCGGTTGCATTAGTCATGGGAGATGGTGGCTTGCCTGCACCCTCACCAGCCGCCTCACCAGCCGCCTCGTCAGCTCCGTCCGCTGCGTCCACCCAGGCCACCGCTGCCGTGCCCTCTGCGGGCTCCCGCGAGCAATCACCAAGCCAGCCTGCGGCGCTGGATGCGGCCTACTCACCCAACCAGCGCTTTCCTTCCCTCTGTGTGGAAGGCTGGCGGGATCTGAACCACTCGTATTCCCTGGTGAACCAGTGGCAGTTGAGTGAATTTCTGAAGCTGCCGCTGCGGTTGCGTCATCGGGATCTGCCTCCCTTTTCGCCGAACTGGAACCGCCATGTGCATGCCAGCGGCTTGCCCCCTGAGGTGGTGGAGCAGCTGATGGCAATCCCCGAGCCTGAGGCCGACGAGCCGTTTGATGCTGTCTATCGCATCGCTTTCCCCATCGATCTGTCGGTCGGCTCTGATTCGCGCCTGTTCGTCTTCGCCACCTCGGAATATGGCGTCTCGGATGGAATGCTTGTCGGCAAGAGTGTGGAGGCGTTCAATGCGTCGGATGCCGTCTCCCTGATCACTCCCTCATCCTGGTCCAGGCTTGGCTTTGCCCAGGCGGGCTTTTTGCCGGAGAAGATCAGCGTGATTCCCCATGCTGTCGATCCACAATGCTTTTATCGTGTGGAATCTGATCTCCGGGAATTTTACCGCCAGCTCTTCGGTTTTGGGCCCGATGATTTTGTGCTATTGTCTATCGGCGCTCTGACGACGAACAAGGGCATTGATCTTCTGTTGTCGGCTTTCGAGGCTCTGAAGCGGAAGGCTCCGTCGTTGAAGCTGGTGATCAAGGATCAGAGCTTGCTGTATAAACGATCGCTCTCCGACGTGCTCCGGGAGATGCTGCTCCGGGGTGGTCAGGGCTTGCCCAGTGAAGAGATGCTGGGCGATATCGTGATCATTTCGGAGAATCTTGATATCGAGGCATTGCGCTCGCTTTACAACAGCTGTGATGCCTATGTTTCGCCCTATCGCGCTGAAGGTTTCAATCTGCCTCCCCTGGAAGCGGCAGCCTGCGGGTTGCCGATCCTGGTCACGGCCGGCGGCTCCACCGACGACTATTTCTCTGCGGAGCTCGGTCTTCAGATCGACAGTCAATACCACCAGTGGGAGGGGCTCCATGCCCTCGATCCCAGCCTGGATTCTTTGATCGCCGGCATTGAGCAGCTGATGGCCAGTGCTGGAGCCTGGGGTGGGGAGGACGGCAGTCGCCTGGTTCATCAGCGCTTCAACTGGGAGGTGATCGCCCAGCGGTTGCTGGCTCGGATGGCGCTGGGTTGACTGGGCTGCATCCGCCCCCTCCCATAGCGTCAGGCTCCCCTGGTCAGGCCCCGCAGCGTCAGGGTCCCTGCGTTGCCGCGGCGGTGTGCAGCCCGCCACACTGGATCATCAACGGCAGCACGCAGGTCTCCATGGTCTGGAGCATGCGTTGGATCTGCTCGGCCTGCTCCTCGATGGTCTGCACGGGTTGACCTTCTTTGTTGCGCAGTGGCTCACCGCTCGCGTTCAGGGCCATCAGGATGCAGCTGGTGAGCGCGTCCTCCTTCAGCCCATCCAGCAGGCCGTCAAGCAGCATGCTTTCCACCAGGGGGAGTGACAGCGCTGTACCAACCGCCGGAAGCAGCTGGTGGTTGATCCCGTAGCCCTGCTGGCACCAGCGGCGCAGCTGCTGATTGATCCTGTGCACCGTCTCCGCGGCAGGTGCGGCCTGGCCCCGGGCCAGTCCGATGCGGCGGTTTTCCAGCAGCAGCAACACCCGGGGAAGCAGGGTGTCGAGATCTTCGCCAAGCGACAGACACAGATCCCCGATCGCCATCGCTCCGCTCCCGAGCGCATTCTCCAATTGCCGTACACCCTTGGGTTCGAGATCAATCAACCCGAATGGCGTCTGGTAGGTATAGCTCTGGCAGGGTCTCAGGTCCAGACGCTGAAGCGGCACCTCGAGCAGCCGTTGCAGGGTCACGGTTTCCGGCAGCGGCCGGACCCCCTTCGCGCACAGATCGCGCCGGAAGCCCTGGTTCAGAAGCAGATCAAAGGTGGCCTGCCGCAGCATCGGATCGTGTTCCTCCAGCACCAGCGGCGCCACGGCTGGGTTGAGAAATCCTTCATGCAGCTGGCTGAGGGTGGCGGTGGCCACGGGTTCCAGCTTGTGGGCCCGGAAGCGGGGATGCACCTCGCTCACATAGAGCGGCTGCCAGGCCTCGGCGAAGTACTCCCCACACAGATAACTCAGGTTCTGGGCCACGGCGCCCTGGGGCAGTTGCTGCAGCAGCTGCGGCTGGCTCTGGGAGAAGGGGGCCTCGGCATGGCTTAGCACCGCCTCCAGGCGGCGTTGGGCGGCGTCAAAGGCCTGTCGCGGCGCGTGGGAGGGATGGCGATCCCGCTCCAGGCGGGCCAGCATCCGAAAGGCGCTGCGCCCCAGCCAGCCCGGTTGGGTGTTGTAGGAGCAGTAGAAGAGTCCACCCGGAAGCAGCACCTGTTCCGTGAGGTTGAGAACGGCTTCCTGCACGGTCGCGTCCACCCAGGTGTAGAGGCCATGGGCCACCACGTAGTCGAAGGCTTCGCCCACCGACTGGGGCCGGTCGGCAAGCTCCACCAGATCGCCCTCGAGGAACCGCACGTTGTCCAGCTGCAGGCTGCGGGCCAGCCAGCGCCCCTCAGCGATGTGCGCCGGCATGAAATCGACGCCGAGGAAGTCGCCCTCGGGATACAGCGCCGCCAGCAGGCACAACCCCAGGCCCGTGCCGCAGCCCAGATCCAGATAGCGGAAGGGAGCGCCCTCCCGGTCGCGGGGTGGTGCCTGGCCTTTGACCAGCGCGGCGAAGTCCATCCAGGCGGGAGCCATCTCCGGCATCACCGTGGGGCAGTAGGTCTGACCGGTGTAGTAGCCGTGATCCCAGGGCATGGCGTCAGGCGATGGCCGGAGCGTTCCAGTCTCAGGTTTGCACGTTCAGCCCGGAGTTGCCCGTTGCGCTGTCGCTCGCCTGGAACGACCCCACAGCCTGTCAGGTGGGGTAACTTGTCAGCGGTTGTTCACGGTGGCGGCGACTGCCCGATGAGTCCGTCCCGGCTGTTGATCGTCGAAGACGATCCCGAGCTTCGTACATTCCTGGTCACGGAGATGGCCTCCGAGGGGTATGAGTGCCTCGGCGTGGGCACCGGCCAGGACGCGATGTTGCAGATCCGAGGTCACGCCTGGGATCTCATCGTTCTCGACTGGGGTCTGCCCGACTTCACCGGCGTGGAGGTCTGCCGGCGGATGCGCAGCGGCGGCATCAGCACGCCGGTGCTGATGCTCACCGCCCACGATGAGGTGCGTGAACGGGTGGAGGCGCTCGACTCCGGCGCCGACGACTTCCTGACCAAGCCGTTCTCGATCGAGGAACTTCTGGCCCGGGTGCGCGCCCGCCTGCGCCGCACCAGCCTCGATGAGCCCGATGGCGGCTGGCTGCGCCTGGCGGATCTGGCCCTCAACCCCGCCAGCCGCGAGGTGACCCGCGGCGGTCAGCCGATCCACCTCACGGCCAGAGAATTCGATCTGCTGATGTATCTTTTCCGGCATCCCGGTGTTGTGCATGAGCGTCACAACATTCTTCAGGCGTTGTGGGGAGAGCGAAGCATCGGCGATGACAACCTGCTCGATGTTTACGTGCGCTATCTGCGCCGCAAGCTCGAACCGGTTGGGCAACCCACCCTGATCCAGACGATTCGCGGTGTGGGCTTCATGCTCAAGGAAGGTCCGATTCGTGCCTGACTCCTCCGCATCAAAAGACACCGCATCCGTCAACGTCTTGGTGGTGGATGATGACGCCCGTCTTCGCTCCTTTCTGGTGGGCGAACTGCGCTGCGAAGGCTATCTGGTGCGCGAGGCCGGAGACGGCCAGAGCGCCCTGCTGACCCTGCGTCAAGACACCCCCGATCTGGTGGTTCTCGATTGGACCCTGCCGGATTTCAGCGGCGTCGAGATCTGCCGGCGGCTGCGTGCCAGCGGTGTGATCACACCCGTGCTGATGCTCACCAGTCGCGACGACATGCGCGACCGGGTGGAGGCTCTCGACTCGGGTGCCGACGACTACATGCTCAAGCCATTTTCGATCGAGGAGCTGCTGGCCAGGGTGCGTTCGATGCTGCGGCGTACCGCCTACTGGCGTGGTGAGCGCGAGCCCGACGAGCTGCTGTATCACGATCTCAGCGTCAACACCGCCACCCGGGAAGTGCAGCGGGCCGGCTGCACTATCCATCTCTCCGTGCGCGAATACGATCTGCTTCTCTGTCTGCTGCGCCAGGCCGGCCGCGTTGTGCCGCGCGAGCAGATTCTGCGTGAGGTCTGGGGGGAAAACCATTTCGGCGATGAAAACCTGCTGGGCGTCTACATCCGCTATCTGCGCCGCAAGCTTGAACCTGTGGGGGCCCCCACGCTGATTCAGACGATCCGCGGTGTGGGCTTCATGTTGCGGGAAGGAGAGGTGCGCGTCTCAGCCTGAGCTGGAAATCGGCACCGCCGCCCCTGGCTTCCGCCACCGTCACCGATCCGCCCATGCCCTGGATCAGGGTCTGAACCACCGCCAGGCCGATGCCGCTGCCGGGAATCGAGGCGGTGTGACGCCCGCGCTGGAAGCGGTCGAAGATGCGCTGACGCTCCTCTTCCGGCACCCCCGGTCCCCGGTCGATCACGTGGGTCACCACATCGTCCGGTTGCTGCTCCAGCCGCAGCTCGATCGCGGTGGAGGGCGGGGCGTACTTGATCGCGTTCTCGATCAGGTTGGCGACGCAGTGCTCGTATTGCTGGCCATCGCCGCAGACCATCGCCGGTTGCGACAGATGCTCCAGTCGCAGCCGGCCGCCGCAGGAGGCATCCAGCCGGCTCACCACCCGCTCCAGGGCCGCTCCGGCATCGAAGGGCTCGTCGGCGAGCAGCAGCTGGCGCGCGTCGGAGCGGGCCAGATCCAGCAGATCGGCCACGAGCCTGGCCATCCGCTGCGACTCCTCCTCGATCAGCAGCAGCTGGTCCTTCTCTTCGGGCCCCAGGTCGGTGCCGCGCCTGCGCAGCCGCCCTGCGTAGCTGCCGATCAGGGTGATGGGGGTGCGCAGCTCGTGGCTGACGCCGTTGACGAAATCCCGCTGCCGCTCCCAGGAGGCCGCCAAGCGCTGCAGCAGTGCGTTGAACTCGCCGGCGATCGGCAGCAGTTCCCGGGGCAGGGCGTCCAACGGGAGCTGATCGCGTTCCAGGCTCTCACTGCCGATCGCCTGCATGCGGCGACCCAGGTCCCGCAGGGGGGCCAGACCCCGGGCCAGGGCCGGCCGCAGCAGCAGGCCCGTGAACAGGGTCGCGATCGCCGCCGCCAACAGCAGCAGCAGCCGGGTCGTCCGTTCTCCTGCCACCTTGGCGGTGACGTCTTCCAGCAGTTGCAGCCGCAGGGGTTGGCCCTGCAGCCGCAGCGATGTGGCACTGAGCAGATAGGTGCGCTCACCGGCCCGCACGATGGCGGGATGGTCAGCGCTGGATTGCTGCAGGCTGGCGCGGATCAGCAGCTGCGGCAGGGTGGTGCCCTGCGGCAGCTGGAAGCCGCCCAGTTGCCGGGGCGGCCGGTAGGGGTAGCCCTGCTCGGTTTCGATCCAGACGATCAGGTTGGGGCTCACCAGCTGTGTCAGCCGTGCGCTGAGGGCCTCGGCCCCGTTGGCCCGCGCCGCCAGCGGCAGGATCTCCTGCTGCACCGAGGTGATCAGGACCCGGTGATCGTGGCGGCGCTCCTGGGCGGCGAACAGGGCGTGGGCTCCCAGCAGCAGCCCATAGCCCCCGAGCACAGCCAGAAGGCTGGAGCTCAGCAGCTGCTGGCGGATCGATCGAACGGGCGCGGCCATGGGGCGGGCGAGGCTGGGCAAGGAGGGGTCGCGGACTTAGGTGATAGATCCGATGGAACTCTATTAGAGGTTTGTAAGAAAACAGCTGGTATTGGTCGATGTTTTGTTCTATGCCGGTTGGAGGTGACTGAGCCTGGTTGGCAAACAGGGCCCAGACCGCTTGCGGTGTCAGCGATCTGTCGGGAGAAACAGTGCGACTGACGGATCAGATGAATCCCTGTACAACTGAGTTGCGACTTCGGCGATCGCGGCATTCCTCATTAATCTCCCTTGGCGAAGCCCGCTCTCTCTTCCCGTTAAAAATCATGAACTCCCCTCAACGTCCCCTCGATCCCCGCACCAAGCTGGCCCTGCTTAGCAGCCTGCGGCGCCGCAAGGCTCTGGTCCGTGGCTTCACCCTGATCGAGCTGATGATCACGGTGGCGATCGTCGGCCTGCTCTCGGCTGTGGCCCTGCCCCAGTTCCTCGGTGCCCGCACTGCGGCGGCCGCCGGAGCCGCCATCGGTGAGAAGGTGGGCCTCGGCAAGGAATGCGCCACCTGGCTGGCTTCCGGCGGTGTGGGCGATAAGCCCACCACCGGCGGCACCTGCGACACCTCCAGTGGCGGCGAATACGTCGCCACCTGGTCAGGCACGGCCAACGGTCTCAAATGCCTTAATACCGCACTGACCAGCACCGTGGAATCGGCCAAGATCACAGTATCCACCGCCGGCACCATGTCATGTGCCGGGGTCTGATTTCATTATCCTGACTCAGCAAGCCTCGCCGATGGCGGGGCTTTTTTTATGTTTTGCTTATTGCCTCGGCTGCTTTAAGCCGGCGTCAAACCCGCAGTGGCCATCCCCTGAAGAGCCTGGCCGAGCTGACGGGCTAGATCCGGGGCATCAAACAGGCTGCTTCTCAGGGTGGTCGTTTGCAGGGCCGGTTTCTGCCGGCGCACCGAGGCAATGTCGCTGCACAGAGCAGCCACGATCGATGCGAACTGCTGCGGGCTGTCGGCGATCCACTCCGGGTGGCCCACCGCCCTGACCAGGGAGCTGCTCATGCGTGCGGCCATGCACTGGCCCCGGATCGCCACCAGCGGCACCCCCATCTTCAGGGCGTCAAAGCCGGTGGTGGCGCTGCTCCAGGGCGTGGCATCCAGGGCGATGTCGATCCGGTTGTACGTCTCCAGATGCTTCTGGTGGGTGGCCGTGGCTCCTAGGAATCGGATCCGATCGGCGCTGACACCGGCCTCGGTCATGGCCGCCAGGATCCGCTGACAGCTGGGATCATCTGCGCACAGCCGATCCTTGATCAGCAGAATCGCCTCCGGCACCGCCAGCATCGCTGCGCTCCAGTGCTCCAGGGTCTGCTCGCGGATCTTGGCCAGTTGATTGAACGACCCCAGCACCGGCTGTGCTGTTTCCGCCAGCGCGATCGCCGCCGGTGGTGGTTCGCCGGGGGTGGCCGCGAGCCAGGGGCGGGGCAGCCGCCACAGGGTTTCCACGAACTGGGGCTGCAGATCAGCCGCGGCGGTGTCGTCATCACCGATGAAGTAGTCGATGCTGTCGATGCCGGTGGTGGCATGAAAGCCGATGTAGTGGCACTGAATCGGTGCGCAACGCTGCACCAGCAGACGGATGCCGGAGCAGCGGGTGAAGCCGGAGGTATCGATCAGAATGTCGTATTGGCGCTCCCGGATGAACTCCCGGGCGGGCTCGTCCAGCAGGCCCTCCAGCGAGTGGGCCCCATCCACATAGCCGGCGAGTTCCGCCCCCCGGGCTTCAAACCGACGCGCCATCGAGAGCAGTTCCACATGGAAGGAGGAGCGGTCGTAGTACCGCACGAACGCCTCGAGAAAGCCGCCCACCACATGGGAGCCGATTTCGGCGGACAGAAAGCCCACCCGAAGCTGCCGCGGCGATGCGCTGGCAAATGCCGGCCGTTGCAGGCTCTCAGCGGTCTGCGCGGGCAGTTTGGCCCGCAGATGCCGGCTGTACCCCGCCCCCAGGGTCAGGGCCTGCGCATTGCAGCGATCCGCCTGGGCGGCATAGGTGAACATCAGCGTGTTGACCACATGCTCCGGATAGGGCTCGATCTCCAGGGCTCTCAGGCCGGTGGCGATCGACGCATCGATCTGCCCCAGCCGCAGCTGGGTGGCCACCAGATTGCTCAGGATCTCCGTGTTGTCGGGCTGGTGCTCCAGGCCTTGCTGGTAGCGGCTCAGGGCCTGGCTCGGCAGGCCGGAGTCGGAGAGGCAGATGCCGAGCAGGTTCAGGGTCTGTGAATCCAGCGGGTCGAGGCTTTCGGCCAGGGTCAGCAGCTGCATCGCCTGCTGGATGTCATGCAGCTTGAGCATGGAAACGGCCGTACGGGCGATCGCCGCACTGCGAGAGGGCTCCAGCGAAATGGCGTAGAAGAGGTAATCGAGGGATTGTTCGACCCGGCCGATTTCCTGGAGGTAGCCGCCCAGATCCACCAGCAGCTCATAGTTGTCGGGTTGCCCATCGAGCGCGTTGCGCATCGTGGTGATGGCCTCCTCCACCCGCCCTTGCTCATGCAGCAGCGCCGCCAGTTCCCGGGCCACCAGGCCATGGCCGGGATCCAGCTCCGTCGCACGGCGCAGGGTCGCTTCGGCCTCCACGGATCTGTCAACGCTTCGCTGCACCCTGGCCAGATCCAGGCGGTGCTGGACCTCGTCCGGAGCCAGGTCACAGGCTCGCTGCAGGGCCTCCAGCGCTTCAGGGGGCTGATGCAACAAGGCGTGCGCCCGGCCGACGCCGCGCAGGGCCGCGGCCGACTGGGGCTCCTCGGCAAGCAGGGCCTGGTAAGCCGCCAGCGCACTCGCCCCATCCTGGCGTTGGAGATGGGTGGCGGCGAGGTTGAAGCGGGCCTCTCGGAAGGCCGGATCGAGGGCGATCGCCTGCTCGAGCAGCGTGCGCTTGCGCTCGAGCTGGCCCAGGGCCCCGCAGACGACCGCATGGTTGTTCAGCAGCTGGGCTGTATCGCCGTCCTGTTGGCGCAACTGCTGATACAGGGCCTCGGCCTCCTCATAGCGCTCGTTGACGACCAGGTCGAGCGCCTGCTCGCGCAGTCCCCGCTCGGGGATCCCGTGCTCGCTGTTGCGCTGCGTTTCAGACGTGGATGTATCCAAGTGCGTGAAAAAAAGAGAAAAACTGTTTAGGGCAGATTACCTCTTTTTTTAAGGTCGTAACGGCAACGCCCATGCTTGCCCATTTCATGGCGTTGTCGCGGGCGATTGTTCCTGCATCACATAGGATATGCAGACAGCCTGCCGAGCAACGGAGACGCTCGGCAGCTCCCGCTACCTCCCCTGAGGGCCTTGCCATGGCCGCTCCACGCCATCCCCTTCGCTTCCACTCCCTTCTGCGGGGGCGTTCCGGTGGGCTGCCACCCGGCCCACCGCAGGAGCAGGGGTTCTCGCTGGCCCTGGTGGTTCTGGCTTCGCTGATGCTCACGGCGGGCGGGCTGGCGCTGGCGAACCGCTCCAGCCAGGGGCTGCTCGGCTCGGTGTTCCACACCTTCGGGCTGCAGGCCCGCGAGGCGGCTGAGATCGGGGTTACCCGCATCGTGACCGAGCTCAACAAACCCGGCAACCGTGGCCTGCTGCACGCCAAGGGCAGCACCACCGAGAGCGCCCCCTGGAACGTGAGTGATCTGGTCACCTCCTACCGCTCCAAGTGTCCGGGCTCGGGCAGCCCCAATCTGGCCAACAATGTGAACATCGGTGCCCCCAGCAGCGGCACCACCTACAACCGCGTCTACCTGTTCTCCGACGGTTCGGTGAGCAGCAGTCGCATCCGTAATGGCGAAACCGCTACCCGCGCCTATCGGCTGGTGTCGGCCACCAGGCGGCCGGAAACCGAGCTGAACATCTTCCAGACGATCACGCCACCGGAGGGGGAGCTTGGGCTGGAGGTTGAAGGCATGTCCCTGCGTGCCGATGGCACCGTGATCTCGACGATCCGGCTGCGCAGGGATCTGCAGGTGATTCCCAAGTGCTGCGGTGTCTCCTTCGGGGGCAACCACGGCAACGTGAGCTATGAGCGCAAGGCCGATGGCAGCTTTGCCTGCCTCAACCAGAGCACGATGCTGGGCCTGGGCTTCCTGGGCGGCACCGGCGATAGCACCGGCACGATCGAACTCGGCGGCTCGTCGACCGTGATCAGGAGCGGCACCAGCACCACCCCCGTCTACATCAATGAGATCTTCTGCCTGGCCGATGTCAACGGTGTGTGCAACAGCTCCAATGTGTCGTCATCGCAGCAGGCGATCTCCGTCACCCTGATCAATCCCCGCCCCGACGACTTCCCGGTGGCCAAGGAGTTTCCCGCCGATCCGGCCATGGTCGCCCAGCTCACCAGGTCGCAGGTTCCCGGTGTGCTCAGCCGGCCCGGACCGAATGCGCCGACCACCCAGTTCATCGGCTGCTTCAAGAACGGAACCGCCGATGCCAATGACCCGGATCTCGCGACGGTGGAGAATGGAAAGAAATGCAAAGTCTGGACCGTCAACGCTGACGCCAACAACCTTCCCGGCTACTGCGCCCGCGACGCTTATACCGAAGACGTGCACTGTGTCGTGGAGCGCATCACGCTCAAGTCGTCCGACATGGTGGTGCTCACCAACCATGTGGGCACGGCTTCGTCGGGGAATCCCAAGGGTCTGAGCCGGTTGCGTCTCTATTTCGTCAAGCCCAGCACCAGTAGTAACGACTATCTGATTGATGGTTTCCAGGGCACAAATGCCATCTACCATTGCCGGGCAGTGTCCTTCAGTAATAGTACCGATAAGCCCTTCTGCTCCTTGCAGCCAGACAGCACCAAGGATTTCTCGATCTTCGGCTGCAATGTCAATCACACCGACGGCTCTTCACACCCTGCGATCGCGAACTACCCCTACACTGATTGCGCCGCCCCCGGTACCCAGAACATCCGCCTTGTCGGCGCTGCCGGTGGTTTGAATATGTTTGCCTATTTTCCGAACGGCAAGGTGGAGTTTTATGGCAACACCTTCTTTGAGGGGGTGGTGTGGGCGAACACGATCACGGCCACCGGCAGTGTTCAGTTCATTGTGCCCGGCGCCGGCCTGAGCGATGTGATGGAGTACATGGGCCTGATGCCCGGATCGGACATGAGCACCCGCCGCAATCCGATTCTGTTCGATTATGTGGCCCGCTCCAGCAACCGTTTCCGCTGGCTCGGACGGTGATACCCATCCAGCGCCCGCAGCGGCGTCTGTTGTTGCCTCAGGCCCTGCGTCAGAGCCGGCGCCGGGGACTGCGTCAGAGCCTTCCAGCTGGTTTCAGTCTGGTGGAGTTATTGGTCAGTGGGCTGCTGTTCGCCATTCTCGGAACCGGCAGCGTCGCCCTGTTCAACCTCAGCGTCCGGCAGCAGGCCAGCAGCGAGGCGCGGCAGGCCGAGCAGTTTGCGATCAGCATTGATGAAGCCAATATGCAGCGCATGAACGACAGGTACACCTGCCAGTCAGGGACCTGCCTGATCAAGACTGGGGCGCCGCCGGGTCAGAGCGAGTACTACCCCGTGGTGGGCAGTTCAGCTGAAACCCTGTTTCTCGCCCTCTGCAGTCCGGCCACGGCCCAGGCCAAGGCCCTCTCCGACGACCTGGTGACCCTGATCAACACCACGCCGGCCACCACCCAGCTCAGCAGGCTGGGCATCACGCGCACGGCGGTGCGCGAGGCCGAAACGATCGGCCAGCCCTTCTCGCATCGCTACACGATCACCTGGCGCTCCAGAGGCAACGCCATCCTGCGCCAGATCACCCAGGCCCCCACGACGGCCGGCTGGTGCCCATGACCCGGCGTGAGCACGGCTACAGCATGGCCGAGGTGCTCTCGGTGATCGGCATCCTGATCCTGGTGGGCGCCATCAGCTTCAGCCGGGCCCAGGAGCAGTGGCGTTCCGAAGAGTCCCGATCGGTGGTCAACGAGCTTGCCGGCTGGGTCGGCAGCGTGCACCGTGCCGCTCTGCGTGGCAAGCGCTGTGCCGTCACCCTGGTGCCCACCACCTCCCCCGATCCCCTGCAGGGCGGAGCCGTGGCCGGCGTCGCCAGGGAGATGGATGACACCGACCCCATCGACAACGGCTGCCTGGCCCATTCGCCCCTGGTCATCCAGTCCGTTCCCAGCAGCACCCGCTTCACCATCACCCCCCGCAACATCACCTTCTCGTTCACGCCACGCGGAACCGTGGCCCAACCCAGCATCAATCCCCTGGAGCTCCGCGTCGCCATCGCCTCCGGTGGGGCCACCAGCTGCCTGCGGCTGGTGGGCATTCTCGGCACCGTGAAGATCGGCTCCCTCCAGGGCAACAGCTGCGTGTATTTGCCATGAACCTGTTCTCCCGCCAGAGCGGGCGCCGGCGCGCGGCACCCGGCTTCACCCTCACCGAACTGCTGATCGCCGGCTCCCTGGCCAGCGCCCTGATGCTCACCCTTGTGGCCGTGGTGGTGGGCCATGTGCGTTCCCGGCGCACGATGGAGGCGGTGATGCTGCTGCAGGACAACTGGACCCGGGTGCAGTTCCTGCTGGATCAGGACATCGAGGAATCGATCTCCAGCAGCAACGCCGCCGGCTGCACCCCGGCGAGCGCCGGTACCGCCAAGCTCACGCTCACGGTGGCGGGCACCAGCCAGAGCATCACCTACTACCTCTCGGGCACCAACCTGCGTCGCTGCGGGCCGTCGGTGACGGTGACCGGCGAGCTGAGCCCCACCGCCACCAGCGACGAACTGGTGGCCGAAGGGGTCAGCAGCATGGACGTCAACCTCGATGACGCCCAGCGCCCTTTTTATACGCTCACCCTGCGGGATGCCAGCACCGGTGCGGTTTACACCAACGGCACCCTGCCCACCGGCACGATGATGCGGAGTCGACGGATCACCTGACCCCCGCATGCGCTCGCCGCGCGGCCTGCCCCTCTCCCCCCGGACGACCGGCGCCGCCCTGGCCCTGGTGCTGACCCTGGCCGCGGGGCTCAGCGGCTGCGGGCGGCGCGAACCCAGGGGATTGGCGGCCGTCACCGAACAGGGACAGCGACTGTGCCGTGAGCGCCTCGCCGATCAGTCGCCCAACACCACGGCGATGGAGAGCTATCGGGCCTACATCGACTGCCTGCGCACGATCGAGCAGGAACGCCAGGCCGCGCCAGCCGCCACCGCTCCGGTGGAGCCGGCCCCGGCCCCGGCTCCGGTGGCCAGCGGTGAGGAGCGCTACCTGTTCTGCCGCCTCAACAGCGATGCGATCGCTGCGGTGTACGACACCTACACCGTTGCCAGTGCCCGTTGGGCGGCCGCCGACAGCGCCTACCCCGATGATGACCCCCGCTACCAGGAGGCTCGCCAGGCCCACGCCGAGGCGGTGGAGGCGGCGGACCGCCTGATCCCGCCACCCATGCGTGGCGGCCTGCCCCTGCTGCCCGATGCCCTCACCCAGCTGCGGCGCTGTGAGCGGCAGAGCTTCGGCTAGCGGCCGCCATGGGCCAGGTCGCGGCTGGTGATCAGAGCGGGTTCGTTGGCGTTGCGGCCCGGTTGCTCCAGCCGCAGCCGCAGCAGCCCGGGGGCGAGGCTGGTGGCCCGCAGGCCCTGACGCGCCAGGCCATCGAGCACCACCCGTTGCTGGGCCAGGCCGGTGCTGGGTTCCCCATCGAGCCCGTAGGCGGGGCCGCAGCGCATCAGCACCTGGGGTCGCCAGATGGCCGAGGGGGGGGCGCCGAGGCTGTAGGTGATCGCCCCGCTGCCGCGCAGGCGCAGATGCAGCACCGGCGTGCGTCCCGCCAACGGGCAGGCGGCACCGCTGGCGCGGCCGATCTCCAGGGCTTCCGCCCGCAGCAGTTCGCCCCGCAGCAGTCCCAGCAGGCGGCGGTGCAGCAGTCCCTGCCGCTGCAGCCACAGCAGGCGCTGCAGTCCCTGGCCATCGGCCGTCAGGGCCTGCAGGATCAGGCCGCTGAGCAACAGGCCGAGCCCCAGGGCCAGCAGCAGCTCCAGCAGGCTGAATCCCGCGCTCGTGCATCCCGCCGCTGACCAGCGCCGCCCGGCTGGCACGCCCATCGCTCACTCCGATCGATTGGCATCAGCATTCCCACGGGCGCCAACCAGTCCAAAAGCGGGCAGAATGAGCTGTTGTGCCCCCCCGCATGCGCACGATGGCGCGCCATCACAATCCCCGGTTGCTGCTGCTGCTCCTGCGCGCCGCCGATGGCCGGCTGCAGCGGCAGCGCGGCTTTTCGCTGGCGATGGTTCTGGTGGTGCTGCTGGTGGCGGTCGTCGGCGCCGGCAGCCTGGCCCTGCGCAGCGTCTCCGGCAAGGCCGGCAGCCTCCAGCTCAGCGCCCGCCGCGAAGCGGCTGACGCCGCCGAATCGGGGATCGTGGCGATCATCAGCGAGTTGAACCGGCCAGCCAACCGCCGCTTGTTGGTTTCGGGCACCAGTCCGGATGGCTGGGGACAACCCAGCAACCCCAATCAGCGCAACCCCCTGCTGCGCAATCCCTGTCTGCAGGGCACCACAGGGGCTGCCGTTGAGCCATTGGCCAGCCTCAAGCCCGCCGGCGAGAACACCTGGAAGTCGGCGGGTGGCAACGGCCAGTATGTGTTGCGGAGTGTTCGTTATAGCGCACCTACTAATACGTTTCCCTTTGACCCCCGCGGCAAACGCCTTCTTTTTCGCTATGACACCGCCGGTTCTGGTGGTACTGCGACCAGGACTGCGACGAGTCCAGCTTATGACAATAACGTCGATAACGACCCCAACAGCGATGTGAATCTCAGCATGCCGCCTTCGGGTAGTGGCAGGCAGGGCAATTTGGGCTACCTCCAGCTGGAGGTCGAGGGCAGGGTCGTGCGCAACGGCACGCCCGTCGCGACGGCAACGGTGGTGAAGGAGTATGAGGTGATTCCCAAGTGCTGTGATCGGTCGTTTTCGGGACCTGTCGACAGCAGCGGTAATCTCACCAATGTTTTTGGGAATGATGCGAGCAGCTGTGGCGGGCGGACCGCAGATCTCGGCCTGCTCTATGGCTTTAATGGCGGAACATTGTCTGTTTCTGGTTCGGCGGGTTCCGTGAAGATAGTGGATAAGGACGGTAACATTGCCAATACCAATCTCAGCTCCGCACTGTGCGTCACTACGGATGATGCTCTGGCTGGCTCGAACTGCAATGCAGACGGTATCAAGGTCAGTGATGGTAGTATACCTATTGTGCCCATTGTAATCAATGATGTGGTGCCCGTGTTTGGCGGGCCAGCGACAACGAAATATCTGTCTATTGGTGATGGCCGTCTGAACTATTTCCGGGTTACCTCAAATGGGCAAGACATTGAGCGCTGTGAGGCAATCTATGACAAGGACAATGTGTTGCAGCTGGCAAGCCCCCCGGGCTGCATCAGAGTGGACGAGTGTGTCAAGGTCCAGGATCGGATAGCGGATTTTCATTGCCGCATTGAGTCCATTGTACTGAGCTCGGCTACGATCTTTTTCAATACAAGCGACGCAACAATCGCATTGTTTTTTGATAGAGCGCCAAGGCCCCCTGGTGCCAAAAAAGAGTTTGGCAAGGTGCTTGTGACAAGTGGTGATCTTCGTCATGTTTATTGTCCCGCTGCCGGGGGCGGTTCTGCGCTTTGTGGGGCAAATGTGAATGACAATGCTCCGGCTGATGAGTTCAGTCGCCTGGCTTTCTATGGCGACAAAACCTGGAATGAATTTCAATACAGAGGCAGCGGCTCGGCGGCTTCGATATTTGTTTTCTTTTCTAATGGAACCATCGATATTGGAGGTAGCTCCAGTGTTGCGGGTGCGCTCTGGTCCAGCGATCTGCAGCTGAACGGCAATTTTACTTCTGGGGCGCCAGCCACAAACTGCCCCACGACTGGCGCCAGCAGCGGTTTTTGCTATATCGCACAGGGTGGTACAGGAACGAACATCACTCCATTCCGTTTTGACTGGGTGGCCCGCAGCCCTGTGACCACCCGCGTGTACTGACAACCATGACCCTGCGTCTTCATCGTCTCCGGATCACCAGCCCTGCTGGCCTCGGTGTCTGGTTCTGTGCCAGCGGCCGCCCGCGGCCTCCAGTCTGCTCCGGCTTCACCCTGATGGAAATGCTGCTGGCCTGCGGCCTGATGGCCCTGCTGCTGGGCGGCGCCGCCACCACCCTGGCGGTGGCCAATCGCTCTTCAGCCCGGCAGGGAACCCTGAGCCAGCTGGACGCTCTGATCGACCAGGACCTGGCGACGATTCAGGCCCTGGATCGCCGCTTCACGTGTTGTGTGGGGAGCCCCTGCACCGCCACGGCAGACACCATCTCCGCCGCCGCCACCTGCCGCGACGCGGGTGGCGTGTACCGGTCTCCCGGCAATGAAAACTACTATTCCCCGCGCCAGAGCCAGACGCCTACCGCCGCCCAAACCGCCCAGTGGACCACGTTCAGTGCCGCCTGCAGCAACGGCACGATTGGAACCACCTTCCAGGGCCTGATCGCCGCACTGCCCGCCGCCTCCACGGCGGCAGGTCTGAGTCGCACGATCTCCACCGGCACGGCCAATTCCGATCAGCGCCTCGCCAACCGCCTGCAGATCACTTACACAGGCACCATTCCCAACGACAATCGTGCCGTGATCACCCGGGTGGTCAATCTGGTGCCGATCGCCGCCAACTGGTGCCCATGAGTCTTCACAGCCGCCGCGATCTCCACAAGCCCAGCCATTCGCTACGCCTCCAGCGCAGGATGAACCCTGAGGCCGGCGTCACAATCCCGCAGCTGCTGGTGACCGCGGTGGTGATCGTGATTCTCAGCACCATCACGATCAGCAACTCCCTGGCCACCTGGCGCAGCAGCCAGGCCGGCGAACTGGCGCAGCGGCTCGCAGGCTGGCTGGAAGAGGTCAGTCGCGCGCCAGAAGTCATTGGCAAAAGCTGCAGAGTCACGATCAGTACAGGTACGCTCGGTATCAATGCTGTGCTAGCCAGGGCGGAAGTCGTGAATGGCAACGGCACAGAAAGGTGTTCTTCAGACCCGACCCTTCGGCTCACCACCAGTTACGGGAGCAACTCGGTGGCGGTGGGGGCCACATCCACCAGCATCGTGTTCACCCCGCGCCAGGCGATCACGTCCACCAGCGACATTCAGGTGCGGCTTGCCATCGCCAATCAGGCGCCGGTGCGCTGCGTGCGTCTCTCCGCCGTCCTGGGTCTGATCCGGGTGGGGCGCAACGATGGCACCTCCTCCGTGGGCACCGATTGCCCCGCCACCAGCTTCGACAGCATCTGAGTCCCTGTGCCATTCATCGCCTGCCGCCAGTGCCAGCGTCCCAGTACCCCTGGGGGGGGGCCTCCCCGCAGTGCTCTGGCGGGTTACACGATGCTCGAAGCCATGATCGTGCTCGTGATCGGTGGCCTGGTGATGGCGGCCATCAGCTCGGTGATCACCGCCGTAGTGCGTTCGCAGCGGACCCAGGAGCTGGCCCAGCAACGCCGCAGCGACTGGAGCCGCTTCACCAGCTTCCTCTCCCATGAGGTGGGTGAGGGCAGCGCGGTCAGCGTGACCCCACCGGCCAGCAATCCCTGCGCCACCAGCATGGATTCGTTTCTGTTCAGCATCGCTGTGCCGATCGCCACCAACACGGGCGCACCGGTGGATCGCCAGGTTCACTACTACACCACGGGCACCGGAACCAACACCACCGTGTTCCGCTGTGGGCCAGGGATTGAGACGTCCGGCCGCTTGCAGTCGGCCGGAACCACAACAGCCCGGCTGATCGCCGGCATCCCCCTCGCAGCCGCTGTGGATGCCAACAATGTCATCGTGACCCTGACGCCCTCGATCAGCGGCGCCAACATCGGGCCCTTTGCGGTGCGTACCCGCTCGATCGCCATGGACTGAGACCCTCTCCCACGGAGGGCCCAGGCCAGACGACAGGCTGTGATCATCCAGCCCCTCGGCCTCACAGCCCCGGATCCGCTTCACAGCCAGCCGCTCCCTGGCGCCCCACCCGGGTGATCCCCAGCGGCAACGACACCACCACGCAGCGCACCAGCGCTTCGCCGGGCACGCGCAGCTGCACGCTGCCGCCATCAAGCACCAGGCCGTTGCTGCTGAAGCGCACCGCCGCCGGCAGGTTGTGGCTGAGCTGAACCGTGCCCGGCTCCACCCCCTCATCGAGGGGCAGCTCCGCCCCCGGGCAGGCGGGCAGCCCCCCCTCCGCCGGGGCGCCCCAGCCCTTGTCTCCCAGGCTGAGGGCGCAGGGGGCCCCCTGCCGTTCGGCGGCACTGCGGCCCAGCTCCAGCCCCAGCAGCACCCGGCGGGTGGCGTTCTCCAGTCGCTGCAGCGCCAGGCCCCGCCCACCGGCGCCGATCGCCAGCGCCGCCAGCAGCCCCAGGATCAGCATCGCCAGCAGGGCTTCCGTGAGGCTGAAGCCATCAGCGCGTCGCATCCGCCCCTCCCCAGCCGCCGCAGAGGCCCAGGGCCGCCGGGCTGAACCAGCGCTGCCGTGGTGCCGCCCCGCTGCTTTGGCCTGCGCTGCCGGGGCCCCCGTCGCTCAGGCCGACCGTGACCTCCAGGCCTGGATCCGGGGCTGTCACGCGCAGCTGGCGCCACAGCCCGGACGCCGGTGGTTGCTGATCGGCCAGTGCCCCCAGCTGCTGGCTGGCGCTGGCGCAATCGCCGGCGGGCGGCAGGGCCGCCGCACCGGCCCGCAGCCGCACCTCCAGCGCCGTCAGGTCGGCGTCGATCCGATCGCCGCTCCGTTCCCGCTCGGCCCGCTGGGCTTCGGCGCTGAGCCCCAACGACCAGATCCCCAGCGAGACCCCAGCCACCGCGCTGAACAGCAGGGCGGCCACCACGTTCTCGAGCAGGCTCATGGCAGCACCCCCCGCAGCCCCTGGCTGCGCAGATCCCGGGGCCGCTGTGGAGCGTCGGCCAGGCTGAACACGAAGACTTGCCGCCGGCCCGGTTCCGCCGCCGCGTCGCTGCCGGCCGTGGGGTGGGCCCTCAGCTGCAGCTCCACTTCCACCTCCGCCTCCGTGGCTCCGGCGTCGGGTGCACTCAGGGGTTGCCAGCGGATCAGCTCCAGCCGCCCGGTCGCATCCGTCTGCTCCAGCAGCGCCTCCCGCTGCCCCGACGTGCTGCAGAGCGCCCCCTCCTGGGTCCAGCGTTCCAGGGGAAGGGCCAGCAGGCAGCCGTGCAGCCGGCTGACCGTGCCCACCAGGCGGTGGGCGCTGCTGGCAAGCCGATCCTCCGCCTGCAGCAGTCGCTGCTCGACCGCGCTGCGGTATCGGGCCGCCAGGCCTGCGCTCTGCAGGGCCAGGCTGCCCAGCAGCAGCCCCATGGCTCCCACCAGCGCCATGGGCAGCGCGAAGCCGGCGCTGCTGCGGGTGGTGTGGCTGTTGCGGTCGCTGGTGCGGAGGCTGTTGCGGCCGGGTGCCGCCGCCTTCGCTGTGATCACCGGCCCCGGGGCCGAGGGCCTCCCGGGTGGGCCGGCTGGTTTGCCTGCGTGCATGCTGATGGCTGTGGTGGCCGAACGCCGCTCAGGGTTCCCACCGGGCGTCCGTGCGCCTCCCGGCCCTACGGCCGGCGGCGGCGGCCATGCCAGGAGCGAATCGGCGGCCATCTGCGGCGTCCCCGATCATCCTGGGGTCTGTGCAAATCGCCCAGGGTTCCTAGCCTGATCCTGCGGCGGTTCCTCCTGGACACATGGGTCTTCTTCGCCCCATCCGATCCAATCGAGGCCGATCTCATGCAGGCCGATCTCATGCAGGCCGGTGCCGTGCCGGCCGATCCCGTCCGGGTCAGCTCAGCCGAGGGTCGGCCGCCAGTTCGGGTTTCTCGCTGCCCTTCGTGCTGCTGGCCGCTCTGGTGGTGCTGGTGGGCGGTCTGATGCTGGCCCTGCGCTCCAGTGATGGCCTGCTGAGCACCCTGCTCCAGCGCGAGAGCAACGACGCCCGTGATGCCGCCGAAGCCGGCATCACCCGGATCATCGGTGAGCTCAACCGGCCCCGCAACCGCGGCCTGCTCGTCAAGGCCGGCTCTGCAGAGGATCCCGATGGCTATCTGTGGACCAGCACCGATGCCGAGGCTGATCCCAATCACTTCCGCAACCCCTGCCTGCCCGCCGCCGATTCCTCCAACCCCGATCTCGCCACCAATCCCAACATCGGCGCCAACAGCACGGGCACTCCTTACAACACCGTCTATCTGAATGACGCGGGGGCGGTGACCGACAAGAGCACGGCCACCCGCGCCTACCGCCTGCTGTGGGTCAAACGCCAACAGCTGCTCACCAGCGATGACAAACCCACCTTGCGCATCTTTCAGGCCGACGGTCGCGGCACGGTGCGCCTGGCGGTGGAAGGCCTGAGGCTGCGGGCTGGCCAGACGGTGAGCAGCGTGGTGCTGGAGGAGGAGCTGCAGCTGGTTCCCAAGTGTTGCGATGTCTCGTTCGGTGGTGCCCACGGCAATGTGGTGTACACCGCCGATAACGATGGCGCCAGCGTCTGCATTCCCGATGCCTGGGGCTTCGTGGCTGGAGCGGCCCTGAACGACAGCGGTGCCATCACCGTCAACGGCAACATTGATATCGTCAACACCGCTGGCGATGCTGTGGATCCCCTCTACTGCATCGCCAGTGATCCGGCGAACTGCGAGTTCAGAGCCCAGGCCTCCGGCTATGGCCTGCAGACGGTGCAGCCCGTGCTGGCCTTCGAATACATCCCCAAGATGGATGAGGCCCTCAAGACCAGGGCACCCGGAACCATCAGCCGGCTGTCGGATGTCAGCGGGCTCCTCTTCTGCACCTCCACGACAGGGCTGCCCGCCAATCCCAAGCTCAAGGATTGCCCGAGTAACGACGTGACGCTGGATGCCACCGCCGCAACCCTGCCCGACTTCTGCACAGTGCATGAGGAGAAGGAGCTGCACTGCCGGCTGGCCGAGCTCGACTACAGCGGTCTGGATATCAGCGTGATCAACACGGCCGGACGGCCGATCCGCCTGTTCTTCACCCAGGACGGTGCCGTGCTCAGGAGCACCGGCAATGGCACCCTGACCCACCAGCCGGGAGACAATCGCACCGCCACCGATTTCGCCCTGCTCGGCTGTACGGAGTGCGGCACGCAGACCGTCACCATCTCGGGAACTCCCGATGGACTGGGTGTGTTCGCCTGGTTCCCCCAGGGGGATATCACGGTCACCGGTGGCTCCGCCTATGAGGGGGTGATCTGGGCCAATCAGATCACCACCAGTGGCGATGTGCAATGGACCATTTCCTCCTCCAGCGTTCTCTCCGCCATGGCGATGCTGGGATTCGCCCTGGAGGGGGATCAGAACCCGCCCTCCTTCGATTGGGTGGCCCGCTCGGTTCGTTCCTTCCGCTGGTTCGGCAGCTGATGGTGCGGCGTTCTTCCCCGATGTCTGATCCGGCGCGTGGCTTCACCCTGGTGGAGGTGTTGATGGCTGCCATGGTGATGCTGCTCTCCGCCATCGGTGGCTCCAACCTGGTCAACCAGTCCACCCGTCAGGTCGGTGGCATCACGGCCCGCCTGCACGAGCAGTACGCCATCAGCCGCGATCTGGCTTCCATCCTCGAGACCAACGAGCGCTACACCTGCGTGGATCTGATTGCCGATGGCGTTTGTCGCATCACGCAGGCCGATCAACCCGGCGAGGCTTCTCCTCCTGATCAGGATCACTACGCACCGCCTCTGGTCGATGGTCGTCAGAGTTCCACGACGCCCAGTTTTGGTGAACTCTGCGAGCAGGGACTGCTCACGTCACTGCTGGGTTCCCTTGGTGCCAACCAGCCGAACGGCACCCTTCTGAACACCGGCTATGCCGACATCACCCTCAAGCGGTTTGTGTCCGTGGATCCAGCCAGCCGGAGCGCGGAGACGGTGTCGATTCGTCCCCATCGTTATCTGGTGTCCTGGAAAAATGGTCAGGACAAGCTGCTGCGCCAGGTGCAGTTGACTCCCACGGTTGCCGCCTGGTGCCCATGACTCGCCCTGCCCGCTTCCCCTTCCTGCCGCGGCTGGGCCAGCGCCCACGCGCCTTCACGCTGATGGAACTGATCCTCACGGTGGCGGTGCTGGTCATCCTCACCGGTCTGCTGGTTCAGGTCAGCCAGCGCGACTGGCGGCGGGAACAGGTGAATGCGGTGCTGATCGAACTCTCCGGCTGGCTGGAAACCGTGCGCCGCGCCGCCCTCAAGGGCAACAGCTGCACGGTGACGATCGCCAAGGACACCTACCGCATCGGCGATGCCAAGACCCTTGGCCAGCTGCAATCCCAGCCACCAGGCCAACAGGACCCGATCGCGTCCTGCGGCAGCGTTCAGCCGTTCACCCTCAAGGGCATCGCCGGCAATCAGGCCATCACCGTCGCTTCCAGTGTGAGCGTCACCTTCACCCCCGCCGGAACCCTGTTCCCACCGCCCGCCAGTCCGATCGTGATCAGCATCGGCCTGGCTGATGACAGTGCTCCGACCCGTTGCCTGCAGTTGGAGGGGCTGCTGGGGGCGATCGACGTGGGTACACCCAGCAGCGGTGAGGGTGGTGCTCAGGCCTGCACCATCACCGCCAGGATCTGACCCATGGCCATCTCTCTGCGTTCCCGCTCCCTGGCTCTGGTCGGCCCGCACCGGGGCCGGCAGCCCGAGCGTGCCTTCACCCTTGCCGAACTGCTGCTGGTGACGGCGATGGGCGCTGTTGTTCTGCTCGGCGCGATCATGATGCTGGTTTCCCATATCCGCAGTAGCAATCGCCTGGCGGTGCTGCTGCATCTGCAGGATCATTGCGGCTGGGTGCAGCACCTGATCAACCGTGAGATCGAGCAGGCGGAGCGCGCCGAAGGTGGCAATGGAAGCCTGGAGCTCTTCTTCCCCGGTGACACCGGCACCCCCACGATCACCTATGCGCTTAACTCTGTTCAGCGTGAACTGCGCCGGCAGGGTCCACCGATTGATGTCAACGGTCGGCTGCTGACTGGCGTCGGCTCCAGGAATGATCTCGTGGCCCGTGAAGTGACCGACTTCGATGTCAACGTCACCAACCCCCGGTCGCCGAGCTATTCCATCACGATGGAAGGCCCGAACAATGTGACGACGACCATCGACCAGGATGATGGGAACACCGGCGGAGCCTTTTGCCGCGCCCGGGACATCAGCGGCAGTTAAGGCAGCCGTGGGCGCGAAGCCCCGGTTGGTTGCAACAGGTCAGCGGTGGACGACTGTGCTGGGCGATGAGCCGCGGCAACACCGCCGCAGCCGAGCGGTCAATCTCCCGCGAATCAACCGACCGCTCAGATGTGCTGCGGCGTGATGTGCTGCGGCGTGATGCGCTGGTGCGGTGGCCTGCGGAGGGAACCGCCTGAAGGCAGCTCCTGATTGAGGCAGCTACTGATTGAGCTTCAGCACCGCCATGAAGGCCTCCTGGGGCACGTCCACCTTGCCCATGGCCTTCATCCGCTTTTTGCCCTTGGCCTGCTTCTGCAGCAGTTTCTTCTTGCGGCTGATGTCGCCGCCATAGCATTTGGCCAGCACATCCTTGCGGATGGCGCTGATGCTCTCGCTCGCAATCACCCGGCTGCCGATCGAAGCCTGGATCGGAATCTTGAACTGCTGGCGGGGGATCAGTTCCTTCAGTTTCTCCACCAGCCCCTTGCCGACGTTATAGGCCTTGTCGCGGTGCACGATCGTGGTGAGGGGATCGGCCTTTTCGCCGTTGATCAGCACATCCAGCCGCACCAGTTCATTCCTGCGGTAACCGATCAGGTGGTACTCCATCGAGGCATATCCCTTGGTGCGGCTCTTCATCTGGTCAAAGAAATCCGTGACCACCTCAGCCAGGGGCAATTCGTAATGGAGGGTCACCCGATCGGTGGTGATGTATTTCATGTCGATGAACTCACCCCGCCGCTCCTGACACAGCTCCATCAGGGTGCCGTTGTAGGTGTTCGGCGTGTAGATCTCCAGCTTCACATAGGGCTCTTCGATCGATTCGCGCTTCTGCGGATCCGGCAGGGTGGCCGGGTTGTCGATCATCTCCACGCTGCCATCAAGCATGTTCACCTGATAGATCACCGATGGCGCCGTCACGATCAGGTCGAGGTCGTACTCGCGCTCCAGTCGCTCCTGCACAATTTCCATGTGCAGCAGGCCGAGGAAGCCGCAGCGGAAGCCGAAACCCATGGCGCTGCTGGTTTCCGGCTCGTACTGCAGAGCCGCGTCCGAAAGGCGCAACTTGTCGAGGGCCTCGCGCAGATCCGGATACTGGTCGGCGTCGGTGGGGAACAGGCCGCAGAACACCATCGGCTTGGCCTCGGTGTAGCCCGGCAGCGGTTCGGCCGCCGGCGCCGCCGCCAGGGTGATCGTGTCGCCCACCCGGGCGTCTGCCACCGCCTTGATTGAGGCCGCCAGATAACCCACTTCGCCGGCATGCAGGCTCTCGACCTGGCGCTGGTCGGGGGCCATCACCCCCACTTCATCGAGTTCGTAGGTCTTGCCGCTCGCCATCAGCAGCACCTTGTCCTTGCGGGCGATCGTGCCGCTGATCACCCGGAAATAGACGATCACGCCGCGATAGGCGTCGTAATAGGAGTCGAAGATCAGGGCGCGCAGCGGCTCCTCCACCCGGTCGGGCGGCGGCGGCACCCGTTCCACCACCGCCTGCAGGATCTCGGGAATGCCGAGGCCGGTTTTGGCTGAACAGGGGATGGCGTTGCTGGTGTCGAGGCCGATGATCGCTTCGATTTCTTCGCTGATGCGTTCGGGATCGGCCCCCGGCAGGTCGATCTTGTTGAGCACCGGAATGATCTCGAGATCGTTCTCCAGGGCGAGATACACGTTGGCCAGCGTCTGCGCCTCCACCCCCTGGCTGGCATCCACCACCAGCAGGGCCCCTTCACAGGCCTGCAGCGAACGACTCACTTCATAGGAAAAGTCAACGTGGCCGGGGGTATCGATCAGGTTGAGGATGTAGGTCTCCCCATCGGCCGTCTTGTATTCCATCCGGGCCGCCTGGAGCTTGATCGTGATCCCCCGTTCCCGCTCCAGATCCATGTTGTCGAGGAACTGCTCCTGCATGTCGCGGGCCGCCACCGTTCCGGTTTCCTGCAGCAGCCGGTCGGCCAGGGTCGATTTGCCGTGGTCGATGTGGGCGATGATGCAGAAATTACGGATCCGCGAAACGGGAACGTCGGTCATGCAGTGGCCGGGCGGCGGCCGGGCCCGCAGGCCCGGTGAGGTCCGCTGATCCTAGAAAGACGGCGTCAGTGACCCGCCGTGGCGTGTGTCACCGCCGGCGTCTGTGCCTGTGGATCTGGGGTGCCCCGGCCGGTTGCGCCGTCTCCTGATGGCCAGCTCCGGCGTGCCCGGCTCCGGCATCAGCCCGCCCCGCCCAGCCAGGCCCCGCACGGCTGTCCGTAGCATGCGCTCAGCCATCCGTCGTTTCCATGTCCTCCGAAAGCCCCGCCGCCGCCGCCGATCCCCGTGCGCTCACGATCGAGAATGTGGAGCGCACCCTGGATGAGCTGCGCCCCTATCTGATGGCCGATGGCGGCAACGTCGAGGTGGTGGAAATCGATGGACCGATCGTCAAGGTGCGTCTGCAGGGGGCCTGCGGGTCGTGCCCCAGCAGCACCATGACCCTCAAGATGGGCATCGAGCGCAAGCTGCGGGAGGCCATCCCCGAGGTGGCTGAGGTGGTTCAGGTTCTCTGAGCGCCGCCGGGGTGCAGCCTGCCCCGTAGGCTCGCCCCAACTGTCCTGAGCCCGTGCTGGACCAGCGTCTGCTGCGCGACGACCCCGAGCACATCGCTTCCCAACTGGCCCGTCGGGGCCTCGAGGTCGATCTCACCGGCCTGCAGGCCATCGCCCGGCAGGAGCGCTCCCTCGAAGAGCAGCGCAGCAACCTCCAGGCCGAGGGCAATCGCATCGGCAAGGAGGTGGGCCAGCGCATCCGCGCCGGTGCCGCCGCCGATGGAGAGGAGGTGCGCGAGTTGCGGGAGCGGGGCAATGCCATCAAGCAGCAGGTCGCGGGTCTTGAGGAGGAGGAGAAGGCTCTCGAGGCGCGCCTGCGCGAGCAGCTGCTCGGCCTGCCCAACCTGCCCTCGGCTCTGACGCCGGAAGGGCGCAGCGAAGCTGACAACGTGGAGGTGAAGCGCTGGGGAGAGCCGCGGCGCCCCGGCCCCGCTGAAACCCTGGAGGAGCACTGGCAGATCGCCGAGCGGCTCGGTCTGGTGGACACCGAGCGCTCGGTACGCATCGCCCAGAGCCGCTTCGTGACCCTGCTCGGTGACGGCGCCCGGCTCGAGCGGGCCCTGATCGCCTTCATGCTCGACCTCCACACCGGGCGTGGCTATCGGGAGGTGCTGCCGCCGATCCTGGTCAACAGCGCCAGCCTCACCGGCTCGGGCCAGCTGCCCAAATTCGCCGAGGAGAGCTTCCGCTGCGCCGACGACGACCTGTGGCTCACGCCCACTGCCGAGGTGCCGCTCACCTCCCTGCATCGCGAGGAGATCATCCCGGCCGAACAGCTGCCGATCCGCTACAGCGCCTACACCCCCTGCTTCCGCCGCGAGGCCGGTTCCTATGGGCGTGACACCCGCGGCCTGATCCGCCTGCACCAGTTCAACAAGGTGGAGCTGTACTGGTTCTGCCGGCCCGAAGACTCCGAGGCGGCCCACGAGCAGCTCACCCGCGACGCCGAGTCCGTGCTCGAAGCCCTCGAGCTGCCCTACCGCCGCATCGAGCTGTGCACCGGTGATCTCGGGTTCTCTGCCGCCCGCACCTACGACCTGGAGGTGTGGCTGGCGGGGGCCGGGGCCTATCGCGAGATCTCCAGCTGCAGCACCTGCGCCGACTTCCAGGCCCGGCGCGCCTCGATCCGCTGCCGCGAGGGTAAAGGAACCCGCCTGGTGCACACCCTCAACGGCAGTGGCCTGGCGATCGGGCGCACGATGGCCGCCCTGCTGGAGAACGGCCAGCAGGCCGATGGCAGCGTCCGCCTGCCTGCCGCCCTGGTGCCCTACATGGGTCGCGACCGGCTTGAACCGGCGGCCTGAAGGACGGCGGCGCCCCCGGGGATGTCGGCTCAGCGCAGCGCCAGGGCCCGCTTCAAGGCACGGTCATTCACCTGTGGCAGCCGGGTGTCGCGGGGGAGCAGATTCATGGTGTGCAGCAGCTCATCGAGCCAGGCGATCTCCTGGGTGAGCGGGCCACCGGGCCGCAGCAGCGCCAGCTGCTGCTCCAGTGGCAGGTAGCGGATGCCCAGCTCCGCCCGCAGCTCGCCGCTGGCGCTCAGCTTGGCCGCCTCCCCGAGCAGGGTGGCCGCCTGCTCGCGGTTGCGTACCGACCAGGCATGGGCGTCCTGCCAGACCCGCAGCAGGCGGGCCACCGTTTCGGGCTGGGTCCGCAGCAGCTCCGGATCGGCCGCCAGCACCAGCTTGATCTCCCCGGGAATCCGGCTGCTGTCGAACACCGGCCGGCTGGTGCCCAGGCGGGTGGCGTGTTCGCTCCAGGGCACCGGCAGCGCCGCCCCCTCCACCTCGCCCTGATGCAGCAGCCGGGGCATGCGCTGGGGTGGGGTGGGCACCAGTGTCACGTCATCCAGGCTCATGCCCACCGTCGCCAGGGCCCGAGCCAGCAGAAAACGGCTCCGTCCGGTGGGCATCACCGCCACCCGACGGCCCCGCAACCCCGCCAGCCCCTCCACCCAGGGCCGCACCACCACCTTGTCGGCCCCCCGCGATTCCTCCAGGATCAGCACCACCATCGGGCAGCGCCTGGGGGCGAGTTCGCAGATCTGCAGGGCCTCCACCGTGCTCACCGGCACGATCCCGAAGCGCCCCTTGAGAAAGCCCTCCATCACCTCGCGCTGGTCATCCATCTCCACCAGCTGCAGAGTCAGCTGGCGCCGATCCGACAGCCCCACCCGATCGGCCAGCCGCAGGTAGCCGGTGCCGGGCATCGCCCCCACCGGCACCGTGATCGTGTGGCCGTAGCGCAGGGAATGCAGGGTGCGCTGCAGCCAGTCCGCGGCGACCGGGATCAGCGCCAGCAGCAGGGCGGCGACCAGCCAGCGCAGCTGCAGCCCCAGGGCCACCCGTCGCCCTTGCCGCGTCCGCGTCGGCTCGACCGCGGGTCGATGCAGTCGGCGTTTCAGGGACATCCCGCGGCCTCCGCTCCCCCCAGGGCCCCGGAAAGCCGTTCTCCGGCCGCCGGGCGTCACCCACCAGAATGCTCAGACGCTACGAAATTGTGGAATGGACGTCCTGGTTGCGCTGGCAATTCTTACGGGATTGATCGTTGTGCACGAGGCCGGCCATTTTCTGGCCGCCACCGGGCAGGGCATCCGGGTCAGCGGCTTCTCGATCGGCTTCGGCCCCGTGCTGCTGCAGCGCCGGGTGCGGGGCGTCCAGTTCGCCCTGCGGGCGATCCCCCTCGGCGGCTATGTCGCCTTTCCCGACGACGATGAGGACTCGCCCGTGCCGGCGGACGACCCGGATTTGCTGCGCAACCGGCCCCTGCCCCAGCGGGCTCTGGTGATCGCCGCCGGTGTGCTGGCCAACCTCCTGCTCGCCTGGGCCGTGCTGCTGGCCCAGGGGCTGGTGCTGGGCATCCCCGACGGCTTCAGCACCACCCCCGGTGTGCTCGTCTCCGGGGTGCAGCCCGGCCAGGCGGCGGCCGCGGCCGGCCTGCGGTCCGGCGATCGCATCCTCACCGTCGACGGCACCGCCCTCGCCGGTGGTCAGCGGGCCGTGAGCGATCTGGTGGAGCGCATCCGCCAAGCCCCGGACCAGACCCTGGCCCTGGTGGCCGACCGCGGTGGCGCCCCCCTCAACCTGCGCCTCACCCCCGCCGATCTCGGCGGCATCGGTCGCATCGGCGCCCAGCTGCAGCCCAGTGGCGCTGAGAGCTTTCGGGCGCCGCGCGGGCCGCTGGAGCCGATCCGGGTCGCCAGCCGGGATCTTCTGCAGCTCCTGGGCCGCACCATCGATGGCTTCGTCAGTCTGGTCACCCATTTCGGCGAAACCGCCGGCCAGGTCTCCGGGCCGGTGAAGATCGTCGAGATGGGGGCCTCCCTGGCCCGCCAGGGGGGCGGCAGCCTGTTCCTGTTCGCCGCGCTGATCTCGATCAACCTGGCAGTGCTCAACGCCCTGCCGCTGCCCCTGCTCGACGGCGGCCAGTTCGTGCTGCTGCTGATCGAGGGCCTGCGGGGGCGCCCCCTCCCCGAACGCTTCCAGACGGTGTTCCTGCAGTCGGGTTTCGTGTTTCTGGTGGGCCTGAGCCTGGTGTTGATCGTCAAGGACACCAGCCAGCTCCCGGTGATCCAGCAACTGCTCAGCCGCTGATCGCGCACCGGCCCGGCCCCGATGCCCGGGGGGCGGCCACCTGGCAGGTAGGATCCCAGATCCCAGTACCCCGAATCTCTGGCCGCATGGCGAAGAAGTCGATGATCGCGCGCGACGTCAAGCGCCGGAAGCTGGTGGAGCGTTTCGCCGCCAAGCGCGCCGCCCTCAAGGCTGCCTTCGAGGCGGCCGCTGATCCGATGGAGCGCCTGGAGATTCACCGCAAGATCCAGAACCTGCCCCGCAACAGCGCCCCGATCCGGGTGCGCAACCGCTGCTGGGCCACCGGCAAGCCCCGTGGGGTCTACCGCGATTTCGGCCTCTGCCGCAACCAGCTGCGCGAGCGGGCCCACAAGGGCGAGCTCCCTGGCGTGGTCAAGTCCAGCTGGTGATGGCGGCGCCGGCGGTCCTCCGCCGGCGGTTTGCTCCGATCCCCGTCGCCAGACCCGATCCAGCCGATGCCGCAGGCCCCCACAGCCCGCGGACATCGGCTTCGGCCTTGGTGCGTGCGCCCATGGCAGGCCTGGGGCTGCGCGCTTTCGGCACTCTTCCTGCGCCTTCTGTCGACAGGCGGAGGCCGGATGCCAGGATGGAGCAGACAAAAAAGGACATAAAGCCCAGTGCAAGGACAGACGCAGTCGATCTCCTTCGATGGTCGGGAGATCCGGCTGACCACCGGACGTTTCGCCCCCCAGGCCGGGGGCTCGGTGCTGGTCGAATGCGGCGACACGGCGGTGCTGGTCACCGCCACCCGTTCCACCCCCCGCGAGGGCATCGACTTCCTGCCCCTGATCTGCGATTACGAAGAGCGCCTCTACGCCGCTGGCCGCATTCCCGGCAGCTTCATGCGGCGTGAGAGCCGCCCCCCCGAGCGCGCCACCCTGATCGCCCGGCTGATCGATCGGCCGATGCGGCCCCTGTTCCCGGGCTGGATGCGCGACGACCTGCAGATCGTTGCCACCTGCCTGTCGCTCGATGAGCGGGTTCCGCCCGATGTGCTCGCGGTCACCGGCGCCTCCCTGGCCACCCTGTTGGCCAAGATTCCGTTCCATGGTCCGATGGCGGCCGTGCGCGTCGGCCTGCTCGGCGACGACTTCGTGCTCAACCCCAGCTACCGCGAAATCGAGCGCTCCGACCTCGATCTGGTGGTGGCCGGCACGCCGGAGGGCGTGATCATGGTGGAAGCGGGTGCCAATCAGCTTCCCGAGCAGGATGTGATCGAGGCGATCGACTTCGGCTATGAGGCCGTGGGCGAACTGATCAAGGCCCAGCTCAATCTGCTCAAGGATCTCGGCATCGAGCCCGTCAAGCCCGAAAGCCGCAGCGACGATCCTTCCCTGCCCACCTTCCTCGAGAAGGAATGCGGCAAGGCGATCGGCGAGGTGCTCAAGCAGTTCGCCAAGACCAAGGCCGAGCGTGATGAGCAGCTTGATGCCATCAAGGCCTCCGCCGCCGAGAAGATCGCCGCCCTCAAGGACGACGACGCCGTGAAGGTGGCGGTGAGCAGCAACGGCAAGGCCCTGGGCAACAGCTACAAGAGCCTCACCAAGAAGCTGATGCGCCAGCAGATCCTGCAGGAGGGCAAGCGCGTCGATGGTCGCAACCTCGACGAGGTGCGGCCGATCCAGGCGGCCGCCGGTGTGCTGCCGAAGCGCGTGCATGGCTCCGGTCTGTTCCAGCGCGGTCTGACCCAGGTGCTCTCCTGCGCCACCCTCGGCACCCCCAGCGATGCCCAGGAGATGGACGATCTCAATCCCTCGAACGAGAAGTCGTACCTGCACCACTACAACTTCCCCCCCTACTCCACCGGTGAGACGCGCCCGATGCGCTCCCCCGGCCGCCGCGAGATCGGCCACGGTGCCCTGGCCGAGCGGGCCCTGCTGCCGGTGCTGCCCAGCAAGGAGTCCTTCCCCTATGTGCTGCGGGTGGTCTCGGAGTGCCTCAGCTCCAACGGCTCCACCTCGATGGGCTCGGTCTGCGGCAGCACCCTGGCTCTGATGGATGCCGGCGTGCCGCTCAAGGCACCGGTGAGCGGCGCCGCCATGGGCCTGATCAAGGAGGGTGAGGAGGTTCGCATCCTCACCGATATCCAGGGCATCGAGGATTTCCTCGGCGACATGGACTTCAAGGTGGCCGGCACCGAGAAGGGCATCACGGCCCTGCAGATGGACATGAAGATCACCGGTCTGGCGGTCACCACCGTCGCCGAAGCGATCAACCAGGCCCGCCCCGCCCGTCTGCACATCCTCGAGAAGATGCTCGAGGCGATCGACAAGCCGCGCGACACCCTCAGCCCCCATGCCCCGCGCCTGCTGAGCTTCCGCATCGATCCGGAGCTGATCGGCACCGTGATCGGTCCCGGCGGCCGCACGATCAAGGGCATCACCGAGCGCACCAACACCAAGATCGACATCGAGGATGGCGGCATCGTCACGATCGCCAGCCACGACGGTGCCGCCGCCGAGGAGGCTCAGCGGATCATTGAGGGGCTCACCCGCCGCGTCAGCGAGGGTGAGGTGTTCAGCGGGGCCGTCACCCGGGTGATCCCGATCGGTGCCTTCGTGGAGATCCTCCCCGGCAAGGAGGGCATGATCCACATCTCCCAGCTCAGCGAAGCGCGGGTGGAGAAGGTGGAAGACGTGGTCAACGTCGGCGATCAGGTCACCGTGCGGGTGCGCGAGATCGACAACCGCGGCCGCATCAACCTCACCCTGCGGGGCGTTCCCCAGCAGGAACCCACTCCGGTCTGAGCCGGATTCATCTGAGGCGGATCGATGGGCGGCAGTGCGGAATGGATCCAGCGCTGCCGCTCTCTGCTGCGCCCCGCCCGCATCCGCCAGCTGCGCTGGAGCCGCCGATGGCACGACTGGCGCACCGGCACCCGCTTCGCCGCCCAGCAGCGCGCTGACCCCCTGCCGGTGCGGATCATCCGCCACCGTTCACTGCTGCTGCGGCGCCTGGGGAGCACCGACCCCCAGCTGCAGCACAACAAGGTGGTGAATCTGCGCCTGGCGATTCCCGGGCTCCAGGGCCTGCTGATCCGCCCGGGCGAAACCCTGTCCCTCTGGCGCCGGGTGGGGCCGCCCAGCGCCGGGCGCGGCTACCTGCCGGGGGTGCAGCTGTCCCAGGGGCGGGTGACGGTGGGAATCGGCGGCGGCCTCTGCCAGCTGGCCAACCTGATCCACTGGATGGCGCTGCACACCCCCCTGGAGCTGGTGGAGCGCCACCACCACAGTTTTGATCCATTCCCGGATGAGGGGCGCGTGCTGCCGTTCGGCACCGGTGCGAGCCTCTTCTACAACTACGTGGATCTGCGGTTCCGCAATCCAACCGATCAGACGCTGCAGCTACTGGTGTGGCTGGATTCCAGCCACCTCTGCGGGGAGATCCGCGCCGAAACCACGCCGCCGCTGGCTTATCACGTGTCTGAAACCGATCACCACTTCGAGCAGGAGGGTGAGCGGCGGCTGCGTTGCAATCGCATCTGGCAGCGTCAGGTGGATCGCCGCAGCGGCGCCGTGGTGGCCGAGCGGCTGCTCTATGCCAACCGATCGCAGGTGATGTACTGAGCTCGAGGGCCGTGGCGGCGGCCCCGCCTCAGACCGCGAAGCCGGGATCGATCGTGGCCATCGCCGCGGCCGCCCGCTGGCACAGCGCCTCGTGGGCGGGGCCATGGCTGGCGATCAGGCAACCGGCCTGGCGCACGTCGCCGTTGTTGTAGGCCAGGGCCCGGCCGTCGGCATGGCTGAAGGCGCCGCCGGCGGCCCGCAGCACCGCTTCCGGGGCAGCCATGTCCCAGTCCTTCGGGGCGCTCTTGCCCGACAGCGAGATGTAGAGGTCGGTCTCGCCGCGCAGGATCGTGGCCACCTTGCCGCCGACGCTGCCCATTGCACGGGTGTCGCCCAGCTCCAGGGCCGCCAGCAGCTGCTCCAGGCGCGCGTCGCGGTGGTTGCGGCTGGCCACCAGCACCAGTTCGTCGAGGGAGCGGCGGGTGCTCAGGGCCGCTGGCACCCGTTCGCCGGCCCGGTTTTCACGCCAGGCTTCACCGCCATCGCCCTCTGCCGCCAGCAGGCCGAACCACAGCTCCTCCGCTTCCGGCAGCAGCACCACGCCCAGCACCGGCCGCCCCCTGTGCACCAGGGCCAGATGCACCGCGTACTCGCCGGTGCCCTGCAGGAAGTCGCGGGTGCCGTCGAGGGGATCCAGGATCCACAGCCAGTCGCCCGGCAGTGGCTCGCCGGGGTTCAGCTGTTCGCTGGCCGTCTCCTCGCTCAGCAGGGTCCAGTCGGTGCTTGGGAAGGCTTGGCCCAGCCCATCGAGCAACCACTGGTTCACCGCCAGATCGGCGGCGCTCACCGGGCCCTCGCCCCCCTCATCCACCGCCAGGGCGGCAGGGAAGCCATGGGGTGGTTGCTCACCGCGGGCATAGGCCCGCAGGATGTCGGCGGCTCCCCAGGCCAGTCGCCGCAGCTCCACCAGCAGCGCCTCCCGCTCGACACCGGGGGGCAGGTGGGGGGCGAGGGGCATCATGGAGGCTGGGAAACAGCCATTGTGCCGGACGCGCCTCAGCCGCCAGCAGCAGCCGGCTCCCCTTCGGGGGAGGTGCCCGCCGGGGAGCCCGCGGCGGGGGTGCTCTATCTGGTGGGCACCCCGATCGGCAACCGCGATGACCTCTCGCCCCGGGCGCGGCGGGTGCTGGAGGGGGTGGACCGGATCGCCTGCGAGGACACGCGCCGCAGCGGCCTGCTGCTGCAGGGGCTCGGCGTCCGCAGCCGGCTGCTGAGCTTCCATCAGCACAACCAGAGCGCCCGCGAACCCCAGCTGCTGGCGGCCCTGGCGGCGGGTGAGTCCGTGGCCGTGATCAGCGACGCGGGCCTGCCCGGCATCTCCGATCCGGGCGAGGCGCTGGTGGCCGCCGCCCGCGCCGCCGGCCATCCGGTGGTGTGCGTGCCGGGGCCCAGCGCGGTCACCACCGCCCTGGTGAGCAGCGGCCTGCCCACGGGGCGCTTCTGCTTCGAGGGATTCCTGCCGCCCCGCTTGGCCGCGCGCCGCCGTGCCCTGCTGGCCCTCGCGCAGGAGGAGCGCACGATCGTGCTGTTCGAGGCGCCCCATCGGTTGGTGGCGCTCCTGGAGGATCTGCTGGAGCTGCTCGGTGACCGCCCCCTGCGGGTCGCCCGGGAGCTCACCAAGCGCCATGAGCAGCAGGTCGGCCCCACGGTGGCGGCGGCCCTGGCCCACTTCCGCGCCGTTCCGCCGCTGGGGGAGTGCACCCTGGTGCTCGGGGGGGCCCCGCCGGCGGCGCCGGTCTGGCAGGAGCAGGAGTTGCGGCAGGAACTGCAGGGGCTGGTGGCGGCGGGCCTCAGTCCCCGCGATGCCGCCCGTCAGCTGGCGGAGCGCAGCGGTCACAGCCGCCGGGAGCTCTATGCCCTGCTGCATGCCTCCGCCGACCCGGCAGACTGAGCCCAATCGGCACCCTTGTCGCCATGCTGCAACGCCTGCGCCTGCTGCTCGGCAGCCTGCTGGGGGCGGGCCTGCTGCTGGGAGCCTTGTGCCTGGGGGCCCAGAACCTGGACGAGCGGGTGCGGCTCAACCTGGGGATGGGGCGCACCGCCCCGTTGCCCAGCGGTTTTCTGGTGGGGCTGGCCCTGGCCCTGGGGGTGGCCAGCGGCGGCAGCGCCGTGGCCCTGCTCGGTGCCCGGGATCAGGACGAGCTCGGCTGAGGCGCAGGCGTGGGGCTGGGCCGCAAAGGCATCACGCTGGTTCGGCGTCAGCCTGGGTCGGCGCGGCAGTGCCTGAGGGCGGCGATGGCTCAGCGCGGCAGTGACTCGGTGCAGCAGTGGCCAGCGGAACTTTGCCGGCCTCTGCCGTCCGCTTCGCCGGCCTGCCCTCAGGAGCCCGGCAGGGCGTAGAGGGAGCCTTCGATCACCACGCGGCTGATGCCCTGGGCGAGCAGGTAGGGGGCTGTGCGCTGCAGCAGGGCGAGATCCGGCATTTTGATCACCCGCTGGGTGCGACCGCACTGGCGCTTGGCCTGGCGGGGGTTGAGGAACATCACCAAGGCCTGGCGCTCCTCCTCGCCGGGGGGAAGGCGCCCCAGCTCCGGCAGATCGCTGAGGGGCCGGGCCTGGAGCTCGACGGTTTTGTCGACCAGCATGTAGGCGCTGGTGGGCAGGGAGGCGATCTCCAGGGGGCGGGGCTCGACCAGGCTGTCGTTGGCGAGGTTCAGAACCAGTGGGACCGGCGTGAAGTCCGAGCCATCGCCCTCGCCGATCTCCTCGTCGCCGAACTCCTCATCGCCATCGCCCTCGCCGCCAAAGTCGTCGGCATCATCGATCGCCAGGACGGATGGGGAGTCCTCCGCATCCTCAGGCTCCGCTGCCGCACGGGTGATCCGGCGGACGGACGCCCGGCCGCGGGCTGGCTCGTCTGCCTCGGCCGCAATCGGCTCCGGGGTTGGTGGAGCCGCCTGCTGCGGCGTCGGCTCTGGTGCCTCGTGCTCCGGGGCCGCCTCGCTGGGGTCGGCGGCGGCCGGATCTCCGCTGAGCTCCGACGCCTGGTCGGCTGCCGGCGCTGCTTCCGGTTCGGGCTCGGCGCTGCCGCGGCCGCGCCGGCCCCGCTGGGCCTTGAGGCGCTCGTAATCCGCGGGGCTCAGGGCCGCTTTCACCACCCGGGTGATCGTGGCGGTGCTGCAGCCGTAGGCGCCCGCCAGCTCCTGAGTGCTCTCGCCGTTGCCGAAGCGCGTCACGATCTCCCCCTTCTGGCCGTCGCTCAGTCGGGTGGCCGCCATACCGTCGCTGTCCGCACGATCGGGCACTCTAGGCTTTCCAGCTCTGGCTCGCCGAGGCTGTCTGGGCGGGGCATCATTGGAGGACGGCTGCCGACCGGCAGGCCGTTCCCCGGGCTGGCCCGGTCGAGCCGGCCACCACCGCAGGCTCCCTTAGCTCAGCCGGATAGAGCAGCTGCCTTCTAAGCAGCCGGTCGTTGGTTCGAATCCAACAGGGGGCGTGACAAGAAACCAAGCAGGGACAGGGGTTTACGCCAGTCACCGCAGGGGTTTTCAGGAAAGGGGCCGATCCGACTGGATCGGCGCAAACCCGCCTGAAACCGTCGAGGTCCGACTATTTTTTACCCAGTTTTTACCCAAGGCCCGTGGCCAGCCCGGCGTGGCTCAAGGACCTCTCCCGCAGCTTCAAGCGCAGCCGTGGCGGTCGAGGTGGCTGGTTTCTCCAGCTGCACCACGACCGCCTACGGGTGCTGAGTGCCGAGCTGCCGCCACGCCCTGATGAACCGGCCGCAGTAACTCCCAAGACCCGCGCCGTCACCCTGCAGACCAGGGCAGCGCCGGACAAGACCTCAGAAGCGCTCACAGAAGCCATGGCCATCTACGAGGCGGTGCTGGCTGGCACCTGGCGCTGGCCAGACCCGCAGGACTGTCTCCCCGCAGGCGACGAGCGTCGGCTGCGCCCTGAGGAGCTGCAGAAGGTGGTCCTGCAACTTGAGAAGGGCCTGCTCGGGGAGACGGTGGGTATCTCCACATGGCAGCGCACATACCTCCCCTTCTACGCAAAGCTCCTGCAGCAGGCGGCAGGCCGGCACTGGCTGATCGACCAGGAGCTGCTGGAAGCCACCCTGCGGAACTGGGTCCCCAACAGCCGCTCCCGCCAGATGGCGTTCAACCGCTACCGGCAGCTGTGGAAGGAAGCCGGCTGGCCCTGGCCGGAGTCCCTGGCGCCACTGCGCGGCAATGGCAAAGCCGTGGCGCCTCCGGAAGGTGTTCGTGCTTTCAGTGACGAGGAGATCACCGAGCTGCGCAACCGCATCCAGGCCAGTCATCGCCTGGGGGCAGACGACCTGGTGGCCTGGGACTGCCTGGTGGCCTTTGGGTTGCGCCCCGCTGAACTCAAAGGGCTGACCTTGCTCAAGGGGGACGGGCACCCCGTGGCCGTGGTCTCCCATGTCAAGCGCAACAGCCGGGGCAGCACGGGCCAACGCCGCGTGCCGGCTGTTCCTCCCTCTGGCTGGCCAGCCGATTGCCATCAGCTTGTCGAGCGCTTCCAGACCCATGGACTACCGGACTGCGTGGTGCAGCACCGCTCACCTGGCGAGGTACTCAGCCAGCAGCTCATGCGACTGCGGAAACGGAAAGCCATTGCAGGTGAGCTGTCGCCGGAGCTGACCTCCTACGGGCTGCGCCATGCCTTTGCCCTGCGCCTCGGCATCACCCTGGGACTGCATGTGCGCGAGAGCGCCGCCTTGATGGGCCACTCACCAGCGGTGCACCTGCAGACCTATGGCCGCCGGCTGGAGATGCCTCGACTGGAAGCGCGGGTGCGGGACCTGGTCAACCGTTCGGCTTCCTGATGCCGACCACTGATGGATGGACAGATCAGGAGCACAGGTTCCCGAATGGGATACAGAAAACATCCTTGAGTTTGGGCTGCGCTACTGCAGGACTCTTGGTACAGCACCCCAGCATCGGCGCGGCAGGATGACAGCGGGTTCCCGTAGGGGACACCAGCAGAGCAAGCGGCAGCAGAAGGGTTACCGAAAAGGCTCCCATTCATGATTCCATTCTCCGACCCAATCACAGGCGAAAGGCTGACACCTTCAGCGCGTAGATAGGCCCCTCAGAACACAGTTCGGGGCCGGGACATTCCTCTACATTCCGCTCCAGGCGAACCCAGTCGCTCCATGGCGTATTCACACTCCACCCGGGAGGCCTGCCAGGCCCTGCGCATCAGTGATCGAACCCTCTTGCGGCTGCGCAGAGAAGGGGTGCTGCGGGCTGGTGATCATTTCCGAGCCGCCGGTGCCGGCGTGAGCAGACCGCCCCTGCTGTGGAACATTGAGGAAGTGGAGCGAACGTTGGCGCGCCGCAGCCGCAGGGTGCTGATCGCCCAGCGACCGGCCGCTCGTCCCTGCTCTGATGGATCGAGCTCAGGCCGAGACGCCGCTGCCGCTGAGCAGGAGCCTGGCTTCTTCCATTGAGCGCACCACCCCGGCGCGGCCGCCGAGCTGCTGCACCAGCTGCAGGAACTTCTCCTGCTCCTCCCTGATGCGCCCCCTGGTGGTCTTCACCTCAAGGGCGGAGAAGACCGCCAGGGTCTGGCCGAGGTGCTCGGGGCCGATCACCACCTGGCTCAGGCCGATCAGATCGCTGCTGCCCTTGCACAGCCCATAGGTGACCAGCCGGCCGCGTTCATCGCGCAGGGCGCCGACGTTGTTGCGCCACAGCCGCACCGGGCCGCGGCCCAGCTCCAGCCGGATCCGCTGCTGCAGCTCCTGCTCGCTCATGCCAGCAGCCCCCACTGCCCCCGCGTCTGGCGGCTGGCGATCACATGCCGCGCCCAGCCCTTCGGGTTCTTCATGCCGCGCTGCTTGCCCAGGGCCTCCAGCTGCTCCGCCGTGCGGGCCTCGCTCTGCTCGCGGCGGCGCTGGCGGCGCAGTTCCTGGTGGTTCACTTCCTTCAGCTCGCCGGCCACCGTCACCAGCTGGCGCTTCTCCGGCCGGAACTGGTGGCCGCATTCCGGGCAGAGGCTGACGGCACTGGCCGTGGCGCAGAAGCACTCCGGGCAGGTCTTCACGGAGGGGGCCTTGCTCTGCTCGCGCCTGCGCACACCGTCGAGGCTCCACTCCTGCTCATCGAGGTAGTGGCCGAGGCGTTCGATGTTGCCCACGTGATCGAGGATCACCGCCTCCTTGCCCGGCTGGGGCCGCAGGCAGCGGCCGATCATCTGCAGGTGCAGCGCCAGGCTCTGGGTGGGCCGCAGCAACAGGCAGCCCCCCACCGACGGCACATCCACCCCCTCGCCGATCAGGCTGCAGCTGGTGAGCACCTGCAGCTCACCGCTGCCGAGCTGCTCCAGCAAGCGCCGCCGCTGCAGGGTGTCCATCGAGCCATCGATCGAGGCCGCGGCCACACCCCGCCCCGAGAAGGCCTCCGCCACCGCCTGCGCGTGGGCGATCGAGCAGCAGAAGGCGATGGCCGTGCGGCCGCTCAGGTGGCTGAGGTAGTGGCTGATTGCATCGCCAAGGATGCGGCTGCCGCCCAGCTCACCGGCGGCCTGCCGCAGGTCGAAATCCCCCATCCGCCGCTGCAGGCCCTCCACGGAGAACCCCAGCGGTGGGGCAAACACCCGCGCTGGTGCCAGATAGCCCTCGGCGCAGAGCCAGGCGGCACTGGGTCCGAGCACTAGGGAGGAATAGAACTCGCCGAGGCCGCGGCCATCGCCCCGCACCGGCGTGGCCGTGACGCCCAGCAGCAGTGCTCGATCAAAGTGGCCAATCACCTTGGCCCAGGTGCCGGCATTGCTGTGGTGGGCCTCATCCACCACCAGCAGCTGGAACAGATCGGCCGGCAGCTGCGCCAGCCGCCGGGCGAGGGTCTGGACGCTGGCCACCTGCACCGGTGCGGCCAGGTTCATCGAGCGGCCGGCGGCGATCACCCCATGGCGCACGCCCATCGCCGCCAGGGAACGGCAGGCCTGATCGAGCAGTTCGGCCCGGTGCACCAGCACGGCGATGCGCTTGCCGCGGGCGGCCGCCTGCTCGGCGATGTGGCTGAACACGACTGTCTTGCCGCCACCGGTGGGCAGCACAAACAGCACGGCCCGGTGGCCGGCCATGAAGGCCAGCCGCACCCGTTCGACGGCCTCCTGCTGGTAGGGACGCAGGCTGAAAGACACGCCGGCACGGCAGCACCATGCCGCAGCTTAGGGCTCCCGAAACTGCGGCTAGTCTTTCGGGCAAGCATTGTGCTGTCACTATGAAGCGCGTCCAGCTGCAGCTGCCGGAGGCTGTGGTCTCCTGGATCGACGACCACGCCGCAGGCATTGAGAGCCGCGCCTCCTTTGTGCGGCGCACCCTGGTGGCGGTGATGCGCCGGGAAGGGCGAACGCTGCCATCACCCCCCTCGGCCCCAACCACGGCAACGGACGAGCCCCGGCGCTGATGGCCACCGACGTGATGGCGGCCGCGGCGGGCCAGTGGCCGCGGCTGCTGATCGAGCTCGCCGGCCTGGCACCGGAGCAGCTGGAGAATCGCCATCAGCCCTGCCCGGCCTGCGGCGGCACGGACCGCTACCGCTGGGACCGGCATGACGGCCCGGGCGGCTGGTATTGCAACCAGTGCGGCGGCCGCGATCAGCGCGGCGGCGGCGGCAGTGGCATGGATCTGCTGCTGCGCCTCACCGGCTGGGACTTCGCCACCGCCGCCCGCCGCATCGAGGCCCACCTGGCTCTGCCGGCAGCACAGGCCGCTGCTTTCCCGGCTCCAGTGCCGCAGAAGCCGGCCAGCACCGCACGCAAGGCAGGCCGACCTGCCCGCATCCCAGGCACCCCGCCGCCCGAGGCCCCGCCGCCGGAGCTGGGCCGCGCCAGCGGCCAGTGGTGCTACACCGATGCAGCCGGAGCGCCGCTGTTCTGGGTGCAGCGGCTGGATCTGCTGCAGGCCGGCAAGCAGCGCAAGGTGTTCGTGCAGCGCACCTGGCTGGCTGGGGGCTGGCACTTCCCCTCCCGCCGCGACCCGTTCCGCTCCGACTGGCCGGCCCCCAGACCGCTCTACCGCCTGGCGGAGCTGGAGCGCCACTTCTGGGCGCCGGTGCTGATCACCGAGGGGGAGAAGGCGGCCGATGCCGCCGCGGTCCTGTTCCCCGATCACGTGGTGGTGAGCTGGTGCGGCGGCAGCCAGGCCATCGCCAGCGTGGACTGGAGCCCCCTGGCCGGCCGTGCCGTCAGCCTCTGGCCCGATGCCGATGCCAGTGGCCGCGAGGCGATGGCGCGGCTCTCGGCCCTGCTGCTGGAGCTCGGCTGCCCTGTGGCGGTGGTGCTGCCGCCGAGCTGCACGGAGGAGGACTGGGACCTGGCGGATGCGCCGGGTGCATCGGGCTGGGATCTGGCCGATGCCACCTGGAGCCCTGCAGAAGCCCAGGCCTACCTGGAGGGCCACAGCCGCACGGTGCAACTGCCGGAGCCGGAGGCCGCCGCTGACGCGGACGGCGCCGATTCCGATGCCACCGACCTTCCAACAGCGGACGGGACAAATGCCGATCGCCCCCCTCCAGGTCCCCGCGGTGCTGCTGAGCGCCCTGGCGGCAGCGAGCCCTTTGTGTGCCTGGGCTACGACAGCGACGGCTACTTCTACCAACCCCGCTCCACCGGTCAGGTGGTGCGGCTGGGCTCTTCCGCCCATGGCGGCATGAACCTTTGCCGCCTGGCGCCGCTGGCCTACTGGGAGACCCTCTACCCCAACAAGCGGGGGGTGAACTGGACGGCCGCAGCCTCTGACCTGTTCTGTCGTCAGGCCACCATCGGCATGTTCGATCCCGATCTCCTGCGCGGCCGCGGCATCTGGTGGGACGAGGGCCGCTGCGTGCTGCATCTGGGCGACCGCCTGGTGGTGGACGGTGAGCCGCGGCCGCTCAGCGCCGCCCTCAACAGCCGCTTCCACTACCAGCGCGGTGCCGCCCTGGTGGGCACCGCAGATGCCCAGCCGCTCAGTGATGAGGAGGCCCTGCTGGTGCTCACCCTGGCAGACCGCTTCCACTGGGAGGTGCCGGCCTCGGCGATGCTGCTGGCGGGATGGGTGACGCTGGCACCGATCTGCGGTGCCCTGCGTTGGCGGCCCCACCTCTGGCTGAGCGGCCCTGCCGGCTCGGGCAAGTCGCACCTGTTTGAGCGCTTCTGCGGCGTGCTGCTGGCTGACATGGCCCGGGTGTTCGTCGGCAGCGTCACAGAAGCCGGCATCCGCCAGACCCTGCGCTCCGATGCCCTGCCGGTGCTGATCGATGAGGCGGAGAGCAACGAGCGGGAGGACCAGCAGCGCATCCAGGCGATCCTGGCGCTGGCGCGGGTGGCGAGCTCCGAATCGCGCGCGGCGATCGTCAAGGGCTCTCCTGCCGGCGAGGTGGCGCGCTACTCGGTGCGCTCGATGTTCCTGCTCTCCTCCATCGCCACCGGGCTCAAGCAGGGTGCGGACCGGCGCCGCTTTGCGCCGCTCAACCTGCGCAACCCCAGTGAGCTGCCCCAGCAGCAGCGCGAGGCGCACTGGCAGGCGCTGGACCGGGACCTCGAGCAGCTGATCACACCCAACTTTGCGAACCGGTTGATCGCCCGCACCGTGGCGCTGATCCCGGTGATCCGCCGTTCGATCACCGTCTGCTCCCGGGTGGCAGCCGCCCACTTCGATTCCCAGGCCCTGGGTGACCAGTACGGAACCCTGCTGGCCGGTGCCTGGTCGCTGCAGGCCTCGCGGGTACCCAGCGCGGCGGAAGTGCAGAGCCTGATCGATGGCGCGGACTGGAGCAGCTACCGCGAGAGCACGGAGATCCCGGATGAGCGCCGCTGCCTCAACCGGATCCTGCAGCACCAGCTGCGGGTGGAGAGCGAGGAGCGCTCGGTGGTGACCCGCACGGTGCTGGAACTGGTGGAGTTGGTGTCCAGCGCCATGCCCTCACCGATGGAGCCGGTGCGGCCGGCCGATGCCGCTGACCTGCTGGCCCGCCACGGCCTGCGGGTGCGCGACGGGGAGCTGCTGATCAGCAACAGCGCCGAGGCCATCGGCCGCATGCTGGCGGATACCGCCTGGGTGACCAATTGGGGTGCCATCCTCAGCCGCCTGCCAGGCGCCAGCCGCTCGCTGCTGGTGCACTTCCGCGGCCTGGGCAGCTCACGGGCCGTGGCCCTTCCCCTGGCCATGCTCACCGGCTCCGGAGCGTTAGAAGGGGCCGTTTTCTAACAGGGCTGTTAGAGCGAAACCCCTTGCGGTGACTGGTTTCTAACGTTCTAACGCTCCTACAGGGGGTAGGGGCTCTCTCTCAATACCCCCAGTGCACACCCCTGATCCAGGAGAGCCCCCCTGTCTCCCCCTCTTTGCTTGTGTATCTATCTCTTTCTGTTAGAAGGTTAGAAAGAAGAGGAGAGCACCCCAGAGCGGCTGCAGCGCAGTGGATCTGAGGTCTAACAGCAACTGTTAGAACGCTGTTAGAACCGCTCCGGCCTGTTAGACGGGCCAAGCCAGGCCAGCCGCAGCAGCTGACGGTCCTGGAGTGGGCAGGAAAGGCGGGATCGCACAGCGCGGCAGGCACGACGCAATGCCCGAGGAAGCAACCCTTGCCAAGCTGTCTATGCTTTCGGGAATGCGAATGACTTTCCTCTCATTCGCGTAAATGCTGATCCTTTCTTTGCAGGTGACGCTCGCGCGTGGTTGTCGGATGCCCTCCCACTGCTGATCCGGACGCCCAGGCCCTGCCGCAGGCTCCCCCGCCGGACCCCATCGACGCCCTGCGCTCGGCTGCCGCGTCCGAGGACGCCGATGGCCGGCCCCTGGGCGAGACGGTGGGTGTGGACCCCAGCCGTCCCGTGGGCAAGGGCAATCCACCGCGGCAGAAGCGCCGGACCATCCCGGCACCCAGGCCCAGCCGGCTGGAGATCGAGCGACGCATCGCCGAGGCCCAGCTGTGGATCGCCCAGCGACTGCCGCTGGTGCAGATCCTCGAAAATGCTGGTGAGAAATGGGGGGTCCGCAACAGCCAGACGGTGAACCGCTACCTCAACCTCGCCCGCGAGCGGATGGTGGAGGAGCTGATCACCGACCGGCGCCGCCATCAGGCCGAGCAGATCTTTGCCCTGAACGAATGCGCCCGCCGGGCGATGGACGCCGAGCAGTTTTCGGCTGCTGTGGGCGCCTTCCGGGTGATCGCCGAGATCGGCGGGCTGCTGCGGGCACCGATCAAGCCGCCGGAGCCAAGGGCATGACGGCGAGCACCACCGCCACGGCGATGCCAGCTCCGGTGCTCACGTCACCGGCCCCTGCTGAAGGCGGCCTGCTGCTGAGCGAGCTCGACCCCTGGGGTGACGCCGGCCTGCTGCACCTCCCGACGAGTACCGCAGCCGAGCCATCCGAACCCCAGACCCTGCGCAGCTTCATCGCCGAGGCCTACCCCCGCTACGGCTTCCACCGCTGGGCCGACGTGCTGATCGACCTGCTCCAGCAGGTGGCGGATGGCCAACTGAGCCGCCTGATCGTCACCTGTCCTCCCCGGCTGGGGAAGAGCCTCCTGGTCTCGAAACTCTTCCCGGCCTACTTCCTGCAGCGCTACCCGCACCTGTTCGCGGCGATTGCCTCGTACTCGGCCGAGCTGGCCTATGCCCACTCCCGCGAGGCGCGCCACTTCTACCGGGTGACCGGTCACCTGCTGGCGCGCGATTCGGCGGCGGTGGGCAACTGGCTCACCCGCCAGCGCGGTGGCTGCATCGCCGCCGGCGTCGATGGCCCCTTTACGGGCAAGGGCTACAGCTTGGGGATCATCGATGACCCTTACAAGGGCCCCGGCGATGCCGCGAGTCCTGCGCTGCGTCAGAAGCTGATCGACTGGCTGCGCTCGGTGTGGCTCACCCGCGCCGAACCCGCGTCAGTGCTGGGGCCAGACGGGAGGGAGCAACCGAACCTTTCGGCCCAGGTGGTGGTGCTGACCCGCTGGGACCACCAGGACGTGATCGGTTGGCTGCTGGAGCAGGAACTGGGCGAGGCGCCGCAGCACTGGACGGTGCTGGACCTGCCGGCCATCGCCGAGGACCCGGCCGATCGCCCCAAGCTGCCGCCCACCTGCACCCTGATCCCCGACTGGCGCCAGGGGGGAGAAGCCCTGTGCCCGGAGCGGTTTCCGCTGCCGGAACTGCTCAAGATCAGGGCCCGGCTGGGGGCCTACTGGTGGGCGGCGCTGTATCAGCAGCGGCCCAGCCCAGCGTCTGGATCGATTTTCCTGCGGCAGTGGATCCGGCCGCCTTTCCCCCGCGAAGACGGCAGCCAGAGCCAGTACGCGCTGCTGGCGCTCTCCTGTGACCTCAGCTTTAAGGGGGAGGCGGAGAGCGATTACTGCGGCTTCTGCCTGGCGGGCCTGCTGGCACCACCAGCCCGCTCTGCCATCCCCCTATCGGGTGAATCTCAGGGCCCATCGGGGCCAAAGGAGCTGGAGATTGAGGTGCTCTGGGCCGCCCGGCACCGCTTTGGCCTACCGGAGGTGATCCGTTTCCTGCTGGGCTGTCTGGAGGCGCTGGAGCAGCAGGGCCTCAGGCCAAACGCCGTGCTGATTGAAGATGCCGCCAACGGCCCGGCGGTGCTGCAGACGCTGCGGCGCAGGGTGCCGGGGATGCTGCCGATCACCGCCCGCGGCAGCAAGGAAACCCGCGCCCATGCCGTCGCCCCCTTGGTGGAGGCGAGGCAGATTCGCTTTCACCACCGCGCTCAGCCCTTGGTGGAGGAAGCGATCCGCTTCCCCAAGGGCAGCAAGGATCTGGTGGATGCCTTCTGCCACGGCGCTCTCTGGCTGGAGGGCCGCTACTGGAAGGCCCAGGGCATCCAGCCGGTGGTGACGCCGCTGCTGGTAAGTCGGTGAGCGAGCCGATGCTCTCCGCGGTGCGGGAACATCCCAAGCCTTCCGCAGTGGAGAGTCCATGCCCTGTTGTGCTGACTCCTGCTGCTGTGCAGCTGGTGTTGCCGATCACAGTGTTGCTGGTGGGCAATGCCGCTGGGGCGGCTCGGATGCTGCGGCAACGGCGCTACCGCAGGCCAGCGTGCCATGCGCGGGCAGAGCAGCTGGAGATCAGCCTCCATGCTCCAGTGAGACACCACCCCAGAGCCCAGGGTCAGCGGCCTCCGCGCTGCAGGCCCCGGCGGGAACGGCCGGTGCGGCCCCATGCCGCTGCAGATGCCCTGGCCCTGGAGCATATGGATCTGGCGGAGAAGATCGCCGGCAACTTCGCTCGGCGCACGATCCACCCCAAGGAGGATTTGCTGCAGCTGGCGATGATCGGGCTGATCAAAGCGGCGCGTCGCTACGACCCCTCACGGGGACCGTTCCGGCCCTATGGGCGCACCTACGCCAATGGGGAGATCACGCACTACTTGCGGGACAACGGCTTCCTGCTCAAAGTGCCGCCGACGTGGCGGGAGATCCATGCGCGGGGGCAGCGGTTGCTGGCCTCAGGAGTTGGCGTGGGTGAGATGCTGGAACGACTGGGGGTTGCCCGCATGCAGTGGACTCAAATTGTCGATGCTTGCTCTGTGCGAGTTATCGCTTTTCCCGTTGAGTGAACGCCGCGGTTGCAACAACTTGTTGGCTTTATTTTTGACCAACAATGCTGAGAAAGACAACGTGCTTGAATAATTGGTTTTGTGATCATAAAAGCGAGGAATTTACTTGCTGACCTGCATCTCTGGAAAAACCCATTTGCCTGATACAATTTCGGGCCGTGGCCTGTAAGTCCGGGCAACATAGTTCCAACCCTTGGTAATAGGAATGCAGTTGATGCGGCCATCTTCACATCCACCCGCATTGATGGTGATGCTGCCATCCTTGTTCTTCTTGGCGGTAACGTTGTTGAGAGCGTTCACACCAAGGGGGTTGGGTTTCATATAGTTGTCTTCGCCGTAAACGGTGATCGACCAGAAACCTTCCACCGGTACGTCCTTAAGGGTCACGGAGTAAGGCGTCGTACCGTCGTTCTGCGCAGGTGAATAAGTGAAGTACATCGCGCCCTCTTTCGGATTGCCACCCCAGCCTGCGGCGGTTCCCATTAGGAAGTTGAGCCGATCGAGCTTACTCTTGTCACCAAAGAATCCCGAGGTATCCGACACGGTTGAGGCCAACACCGCCAATGCATTGCGTACTTTGAGAAGAGATTGCTCGTCCCATTTTGGTACGTCAAAGATGCCTTGCTTGGCCTGACTAACTTTGACTTGATCCTGCAGTGCATTCGCCTTGGCTATATCTTTTTTATCCGTGGCGTCCATAAAGGTACGCAGGGCAATGATCACATATCGAGTTCCAATTTGCTCTTGCGTGATGGTGAACGAACCTGGTGCGTACTCGACGGGCAACATCGAGTGATCTTGATTGATGATGAGAGCCGACATAAAACGCTCTCCAGAATCTGGCAGCGTGATGGTAAGTGGTGAAGATAGATCAAACACGCCGAAGGAATAAAGTGTATCAAGATTCATCCGAACAACCTTCTGTTGTTCGAGCGGCACTGGGTTGCGTATGTGATGAAACTTACCGAATCCATCCAATTTCACGTAGTCCGCCATGGTGCGATCGGTTTCAGCACGAGCGAAATTGTCAACATTTACCCGTTCATCAGCCTGAACCTGCTGAACTAGAGCAGCGCTAAGCAATAGGGCCGCGACTTTTAATGTGTATTTAAGAACCATTATGCAATTCTCCTTTGGCCATGAATGGTTGCGCACTTAATTTACCATTTCAAAGTCACCCGGCTTCCAGGTTTTGTCGAACCAAGGCTGAAGCGGGCCATAGAGTCTTAACATTGCGTTCCACCCTTTGCCCGGCACGGTCTGAATCCAATTACCTTCCTGACCTTTAGGTGCCTCGGGGCTGAAGTAGATGGTATAGGACCCATCCGCATTAGCTTTCAGGTCTTGGCTATTACTGTCTAAGCCAGCAAATTTTTGATCGGTTTCCAACATGGAACGGCTTTGGTTGTCGTACACCATAAATGACCAAAAATTATTCACTGGTATTGGCGCTGGCAGAGTGACTTTGTAAATCTTGCCGCCATCAAGATACTCGCCTTTCGCATCTCGTTCGGAATAAGCGTAAACCGAACCCGTTCCCACTTTAGGTGTTGCCATCGCGGGCGTGATAACCGTCGCATAATAGTGGAACAACACACGGGCATCCTTCATGCGTTCGCCGTTATTTTCAAACTCCGCACTGCCACCAATGAATGAAGTTTTCCATTGGCGATCATCATAATAGAAGCCGCGCTTGTCTCGCTGAGCGAACACGATGGAGCGGGCAGTTGCATTTCCAACAGCGATAGCGTCTTCAAGAATGGCTTTCATCCGAGCGTCAGGTTTAAAAGGCTGGCCTTTCTTGATGCCAATCGCGGCCAGGGTACCCACGACTTCGGCTGGCAGTGCATTGGCAGGCTCTTTTTGAATCACTGCATTAATTTCTTCATAAAACTCGAAATTATTTGCATGCACTGTGTTGAACTTCAGTTCAGAAAGGTTGACGAAATCTGTCTGCGGCGGGTTGTTGCGTTGCGCCCATGGATAGACGCGCATCGAGTCTTTTACTTGCTTTACTGTCACCTCGATGCCTTTTTTGTCCACAAAAGCACGAATTAGCTGCATGTTAGTATAGGTTGGAGAGCGATGAATGAAGTAGCCCTTTCTAGGTAACTCGCCCTTGTAGTCCGGGGGGACAAGCAGATATTTGCCACCTTTGCCTTCGTCGGGTCCGGTAACCCCGAAATCGACAACGTGACGGAAATAAGCATCATCCAACGGCCCCAATACGCCTGGCGGGACTTCGACCACAATCGGCCCGCTTTCTAGGTCGTAGCATCTCGTCACATAGACGGTGGTCGATTGAGCCGTCAGGAAAACCTGGCGCGCATTCATCCGGTCTTCAAAAATACCGACAGACTGTGGTCCCATGCCGGCCTCTTTGTACCCCCGGCACAGTCCGTAAATCGAGGCTGCTGGAACACCATCTAAAAAAGCCTCCACGCCGCGCATAAAATCAAGGTTGTCGTAAACAAGTTCAACGGTTTTAGCGTCGGGTGCGCCATCTTTAAAGCGCAGGGTGCCTAGGCGGGTCTCAACCTTATCCGGTGTGGTAATAGCTGTAGGCACATTGGCTTTATATTTAGGTTCCACTGCTGACAGCGCGGCAGTCGCCGACAGACATAGCAATACGCTAAGTGTCGCGCTTGTCTGAGCTTCAAAGATGTTCATGTTTTTGCTCTCTCAGTCTGTTTTCGATGTGTGAGCTCTGCCTTCAGGCAAGACGGCTAACGCAAAATCAGCGGATCCTCGCCAGCAGATAGCTAGGCCCGTCGTGGTCCGCATAAGTATCTGAATCATTTTCGAGTAGCAGTCTAGGGCTGCTGCGCGGCGATGAATCTGGTGAAGACAGTTCATCCCACTTTCATCATCACCGGACCCAGATAAGAACACAAGACTCTCACTCGGCAAGACAGACCTGCATGTCCTGGCAGCCTGACCAAAACCATGCATCCTCTGCATAGTCAGTCCTATCGCCACCGCTGGCAATGGCTCTGACTCCACCGACAGCCAGTGCCAGCAACCCGCCGCCGCAGGACGACCACCCCCAGCAGTCCCACCTCCCCGACAACATCGCAGCCCCACCTTCATAACCAGTCTCCCTGGCTGGAACACCCTACCCTCAGCGGCCTGAGAGACCGCCTGCGGCTGGTCTACGACTGCTGGACCCTCCTGGAGCTCCCTGACGGCACCAGCCGCCGGCCGGTCTACCTCCCCCGCGGCATCGAGGAGCCCGAGACCTGCTACCTCAAGCGGCTCGAAGCAGCCCGGCCAACGGGCTTCTACCGCGATGCCCTGCGCACCTACGCCGGGATGCTCTCGCGGCTGGCCTGGCAGGAGCTTCCCGACTCTCTGGCCCTGGTGGCCACCGATGTGGATGGCCACGGCACCGACCTGGGGGTGTTCCTGTTCCTGGCCGATCTGCTCACCCTGCGCGATGGCGGCTGCCTGATCCTGCAGCTACCTCCCCAGCACCGCTGGCCATCGGAAGGCGACCGGCTGGAGGCCCTCGCCAAGGGCGACCGGCTCTCGTTGCCACGGCTACAGCTGCTGCCCCGGAGCGACCTGCTCAACTGGCGCCTGCCCACCGATGGTGCCACAGGCGCTCCGGCGTCGGGGCCGGTGGAGATCGTCTGGCGCGAACCGCGCCGGCAGGCATTGCCGCCCCGATTCGCCACTGGCAATGCAGCGGTGCCCACGTTGGTGCTCGATGCCCACGGCGGTTTGGTGCCCGATCCCCAAGCCTGGATCTACCGCAGCCTTTCGGTCACTGATGACGGCCTAGTGCTGCGCAGCTGGCAGGCCAACCCCAACCCCGGCGCCGTCGATGGCTACGACGTGGTGCCGGTGGGGGAGCCGGAACGGATGTCGCAGCGTTTTGATCTGCCCGCCCTCTGGTACTCGGTGGATGGCACCGCCTTTGGGGAAGGCGATCTGCCCCACTTGGGACTGGCGCACCAGTACCTCAACCACTACCGCTGCCGCAGCGAATACGAAGACCTCCTCTCCCGCACCGCCCTGCCAGTGGGGGTGCGCACGGGCCTGGTGGATGCCTACGGCTTCCGCCGCAGCGATGGCGCCCTGGGCTCGGGTTCGGCCACCGGTGGCGCAGAAGGCCAGCGCCCCCAGCGCCTGGTGCTCTCCACCTCCTCTTTCATGGACCTGCCCGAGGGCGCCAAGTTCGAGTGGGTGGAGATCGAGGCCCGCTCGTTGGCGGAGCACCGGGCGTACCTGCAGCAGCTGGAGGCGGCGATGCGCCGTGACGCCCTGATCCCCTCCGGCGGCCACGGCCCAGCCCGCACCGAGCTGGAGATTTCGCTCACCGCCGGCCAGAGCTTTGCGGTGCTGCAGTCGCTGGCGGGCCAGAAGAGCTCGATGCTCAGCACCCTGCTGCGCCAGTGGACCCGCCTCACCGGCGAGAAGCTGGCGGACACCACGGCCTGCAGCGTGGAGATCTGCCCGCTGGTGCCGCCCCAACCGCCGCGCAAACCCCAGCCCTCGGTGCAGGAGTGGCTGGTGTTGCATGAACGGGGGGTCATCGACGGGGCTGAGCTGCGCCAGGAGCTGGGGCTGGATGGCACGGCGGCGGCCTGAACCACTGGCAAATGGACTAACGTGATGTAAGTCCTGTCGTGCGGCTTTGTTTGCCATGGCTGTCAGCCCTTACCGCGTCACGCCGGCCCGGATCGGTAACTCCTCCGGCCTGCGGCTGCCGGCAGCCTTCTACCGTGACCATCCCCAGTTCGCCGGTGCTGCGGGTCAGGTGGAGGTGCTGGACGACAGCACGCTGCTGCTGCGCCTGGAGCCAGAAGAACAGCAGCAGGGCGAGTCAGAAGAGGACAGCCTGATGCTCGGGCTGTTCCTCGATTTCCTCAGCCGACAAGCACTGACGGCCGATCAGGGCCCGGTGTTCTACACGGAAGCCATGGCGGCAGACGACGATGAGCTGCTGGCCGGCGTGACGGTTGACGCCGCAGACGAGCTGAGTAGGGCATGAGCCCACCGCTGGTGCGCCATGGCTGGACGATCGCCTTCCAGCCCCAGCTCTTCGCGCGGCAGTACGCCGAGCTCAAGGCCGAGGTGAAACGGCTCAAGCAGGAGCTCGATCCCCAGGCGTTCGTTCAGCACCCCCAGGTGAAGCTGCTGGCGGCGGTGATGGAGGGGATCAAGGAGCGGATCGCTGCCGATCCCTACGCCAGCCGCTTTGCTCTCACGGGCCCGCTGCGCCGCTATGGCCGCCTCAAGGGCCTGGGACTGCCGGATCGCTACCGCCTGTTCTTCCGCCCCTTTGAAGCGGAGGGCCGGCGCCTGCTGTTGATCCTCTGGCTGGGCTTCCCTCGCAAGGACGGCGACCGCAACGACTGCTATGCCGTGTTCTCGCGCCTGGTGCAGCGCGGCGAGCTGCCGGAGGACTGGGAGAGCCTGCAGCGCGAGCTCGACGCTGGCTGAGGAGGCGGTGCCTGGCAAGGGAGGGCATGACCCAGTCCTCCCTACCCACTTGCACCTGGCGTCCCGGTGATGCCGAGGCCTTGCGCATCGCTCTATCCATCCCGGTGACCAGCGCTGCCCTGGCGGCGTTGAACCGGGAGATGGCCCAGCTGCAGACCCACTACCCCACGGGGGTGTGCACGGCCCAGAGGCATCTCGATGCCATCGCCGCCCTGGATCAGCAGCTGGCGGCACTGACGCCACCGGAGGTCAACATCCCGGTGCGCAGCCGGCGCAAGGGCGTCGCCGGTGGCGTGGTGCCCAACCTGCTGCCCCTGAGCAAGTTGGCGGTGGTGGAGTACGCGACCGAGTTGCTGCTGGAGGACACCGAGAGCGAGTGGAACCCCGAGGGCCCGTCACCGGCGGTGGTGCTGAACCGGCAGCGCAGCCAGCACATCGGTCAGCTGGCGCTGCTGCTGCCAAGGCTGCAGAACTGGCGCCACTGCAACCCGGACCCCTTCCGGGGATCGTTGGTGCGGGGCTGAGCGATGGAGCAGCCCCTCTCGCCGCTCAACCACGGCCTCAACCCCCTAAGGGGTGCGCCGCTCTGGGGCCAGCTGGTCGGATTGCCGGCGGCCAGTCCGGCGATCGACAACCGGGCGGCGCAACCTCTTGCGGCTCCCCTGTGGCTGGCGCTGCAGCCCTATGCCAATGCCCGTCTCTGCCTCTTTGAAGTCGATCGGCCCGAGAGCCGCAACCCCATTCCGATTCGCCGGCATGTGATCGACTGCTTTCTGGAGCAGAGCGGCATCGTCAGCGGGTACAACGACACCGCCCTCACCGACCCGGGCGATGTACTGCTGCGCGGCTACCTCTGCCGGGCGGCGATCCTGCCGGTGAGCACCAGCAACACCTTCGACTGGCTGGCGGCTGAACAGGCCTGGGCCACCCCAGGCTTCCGCGACGAGGCGCCATTGCCGTGGGATCCGGCGCTGCTGGGCACGGTGCAGGCCCCCTGCCAGGGGGTGATGTGGCTGGGCGACTTGGCCCTGCTGCATCCGGAGGGCGGACTGCCCAGTGGCGGGCGGGCCCAGTTCGCCGGCTGCCAGGTGATGCACTTCGGGGCGGACTACGGCCCCGGCGGCATCGGCCTGCTGCTGCAGCCGCTATTGGGGGAAGTGATCCAGCTGGTACTCAGGCCCCACAGCGTGCTGGTGCTGCGGGACGGCGACACCTTGAACCTGATCGCCGAGCGCTACGGCACCACCGTGGCCACCCTGCGGCGGATCAACCCCCAGCTGGAGAGCACCCAGACGATCACCACCGTCGAGGGGGATTCGCTGGCGGTGCTGGCCGGACGCCATGGCACCACCGAAACCAAGCTGCGCAGCCTCAACCCGGTGCTGCAGCAGAGCGAGCCGTACGTCACCGGTGAGGGCGAGACCTTGAGCAGCGTGGCAAGTGAGCAGAACCTCAGCCTCTCCCTGCTGCGCCAGTTCAACCCGGAGCTCAGCAGCTGGCCCAGCACTGAGCCGCTGGCGGCCGGCACCACGCTGCTGCTGCCCGTCTACCGCTCCACCACGCTGATCCCGGCCGGGCTGCAGCTGCTGGTGCCGGGCTATCTGCCTTCTACGCCGCTGCCGGCGGGGGAGTGGATCTACCTGCCAGCCCGGCGAGCTGCACCTGCAGTGGATGAAGCGGTTGATCCACCTAGTTGATCGAGACGAAGGGATTCAGGCGCTTAGCGGCAAGTGCTCCACACGCCCCTGGGCTGGGGAGAACAGAAAGGTCTCGGCATCGATGCGATGCACCTGGCCATCGATCGCCTCCATGCCGCCGCAGGCGAAATCAATCAGTCGCTGTGCTTCTCCATCGTCTGCACTGCTGGCATCGAGCACAACGGCCTGGTTGCCTTTCACCGCCCGGATCAGGACCTGGGCGTCAACCAGCTGCTGTGGACGGAACACCAGTAACTGCTGGCCGCGCGCGGGGATGGTGCTGTTGTCCATGGCTATCGCGCTGCCAGGGAAGGGTCAATAAGGGTAGGCGCATTTTTTGGTTGCCCCCAGCACCGCTGGCATCTCCGGCATGCCCAGGGGCCATGGCAATAGGGAGAGCGAGCGCAGCCCGGACGGGGCGCCCGCAGCACCACAGCCGTGATGGGTGATGCCCTCCTCCTTCTTCCCCTCTGATTCCAGCCGCCCCAGCAGTGGCAACGCTCCAGCTCCTCTGGCCCCTGCCGCTCCCTGGCAGATCTACCGCCAGCAGCAGCACCAGTCCAACCAGGGCCCCGCTGGCGCCACTGCTCCACCAGCCGCTGATCTCGATCCCCTCGACGAGGACGACGACGAGGCCAGCAGCCTCGACGGCGGCTCTACCGGCGACGAAACTCTCGATCTCTCCTCGCCCCAGGACTCCAGCACCAGCGACCACGACGACCCCACTGCCGCTGCTCCCAGCACTGCTGACCCCCTACGCGCCGAGCGCCGCCGCAGCAACCAGCTCGAGAAAGAACTGCGCAAGGCCCGTGCTCAGCTGTCGCGGTTCTCGGAGATCAACCCGGACGAGTACGCCCGCCTGCAGGACGCAGAGCGCAAGCGCGAGGAATTTGAGCGCCAGGTGGGCGAGCGCGAACGCCAGCTCAACGAGGCCAACCTGCGCCGAGTGCGCAGCGTTGAAAAAGAACGGGACGAGGCCCGCTCTCAGGTGCAGAACCTGCGCAAGGAACGGCTGCTGGAGCGCCTGTTCCGCGAGGCCGAGGGCCGCGTCGGCGGCGATGAGCGGGGCACCTTCTTTGACACCTTCGTGACGCTCTGCGGCGGCCACTTCCAGCTGGGGGAGGTGGACGGCCGCGAGCGGCTGCTGCCAGTGGATGGCAAGGGCCAGCCCCTCACCGCCGACGGGGTGGCCCTCAGCGATGGCGACTACATGGAGGAGTTGCGCCGCCACCCGGTGTACAGCTTCCTGTTCCAGCAGCGCAGTGGCCTCTATTCGGCAGCTGTGCCGGAGAGCGGTCACGAGCACGGCGGCGCGGTGAACCTGCAAACGCTGAGCACCGCCGAGCTCTACCTCGAGGCCGTCAAGGGCACCACACCCCGGGCTGCTGCACCGCGGCGCTGATCAACCCGCCGGGAGAGCGAGATGGCCTGGTATCTGGTGTTCTGGCGCAACCGCTCCACCGCCACGGTGGTGCCGGCCGCCAGCGCCAGCCAGGCCCGCTCCCGTGCTCAACGCCAGCTGAAACGAGGCTATGGGGCGATCGTGACGTGGGTTGGTGCATCGCTGGGCCGGCCGAATTCCGCAGTGGGCGCCCTAAATGCCGGCAGCGTGCTCGGGAATTCCGGCCCGCTCACCATCCCCTGGAAGCGCCGCGCCGATGGCCGCCCTGCGGCGGTCAGCGAACCCTCGATCCCTAGGGCATGGCCGTGGCCGAGCTGATGTGAGCAGCCAGACAGCACAGCTGGCTGTGGTCTGCCCGGTTTCGCTCTTGAATGGTTCTGCACGCGCCATGGAGGCGTGCCGTCGCCCTGGGCGTGATTAGACAGCTGGATCTTGAACCGGCTTGAGGCAATGGCTAATCACTTGACCAAAGGAAACCGATGGGTAACCAAGGAGCCTCACGACGAATGAGCATGGGTGACTCCAGAGCATGAGCTGATCAGGGATCAGACCAGATTAAAGCGATAGGCGAAGAATTCACTTTCTCGGTCATAGGCGATCGATGCGGTACCTTCTGCCCCGACAAAAGCTCCAATGCCTGCTGTCACGCCAAAAACAATAGGACGATCAGGAAGGCCTCCGCCTAGTGGGTAAGTTTCCACGCCAGTGAGGAATACCTCGGCAGGTTGCTTCTTGTCTTTTGACAACCCATCCAGCTTGGCGATCCAGGAGCGTCGAGCATATCTCTTCTTGAATGTCAGCTCAATTGATACCAGGCGGCGTTCGGTAGCTTTTCCAACATATGTTGTAACTGAGGCAAGGTCAAAGGTCCCGATAGGGGCGCCAGTGGGGCGAGGTTTCCGATAAACCAGTCCGCTTACAATCAATGAGTCACCCAGGGGGCCGTCAACACCTGCTGGAATGAGTGCTCGTTCAGTGTTCTTTGTGTAAACAGCCCCTGTGACAATGTCCTTGTCCCCAGCCATGGCTAAATCAAACTAGCGATACATTATCGTCAATCAGCAGGTCAGCCCAGGCCAGTTCCTGTCATTATTTGAAATATAAGCTTGATCTTGTTTATGGCAGCCCGCCGTGCCAATACCCAGGACAGCCAGCTGATTCGCCGTGGCGTCTGGGTGCGGCGGCGCCGCGATGGCTCCAGTCCCCAGTTCGGCAGTGCTCGCTCCAAAGCCAGGGCAAGGCGGCAGCGCAGCCGTTATCGGCGGTGGCTGGGTACACGTGGCTGACCCAGCCATCAATCAGCAGCAGGTCATGCAGCAAGCCGATCTGTAACAGCAGTGGATCGGCTCTGGCACCGGCAGCGCTGCTCCGCTTTGCTGCGGCCCAGCGCTTCCTGCCGCTACCCCGTCATGCCCATGTCCGCCGCCCCAGAGGCCAGCGACTACGTGCTTCTTCATCGGGATACCGGCTCAGCGCTCTACACAACCCGCGCGACGGAGCAGGAAATCCATCGCGCCAATTCCAGCCTCAGCAGAGCCGGCCAGCGTTCGCGGTTTGTGGCCGCCAGGTATCTGATGCACCACAACCCAGGACAGGAGAGCTGAGGACAGCGGCTGCTGACTGCTCTTCCATTCTCCTGCTCACGGGTTCCATGAGCTTTCCCTGCATGGGGATGAAAGCCCGGCCACCAACCGGCAGCCGGGCCAGAGCCCCCAGGCTCAGCAGACCGAGACGGTGCAGCCGGGTGTGCCCTGCAGCTTGCGGGCAAAGGCGAATGCCTTCTCGGCAGGGATCAGCCGCATCTTCTTGACGGGCTTGCCGCGGCGGCCAAAGAACTCGACCGCACAGGGGGCAGTGCCGAGCTTCTGGACTCCTGGCGGATAGCGGTGAACCACAAGCAGGCGGACTTCACAGACGGGGCCTTGGGACATGGCCATGGCTGGGATGGTGCGGAGAGCACCGACCAAGCGCCCCGCAGGTGAGCACTGGCCAGGGGCGAGAGCAGCGAGCCTTGCGTCAGCCCTGACCATTGGGAGCCAAAGGGGCATGCTGCGGAGGGGTTTCGCGCCGCCCTGCCAGCCAGACCCAGTGGCAACGGTGCAAGTGCCGTGCTGATTCCTCACCGCGCCAAGCGACCAGAGGTGCTGGCTCTCCTGGGATCGAGGTCCGTCCCTGCTGCTCCCGTCACGACTGATGCGGCCTACCGCGCAGCGGCGCCCTGGCTGCCCGCTCTTCAGTACCCCGGCCACCGTTTGTCTGTGACCTGGCCTGGGCATAGGTCCCGGCTTGGCTGGTGGCAGGGTTGCCCCTGGTGGCGGTCCCTTCTTGCGTCTGTTCATCCCTTGGCCGGAGCCGCGGAGCCCGAGCAGGCGCGAGAGGCGGAACGGCGCAGGCCGAAAGGGGCCCAGGGCCCCCAGCAGATCAGACAGCCGGCAAGGCCCCGCTGCTCTGCAGCCCGCCGCGGCGCAGCAGCGCCTCAGCCTCCACCACTTGGCGATAGCTCAGCTGGGCCTCTGCCTCCAGGGCGCTATCGATCTCATCGACCCGCGCCAGGCACTGCTGAATCGCCGGCAGCACCTCTTCCTCCAGCCGGGAGATCTCCTCTTCTCCATAGGGCCGATCAATCCAGGTGCGCCGCAGCGGCCGGCCGGCATGGCCCCTGAGGATTGATTCGATGGCCTTGCCGCAGGACTCCAGCAGCAGGAACGGATCCTCCTCAGGCCGGCAGAACGGAGAAGCGGCAGATGAGAGCGTGGCCATGACGATCGGCGCCAGGTGTGGCGCAGCGACGGGACCGATCCCAGCGGAGGCCCGACGTCAGGAGGGCCTCAGACTGGAGAGGCCCGGAGAAAGCCTCATCGATGTCTTGTACCGCCCATCCGAGAGTTTGATCGAGGCGAGCACCAGCGTTCAGCGTTCATCGAACGCGATTTGCAACCAACTACTGGGAGATCGTGATGACCACCGGCAGTTGTTGAAATGGAGCACTAGCCGACGCTGTTGCCACCCTTTTGCAGTGTTGGTCGAATGGAGTCGGCAGCCGAGCAAGAGGGGCTCAGTCCTAGCTTCGAATCATTGCTGAAAGATGACAGGGCCGTGTGGGCAGATCAGACTCATTCGTGAGTCTATGAATATCACAAATGATTGTGGCGAACAAACGCTGCCAACCCCTCGTTCCACTGCTGGGGTTGTTGATAGCAACTCTACTTGCACTTGTCAGCCTGGCACCAGGCGTCGTCCATGCGACTGACGCCTCTTCATCCAGCTGGGTGATGCTCGATGGCCAGAGGGTCATTGAAATCAAAGTGGCCGCTGGAGCTCAGACGCCTGCCGGGCTTGCTGGACGACTGAGTTCAAGCCTGAAACGCTTGGCAGATGACAACACACGCTTAGTCGATCAAATAATTGTGTTGGAGGAACCGCCTTACTGGATGGTTGCAGAGAAGAAAGCGGATGGTGAGATCGTGCCAGGGTTGGCTGTGGATGAACGGGCAGCTCAGAGCTTTGGTATCTCACAGCGGGCCCTGGCTGAGCAGTATCGGGACCAGCTGCGTGCTGCCGTTCAGCAATATCGCAGCAGACGAAATCCAGAAGCATGGCTGCGCGGCACCATGCTGGCCCTCCTGGTGCTCGGCAGCTATGTGCTCTGGCTGATTGCCCAGCGTCGCTTGATTCAGCGACTGCGCCAGCGATTGCACAATCACTCGCCTGGTCTGCAGGTCGGCAGCATCCGCCTAATGGAGCCGGACCAGCTGCGCCCAGTTCTGTTGTGGTGTGTCACTCTCCTGAACTGGACACTGCTCCTGTTGATCAGCTACTTGCTGATTCCGTTGTTGCTGGGATTCTTCCCGCCCACTCAGGTCCTGGCGGCGGGGCTGCGCGGTCAGATCCTGGCAGTTGTGCGGGGGCTGGGCTCGGCTGTGTTTGAGGCCATTCCCTCGCTGCTCGCAATCGCCGTGATCCTGGCTTTCACAGCGCTGTTGGTGCGTGCAAGCAACAGCTGGTTCCGGGCCCTTGATCATGGGCGCGTGCGGCTGCCAGGCTTCTACCCCGAGTGGGGGCGCCCCACGGGCCGGATCGCGGCTGTGTTGATCGTGATGGCGGGGCTGGTGGCTGCCTATCCCTATGTGCCTGGTGCAGGCAGTCGCACCTTCCAGGGTGCAGGCCTGTTCTTTGGCCTACTGGCGGCGCTCGGATCCAGTGCGGTGGCCACCAATGTGATCAGCGGTGTGATGCTCATCTATACCAGGGGCTTCCGCGAAGGCGACCGGGTTGAGATCAATGGTGTAGTGGGAACGGTGCAGGACCGAGCCATGCTCGTGACGCGGATTCGTACACCTCGAAACGAGGTGGTGAGCATTCCCAATGCCACTGTGATCGGAGCTTCAATTGTGAATTACAACCTTGCTTCAAGGGAGATCAATCAACCCGTCGCGATCGCCACCACGATCACAATCGGCTATGACGTGCCCTGGCGACAGGTCCATACTCTGTTGTTGGATGCCGCCAAGGCAGTGAATGGTATCGCACCCGAACCTGCGCCCTTTGTTCTGCAGACGTCACTCAATGACTTTCACATCAGCTATGAGCTAAATGCAGCGGTGCAAGACACAAAGTTCTACCGAGAGACTCTCTCCGATTTACTCGGTTCTATTCAAGATCAGTTTGCTGCTGCGGATGTCGAGATCCTTTCGCCTGGCTATCATGCAGTTCGCAACGGCAATCGCAGTACGGTTCCTCGGCCTCATCCTTGAACGATTGCTTGGACCGTCTGGCGTACTGATCACAGGGTTGTATCGATACCGATACCCCTGGAGAGAGATCGAAAAGGAACTCTCCCCTCCCGTTGAGATACTTGAGGCCATGGTGATCGGCGCCAGGTGCGGCGCAGCGATGGGACCGATCCCAGCAGAGGCCTGGCCGAAGGCCGGGCCTCAGACTGGAAAGGGCCGGAGCAAGCCCTCCTCCCGCTCCCAGGCGTTACCGATCCATCCGCGACAGCGCTGCTCCACCCAGCAGCGCCAGCAGCAGCTTGAGGGTGGAATCAAAGCCGCCTTGCAGCTGCTCCAGCGTGCCGGGGCAGATCTGCCCGATCGATCGCCCCTCCAGCGCCCGCTGGCCGCAGACCCCAGCGGCGAGGGAATAGATCAGCAGCTGGGTGCCGATCACCACCGCCAGGATCTTGAAGACAAACCGCTCACGGTCGAACGGCGGCTTGGGCGGCCGGGGCACTGGGTTCGCTTGCATCGCTGCTCCTCCCAGGCGATCAGGCCCCAGCCGGCGGCAGCACCAGCGCCCCGCTCTGCAGCAACCCCCAGACCCGCTGGGCCTCCGCCTGGCGCCGCTCGGTGTGGGGCGTGCCGGGCCTGAAGTAGCCCTCAGCTGCTGCAGCCGATCCGGTCCAGTAGGCCGCCGCCTCTGCCGGATCCATGCAGGAGGGGCGGTCTTCGAACACCCGGGTCCAGCCGATCAACGAGCCTGCAGAGGGATCGTGCAGGCCGGCGTACTCCTCGGCGAAGTACTGCTCCTGCCAGCCATTGCTGTTGGGGTCGATCCCCTCAGCGATGGCCTGCAGCCGTGCCGCGTCGTAGGCGGTGCGGCGCACGCCCGTGTACTGCATCGCCCCGCGGCCGGCACCACTGCCTGCCTCGATCACATCGAGGTTCTCCAGCTCCGGCTCCCCGGTCTCCACCACCATGCAGCCGAGGAAGCCGCAGGCCTCCTCAGCCGTGAGCGGCTGGATGACGCCCAGGCTGGCCTCGGTGACGGCGCTGCTGCAGAAGAAGTCCAGCCAGTGCTGCAGGTTGGCGTGGGCCAGGGATGGCTCCCCAGAGGTGGATCTCCCTGGGGCCTGGCCCACCGTCACTTTTTTTCCTGGAACACCCCCACATACACCGTGCCCTGGCGGTAGAGGGGCAACACCTTGTCGCGCAGATCGGCGTTGTGGAGCCGGACGCAACCCAAGGTGGGATGCAGGGTCTGCTGCGCTGCCCAGGCCCCAGGCCAGCCGCAGGCCGACCCGCCGCCGTGGAGCATGATCCCGGCCCGACCAACGGCCACCTCCTGGCCCTCCAGCTCCTCCATGTCGAAGGAGTACCAGCCGTAGCCCATGGCGGTATCGCTGCAGGGCGGGTTGGGGTTCTGCTCGTAGTCCGCATAGAGATTCCCGAGCTTGTAGAGCCCCGGCGGGGTGTCGGTGTTGGTGTGGCTCCAGTCGGTGTCGGCACCCTGGCCGCGGGCCAGGCAGGGGATCTTCCAGAGCAGCTGGCCGCTGTGGTCGTAGGCCTCCATGTCCTCGTCCCGGTCGTTCACCAGCAGGTAGGTGTCGCCGGGCTGGACCGGAGCGGGCTTCTGCGGCCCGGCCATGCCGGCTTCCTCTGAGCCGCGGGGATCCAGCCCACCGGTTGGAGCTGGCGGCTGGGGAGGTTGCTCACTGAAGGTGACGGCCCAGGGGGCCTGCTCATCGAGGATCGCAGTGCCCTGGTCGCTGCTGCCGATGGCGGCGTACAGCTGCTGCACGCCGCGCAGCTGTTGCGGCTGGCCTGAGTAGAAGCGGAAGCGATCGGCAAACCGCTCGGCGCTCATCGGGGTGGTCATGGGACGTGGTGCTGACCACTGCCCTTGCCAGCTGGGGCTGGCAGCTTCTTGGGATGACGGATGATTGCTTCCTGCAGATGGCGTAGATCAAACGCCACGACTGAGGAGTGGGGGCACTCCTCCTTCAGTGCAGCCGCCACGACCCATTGCCGATACCATTGGAGTTATCAGCTTGAACTGGGAGGTCGTCTTCTACGCATCGCCAAGCGGTAGGCAGCCAGTGCTGAGCTGGCTCGCTGAGCAACCTGCCGATGTTCGCGCCGCCTTTGCCCATCTCTTTGACCTGCTGGAGAGCCATGGCACCGCCATGGGTGAACCCCATGTCAAACCTCTCGGGAAGAAGCTCTATGAGCTGCGTGTGAATGGCCGTGATGGCACCTACCGGACCCTCTACTTCGCTGCCAGGGGCCGGCGTTTTGTGATGGTGCATGGCTTCCAGAAGAAAACCCAGAAAACCCCCAAGCCAGATCTCGAGAAAGCGCTCAAGCGCATGCATGACTTCCTGGCCACCGATCCCACCCCGTGAGATGAGCACCACCGAAAGGTCCCCGTCCCGGCACCACACCAGCTGGCGCGAGGTGCGTGATTCCTTCCTTGCTGACCCTGCGGTGCAGCAGGCCTATACGGACCTGGCACCGCGATTTGCCGTTGTGCGCCAGCTGATCGCGCTGCGAGAGGAGCGGGGCCTGAGCCAGAGGGATCTCGCCGATCGCGCCGGCATGAAACAACCCCAGCTCGCTCGGCTGGAAACCGGTCAGGTGGAACCCCGGCTCGACACACTGCAACGGCTGGCCGCAGCGCTGAACTGCAAGGTGCACGTGACCTTTGAGCCGGCTGATGGGTCGATCGCCGCCGCCGGTGGTGGTGCCTGATCAGCCGCCGCGACCACGGCACTGACTCCAACCGACCCAGGTGCCAGCGATGGCTGGGCCAGCGATCCCAGACCCGCTGGCCCTTGGGGGCTCAGAGAACGAGCACCCGTGCGGCTGATCCCCAGATCAGCTGCTGATTGTGGGCCAGCAGCAGGGCCTGCTCCCGCGGCAGCCAGTGGGGAGCAGCGCTGATGTGCCCCTCGCCATCGAGGAACAGGCGCCGCGCCTCGGTGCTGCCCCTGGCAGCCAGACGGAAGGAGACCAGGCGGATGGGGCAGGCTGGGGCAACGGGTGTGGTGGCCATGGCGGTGGGGCAGACAGGACGCGACCACCGCGCCCCGCCACGACGGGGCACCCTGCGGAGCGCCTGCTGCTCTCGCCGCCAGCCACCCGAGCGTGGCTCCCCCTGAGCCTCAGCCCAACGGCCTGATCTGCAGGGTCGCCGCGCGCAGCTCGAAGTGATTGAAGCTGGGCCACCAGCGGAAGGGCCGTAGCTGGTTGTCCTCCAGCACCAGCCCGCTCACGCGCTGGCGCACGCTGTCCCAGCGCCAGTCCACCAGGGCCGCACCAGCCGTGGTGTGCAGCGGCAGGATCTGCTCCAGCCGGCGGCGCAGGAACGAGGGCCGCAGCCGGTCGCAGCACTGCCCCAGCAGCTCAGGTTTGTTGCCGCTTTGCAACTGGCGCCGCCGGCGCCGGCCAGCCATGGAAATGACCACCTCTCTTGCCCCCTCAGGTGCGGGCGATCGGCGTTGTCCCGGCACTGCCATCGCGCTGGAACAGGCCGTTGAGGTAGTGGCGGCTCACGGCCCGGTCGTTGCAGCCGTGCTGAAACAGGAAGCCGGCCACCGCCGCCTGCAGCAGGCGGTACTGATCCCAGTTGGGGCGACTGCTGATGAACTCCCGCATCGCCTGGTACAGGTCCTCCGGGAACTCGTTGGCGACGCTCACGTGGGCCGGGAGATGGTCGGGGATCTGGCTCATGCGGTCATCGCGTCGTCGCCCCCATCAATCCACGGCCAGCGGGGTTCCGTCAAAGTGGCGGAATGACTCCGTGATCTGTGCGTCTCACCGCTGGAATTGATAGCTGGCGGTGCTTTTCGGCCTGTGCTGGGCCTGCAGGCGTTGCAACAGGCGGCCCGTTGGACCGCGGTCAAGGGGAGGGTGGTTTTCCCCACGTTCTGAGGTACTGGCGGCATCAACCGCTGGGTCTCAGCCCATCAACCTGTGGAAAAGCCCCTGCTTTTGGTGGGAAAACGCTGACTTTCGGGGAAAACGTTTTCTCTCAGCACTGCTGATCGGTGCTCTGCTGCGCTGCAGTAATGCCTATGGCCTGCCACGGTTCAGCCGCAGCACTGCAGCACCGGTGCGCAATTGAACGCATGGCCGCCCAGGCCAGCGAACGACGCAGCCACGAGCGCCAACATGCAGGGCAGAGAGTTCGCCCTGATCGCTGCCGTGCTCCTCGCGATTGGCTGCAGGCTGGAGATCCGCTGCGCCACCGCCACACCCCTGCTGGCCCTGGTGCACCCCCACAGCAGCCTGCTGGCAGACCTGCGCAGCCCGGAACGGGTGCGGCTGC
>Ga0315900_10000461_pt1 | contig 72256 bp, 54 predicted proteins | sample LakEriMetagenome_FD_203521 | JGI IMG/M metagenome (GOLD analysis project Ga0315900, IMG submission 203521) | Freshwater fungal communities from buoy surface, Lake Erie, Ohio, United States - Buoy 12 MA114 | ecosystem: Environmental > Aquatic > Freshwater > Lake > Lake biofilm | place: USA: Lake... | reverse complement strand
AGCTGAGGGCTTTCACACCCAACTTTCCGCGCAGCCTACGCACCCTTTAAGCCCAGTAATTCCGAGTAACGTTTGTACGGTTCGTCTTACCGCGGCTGCTGGCACGAACTTAGCCCGTACTTCCTCCACAGATAGGTCAAACAGATGGGAGAACCCACCTGCATTTCCTCCCCGTTGACAGTGGTTTACAACCCGAAGGCCTTCATCCCACACGCGGCGTCGCTCGGTCAGGGTTTCCCCCATTGCCGAAGATCCTCGACTGCAGCCACCCGTAGGTGTCTGGGCAGTATCTCAGTCCCAATGACGCGGGTCGTGCTCTCACACCCGCTACCCATCGTTGCCTTGGTGAGCCGTTACCCCACCAACTAGCTAATAGGATGCAGGCCCCTCCCCAGGTGGAATCACACCTTTGGTCCTGAGACGTTATCCGGTATTACCTGCAGTTTCCCGCAGCTATCCCGGACCCAGGGGTAGGTACCTACACATTACTGTCCCGTTCGCCGCTGTCCCCGTATTGCTACGGTTCTCGCTCGACTTGCATGCCTAATCCACGCCGCCAACGTTCACTCTGAGCCAGAATCAAACCCTTCAATTTGTTGAATCGTCATCTCTCCACGTTCCCGCGGAGAGTTGTGCGATGCGACTGAATCGAAGTCATTCGATCTGTCTGTGTTACTCACATGGTTCCCGACGCGGGCCAGCCTGCGATGCCGAATGAACGGAATGCAAAAAGGCCCTGTCGGTGCCGGTCACACGATCGCGTGCCGGCCGAAACCGAAAGAGATCAACTGCCGAATTGTCAAAGAACGCTCCAGCCAACCGTTTCACTTTCGTGGAGCGATTGGCCAGAGAACAAGAATTTACCAGCGACCGCCCGGAGGTCAACACCCCCGCCGCGGACTGTTGAAAATCGGCCATTCGCTGCCCGAACGTAAATGGCGGACACTTTGGCCCCGACCATTTTCCTGCTCGGCGCAACCCTATTTTTCGGCATCCAACATGACTGGCACGTCGAGGGCGTGCCCTTCGCGCTCGACGGTGATGAGCACCTGTTCGCCCGGGTTTTTCGAGTCGATCGCGGACAGAAAATCGTCTGCCGTTTTCACAGCCTGACCGGCCACGGCGACGATCAAGTCGGCCCCCGCCCGGTCGACGCGCTCAAACTCCGCGACAAAAGGCCCCTGCCGCCGCCGCTCGCGGACCACGCGAAAGCCTCGCAAGCCTGCCCGCTCGGCCGGCCCCTCGGGCGCGAGCGCCGCCACGAGCAGGCCGCGATCGGTCTGATAGACCCTGGAAATCCCGGCGTCCGGCCGCACCACCCGCCCCCGCTGAATGAGCTGGGGGACGATGCGGGCGAGCGTTCCCACCGGGATCGCAAACCCCACGCCGGAGCTCTGCCCGGTCCGGCTGGCGATCGCCGTATTCATGCCGATCAGGCGGCTCGAGCTGTCAAGCAGCGGGCCGCCGGAATTGCCCGGGTTGATCGCAGCGTCGGTCTGGATGATCGACTTGATCGTGCGGCCACTTCGCGTCGGCAGCGAGCGATTCAGGCTTGAAATGATGCCGGTCGTGAGCGTGCGTTCGAGCCCGAACGGATTGCCGATGGCGAAGACCCGCTGACCGACGCGAAGGTCGCCGGAGCTGCCGAAGGTCACCGGCACGAGCGCTTCGTGTGGCGCATCGACCTTGATCACCGCGACGTCGGTCGCGGGGTCGAACCCCACGAGCGCGGCCTGATGTGACGCCCCATCGAAGAGCAGAACCTGGATCTCCTTGGCCCCCTCGACCACATGGAAATTCGTGAGCACGTGCCCCTGTTTATCGAGCACGATTCCAGACCCAGCCCCCTCGGAGGGCACCTCGAGCAGGAACAGGCCCGAAGCGACCGTAGCCTTGGTGTTGATATTGACCACGCCGCGGTTCACCGCCTCATAGACGGCGATATTGGTCCGCTCCTCCGGCGTGAAGGCCCGGCCCGGCTCCTCGGCGGCGGCGTGGAGATGCACGAAAAAAAACGCGAAAATCAGGCGGCTTCGCATGGCGAGCATCCAAGGTTTGGGGGGGGCCCGACGGGCCTCAAAACCGAGTATCGCCGGTTCGCCGCGACGGTCCAAGGCGAGGTTGCCACGCGAAAGAATGACCCTGACACCCCACAAAACCGCCAAGAACGACGTTGGCTCGGAAAGCGGCAGCAAATATGCTCTGGGGTGGAAAGTTATGGATCGCATGGAAGCCGGTGCCAGAAAACTGCCAGGAGGGATCATGTCGCCCCGTTTGCCGTTCCTGCTCGCCTTCGCCCTCATGGCGATGCCTTGCGCAGCGTTGCAAGCCGCCCCCGAGGCCGCGGCGGTCTCCTTCGTGGAATCCGCGCCTGGCGATGACTCCATGCCGCCGGTGACGGCAATCGCCCTGCGGCGGCCGGCTGGAGCGAACGCGCAGGAGTCGCAGCCGACAGACGTCGTGGTGCTGATCGACACGTCGGCCAGCCAAGTTGGCGACGTTCGGCAACGCGCCCGTGCAGCCGTCGCGGGACTCCTCGAAAAGGCACGCCCGAACGACCGCTTCCGCGTCGCCGCCGTCGACATCGCCTGCGAGCAGCTCGGCGATCGCTTTGCCGCCGCGACGGGAACAGAGACTGCCACGGCGATCGAGTCGCTCGACGCCCGGGCACCCCTTGGATCGACCGATTTCACGAATGCCATCCGCGAGGCGGCCGATCTCTTCGAGGCTTCGCCGGCTCCGCGATCGATCGTCTACGTGGGGGATGGCCCGAGCCCTGGCGGCGTCGATCAGTCCGAATTCCAAGACCTGCTCGCGACGCTCCGAACGAAACGCATCTCCTTTTCGAGTATCGGCATCGGCCCCCAGGTGAATTGGCCCTGCCTGGCGGCCGTGGCGCACGCTTCTGGGGGCATGCTGCTCGTGCCAGACGAGTCTGTCTCTCCTCGCGATGCCGGCAGCCGCCTCGGCGCCCTCGCCGTGGAGCCCGTCTGGTGGCCGGAGGATGTGATGCTCTCGAGCAACCTGCCCGATGCCCGCGTGCGGATGCTCCCCGGCCACCTGCCGCCGCTCCGCCGAGATCGTGATTCGATCATCCTGGTGGAAGGCCCGCTCGATCGTGGCCGCCTCGAGATGTCACTCGAAGACTCGACTGGTGCGGGTAGCCATCCGGCAGCCGTCGAGATTCCGTCGGCGGAGCCCCGCCAGGAGAATGCGTTCCTCGTCGAACTGGCGCGAAACGCCCGCGACAGCGACGGCGTCTTCCTGCCGCTCCTCGGCCGCGAGGGATTGGATCTGGCTCGTACGGCGATCCGCGGCGAGGCGGCCACGCTTGCCAAACTCTCCCGCCAGGCAGAGGCTGCCGGCGCCCATTGGCCCGCCCTGCGGCTGGCGGTGGCTTCGCTCCGGCGCGACCCCGACAACGTCGATGCTTCGCTCGTGCGATCGGTCGCTCTCAAGAGACTCCAAGGGGATGAAGAGCCCGCCGACGACCAGGCACCGGAGGAAGATGCCGCCGAGGAAAACGGGGAGCAGCCGGCTGCTGAGCTCGAGCCGCTGCCCGCGCCGCAGGCAGCGGCCGGGGCCCGCGATCCGGGCGCAACCGCGAGGGAGCCCGTGGGCGACCCGCGGGAACTTGCCGAGTTCAACGCGATGCGCCGCGTGCGCGGCCAGCAGCTCGAGCAGGAAACTGCCGTGCGGCTGCGGAATGCGCGGCAACTGATGGCAGTCGATCCAGACAAGTCGCGGTCCGACCTCAAGGACCTGCAGCGGGCCGTGCTCGCCTCCGACGACCTCGATCCCGCGATGCGAGACCGACTGGCTCGCCAGATCGAGATCAGCGTGCGGGAGTCGATCGTGCGGTCTCGAGAGAAGGCGGAATGCGATCTTGCCGCCGAGCGCAGCCGCGCGATTGGACGCGAACGGATGCGGCTCGACGACGAGCTCCGCCGCCGCGAAGACCGGATCAAGCAGCTCACCGAGCGCTACAACGCGCTCGTCGAGGAGGGCATCCGCGTCGGCTACGCCCAGGCGGAGCGTTATCCGGCCGTACTCGGCGACAATACCCGCCTCGAATCGAAGGTGATCGCACGCACCGAGCCGCCCACGACCGTCTTCACCGAGGCGGAGCGATTCCCCGCAGAACAGCTCGCCCAGGAGGCCCCGGATCTCCACGCCAATCACCCGGTGCCCATGCCCGCCCGTGTGGTCGGCCGCATGGCCCCGATCGAGGCGCGGATCCACGATTACGTCTCGGAAAACTGGCGCACCCGACGCGACCAGGAGCGGGGGTTCATGGACAGCCTTCACCTCGTCGATGTGGCTGCCATTCCGATGCCGGACGAGCCGCCGATCCTTTATCCAAGCGCCAGCCGCTGGGCCGAACTCTCCAGGAAGCGTGAGAAATACAAGTCGGTTGATCTCGCCAATCCAGGCAGCAATGAAAAGAAGCTCTACGACTCGCTCAACAAGCCAGTGGAAAACTTCGATTTCTCGGAGACGCCACTGCGTGACGTGATCGCCCAAATCCAAGACTCGCAGGGCATCCCGGTGCAGATCGACGCCAAGGCGCTCGAGGATGCGGGGCTCGATCTCGAAGCCCCCGTGACCCGCAACGTGTCGGGCATCTCGTTGCGGTCGGCCCTGCGACTGCTGCTCGGCGATCTCGACCTGACCTACCTCATCAAGGACGAGGTGCTCCTGATCACGACCAAGGACAAGGCGGCCGAGAACCTCGTCGTGAAGGTCTATCCGGTGGCCGATCTCGTGATGCCAGTCAACCCAAGCAGCGGCATGAATCCGTTCCAGACCGGAGGCGGCATGGGTGGCGCCGGTAGCATCAACAGCGGCATGGGTGGCATGGGTGGCGGCGGCATGGGCGGCATGGGCGGCGGCATGGGCGGCGGCATGTTCCAGATCTCGGACGCCCGCGCCCGGATTGGCCGCAACGAGAAGGCCTCGGTTTCCAAGGCGGCAACACCCGCCGCGCAGCCCGCGAACGAGCAGGCAACGACAGCCGGAACAGCAGACGACATCGCCTTGCCGCCATCGATCACCCAGGCGGCCGACGTGCGCGCGGCGGTGCGGTCATATCTGGCCCCACGTCGACGCGTTGCAGGCACTCCCGCCGCTGCCGAATCGGAATCCTCGGGCAGCGACATCATCCCCGCCGATGAACGCGAACTCGCCGCCCGCCTGGCGCGGCTGCGGGTGACGGCCGCAGAACTCGGCAAGCAGGGCGACTTCGAGCGGGCTGCCGATCTCATCTCGGCGGCGATCGCGGCGGGCCATCCGGAGCCGTGGATGTATGAGGCCCTCGCCGTGGCGTTTGATGCGGCCGGCCGGCCAAAACGCGATATCGAGCGGGCACTGCTGTCGGCGGCCGATTTCGCGGCATCCCCCGCAGACCTGCTCGCGCTGGCGAATTACCTCGCCCGATTTGGTTCCGAGCGGCAGGCGATTCGCCTGTGTCGGCAGGTGGCAACGCTTGATCCTGCCAGCCGCGAGGCCTATGCGCTCGCCATGTCGCTTGCCGCCCGGAACGACGACGCCGCGGCGCTTCGCTGGTCGTGCGCCGGCGTTTTGGCACATGAATGGCCGGCTGAACAACAGGAGATTGCCACGCGAGCCGGACGTCTTGCCAAGGCCACGATCGACCGGCTCCGGCAGGAAGGAAAGGCGACGGAGGCAGACGCCTTCGAGGCAGCCGTCGACGAAGCACTCATCCGCGACATCGAACTCGAACTTTCCTGGAATGGCGATGCCGACATCGACCTCATCGTCGAGGAGCCGAGCGGGACGGTCTGCTCGCTGGCGTCGCCCCGCTCCGCGTCCGGCGGCACGCTGCAGGGTGATACTTCAGCGGCAGTCGACCCGAAGAGCGCCACGCAGCGGGAACGCTACGTCGCCGCCAATGCCTTCCCCGGCACCTACTGGATCTTGGTGCGGCGGGCGACCGGCAAGGTTGCCGCCGACACGGTCACGGCAGACCTGACGCTCAATCGCGGCACCGACCGAGAGCAGAAGCTTCGCCGGCAGATTCCTCTGGGATCAGACGAGGTCGTGTTCAACGTCGATCTCCCTGAAGGCCGCCGCCGCGAACCACTCCTGGACGCCCAGGTCGCCCATGACGTGGCCGTGCAACAGGATCTCGGCCGAGCGATTCTGGCCCAGCAGCTTGGCGGCATCGCTGACCCGGCGGCCGCGGCATCGCTTTCGCAGAGCCGGCGAGCCACCGGTGGGCAGCCCATCCCGGGCATGCCGTTCTTTCGCAGTGGTGCCGTCGGCTACCAGCCCGTCATCTCGACGCTACCGGAAGGCACCAACGTGTCTGCGACCGCCGTCGTCTCGGCCGACCGTCGCTACGTCCGCGTCACGGTCACGCCGCTCTTCTCGGGCATCGGCCAGGTGACGCAATTCAATTTCGCCGGCGGCGGAGCCCAAGGGACAGGCCAGGGCGGTGGCATGGGTGGCGGTGGCATGGGCATGGGTGGTGGCATGGGTGGTGGCATGGGTGGCGGCATGGGTGGCGGCATGGGTGGTGGCATGGGCATGGGTGGTGGCATGGGTGGTGGCATGGGCATGGGTGGCGGCATGGGTGGCGGCGGCATGGGCATGGGCATGTGCTGGGTCGCTCGCGAGGTCTATGGTCCGGCGAACCCGCGCTGGCTGCTCTTCCGCGGCTGGCTCCTTGCCGAAGCTCCGACCTGGCTCGTCGATCTCTACGCCTCGCATGGTGAAGCATTCGCCCTGTGGATCCATGACAAACCGATCATCAAGGCCATGGTGCGGTTCCTGATGGATTGCGCGATCGCCGCGCGGGCGCCGTAACCATGCCGACGTTCGGAGTTATCCTCGCCGCCGCCGGCCAGAGCAGCCGCTTCGAGGATGCCCACTACAAGAAGCCGTTCGCGCCGCTCGCCGGCCGTGCGGTCTGGCTGCACTCCGCCGAGAAGTTTCTCGAGCGTTCCGACGTGAAGCAGGTCGTGATCGTCGTCGCGCCGGAAGACCGCGAGGCGTTCGTGGAGAAGTTCGGCGCCAATCTCGCCTTCATGGGAGTGACGCTCGCCGAGGGAGGCGCTCACCGGGCCGACTCCGTCCGGCGCGGCCTGGAAAAGCTCGACCCCGAGATCGATGTTGTCGCGATCCACGACGCCGCCCGCCCCTGTATCGCCACCCCGTGGATCGACCGCGTCTTCGAGGCTGGGGTTCGCACCGGCGCCGCCATCCTCGCGACGCCCGTGGTGGGCACGCTCAAGCGGGTGGGCCCCGACGGCACGATCACCGAAACGGTCGATCGCACCGGCCTATGGGAAGCGCAGACGCCGCAGGTGTTTTCACGTGACCTGCTCGTGCGGGCCTTCGCGTCGCGGCCGGACGGCCAGCCCACCGACGAGGCGCAGCTGGTCGAGGGGCTGGGCCAGCGGGTCACGGTCGTCCCCGGCTCGCCCATCAACCTCAAGATCACGTCGCGCGAAGACCTGCGGCTGGCCGAACAGGCGATCAAGGCGCTCCCCAAGCCGAAGCTCTCCGGCCCCGCGCATCCTTTCGCCAACGACGACATGTGGAGGTGAGCATGGCGGCAGACCTCCTCGCCGACTTCCAGTCACGCGGCCTCGTCCATCAGTCGACCGATCAAGACGCCCTGCGACAGTGGCTCGCCGGCGGCGGCCGCCGCGTGTATGCGGGCTTCGACCCCACGGCCGACAGCCTGCACGTGGGCCACTTGGTCGCCCTCATGCTGCTCCGCCGCGTTGCGAACGCGGGCCACGAGCCGGTGGCACTCGTCGGCGGCGCCACTGGCATGATCGGCGACCCGAGCGGCCGCAGCGAGGAGCGCAACCTCCTCTCGCCGGATGAGCTGGCCGCCAACGTGGCCGGCGTCGAGCGGCAGATCCGAGCCGTTCTCGAGACCACGGGCCGCACGGTCCACGTCGTCAACAACGCCGACTGGATGCGGGGCGTGGGCTACCTCGAGTTTCTGCGCGACGTCGGCAAGCATGTGCCGCTCTCGCAGATGCTCGCCAAGGACTCCGTGAAGAGCCGGCTCGAGCGGGATGGCGGCCTCTCCTACACCGAATTCAGCTACATGCTGCTGCAGGCCTGGGACTTCGTCCACCTCTCCGACGCCCTCGACTGCCGCGTGCAGATCGGCGGCAGCGACCAGTGGGGCAACATCACCGCCGGCATCGAGCTCGGCCGCCGGCTGCGGTCCCGCGACCTTCACGGCATCACCTGCCCGCTGCTCACGAAGGCAGACGGCACGAAGATGGGCAAGACCGCGTCGGGCGCGATCTGGCTCGACCCGCGCCGCACGAGCCCCTACCGCTTCTACCAATATTGGATCAATCTCGACGACGACGACGCGGGCCGCTGCGTCGACCGGCTCACCGAGCTGCCGCGCGACGAGATCGAGTCGCTCGCCGGCCTGCGGGCCGCAAACCCCGCCGCCCGCGACACGCAAAAGCGGCTCGCCGAGGAACTCACCCGGCTCGTCCACGGCGACACCGGGCTCGCGGCCGCGAAGCAGGCCACGGCCATCTTTTTCGGTGCGGAGATCGGCGGCCTCGACGATGCCGCGCTCACCGAAATTTTCGCCGACGTCCCGAGCCGCGAATTTTCGCGGACCGCACTCGAGGGCGACGGCCTGGCGCTCGTCGAGGCGCTCGAAGCCACGGGCCTCGCCACGACGAAGTCCGCCGCGCGACGGACCATCGAGCAGGGCGGGGCGTACGTCAACAACCGCCGGATCGCCGACGTCGCGCACCGTCTCACGCGCAACGACCTTTCCGGCACGTCGACGCTCGTGCTGCGTTCCGGAAAGAAGAGCTACGCTCTGGCCCGTTTCCTGTAAGTCCGTCCTCGGCCCGTCAGGGATCTCATGCCCCTCGCAACAGCCATCCTCCTCGCAGTCGTGGCACTCGCGATGCCGACCGCCGCGATTCACGCTGACGAGCCGCCTGCCGTCGGCAAGATCGCGGGCCTCGAAGACCGGCTGAAGACCGGCCTGCGGGCGCGGCGACCGGAGGAGCATCGTTTCATCGAGCGCGTCGTGCTGCTCGTGCGCGAGGGAAGCCTGCCGGGCACACTTGTCGACTCGACCTATCTCTGGGCGATCGAGCGACAAAAGAAGTATCCCTACCCGCTCTTCGAACGAGCGCTGCGAATCCAAGCCGACCGCCTCGGCGTCGACCTGTAGGACAGGCCTCCGTGCCTGTCGCTGACAGGCTGAAGCCTGTCCCACCTCAGGCTGAAGCCTGTCCTACGCCGATCCGAGCAGTTCGTGGATCCGCGGGTCGGCGAGCGATTCGGCGATGAATCGCGCGCCGGTGAAATCGTGCCGACGGCTGTGGCCGCCCGGAACGGCCACCACGATCGCCCCCGCCGCGACGGCCGCCTTGCAGCCGTTCGCGGAATCCTCGAGCACGAGCATGTGCGCCACGTTGATTCCCAGCCGCCGGGCCGCCGACTGGTAGATCTCGGGATGCGGCTTGCCGTGCGTGACATCGGCCGCAGTGAGCACGAAGCTGAATCGCTCGAGCAGCCCCACGCGGCCAAGCACGTCATGCGCGAAGTCAGGGCCGCTGCTCGTGGCCACGCCGCGTGGAACCCCGCTGCGCTCGAGCACATCGACGAGCGACACGGCTCCCGGCATCGGCTCGAGCCTCGTGTCGAGCAGCCCGGCGAAGATCTCGCGGGTCTCCGCGGCGAGCGTCTCGATCGTGTCGTCCAGCCCATGCCAGTCGATCATGATCTGGAGCGACACCGGCTGCGGGCGGCCCATCATCCGGTCGAGCAGGTCGGCCTCGAACGTGCGGCCGCGACGCGCGAGCAACTCGCCGCCAACGTGCTGGTAGAGTTCCTCCGTGTTCACGAGCAGGCCGTCGAGATCGAAGGCGACGCCGCGCACCGGTGTTCGCGTTTGCGGGGGTATTTCGCGGCTCATCGCGATGTCTCTCCGGGATCGTCCTTCATACGAAATACCGCGTAGCCCGCATTCGCATGCACATGCTCCGCCGGCACATCGGTCGTCATCGGCACGCAGCCGGGCCGACAGGCTTGCAGGGTCTTGAGCGGCACGATGAGAAAATCGACGTCATATTCGTCGGCGACGCGACGGAGTCGCTCCGCACCGAGCGCGACGGTGGAGGTTTCCATGTTCGCGAGCGAGCCGTCAGGGGAGAAGCAGTCGGCGATGCGGCGGCGCCACTCGACGAGCGAGCGGGCGTCCTGCGGGCTGTTCTTCCAAGAGACCACCTCGCGGCGGCCCGTGCGCCAGGTGAAGCTCGCGGCGCCGCGGGGCGTGAGGAAGCAGGCATCGGGGGGCGTGTTGTTTTTCACCCAGTCGCAGATGTCGGACCAGGCCACCGCGTCCACTTTTGAATCGGCCCGCGGCAGCGCGTTCGCTGACACCGGCCAATGCCGGGATTGCGCCGCCACGTCGAAGCAGAGCAACAGCGCGACGATCGCGCGCCACGCGAATGGCGGCAGGAGCCCGAGCCGGCGGCACGCCACGTCATCCTCGAGCACAGCCGCGGCCGACACGGCCAGCGAGAAGGGCACGATCACGTCCGCCAGCCGAAACCAATAAAACCGCAGCAGCCCGAGCGCGGCCCCGGGAGCCAGCGGCTCGCAGCAGGCAATCGCCGCGCCCGCCAGCGAAATCCCGAGCGCCGCGAGCGTGAAGGTCTGGAGGCGAGACGAGGCAGCCGACCATGCTGAGCCAGCGAGCCTGCCCAAGAGCCACCAGCCCACGACAGCGAGCAGGTGGCGGGCGACGAGTGGCTCCGCGAACGATCCCGGCAGGAGGTGATGAGACAGGCGATCGACGACGTAGATCCGATTCGCAGCGGCCCGTTCGGCGGCGGTCGCGCCGGCCGAGAGCGCAAGCGCCGGCAGCACGCCGCAGGCCGCGAGCGCCGTGCCGCCGATCAAGGTGGCGATGGATATCGCATCCCAAGGCCGTGCGGCCGTCCCGCGCGAGGCGATCCATGTGGCCGCGATCGCCACCATCGCCCAGCCGCCGACGATCGGATGCACGGCCGTGGCGGCGCCGGCCATGAGCCAGCCGATCGGGAATCGCGCCGCCGCGATCTCGCCCACGGCCGCGAGCACGAGCGCCCAGGCGAAGACCTTCGCCTCGCAGCCACCGATCACCCATTCACCCGCCATCGTCGTATGACGCAGAAGCGCGGAGAAGGCCGCCGCGGCCACGACTCGGCCCCACGGCAATGCGAGGAGCGGCACGGCGCCGTGCCGAAAGCCGATGGCCAGGGCGAGCCAGCCGAGCCCGCGGCCGATCCAGGCGGCCTGTTCCAGCGGCATGCCTGCCGCCAGCGGGCCGAAGAGCACGTAAAACGCGCCGTGCGCGTCGGGTGTCTCCAGAAAAAAGTCGCCGGCAGCCCAGCCGGGATCGGCGTGGTGCCTCGCCTTCGTGAGATAGACCGCCTCGTTGACGTCTGGTGCGGGCCAGGCGCCGGCCGCCGCGAAGATCGCCGCCATGATCGCGATCTCGGCCACGGCCGCGGCCTTGCTTCCGCTCTGCATCCGCCGCACCTATAAAATCTCCTGACATCTCGACTCTGCGTCTGCGCGTCCTGCAAGCCCGAAGGATACCACCGATGCCCTCGTCCTCCGACCGTTCGCCCCCGACATCCCGCGGGGCGGCGCTCCGCCGGCTCGCCGAGGAGGGCACGTTTGCGATCCCCGGCGCCCCGATCGCACTGGCCGCCAAGATTATCGAGCGAGAAGGCTTCGAGGCGATCTACCTGTCGGGAGCCGCCTTCTCCGCCGGCATCCTCGGCGTGCCCGACATCGGCCTCCTCACGCTCGATCAGCTCGTCGCCCAAACGCGGTTGCTCGCCTCTGCCGTGGAAATCCCGCTGGTGGTGGACGCCGACACCGGATTCGGCGGCCCCGAGAGCGTCGCCGAATGCGTTCAGAAGCTCGAGGCCGCCGGCGCCGCGGCGATCCAGCTCGAGGACCAACGGCGGCCGAAGCGGTGCGGCCACCTCCCTGGCAAGGAGATCGTCGAGCCGGAGGAAATGGCCGAAAAGATCGCGGCCGCCTGCGCCGCCCGTCGCGATCCGGACACGGTGATCATCGGCCGCAGCGATGCCCGCGGCGTGACCGATCTCGACGACTGCCTGCGGCGGCTGCGACTCTATCGCGAAGCCGGCGCCGACTGGCTCTTCCCCGAGGCGCTCGCGTCGCGGGCCGAATTTCAGACCGTGGGCCGCGCGTTCGCCGGCACGCCGCTGGTCGCCAACATGACCGAGTTCGGCGTCAGCCCGCTGCTCACGCTCGACGAGCTTTCCGGCTACGGGTTTACCGCCGTGCTCTATCCGGTCACGCTCCTGCGGCTGGCGATGAAGGCGATCGAGGCGGGCCTCGGCCTGATCGCCGACGAGGGGTCGCAGGAGGGCCTGCTCGACCTGATGCAGTCGCGCGAGGAGCTCTACGATCTGCTCGGCTACGACCCGAAACAGCCTGAAAAACACCTGCCCGCCACCAACTAGTGCAAACGGTTGTCTATGAATCACCGGCTCAGGGTCGGCGCTGATGAGCCGACAGTGATCCGCTTGCGGAGCAAGCGGTCTCCGTGTGACAGGCACGGAGGCCTGTCCTACGACGAAGGCTCGTGGGTCGGCGGAAGCTCGACGAGCATTTGGACCGAGTCTTCGAGGGCCACCGCGAGTCGACTTCTGCCGCCCGCGAGCCGGTGCTATACCGACACCGCGTGATGCGGTCCACATAGTCGCTGTTTCTTTCTTTCACCGAGGTGTCGCATGCATGCCACTCCCCATAAACCAGAAGCGTCCGATGTCGCCCGCGGGCTTGCCGGCGTCGTTGCCGGCCGCACGGCGATCTGCTCGCTCGACGGCGATCTCCGTTACCGCGGCTATGCGATCGGGCCGCTGGCCGAGGCGGGTGACTTCGAGGAGGTGGCGTTCCTGCTGCTGCATGGCGAACTGCCCTCGGCCGCCGAGCACGCCGCCTTCTCGCGCCGCGTCCACGAGGCCGCCCGGTCGCTCGACCCGGTCGTGATCGACTGCCTTGCCCGGCTCGCGGCGAAGACGCCGAATGCCTCGCCGATGGACGTGCTCCGCACCGGGGTGAGCCTGCTCGGCCAGATCGAGCGGGACCAGGCCCCGGGGCCGCGCGACGCGCTCCTCGTGCAGGCCGAGCGGCTGCTCGGCCAGGTGCCGGCGATCCTGGCGGCGTGGATGGACCTTGCGGCGGGCCGGCCCGTCGCGGCCTGGCCCGAGGGCACACTTGCCGCGGCGCTGCTCGAGCGGCTCAATGGCCGCAAGCCTTCGCGCGAGGAGGCGGCGATCTTCGGCACGACGCTCGTGCTCTATGCCGAGCACGAGTTCAACGCCTCGACGTTCACCGCCCGCACGATCGTCTCCACCGGCTCCGACATGCACTCAGGCGTGGTCGGCGCGATCGGCGCGCTCAAGGGCCCGCTCCACGGCGGCGCCAACGAGCAGGTGCTCGACACGCTCTCCGCCATCGGCTCGATCGATCGGGCCGACTCGTGGGTCGCCGAGCAGTTCGCGGCGAAGCGGGTGGTCATGGGGTTTGGTCACCGCGTCTACAAGGACGGCGACGTGCGGGCGAAGCTCCTGGGCAGGATGTGCCGGGCGCTCGCCGCCGGAACGCCCGCCGAGGCCCTCGAAGACCTTGCCGATCGTGTCGAGCGGATCATGCTCGAGAAAAAGGGACTGCGGCCAAACCTCGACTGGCCCGCCGCCCGCGTCTACCACGCGCTCGGCCTGCCGGTGAGCGTGTTCACGCCGATCTTCGTCGTCGCACGGATGAGCGGCTGGACGGCCCACGTGATCGAGCAGGTGGGCGACAACCGTCTCATCCGCCCGCTCTCGCTCTACTCGGGCGTCCCGCCACGCGACTACATTCCCGCCTCGCACCGCCCCCGGTAGGATAGGCTTCAGCCTGTCACAACCGCCCGTCCTACAGCGGATCTCAAGTGGCGTCGCGCCGGCTTCGGGGCGGCAGAAGTCTCGTCGCGGTGGCCCTCGAAGACTCGGTCCAAATGCTCCTCGAGCTTCAGCCGACCCCTCGCCTACGGCCCGCGTCGTACGCTTCCTGCCGACGTTCCTACGGCAGCGTTGCCGTCTGGCCGACGGCGGCCGGACGGACGAGCCCTGCCTGGCCGCTGGCCTGCGGCTCGGCGGCCGCGGGCTCGACGGTCGCCTGGACGGTGACGGTGGGCACGGCCCCCTCGCCGAGGTCGGTCGAGATCTTGAGCTGCCGCTCGATCCGACCGGCGAGCGTGCCAGCCTGGAATGTCACCGGCAGGATGTGCACCGTTGCCGGCGTTTCCTTCGTCGGGCAGGAGAGGCAGCCGTCGGAGCAGGAAACACCCGTCACGCAGAAGGGACGGTTGGCCCGCACCACCACGTTCTTCGTGGCCGTGCCGCCGGGCTGCACCGTGCCCAGCGCGAGCAGTTGCGGGCTCACGGTCACCGCCGCCACGACGCGGCCTTCCACGTCCATCGGGATCTGCGCGGCCCGCGGATCGTTCGTGACGAGAATGAGCTGCCCCTTCACGTAGCCGGCCGGCGTCTCCGACTTGAGCCGCAGCATCAGGTCATAGATCGACTGCGACGGCGTGTGCGTGGGCTTCGAGAGCTGCACCTCGAAATTCGGGTTCGCACTGCGGACGTCCTTGATCTCCCACGGCGTGCTGCCGACGTGCGTGATCCGCACGCTGCGTTCCGCCCCCTTGCCGAGGTCCACGTTGCCGAGATCGACGAACGGCGGATCGAACGTGACATCGCCGCGAATGTTGCCGGCGACGCGGAGCTGCACTTCGGCGTAAAACGGCTTGTCGAACGTGACCGTAAGCGTGGCGCCGTGCTGCCCGAGGAACGTCCGTGTGTTGAACTTCGCGACGACCTCGCTCGTCTCGTGCGTCTTGAGGTCGCGCTTCGTCACTTCGGGCGACGTGCAGCCGCAGCTCGTCCGCACGCCGACGACGTGCACGTCTTCCTTGTAAAGATTCCGGAACGTGAAACGAAACTCGGTCTTCGAGCCGCGGGCGACGGTGCCGAAGTTGTGGCTCGTCGCGGAAAACATCTTGTTGGCCCATTCCTGCGCGCCGGCCGCGTCTGCGGTCCCGGCGAAGAGCATCGCGAGGACGACGAGGTGAGGCAGGCGAGACGTCACCGACGGGGCGGCGAGCATGGAGGAGGCCCTGAAGGCGGAGGACTTGAAGACGGAAGAATCGCTCGATCTGGACCGTGGCAGCAGCATGGAGAAGCCTAAGGATGCCATGAAAGCGTCGTCAAATGCGCGGGTGTGGGTTGCCGGCGGGCCCGTGGTCCGCCTGCGTCAAGTATCCCCCGCCGGCAAGTGTCGCGGCGTGATTTCGGGCGTTTTTTTCGCGAAAATTCAGGTCTGGCCGAGGCACGACCGATACAGCCCTTGAAGTTTCCTACAATGGAAAAGTCGGCGGCGATCGACCCTGGCCAGCGTGGCCTTGGAAGGAGCCGTCGGCGAACCATCACCCAACGGGGGCGTACCGGTATCGACCGGATGGCAAGAGGTTCAGATTGCGTGTCGTGGTTGGTCGGCTGGCCACGTTAAAAGTCGACCAAGCTTCAATTGCCGAAGCTCGTTTCTCTCTGGCTGCTTAACAAAGCAACCCCGAGCGATGGCCCCAGTCGGAAGGGCCTCCCAATCGGTCGCCAAATCCGACTCGCCCCGTTTCACCGCCTGGTACGGACGGGGTTAAAAAAGTTCCGGGCTGGCCTGTGACGCACCCTGTCGGCCGGGGACGCGCGGGCGAGACTTCAATCGACCGAATACACACGTAGACGTTTGTGCTGAAACATCACGGGACAGGGGTTCGACTCCCCTCGCCTCCACTCGCTTCAGATCCTCGCCCGGCGTAGATCACTTCGACCCGAAGTGGTCTGCGCCGGCTCGCGGGCGGCAGAAGTCTTCTCGCGGTGGCCCTCGAAGACTCGGTCCAAATGCTCGTCGAGCTTCCGCCGACCCGCGAGCCTTCGTCGTAGGACAGGCCTTCGTGCCTGTCGCATGGATCCGCTTGCTTCGGACGAGCGAGCCCCCGGTCACCAGAAGCCTCCCCGCCAGTCTCAATCAACTCCAGCCCGGCTTGGGCTGGGAGTGAACGATTGGCTGCGTCGTGATTGCATCACGAGCGGTGCGGATCGCATCGGCTGACAGCACGTCGAGGGCGAGGTCGAACGAAATGTCGGCATGCGGGGCGAGCGGCACGACCCGGCCCTGCTTCTCCTCCAACGATCGCGGATTCGGGTAGTTCGTGCCCGGTTCGATGCCGGTCACGTAGCCGTCAGCGAGCCCGCCCTGGTTTTTCCAGAGCGTGAGGCACGGCAGTTCGGCAGCCCGCCACGACAGCCGCGCGGCCTTCGTGGCATCGGGCGCGACGAGCATCGCCGCCGCCCGCCCGGATGCGTCGGTCCGCAGCCGCATGAAGTGCACCTGCTCGCCGCGGCCAGCCTCGGGGGCGGCGTAGCGATTCCACGAGGGAACGTCGGCGACGGCGGCGGCATCGCGGGGGGCGACCTCCTCGACGTCGGCCACCAGCGATGCTCCCGCTCCGAGCAACGGTGGACCGAAATTCACGTGATAGAGCATCTGCATCGTGGTCGGCCGGTCGGAGCGGTTTTCCACCCGGTCGGCCCAGGCGACCCGCGGCTGATCGGCATGCAACTCGATCCGTGTGTGCATGCGAAGGTCGTGGACCAAAAACCGCGTCTCATCGACCGCGCCGGTGAGCGTGACGGTGCCGCTCGAGTCGTCGAGCGTCACCTGCACGTCGTGGGCCGGCAGGTTTGCGATCCGACCGTGCAGCCCGTGCAGCAGCCGACCGTTGGGCGCGAAGTCTGGAGCGCCATTGCTCACGAGACCGCAGCGGGCCACGAGCTCGTCGAAACCATCGAGCCAGCCGATCCCCGACGGCTCGCCGAGCGGAACGTGCCGCGGATGCACCGGCCCTGCCACCGGCGAGTGCCAGCCCAGTTCGACGTCGCCGCAGCTCACTTTCCAGATCCCGAGCCCACGATCGGGCAGCACGATCGCCCGCGTACCGCCCGCCACGAGTTCCACCTGCAGAACGCCCTCGCGCGGCCCGCCCCGCAGCCGCCGCGCCGTCACACTGAGCGACCCGAGCGATGCAGAGAGTTCGCCGTCGATCGCGATGCACTTCCTGGTCATGGAAACACCCCGTGGAGTTGGAGCCGCCCTTGAAGGGAGACTATGAAGGGAGACTAGATTACCGCTTCCTCGGAGCCAGACCACCCATGCCCAACACTCAACCGATCGCCATCATTCTCGCCGCCGGCAGGGGCACTCGCATGGGAGGTGATCTTCCCAAGGTGCTCTTCGAGGCGGCGGGCAAGCCGCTCGTCCGCTGGGTGCTCGACGCCCTGGCAGCGGCCGGCGTGCACGACCGGATCGTAGTCGTCGGCTACCGGGCCGAGATGGTGGAACGGGCGTTGGCGGGAGTGCCGGGGGTGTCGTTCGCCCTGCAGCGGGAGCAACGCGGCACGGGCGACGCGGTGGCCGCGGCGGCCGACGCGATCCGCGCCCGGCTCGCAGGCGATCTGCCCGACAGCCGTCGGCCCGTCGTGATCGTCTGCGGGGATTCGCCGATGCTTCGGCCGGAGAGCGTGACCGGCCTGCTGGGGGAGTTCACCGCACGCGGCGCGTCGTGCCTGCTTGGCACGGCCATAACCGACGATCCTACCGGCCTCGGCCGCATCGTGCGGGATGCGCACGGCCGGTTCACGCGGATCGTCGAGCAGAAGGATGCCACGCCCGAGGAGCGGGATATCCGCGAGGTCAACATGAGCACGTATGTCTTCGAGGCCCGCGACCTGTTGCAATCGCTCGCCGACCTCCGGCCCGATAACGCAGCGGGCGAGTATTACATCACCGACTGCCCCGGGATGCTGCTCGCCGCCGGCAAGGTCGTCGACGCCATCCCGTGCCTCGATGCCAGCGAAACCCTCTCCGTCAACACGCCGGAGCAACTCGCGGCCGTGGCCAATGCGCTGTCGAGTCGGTAGGTCGCGCCAGGCCGCCCGCGAGCCGAGACCGACTTGATCCCTTGATTGCATGCGGTCAAATACGCCGTTGTCCGAGCCCTGCCGCCCCCCGGGAGCCCTCTCGCGCCCATGAACGACCTCAAGATCTTTGCCGGCCCCGCCAACGAGCCGCTCGCGCAGGACATCTGCCGCTACCTCAACCTGCCGATGGGCAAGATCACGCTCGGGCGGTTTCCCGACGGCGAGATCTCCTGCAAGATCGACGAAGACGTCCGCGGCCGCGACGTCTTCATCGTGCAGCCCACCTGCCCCCCGGTGAACGAGCACCTGATGGAACTGCTCGTGATGATCGACAGCTTCAAGCGGGCCAGCTCCTACCGGCTCACCGCCGTCATTCCTTACTTCGGCTACGCCCGCCAGGATCGCAAGGACGCAGGCCGCGTGCCGATTACGGCCAAACTCGTGGCCAACCTCATCACCCGCGCCGGCGCCGATCGCGTGCTCGCGATGGATCTGCACGCCGCGCAGATCCAAGGCTTCTTCGACGTGCCGGTGGATCACCTCTACGCCGCCCCCGTGCTCAACAACCATTTCCAGTCGATGGACCTGTCGCACGACGACATGGTGGTGGTGAGCGCCGATGCCGGTGGCATCAAGCGGGCGGTCGGCCATGCAAACCGCTTCGGCGTGCCGCTGGCGATCGTCGACAAGCGGCGGATCTCGGCGGAGACGACGAAGAGCGCGAACATCATCGGGGCGAGCGTCGAGGGAAAGATCGCCCTGATGTTCGACGACATGATCAGCACGGCCGGCTCGATCTGCTCGGCGGCCAACGTCGTCCACAACCACGGCGCGAAGGCGATCTACGCCGCCGCCACCCACGGCCTGCTCGTCGGGCCGGCGATCGAGCGGCTGAAGGCGGCCCCGTTTGCCGGCATCATCATCACCGATTCGATCCCGCTGCCCGCCGAAAAGTCGCTGCCACAGATCACGGTCCTCTCCGTGGCCAGCCTCCTCGGCCAGGCGATCAAGCGGATTCACCGCAACGAATCGGTTTCGATGATGTTTCAGTAAAGTGGCCTCCGAAGGGCGAGGCACGCGGGTCGGCGGAAGCTCGAGGAGCATGTGGACCGAGTCTTCGAGGGCCACCGCGACGCGACTTCCGCCGCCCGCGAGCCGGTGTCGCCCCTACGGCCAAAAACCGCGGGAATTCCAGGGCACGGCTTGCGAATTCGTGACGGGATGGCAGAATACCGGGCTCAAAACAAGGAGTTTTCTATGAGCGAGTCCCTCGAAGTCGTGTCGCGGAAGGCGACCGGCTCCCGCGAAAGCCGTCGTTTGCGCCGCCAGGGGTTGATCCCGGCCGTGCTGTATGGCCACGGCGAAAAGTGCGTTGATCTGGCCGCGAAGCGCGAGGCCCTGGAGGCCGTCGTGCGGCATGGCAGCCGCGTCGTCGAGCTCAAGGGGGCCGTGAAGGAGAGCGCCCTGATCCGTGAGCTCCAGTGGGACACCTTCGGGATCGAGCCGATCCACGTCGATCTCCTGCGGGTCAGCAAGTCGGACCGCGTGAAGGTGAAGGTGCCGGTCGACATGAAGGGGGAGGCGCCCGGCCACCGAGCCGGCGGTGTGGTCACGCTCCTCGTCCACGAGATCGAGATCGAGTGCACCCCCGACGCGATCCCCGAGAAAATTCACGCCCAGGTCGGCAAGCTCGAACTGGGCGGCACGATCAAGGCGCACGATCTTGATCTGCCCAAGGGCGCCCGAGTCGTGGGCGGCCACGATGAGACGATCGTCAGCTGCACCCTCCCGACTCAGAAGGGCGAGGAAGCGGCCGCGGTGCCTGGCGGCGCCGAACCCGAATTGATCGGCCGCAAGGCGGCCGAGGAAGGAGAGGGAGAAGCGGCCGAGGGCTGACCGCGAGTCCTCGCGGGCCTCCGTGCCACGCGAGCTTTATCCGGCGCAGACACGTGAAACTGCTGGCAGGCCTGGGAAATCCGGGGCGCAATTACGAGGGCACTCGCCACAACGTCGGCTTCGACGTGTTGGAGGTCCTCGCCCGCCGCTCTGGTTCTCCGACACGCCGGGCCCGGTTTCAGGGCGAGACGGCGCAGGTCACGATACGGGGCTGCCAGGCCCTGCTCTTGTGGCCGCTGACGTGGATGAACTTGAGCGGGGCCAGCGTGCTGGCTGCCCGAGACTTCTATAAGATCGATGATGCCGACATCCTGGTGATATGCGATGATTTTCAGCTTCCAACCGACACGATCAGGCTGCGGGCCAGCGGCTCGGCGGGCGGCCAAAATGGCCTCGCCGATGTGCTTGCACGCCTGGGCACCAACGCCATCCCGCGGCTGCGGATCGGCATCGGCCCGGTCGCGGCTGGCTGGAAGACGGCCGATTTCGTGCTCGGCCGGTTTTCAAAATCGGAAAGAGCTGCGGTCGATGTCTCGATCGAACGAGCGGCCGACGCCGCCGAGGAATGGGTGGCGGTCGGCATCGAAGCCGCAATGAACCGCTACAACTGAATCACGGAACCCATCACGGAATCCATTCCGAAATCCATTCCGACACCCAAGTTCGGACAAATCCAACGAAACCAGTAACGAGGAGCAAGGCTATCATGGTGGTATATGAAGGGATGTTCATTCTCGACGCGTCGAAGTATTCCCGCGATCCGGCAGGGATGGCGCAGCAGGTGGTCGACCTGATCCAGCAGCACGGCGGCACCGTTCTGGCTTCACGGCTGTGGGACGAGCGGAAGCTCGCCTACCCGATCAAGGGCCACAAGAAGGGCGTCTACTGGCTCACCTATTTCCGGATGCCGAGCGGCAATCTGGTGGCGCTCGAACGGCAGTGCGAAATCACCGACGACATCCTTCGCAAGCTCGTGCTGAAGGTCGAGCCGCGGATCGCCGACGCGCTCGTCCAGCACGCGTTGGCCGGAGACGCCGGTCAGCGGCGGACCTCGACGGCCCCCGCAACGTCCCACGCGGCCGCCACGGAGTAAAAACCCCTTCATGGGCCGCCGTCGCCGGCCGGTGCTTGCACCCCCCGGCCGGAAGGGCTACATTACTTGACTGTTGTACAGTATCCCGACAACAGTCCGGCAACGGCATCAGTCATCTGAAGGAGGCAGAGCCATGGCGAGTTTCAACAAGGTAATCCTGCTGGGAAACGTGACCCGCGATCCGGAGCTTCGCTACATCGCCAACGGAACGGCGGTCACCGACATCGGCCTGGCCGTCAACGACCGCCGCAAGACGGCGACGGGAGAATGGGTCGAGGAGACGACATTCGTCGACGTGACGCTCTGGGGCCGCACCGCCGAGGTCGCAGGCGAATACGTCACCAAGGGCTCGCCGCTGCTGATCGAAGGCCGCCTCAAACTCGACACCTGGGAAAAGGACGGCAAGAAAAACTCCAAGCTCCGCGTCGTTGGCGAGCGGATGCAGCTGCTCGGCTCGCGGGGCGACGGCCCGCGGGGGGATGGCGCCCGCCCCAAGGCCCGAGCGGCCGGCGGTCGCCCAGCCCCGCAGGTCGACGAATACGATCAGTCCGGAGGGTATGATGCCGCTGTTTCAGGCGGCATGGAAAGCTCGAGCCCGGCGGGCTCCGATGACGACATCCCGTTCTGAGCCCACGCCAAGACACGCAAGCCCACAATCACCAGTCAACCACGTATCAGGAGCCACTCATGCCCACGAAGGAAATGCCCAAGATCTCCGCTGCCCAACTGCACGGAAGTCGTTCCCACATGCCCAAGGGCACGAGGGGCGGCATCGAACTCTTGCTCGTTCACAACGTCGAGCACCTTGGAAAGCAGGGCGATGTAGTCGAAGTGAAGCGTGGCTACGCCTACAACTATCTTCTCCCGCAAGGGCTGGCCACCGTTGCCACCGAGCATCACAAGCGGATGGTGGAGAAGCACCGCGCCAAGCTGGAGGAGATCGCCCGCGAGCGGATGGCCGGCCTGCGAAGCCTGCTCGAAGAGTTGGCTCGGACGAGCGTCACGATCGAGGCCAATGCCAACGACGAGGGACATCTCTACGGCTCAGTCGGTGCTCCCGAGATTTCGCGGTCGCTCAAGCAGCAGGATCTCATGGTCTCCCCCGACCAGATCATCCTGCAGGGTCCGCTCCGGGAGGTTGGGCTTTACACTGTCCGGATTCGTCTCGCCTCGGAGGTCGAAGGAGACCTCAAGGTCTGGGTGGTTCCGTCCAGTGGTGACGCTGCCTCCAAGTAGCCCGACACCGTTGTCTTGAGCCACGGCCGCAGAGGCTGGGTTTCATTCGCGGAGCGAGGGTCGCTTCGCCGAGGAATCGTCACGCAGGGAGGCTGATCGATGGCGTCATCGAGAGAAGCTGCCGGGACGCGCAGTGGGCCTGGCGTGGAGAGCAGCCGCCGCCCCCAGCGCCGCCGTGAGTCGGGGCCGAGCGACGCCGGCCTCGGGCTTCTGCCGGTCGAGCGGCCAGCCAATGTCGACGCCGAACGGGCGGTCCTCGGCAGCGTGCTCTTGAAGCCCGACGTCTGCGACGACGTGGCGCTCGTCGTCCGTCCCGAAGACTTCCACGACGAGGCGCATCAGGTGCTCTTCCGGCACCTGCTCGACCTGCACGACGGCGGCAAGCGGATCGACGCCACCATCGTGCTCGAACGGCTGCGAACGAAGGGCGATCTCGAAAGGATCGGAGGCGCGGCCGCGCTGGCGGAAATCCTGCAGGCTGTGCCCCATGCCGCCCACGCCACGCACTACGCGCAGATCGTGCGCGACAAGGCGATGCTGCGGTCTCTCATCGACGCGAGCACCGACATCCTCCGCGATGCCTACGACTCGGTGGACGAGCCGCGAGAGTTGCTGGCCCGCGCGGAGTCGAAGATCTTCGAGATCCTCGAGCATCGCAGTTCGGCCGAAGCGAAGCCGATCAACGAGGTGCTCGAAGACGTGATGGTGCGGATGGATGCCCGCATGAAGCACGAGCACGCCCTGGGCGGCGTGGAGACCGGTTTCACCGATCTCGACACGCTCTGCGGGGGCCTCCACAACTCCGAATTGATCATCCTGGCGGCCCGGCCCAGCATGGGAAAGACGGCGTTTGCGATGAACATCGCCGAGCACGTGGCGATCGCCGTCAAGCAGCCGGTACTCTTCGTGAGTCTGGAAATGGCCTGCCTGGAGCTTGCCGACCGCCTGCTTTGCTCGGCGGCGCAGGTGAATGGCCATCGGCTCCGCAACGGCACGATCTCCCAGGAAGACCGGCGGCGGCTCGTGCAGAAATCGGCCGAGATCAGCGGCTCGCCGCTCTACATCGACGACACACCGGGCCGCACGCTCACCGAAATCGCCGCCGTCGCCCGAAGGCTCAAGCGGCGCCAGGGGCTGTCGCTCATCGTCATCGATTATCTTCAGCTGATCGAGCCGGATAACCCGCGCGACCCGCGGCAGGAGCAGGTGGCGCGGATCGCGCGGCGGTTGAAGATGATGTCTCGCGAACTCGACATCCCGGTGCTCTGTCTTGCGCAGCTCAACCGGCAGGCTGAGGCCTCGCGCGACAACCGGCCCCGGCTCAACCACCTCCGCGAGTCGGGCGCCATCGAGCAGGACGCCGACGTGGTGATGTTCGTGCACCGCGAGGAGTATTACCAGACGACCGACGAGGATCGCGAACGGGTGAAAGGCCAGGCGGAAATCATCATCGCCAAACAGCGCAACGGCCCCATCGGCGACGTGAAGCTCCTCTGGCAGCACGACTTCACGCGGTTCGTGAACCTCGAGCACCGCCCCTACGACGAATTCGAGCAGTTCTCGAGCTTCTAGTTACACGCAAATCCACGGCATCCTGCCGTGATTTGCTTGACGGGCTCCGCCCGCTGGTTCTTAGCCGGCCCTCCGGGCCTGGCGATCTTCGTACGACAGGCCTCCGTGCCTGTCTGTCTTCACGCAAAACACAGACATCGTGTCCGTTTTTGCTTGACGGGCTCCGCCCTTGTAGCCGGAGGCGAAGGGATCGGCTGAAGCTCGCCGAGCATTTGGCCCGAGTCTTCGAGGGCCACCGCGAGGCGACTTCTGCCGTCCCTGAGCCGGCGATGTACGTCAGCGGGTTGCGTTAGGCACCGCGGCGGGTGCGGTCGGTGCCGGGGATGACGTCGAGTTCGAGGCCGTCGTTCTCACCCCGATCAAGCCGCTCCCACGCGATCGCGCCCATGGCCGCGTTGTCGGTGCAGAGCGATCGGGGCGGGATGAAGACGGCGATGTCGCGTCTGCGGCCAAAGGCCTCGAGCGATTCCCGCAGGAGCGTGTTGGCCGTCACGCCGCCACCGATCGCCAGCGCCGTGCACCCGGTACGGTCGATCGCAAGCTCCACCTTCGCGAGGATCGCATCGACCGCCGCCTGCTGGAAGGAGGCCGCCAGGTCTGCGAGCCGCTGGCCCGTCGGTGGCGGCGTGTCGACGGGCGCCCCGGGGGGCCGCACGAGATACCGCAGCGCCGTCTTCAGGCCGCTGAAACTCAGGTCCATTCGCTCGCGGTCGGCGGCGAGCGGCCGCGGCAGGCGGTGGGCCTTCGGATTGCCACCGGCCGCGGCCTTTTCGATCCACGGGCCTCCGGGATAGCCGAGCCCGAGCAGGCTCGCCGCCTTGTCGAATGCCTCGCCGGCTGCATCGTCGATGGTGCCGCCGAGACGGTCGAGCTCGAGCGGGGAACGGGCGTGGAAGAGCGAGGTGTGGCCGCCGCTGGCGACGAGGCCCACGCAGGGATACACCTTCGCCTCCGGATGGGCGAGACGGCAGGCATAGAGATGCGCGGCGATGTGGTCATAGCCGACGATCGGGATGCCAAGCGCGGCGGCGATCCCCTTGGCGGCGGCGAGCCCCACCAACAGCGAACCCACGAGGCCGGGCCTGATGGCCACGGCCACGGCCGCGAGGTCGCCGCGGGTGATACCGGCCCGCGAGAGCGCCTCGTCGATCACCGGGATGATCCGCTCCACGTGGGCGCGCGACGCCACCTCGGGCACCACGCCGCGCCACCGCGCATGGAGCTCATCCTGGCTGGCGACCACACTCGAAAGCACGGTGCGGTCGCGGGCAATCACCGCGGCTGCCGTCTCGTCACAGGTCGTTTCAATCGCAAGCAACAGCATCGCGAAGATCATACCCGAGCCGGTGCGATACCGATGGGGATCCGCTTGCGGAGCAAGCGGCCTACGTTCGAAGCGGTCTCATGGGGCGAGGCGAGCGGGTCGGCGGAAGCTCGCGGAGCATTTGGACCGAGTCTTCGAGGGCCACCGCGACGCGACTTCTGCCGCCCGCGAGCCGGTGCGACACCAACGAGGATCCGGCCTAAAAGTCGTACCAGACGCCGAAGCCGTAGCGATTCTGGTTGTAGAAGACGAATTCGTACTGCGGATCGGAGCCGTAGAGGTATTCGAAGCCGAGTCGGAAGAGTTTTTCGCTGCGGCGGCCGCGCCAGGCCCAGCCGGCCTGCACGCAGACGTTGCCGCCCCAGTCGAGCTCCTGCCGCGACATGCCGTTGACGGCGAGGAAGGGCGCGCCGAGCGGCCCGGTCGGCCGCGCCTGGATGAGCTCGGCGCCGAATTGCCCCTCCCATGGCTCCGAGCCGCCGGCGTTGTAAAACGCCCAGCCGACCTCGCCGTAGATCCGCAGCCAGTCGTAGAGATAGTAGGAGTTGCCCCACACGAAGCAGTCGCGGACGTAGTTCACACGTGGGAACCACGGATACCGCAGCATCGATTCATCGCCGAGGTGGGCGCTGTTGTGGTAGTAGGCAAGCTTCGTCTGCCAGCGGCCGATGCCATAGACGAGCGGCACACCGAAGCGATAGTCGCCGGAGCGAAAATCGCGCTCGTCCTCCGGATCGAGCCGCACGAACGCGGCCCCCTCGATCTGCACCTCGAATCCCTGCGGATGCACGACCGAGTCGGAGCCGTAGCGGAGGATCGAGGCCCGGCCGCCGAGCGTCGTGTCCCAGAGTACGCCCTCGCGCTTGGTTGGCTCGAAGACGCCGGGGTTGGTGTCGTAATACATCACGGAGCCGATCCGCGGCTCCTTCGGGCCCGCGAGGTAGCTCGTGTAGATGAGATTGTTTGGCAGCATCTGCCAGAACCACGGCTTCGGCGCCCAGAGGTCGACGAAGTCATCCGGAAATCCGGCGCTTGGCAAGAAGAGTTCTTCTTCGGCGGGGGGCATCGCCTCGTAGGGCACGTCGAGCACCACCGGCCCCTGCGGTCGCGTCGGCGGCAGCTCATGCAGCGACGGCGGGTCGATCGTCGCCTGACCGGCAGCCGGGCACGCGGCGACCGCGAGCAGGACGGCGATACAACCGAGCAGGAGTCGATGGTGCATGTGGGTGCGCACGGCGAACACGGCGGGAACCGGCAACACGGTGGCCCGTGCCGGCGCCGGCGAGACGCGTCACTCTAGGGACGCACACCACCCCGGCCACAGAGAGATCGGCATACCGGCAGCGCAGCAACAGCAAGCCATGCAACGTGGGATGGAGTGGGCACAACCGGGGAAAAGAGGGTAAGATCGTGAGCCGTTGGTCCGGGCCAGAACCCCCGTTTCCAGCCGATCACCCGCATGCCCCAGCCTTCTCCATCTTCCGAAAGTGCCGCCACCGCCCGCGTTGACGATGCCGTCGCGACGGCGTTGGGCCGCATCCCGAGCGGTCTCTTCATCGTCTCGTGGCGGCTCGAAGGTGTTGACCGAACCATGCTCGCCAGTTGGGTCATGCAGGCGGGATTTGCACCGCCGTCGGTGACGATGGCCGTGGCCGCGTCGCGCGATCTGCTCACGGCGATCGCCGGGGGCACGCCGTTCGTGATCACGATTCTCGGCGAGTCGCAGCGGCCGCTCTTGGCGCGATTCGGGCGTCCAGTGGCCTCCGGTGAGGATCCGTTCGCGGGCCTCGACATCGTCCGCAGCCCGTGTGGCGCGGCGGCGCTCGCCAGCGGCGCAGGCTGGCTCGAATGTCGTGGCACGGCCCAGGCCGCTGGTGGCGACCATGTGATCATCGTCGCCGAGGTGACGGCGGCCGGCAACGGCTCGGGAGAGCCGGCTCTGGTGCATACGCGCCGCAATGGTCTACGCTACTGACGTTTGTTCGTATCATCCCGACACTCCTCGCTCGTGCGTCCATGCAAACCATTCTCAACTATCGTCGATTGCGATTTGGCCTGCTGGTGCTGACGGGCTGTCTGGTCTGCGCCATGGCCGGTGGCTGTGCCGAACGACCGAACGCCGGCAGCGAAAAGGCGGCCGGCGCAGCCGTGAAGCGGTTCATGTTTCTCGCCAACGGCGACGACCCGTTCTGGGATGCGCTCGGCGCCGGGCTTGCGGAAGGTGCAAAGCAGCAGGGCCTCGAGGCGAAGGGGCTGCGGGCCGTCCTCGAAAAAAATAACGGCACCGCCCAGGGACAGATCGAGAAACTCCGCCAGTTCGCGAGTCAGAGCGACATTGCCGGCGTGGCCATCTCGGTGATCCAAGCGGAGAACGCCGCCATCGTCGAGGAGATGAAAAACCTCGCCGCGAAGGGGGTGAAGGTGATCACCGTCGACGGCGACGTGAACCGGGCGACGTTCCGCGATGCCCGGCCGTATTACATCGGCACCGACAACATCGCGGGTGGGCGGCTGCTCGGCGCCGCCGCGAAGCAACTGTTCGCCAGCCGCGGCAAGTCGTCCGGAGGGTACGTCCAGTTTGCCGGCTTCACCGACAATGACAACGCCCGCGCCCGCATGAATGGCTTCAAGGAGGCCGCCGGCGATGCCTATCGCGAGGTGGACCGGATGAGCGACGAGATGGATCTCGCGAAGGCCCGCGACAATGTCCGCAGTGCGCTCGTCAACCATCCGGATCTCATCGGCCTCGTGGGGATCTGGGCCTACAACGCGCCCGCGATCGCGGAAGTAACGGAGCAACAGGGTGTCCGTGACCGCCACACGATCGTGACGTTCGACGCCCAGGCGGCCGCGATCGAGCACATGGCCGGCGGCCGCATCGATGCAATGGTCGTGCAGAATCCGTTCGAAATGGGAATACAAACGGTCAGGCTGCTCACCGCTCTGCACGAAGGAAACGAGGCGACGGTGAACGAGATGTTTCCGCGGGCCGGCGAACCCGACGGCGACCTCTTCACCACCGGCCTGCGGCTGATCGTGCCCGACACCGGCACGCCCCTGGAGGCGGCCGCCTTCACAGGCGACGGCGTCGAAGTGATGTCGCTCTCGACGTTCCGCGACTGGCTCGCGAAGCAGGGCCTCTCGAGTTCCTGAAGGCCACGCCGATGCCGCACACTGACGCATCTCGACGAGGATCGTGGCTGCTGCGGCCGGGCGAATGGGCGCTCGTGCTGGCGATCGTCGCCGCCATCGCGGCCACCGCCGTCGTCGATGCCAACCACAGCTATTTCTTCCGCCCGCTGGAGAGCCTCCGCGACATCGCCCGCAACACGGCGCTCCTGGGCATCTTTGCCCTCGGTGCCACGGTGGTCATCATCGCCGGCGGCATCGACCTCTCGGCAGGGTCGATGATCGCACTCTCCGGCACGATCTGCGCCACGACGATGCTCGCGCTCTCCCCGCAGGCCATGATGGCCTTCAAGCCGGTGGGGCCGGGCGTGGTGGCGGTGGCGATGGCCGCCAGCCTGCTCGCCGGCTTCCTCGTCGGCACGCTGCATGCCTGGCTGATCACCGCGATCCGTCTGCCGCCGTTCATCGCGACGCTCGCCACGCTCGTCGGCCTGCGCAGCCTCGCCCGCGCCCTCTGCGAAGGGACCACGGCGGCGATCACCCCCACGAAGAGCGCACTCATCAACGTGTCCGACCCCGTCTTCAAGGCGATCCGCGACAACGTCTGGCTGCCGGTGGCGGTGTTCGGCGTGCTGGCGCTGGTCACCTGGCTGCTCCTCACGCGGACCGTCCTCGGCCGCCACCTTCACGCGCTCGGCGGCAACGAGCAGGCGGCCCGGCTCGCCGGCATCCGTACCGACAATGTGAAGTGGTTCGCCTACTGCTACGGCGCGATGACGGCGGCCCTGGCCGGGCTCTTCTACGTGGCCAACGAGTCGGTCGCTGCCCCGGTCAACCAGGGACGCGGCCACGAGCTCAACGCGATCGCGGCCGCGGTCGTCGGTGGCTGCTCGCTGGCCGGCGGCGTGGGCACCGTGCCGGGCACCGTGCTCGGCACGATCTTCCTGCGGGTCGTGATCGACGCGGTTTCGAAGATCATCAAGACCGGCGCCGACGTCTACGAGGGGCTGATCGTGGGCGTGGTCGTCGTCATCGCCGTGACCTTCTCGCAGCTCGGGCAGATGGGACGTCATGGCCGTCGGTTGCTGCCGGGCGGGCTTGGACTCTGCGTGATCCCCACGCTGGGTCTGCTCTGCGGGGGCGTTGCCGCGATGACCGCCGGCCGCAACGCCGGCCTCGCGGCGGGCATGCTCGCACTCGTGCTCCTGTCGATCGTGCGGGCATGGGAATCGCGCCGGCCGGCCACCGCGGAGTGATCCGATGAGCCATGACGTTTCCGCCGACGCCGTCGTGATGCGCGGGATCACGAAGCGGTTTCCCGGCGTCGTGGCGCTCGACAAGGTCACGCTCGCCGTGCGCCGGGGCGAACTCCATGCGATCTGCGGCGAAAACGGCGCCGGCAAGAGCACGCTGATGAAGATTCTCTCGGGCGTCTATCGGCCCGACGAGGGCACGCTCGAGGTCGATGGATCGCCCGTATTCTTCTCGGGCACCCTCGACGCCGAGCAGGCGGGCATCGCGATCATCCACCAGGAGCTCGCCCTCGTCGAAGACCTGCCGGTCATGGCGAACGTGTTCCTCGGCCGCGAGCGGCGCGGCCGCCTCGGCCTCGTCGATGACCGGGCAATGGCCGTCGAGTGCGGCTCGCTGCTGGAGGCGCTCGAATGCCAGGTCTCCCCGCATGACCGCACCGGCAGCCTCCGCGTCGGCGACCAGCAGCTCGTCGAGATCGCCAAAGCGCTGTCGCTCGACGCCCGGATCCTGGTGATGGACGAGCCCACGAGCGCCCTGACCGAGGCGGAATCGGCCCGGCTCGAGCGGACGATTCGCCGGCTGCGCGAGCGTGGCACGACGATCCTCTACATTTCGCACAAGATGGACGAGGTCTTCCGGCTCGCCGACCGGATCACGGTGCTCCGCGACGGCCGGCACGTGAAGACGATCGACCGCGGTGCCACGTCGCCCAACGAGATCACGGGCTGGATGGTGGGCCGCGAGATCGCAGGCCATGCATTCCACGAGCCGCGGATTCCCGGCCGCCGCCTGCTCGAGGTCGAACACCTCACGCTCCCCTGGCCCGAACACCCGCGGGGCTACCGGCTCGATGACATCTCGTTCGAGCTTCACGCCGGCGAGATCCTCGGCGTGGCCGGGCTCATGGGGGCCGGCCGCACGGAACTGCTCGAGACGATCTTCGGAGCCGTAGAGCCGACCTGGACCGGCACGATCCGCGTCGGCGGGCGGCCGGTGCGGTTCACGCATCCCCGCGAGGCCTGCGCCGCGCGGATCGCCATGGTGACGGAAGACCGCAAGCGGCTCGGGCTCTTCCCCGACCTCGACGTCGCTGCCAACGTGAGCCTCTGCAGCCTCGAACGGACGCTCGTGGGCGGGCTTCTCAGCGGATCGCGGGAAGAGGCCCTCGTCGCCGCACCGCTTCGCGACACGGGCGTGAAGACACCGGGGCCGCATGCCTCGATCATGGGACTTTCCGGCGGCAACCAGCAGAAGTGCATCATCGGCCGCTGGCTGCTCACCGAGCCCGAGATCCTGCTGCTCGACGATCCCACCCGCGGCATCGACGTGGGTGCCAAGGCCGAGCTCTATTCGCTCATCGACCGGCTCTGTCGCGACGGCCTCGGCGTGATCCTCACGTCGAGCGAGTTGCCGGAGTTGCTCACGCTCGCCGACCGGATCATCGTGCTCGCCGAGGGCCGGCTCACCGCCGAATTCTCCCGGGCCGAGGCCACCGAGGCGAGGATCATGGAAGCGGCCATGGCCTGAATGGCGATCCCGCGCGTGGTACGCTGTCTGCCATGAAGCCTTTCGATCCTGATCGTTATTCACGGCAGGTCCGCTATGCGCCGCTTGGCGTCGCAGGCCAGTCGCGGCTCGCGGCGGCCCGCGTGGCCGTCGTCGGCACCGGTGCGCTCGGCGGTGTGGTGGCGATGGCGCTCGTGCGGGCGGGCGTGGGAATGCTACGGCTCATCGACCGCGATCTCCCGGAGGCGAGCAACCTGCCGCGGCAGGTGCTCTTCGACGAAGCCGACGTGGCCGCCGGCCTTCCCAAGACGATCGCGGCGAAGCGACGGCTCGAGGCGATCAATTCCGCCGCGACGATCGATGCGATCGTGGCCGACCTCACCGCCACCAACTGCGAGCAATTGCTCGCGGGCGTCGACCTGATCGTCGATGGCACCGACAACTTCGAGGCCCGATTCCTCGTCAATGAATACGCCTGCCGGCACGGGCTGCCCTGGGTCCACGGCGGCGCGATCGGCGCGGAGGGCCGTGTGCTCACCGTCGTGCCGGGCCGCACGGCCTGCCTGCGGTGCCTGATCCCGGAGCCGCCGGCCGCCGGCGTGCTACCCACCTGCGATACGGCCGGCATCCTCGGCCCCACGGCGCTGGTCGTGGGGGCGGTCGAGGCGGCCGAGGCGATCAAGCTGCTCGCGGGCGAGATCGACCGCGCGGGCAATCGCCTTTTCGTGTGCGACCTCTGGGAGGGCGTCTGGCGCACGGTCGATCTTGAGCCACTCGCGCGCGAAGGCTGCCCGACCTGCCGCGGCGGTGATTTCCCCTGGCTCGAAGGGCGAACGGCCGGCCGAGCCGCGGCGCTCTGCGGTCGCGACGCGGTACAGGTGGCCCCACCCGCCGCCGTCCCCGTCGATCTCGCGGCGCTCGCGGGCCGGCTCGGCGCGTTCGCACCGGTCACCGGCAACGCGTGGCTCGTGCGGGCCAAGGTGGAGCCGGGCATCGAACTTTCCGTCTTCGCCGACGGCCGCGCGATCGTCGCCGGCACCCGCGAAGAATCCCGCGCCCGCGCGATCGTCGCCCGGTATGTGGGCTAGAGCGCATCGGACTTACGTATATCGCCGGCTTCGGGACGGCAGAAGTCGACTCGCGGTGGCCGCGGCGGCCAAATGCTCGTCGAGCTTCAGCCGATCCCTTCGCCTCCGTCCGTGGTTTGCCGAGTGGTCGCTACACGTATCCCAGAACGGCTCTAGCACAGCACGAAAAAAGAACTCAGCTGGCTTCGACACAGAACGGGCGAGGCGAGCGGGTCGGCGGAAGCGTGACGAGCTTTTGGACCGAGTCCGCGAGGGACAACGCGAGGATTCGAAGGAGTAGCGCAGCGACCACCTTCTGCCGCCCGCGAGCCGGCGACTCACTTGGTGCAGATCCGCTTGCGGAGCAAGCGTTCTACTTTGCGAGCGGTGCTTGCAAGTACCCCGCCCAATCCCAGGCGAGCGGAGCCGCCGAGGCGGCGACTCCCCAGGCGGCAAGGTCCGCCTGCAGTCGGTCGCAGCCTGCGCGTGAGATCTCCGCAGCCGGCCCGCCCGGGCGGCAGGCGACGAGGGGCACGGGCGGGGCGTTGTCCCGCCATGCCTCGTGGGGCAGAGCCCCCGCGGGCAATTGCACGACGAGGCAGTCGATGCCGGCAGGTACGGGCTGCGGTGGCGCCGTGCCATCGACGGCGAGACCGACGAGCAGCGTGCCCTTGGATGGCCCGAGCACCGCGGCCTCCGCGCCGCGACCCCGCGGAAGCACGGCGAGCGCCACGGCGGGATGCTGCGTCCACCCGACGATCCGTTCTGCCACATGATCCGCCGAGGCTGCGTGATCGACGACGGCCACCACCGCCACGCCCGCCGCATCGGCGGCGGCGCAGAGAGACTCGGGCGGGTCGTCGATCACGGCGGTCATGCTGGCGGCCCGCAAAACCGCCGCTTCGAAATCGGCTGCCGGCAAGGCGAGCCCCCGTGGCACCCAGCGCCTGCCGTCGAGCCAGAGCGATCGCCCGCGAACGCCGAGCCGCCGCAGGCCGATGAGGCGATCGACGCGGGCGATGATCGCGCCTGAATCATCGGCCTCGGCCTCCAGGCGATAGAGGTTCGGCAGTTCGGGCGTCCAATAGGATGGCTCGGTGAGGATGCCCCGGGCGACCGGCGGCGTGCCCCCGAGATCTTCGAGCCGCAGCGACGTCGGCAGGGTCGTGGCCAGCGTGCAGCGGGGCCCCGACAGACGGCCACGAAGCGTGGGGCGACCGCCCGCGGCCGCAGCGACAAGCCGCGCGTAGACCTCGGCCCGCATGTCGTCGGCTCTGCCGAGCACGGCCTCGATCCGCGGCGCGGCCGTCACGTCGACGGCTCCTCCGCGAACCGCTGCCGTGCGATGTCGCCGAGCCGCTTGAGATCGAGCTTGCCCGACCCGAGGACGGGCACCTCCTCGATCTCGCCGAAACTGTCGGCGGACGGAATCCAGAGGTTCGGCAGGCCATGCTGCGCGAGCCGTTTCACGATGTCGCGGGGCTCGTGGCTGGTCGGCAGATGGAGCACGATCAGCCGCTCTCCCTTGGCGCGGTCCGGCACGGCCGTCACCACGGCGAGCAGCTCGCCGTCGGCTGCGCCGAGTTCCGCGTTCACGGCCTCCTCGATCGTGAGATGGGGCACCATCTCGCCGCCGATCTTTGAAAACCTGCTCTCGCGGCCCGTGATCGTGATGAAACCTTCGCGATCGATCACGGCCACGTCGCCGGTGCAATACCAGCCGTCCTTGATCACCTTCGCCGTGAGGTCGGGTCGATCGAGATAGCCCTGCATGACGTTGGGGCCGCTGATCCAGAGCAAGCCTTCCTGGCCGAGGGGCAGTTCCCGTTCCCCTTCGCGGTCGGTGATCTTCGCGCGGGAGCCGAGGATCGGCTGCCCGACCGTGCCCTCGCGGGCGTCGGGCGGCCGTCCCGGCACGTGCCGCGACGGCGGCACGTTGGCCGCCACGAGCGGAGCAAGCTCCGTCGCGCCGTAGGCTTCGCTCGGCCGCACGCCGAATTTCTTCTCGAATGCGTCGCAGACCTCCTTCGGCAGTTTCTCCGCCGCGCCGAAGACGGCCTCGAGCGTGGAAAAATCCTCCGGCGGCGTCCGCCGCGTGTAGATCCGCAGGAATGTGGGCGTGGCCATCAGGATCGTGGCGTGGTGTTCGCGGGCGAGTTTGCCCACCACCTGCGCGTCGCGTGGGTCGGTGTGGTAGACGACGGCCGGCTCGAGCGTCAGCGGTGTCCAGAGCGTGGTCGTATAGCCATAGGAATGAAAGAAGGGGAGCACGCCCAGCGCCACGTCGGCCGCCGAGAGGTGCAGCAGGTGGTCGATCGCGCGGACGTTGGACCCGACGTTTTCCTGCGTCAAGACGACACCCTTCGGGTCGCCAGTCGATCCCGACGTGAAGATCACCGTGAGCACGTCGTCGGGGCGGATCGACTCGAGCCCGAGGAGCCGCTCGAGCATCGGCAGCGGCGTGATCGTCGCATGCACGAATGCCATGATCTTGTCGAAGGCCGTGAGCTGATTGCGAAGCGCTCCCGCATCGAGCATGCGATCCCCCACCTCGAGCTTCACGCGGGCGAGAAAGGCGGGGCTGGTGATGACGTGCTTCAGCCGCGACCGCTCGATGCAGGTGTCGAGGATCGACTGGCTCGCCGTATAGTTGAGGTTCACGGCGACGCGGCCGGAGAGGGCGAGCGCCGCATTGACGATCGCCGCGCCCGCCGTCGGCGGCAGGAGCACGCCCACCATCTTCTCGTCGGCGCCGAGCACCCGCTCGAGCACGCTGCGGGCGGCGAAGATGCGGGTGAGCAATTCGCGGCCGGTGAGGCGGGTGCCGAGCGAATCGGCGACCTTCAGCCGCCGAGCGGCGCTGCGGCAGGCGCGAAGCATTCGTCGCTGCAACACGAGCCCGGTGCCGGTGGTCGCTGCCCCTGTCTTGGCGGTCGCTTTCATGGGATGACTCCCTGCTGCTCGAGGCGTGGCCGGTTCCGACGGGCTCGTTGCCCGTTTGCGCCGGATCATTAGAATCGTTCCTTCAGAATCGGCCGCTGCAATTAGAGTCATCCGCAGCCGAACTGAGAAGTTCGTCGCCAGAGCCCCTCCGCCACCTCTCCGGCCGCCGCGCCGCTTCGCCGATGCCACGTTACCAGCCGTCGCGGATCGAACCGAAGTGGCAAGACTGGTGGGACGCGCACGACACCTTCGCCACGCCGCGACTGCCGGCGGCCCGGAAGGCCTACGTGCTCGACATGTTTCCCTACCCGAGCGGCGACGGGCTCCACGTCGGCCATCCGGAGGGCTACACCGCGACCGACATCGTCGCGCGGTTCGAGCGGATGCGGGGCACGACGGTGATGCACCCGATGGGCTTCGACGCCTTCGGGCTGCCGGCCGAGGAGCACGCCATCCGCACCGGCACGCCGCCGCGGGAGAGCACCGAGCGGAACATCGCCACCTTCACCCGCCAGCTCAAGATGCTCGGCTTCAGTTACGACTGGAAGCGGGCGCTGGCGACGACCGACCCGGAGTATGTCCGCTGGACGCAGTGGATTTTTCTCGTCCTGTTCGACACCTGGTTCGATCCCGACCAGCAGAAGGGCAGGCCGATCGCCGAGCTGCCCATCCCCGCCGAGATCGCCGCGGCCGGCGAGGCGGCGGTGGCCAAGCACCGCGATGCCCATCGACTCGCCTACCAGTCGGAGGCCCCCGTCAACTGGTGCCCGGCGCTCGGCACGGTGCTCGCCAACGAGGAGGTGATCGGCGGCGTGAGCGAACGAGGCGGCCATCCCGTGGTGCGCATCCCGCTGCGGCAGTGGATGCTGCGGATCACCGCCTACGCCGAGCGGCTGGAAAAGGAACTCGAGGGCCTCGACTGGCCGGCGAGCATCAAGAAGCTCCAGTGCGACTGGATCGGCAGGAGCACCGGCGCCGAGGTCGATTTCCCGATTGCGACGGCAGGCTCGCAGCCTTTCGCTGACTGGAAGCGTGGCCGCGCTGAAACGGGATTTCCGGAGAAGCCCGGCAGCGATGTCCTCCGGATCTATACGACGCGGCCCGACACGCTCTACGGGGTGACCTACATGGTCGTCGCGCCGGAGCATCCGCTCCTCGACGCCCTCACCTCGCCCGGGCAGCGCGACGCCATCGCCGCCTACCGCGAGGCGGCCGCCCGCAAGAGCGATCTCGACCGCACCGACCTCGCCAAGGACAAGACCGGCGTCTTCACCGGCGCGCATGTGATCCACCCGCTCACCGGCAGGCCGATCCCGGTATGGGTCGCCGATTACGTGCTCGCGACGTACGGCACCGGCGCCATCATGGCCGTGCCTGCCCACGACGACCGTGATTTCGAGTTTGCCACGACGTTCGGGCTCGACGTGCTGGCCGTCGTGGAACCGGCCGATGGAGCCGCCGTGAAGTCCGGCGAACTGTTCACCGGCGAAGGCAGGGCGGTCTCCTCCGGCAGCTACACCGGCCTGGCCACCCGCGACTTCATCGCCCGTGTGGGAAGCGACCTCGCGGCCGCCGGCATCGGCCGGCCGGCCGTGAACTACAAGCTGCGTGACTGGCTCTTCAGCCGCCAACGATTCTGGGGCGAGCCGTTTCCGATCCTCCATGAACTCGACGCCACGGGCCGTCCCACCGGCCAGATCAGGGCCGTCGCCGAGTCGGAACTGCCCGTGCGGCTGCCCGATCTCACCGACTTCAAGCCAGGCGACTCCCCCGACCCGCCGCTCTCCCGCGCCCAGGCCGACTGGCTCTTCGTCGATCGCAACGGCACGCGCTATCAGCGCGAGACGAACACCATGCCGCAGTGGGCCGGCTCCTGCTGGTATTACCTGCGGTTCCTCGATTCACGCAACGAGTCGCGGTTCGTCGATCCGGCGATCGAGAAGGCCTGGATGCCGGTGGATCTCTACGTGGGTGGGGCCGAGCATGCGGTGCTCCACCTGCTCTACAGCCGGTTTTGGCACAAGGTGCTCTACGACCGCGGCCATGTGTCGTGCCCGGAGCCGTTCGGCAAACTCGTGAACCAGGGCATGATCCTCGGCGAGGTGGAATTCACCGGCTACCGGAAGGCCGAAGGGGGCTGGGTGTCGGCGGGGCAGCAGGGGGAGCACGACTCGCCCGTGCGTGTGCCTGCCGAGCAGGTCGAAAAACAGGGGGAGCACTTCGTCCTCCGTGATGCCCCGAAGATCCGCGTCGAGAGTCGGGCATACAAGATGTCGAAGAGCCGCGGCAACGTCGTGAATCCCGATCAGGTCGTCCGCGATTTCGGCGCCGATTCGCTGCGGCTCTACGAGATGTTCATGGGGCCGCTCGAGGCCACGAAGCCCTGGAGCACGACCGGGGTCGGCGGCGTGCGCGGCTTCCTCGATCGCTGCTGGCGGCTCGTCGTCGATGAACGGGCCGACGACGTGGCGATGGCGCCGCAGGTCTGCGACGACGCCCCGACCGACGACCAACTCCGCGAACTCCATCGCACGATCGACAAGGTCACCCGCGACATCGGCGCGCTGTCATTCAACACGGCGATCGCGCGGATGATGGAATTCGTCAACTTCTGCACGCCGCTCGAACGGCGGCCGCGGGCGATCCTCGAGCCCTTTGTCACGATCCTCGCCCCCTTCGCCCCGCACCTGGCCGAGGAACTCTGGGAGATTCTCGGCCGCCCCGCCCCGGTCTCTCTGGCCACCTGGCCGGAGGCCGACCCCCGCTGGCTCAAGGACGACACGGTGGAGATTCCGGTGCAGGTGCAGGGCAAACTCCGGGGCCGCGTCGTCCTGCCGGCCGACGCCGATGCCGAAGCCATGAAGGCCGCCGCCGCCGCCGACCCGAAGATCGCCGAACTGCTCGCCGGCAAGGAAATCGTCAAGGTCGTCGCCGTCCCCGGCCGCCTCGTGAACTTCGTCATCAAGGGCTAGTTCCCGCCGTTCCGAATCCGGCAAACGGATCAAAACGGGAGGCGAGCGGGTCGGCGGAAGCTCGACGAGCGTTAGGAACTTTCGACCTTCTGAGGAACGAAGCTCCGTAGGTCGTCAAAGGAGAAAGTTTCTCCGCGAGGAGACTTCTGCCGCCCGCGAGCCGGCGCCCTTTGAACCCGGCGCCCTTTGAACCCGGCGCCCTTTGAAGCCCGCGAGCCGGTGCCCGCGGCCGTCACGCAAAACTTGCATTTGGCGAGCCGCTTGTCCGTGCCTTAGGATGCCCACTTCCGATCCGACAGGGGCATCTTCAGGACGTGTGACATGACCGTGCAGCGTGTTTTGGCTCTGGTGCTCGGCGGCGGCCGCGGGACGCGGCTCTATCCCCTCACGCGCGACCGCTCGAAGCCGGCCGTGCCGCTGGCCGGCAAGTATCGCATCATCGACGTGCCGCTCTCCAACTGCATCAACAGCGGCGTCCAGCGGATCTACGTGCTCACGCAGTTCAACTCCGTGAGCCTCCACCGCCACATCCGCCGCACCTACACGTTCGACCCGTTCAGCGGCGGCTTCGTCGAGATCCTCGCTGCCCAGCAGACGCTCGACAACGCCGGCTGGTACCAGGGCACGGCCGACGCCGTCCGGCAAAACATCCGCTATCTCCAGCAGCCCGACATCAAGCATGTGTTGATCCTGTCGGGCGACCAGCTCTACCGGATGAATTACGCCGACATGCTCGCGACGCACACGGCCACCAATGCCGACGTGACGATCGCCGGCATCCCCGTCCACGACGACGCCGCCTCCGCGCTCGGCATCATGCGGTTCGACGATTCTGGCTGCGTCGAGGGGTTCTTGGAGAAGCCGCAGACCAATGAGGAGCTCGAGCACGTGCGGACCGATCCGGCGTGGATCGAGCGGCATGGCATCCCGGCGAAGGGCCGTAGCCTGATGGCCAGCATGGGCATCTACCTCTTCAACCGCGACTGCCTGCTCGACCTCCTCACGAAGACCGACTACCAGGATTTCGGCCGCGAGGTCTTCCCGGCGGCGATCCGCTCGAAGCGGGTGCAGCTCCATCCCTTCGACGGCTATTGGGAAGACATCGGCACGATCCGCTCCTACTTCCAGTGCAACCTCGACCTCGCCAGCGCCGCGCCCCCCTTCGAGCTCTCGAGCGCCGAGGCGCCGATCTACTCCCGCGGCCGCTTCCTGCCCCCGTCGCGAATCGACGGCGCGAGCATCCGGGCAAGCCTTGTGTCGGATGGATGCATCGTCGAGCAGGGGGCCGTCATCGAAAATAGTGTGATCGGCCTGCGCTGCCGGATCGGCCGCAACGTGGTGATCCGCAACTCGGTGGTCCTCGGTTGCGACTATTACGAGGCGGAGGAAGACATCGCCGCCAACGCCGCCCGGGGCATCCCGCCGATGGGCATTGGCGAGGGCACGATCATCGAGGGCGCGATCGTCGACAAAAACGTCCGGATCGGCCGCCGGGCCCGGATCGTCAACGACCACGGCTGGGAGGAGATCGCCGACAGCGATCGCTTCACCGTCCGCGACCGCGTGGCGGTGGTCCCGAAGGATGCGGTCGTGCCCGATGGATGGCTGCCCGAGCCGAGCTTGGCGAAGGCGTGACCGCCACCGGGAGATCGAGCCCCGGGAGCATTACCGCAGGACGCTCCGCGTTTCAGCCGGCGACCCAGGATCGCCGTCCGCCGCTGCGGTGGTCTCGTCGCGTGACTCGGCGATGACAGCAGGCAGTGGCTCCGCCGGCGTCGCCTGCTCGTCATCCTTCACGATCAAGGGCCAAGGGCGAGGGGTGGCGTTGAGCGGCAGGATGCCGTTGCTTCGCGCCCAGAAATCATTCTGCGGGGCCGAGCCATTCGGCACCGGCCCCGAGTAATCGAACGGATCCGGGCACATCGTGCAGCCCGTCGAGACCGCCACGAGCAGCATGGCGCCCCAGGCGAAGCCGGGCCGCGACGGGTTGTCCCCACTCCGTCTCGTCATTCCCGGTCCACCGGCCGTTCGGCCAGCACTCCCCGACAACAATCAGCGGCTGTTCCCCCACCCCGACGACCCACACAATTCATCGGATCGATACGACCGGCCGCTTGAGGAAATCGACGTCTTGCTACACATCCACGCCCATCTGGGCCATGAGCAGCTTCATGTCGTCCCAGACATGCCGCTTGGCACCGGGATTCCGCAGCAGGTAGGAGGGATGGTAGGTGCAGATCACCTGGGCCGTTCCGTGGTTGAACCAACGACCACGGAGCTTGCCGATCGGCTCGTCGGTCTGGAGCAGCGCCTGGGCGGCCGACGTGCCGAGGCAGCAAATGAATTCAGGCGAGATCACCTGGAGTTGCCGCTCGAAATAATCGCGGCAATTGGCGACCTCCTGCGGAAGCGGCGGGCGATTGTTCGGCGGCCGGCACTTGAGGACGTTGAAGATGTAGACGTCGTCGCGGGAGAGGTGGCACGCCTCGATGATCTTGGTCAGCAGTTGCCCCGCCCGCCCCACGAACGGCAGGCCGGAGGCGTCTTCGTCGGCCCCGGGTGCCTCCCCGAAAAAGCAGAGCCGGGCGGTCGCCGGGCCGGTGCCGAAGACGGTATTGGTGCGGCTGCAGGCGAGCTCCGGGCAGCGGACGCACGCGGCCACCTCCTGCCGGATGATCTCGAGGCCGGCTTCGCGGTCGCGTGGAGGGAGCGGCTGGCTCGCGGCACCGCGGGCTCCACTGGGGGCGTCCGCTGATGGCGCCGCTGATGCCCGGCTGGATCGGCTCCGCCCGGCCTTGGGGACGTCGGTCACCCCGGCATCAGCGAGGCTTTGCAGCCGCTGACGGATCGCCCGCCGGGACACGGCTCCTGCGGCCTCGCGCGAGTTTCCACCGGCTGCCATGGCATCCTTTCCGTCAAACCCCGGGCGGAGGTATCAGAGCGCCCGGCGATGCCGCTTCGGGCCGCGCCCCTTGCCGAGCAGGGCCGCCGAGGATGGCTTGGGTGGCGCCGCGGGGGCGAGGCTTTCGGCAGCCTCGCCCTGCTGGGCATCAGCCAACCTGCGGGCATCCTCCCCGCCGCCGATGCTCACCACCGGCGCGGGCTTCGGTCGCCGATCGAAGGCCTCGAAGCCTGCGATCTCGTCGCGCTTGAGCAGCTTTTCGATACGCATCTCGATCCGCGTGAGCTGCGGCCCCTCGTCGGGCGCGACGAACGTGTAGGCCACGCCCTCGCGGCCCATGCGGCCCGTGCGGCCCACACGATGGACGTAGTCGTCGCAAAACTCGGGAATGTCGTAATTGATGATGTGAGACAGGCTCGAGACGTCAATGCCGCGGCCGACCACGTCGGTCGCCACGAGCACCCTCACCGTGCCCTCGCGAAACTGCTTCATCACGCGGTCGCGCACGTTCTGCGCGAGGTCGCCGTGGATGCAGGCCACCTCGCCCGGCTGCCAGCCGCGCCGCCGTGACAGCCGCTCGTGAATCTTGTCGGTGCCCCGCTTCGTGCGGCAGAAGACGATCACCTGCCGCGGCTTCTCCCGCTCCAGGAGCCGCTCGAGGAGCTCGAACTTCCGCGTCGGGTCGACCGTGAAATAAAACTGCTCGATGGTCTCGACGGAAATCTCGTTGGTCGAGAAATCGAGGATCTCGGGATCCCGCATGTAGCGGGTGGCGAGCTTCGCCACCGGCGGCGGCACCGTGGCCGAAAGCAGCAGCGTCTGCCGGCTCTCCGGGCAGCGACGGAGGATCTTCTCGATGTCGGGCCGGAAGCCGATGTCGAGCATCCGGTCGGCCTCGTCGAGCGTCACGATCTCGAGCGCGGAAAGCGAGATCGTGCCGCGGCTCATGTGGTCGAGCACGCGGCCCGGCGTGCCGACGACGACGGCCGGGTGCTTCGCGAGTTTGTCGATCTGCCCCTTGATCGGCTTGCCCCCGTAGACGGCAACGCAATGGATGCGCGTGCCGTGGGCGAGCTTCTCGAATTCGTCGCGTACCTGCACGGCGAGTTCGCGGGTCGGCACGAGCACGAGCGCCCGCGGACCGCCGCCCCGGCCCGGCTTCATCATCTGCTCGAGAATCGGCAGCACGAATGACGCCGTCTTGCCGGTGCCGGTACGGGCCTGTCCCAGCACGTCGATGCCTTGCAGCGCCCGCGGGATGAGGCCCGCCTGCACGGGCGTGGGCGTCGTATAGCCAGCGCGATCGACGGCTTCGAGCGTCGCCGCGGAGAGCCCGAGATTCCTGAATCCGCCGGCGACAGCCGCCGCCTGATCGTGCGCACCGTCTTGACCCGGGAGACCATGCGTCGCAATGGCCCTGCCCGCCGGTGCAGCGGACCTGCCCGGCTCCGCCGGGAATCCGCCCCGTTGTTCCACAAACACTCTCGATCCTCGTTTCAGCCTTCAGACCGCCATTCCGCGACGGCCTCCAAACATCTGTTTCAACGACCAGAAAACTACCACGGACGGGGGTTCGCGGCAAACGCTCGCCCGGAAAGAGTCGTGTTTCCGGCGGGAAACGCCTCGTCCCACACGCCTCCAGGCCCGTGGCGCACGCCTCCAGGCGTGTGAAGATAGTCGGACATCGACTCAGCGATCGAAGAGCTTCTTGATCGCCCAGACTGTGGCGGCACGGCCGGCGCGAGCGATCGACCGCGTCAGCGGGATGCTCTTCGGGCAGACGGCGACACAGTTTTGCGCGTTGCCGCACATCTGGATGCCGCCTTGCGCCGTCAACGCCTGCAGCCGCTCGTCGGCGATCATCCGGCCAGTGGGATGGCTGTTGAAGAGCATGGCCTGGCTGATGGCGTGAGCCCCCACGAAGCCGCGGTCGAACGCAGCCTTGCGGCGGGCCTCGAACTCATCGACCGTTTCGTCGTCGCGCCGCACTGCCTCGATCTTCGTGTATTGCGGGCAGGCCTCGAGGCAGCAGCCGCAGCTCATGCAGGTCGAGAGGGGATAGGCGTCTTCCTGTTCCTCCGGCGAAATCCGCGGGCCGGGCCCATGGTCGTAGGAATCGTCCACCGGCACCCATGCCTTCACCCGCTCCAGGGCGCTGAAGAGCCGACGGCGGTCGACGACCAGATCACGCACGACGGGAAACTTCGACATCGGCCGCAGTTCGATCTCGTCGGGATTCTCCTCGAGCAGTTTGTCTACGAGGGACGAGCAGGCCATCCGCGTCCGGCCGTTCACGATCATCGTGCAGGACCCGCATACCTCCTCGAGGCAGTTGCAGTCCCAGGCGACGGGGGCCACGCGGCTACCATCCTCGGCCCGGGCGCGGGCCGCGATCCGCTGCAGCACGCTGATCACGTTCATGTTGGGCTCGTAGGGGATCGCATGCCGCTCCCAGTAGCTCTCCTGCCCCGGGGCATCCTGCCGGAGCACGCGGACGTGGAGTGTGCGGGCCGCTTCGCCGGCATGGCCGTTCGAATCGACGTGGGAGTCATCCTCGATTGCAACCGACTGGATCATGTTTTGGTTCTCCAACGATCGTGCGTGCTGGGGTTTTAGACGCCGGCCCCCACGGGCCGGGATCCCGCGACGGCATGGCCGTCGCCGGCGCTCTTCTGCCGCTCCTTCCAGACCTCCTCGATCAACTCGGCCCCGACGAGGCCGTAGAGCCGCGGACGCGGCGGAATGAGCGACGTATCGACATCTTCATACGAGATGTGCGGATGGCCGTCGGCGCCATGCTTGGCAATCGTGCTCTTGAGCCAACGCCGGGTGTTTTCCTCGAAGCGATCGCACCACTGCTCCGCCTCTCGGCGCTGCGCCGCCGGCTCGGTGGCCGAGATGCCGGGCATCGCCGTCGCCGGCTTGAAGTGGGCACCGCGGCATTCGTCGCGCAACAGCGCCCCTTTGAGAATGAGCTTGGCGATCGGAAACATGTCGCCGAGCGCCTTGGTGAACACGACGTTTTGGTTCGTCCAGTTGCCGCTGTCCGAGAGCGAACACCGCTGCCACCGCTCTTCGAGCCCGCAGACCTCGTCGTAGGCGGCCGCAAGCTGATCGTTGCGCCGAACGACCGTGGCCGCCCGCGTCATGAGGCTGCCGAGCTCCTGGTGCAGATCGTAAGGATTCTCGTTGCCGCCCCGCCGGGCGAGGAGCGCCTCGTGGCGGGCCTCCTGCCGCTTGAGCGCCGCAGCGAACAGCCGCGACGACTCGTCGGCGGCGAGCCCCTTGGCCCCGGAGGCGATCACGCTCGGCGCGCAGAAGAGGCCGCTGAAGATGCAGGAGAGCAGCGAGTTGGCTCCGAGGCGGTTGGCGCCATGATATTGGTAGTCGCATTCGCCGATGGCGTAGAGGCCCGGGATGTTCGTCTGCTGGTTACGGGGCGATCCCTCCTCGAGGCCGCCCGAGGCCGACTTCTGGTAATCGACCCAGAGACCGCCCATCGAATAGTGGACGGCGGGGAAGATCTTCATCGGCACCGACCGCGGATCCACACCCTGGAATTTCTCGTAGATCTCGAGGATGCCGCCGAGCTTGCGGTCGAGCATCTCCCGGGAGAGGTGCGTGAGATCGAGGTAGACGCAGAGTCGATCCTTCTCGACCGACAGGCCGTCGGTCGTGCAGATGTCGAAGATTTCCCGTGTGGCGATGTCGCGCGGAACGAGGTTTCCGTACTTGGGGTACCGCTCCTCGAGGAAGTAGTACCGCTCGGCCTCCGGGATGTCGCGCGGGTCGCGGGCATCCTGCGGCTTCCGCGGCACCCACACACGACCGCCCTCGCCGCGGGCGCTTTCGCTCATCAGCCGCAGCTTGTCGGCGCCCGGGATCGCCGTCGGGTGAACCTGGATGAACTCGCCGTTGCCATAGCATGCGCCCGCCTGGTAGGCGCGGCTCACCGCGCTGCCGGTGCAGACCATCGACATCGTCGACCGGCCGTAGACGAGCCCGCACCCACCGGTCGCCAGGATGACGGCGTCGGCCGGGAAGGCGTGGAACCGCATCGTGACGAGATCCTGGCAGATCGCGCCTCGGCAACGCCCCTTCTCATCCAACACCGGCTCGAGGAAGTCCCAAAACTCCCACTTCTTGACCTTGCCGGCGGCCTCGTAGCGACGCACCTGCTCGTCGAGCGCGTAGAGCAATTGCTGGCCGGTGGTCGCCCCGGCGAACGCGGTCCGCTTGTAGAGCGTGCCGCCGAATCGCCGCTGGTCGCGGAATCCCTCGGGCGTGCGATTGAACGGCACTCCGAGGCGATCCATGAGATCGATGATCCGCGGCCCCCAGTCGGCCATCTCCTTGACGGGCGGTTGATGCTGCAGAAAGTCGCCGCCGTAGATGGTGTCGTCGAAGTGTTTCCACTCGCTGTCGCCCTGCTGCCGCGTGAGCGTGTTGACGCTGTTGATGCCCCCCTGGGCGCAGACGCTGTGCGACCGTTTGACGGGAACCAGGCTCACGAGATCGACGTTCACGCCGAGCTCGGCGAGCCGCATGGTGGCCGACAAACCGGCGAGACCGCCGCCGATGACGAGAACACGTGGTTGGGCCATGGGGTTCAGCCTCCTGTCGAAGATGCGGGAACGACCGGCGAGCCTTCGGGAGCGGCGCGGACGGCAGGGCCGGCGGCGGGAGCCTGTCCTTCGAGCATTCGCTTGACCTCGTTCATCCGATCCTCGATGACCTTCGCCTGCTCGACATCGAGCGACCGCATGCCGAAGAGCGCCCCGAGGCCGGCGCCACCGAGAAGCAGCCCCACGGCGATGCTCAGCCAGTTGGCCCGCCGCATCGCGGCCGGGCTCGTCCAGAGCCCCCAGGTGATGCCAAGCGTCCAGAGGCCGTTGGACAAATGGAAAACGGCCGACAGGATGCCGATCACGTAGAGAATCGCAACACCGATCGGCTGCAGCGCGACGGCCGCGGAGCTCGAGGCATGGTGCGGATCGAACTTTCCGCCGCCGAGCGGGGCACCCATCCAATGCAATTCAATGATGTGCCAGATGATGAACGCGAAGGCGATCATGCCCGTCGCCCGCTGCAACGTGTAACGCACGTTGCCCACGTAGGGATAGGAACCGACATTTGGCAGGCCGCCGGCGATGATCGCGAAGCCCACGGCAGCGTGGAAGAGCATCGGCAGAAAAATGAACGCCCACTCGATCGGGATCAGGAGAGGTCCGAGTGAATGGATCATGTCGACCCGCGACTGAAACGTCCCGGGGCCGGCCAGCACCGAAGCGTTGGTCACCAGATGGACGACCAGAAACGCACCCACCGGAATGAGGCCCGACAGGGAAAACAGCCGGTAGATCAGAAACTGATGGCGGGCGAGGAAGGATTCCGAAGAATCGGTGGCGGTCACTGACTGCCTCGTGGCAACTGGTGTTCGGACGTGGGCGGGAGGTCGGAAACGACCGTTCGGAGTATAGGTTCGCCGCCGCTGGCGGCAACGCTGAACGGCGATTTGGCGTCGCTGCTGCAAGATTTTATACTCTGGTCAAAGACTGACTGAATCGGCATGGAGGGCAGTTGGTGTCGGATTCGAGCGCAACACCCGAGCGTGATCCCGGCGGCGGCCGACCGACCGCGCCGACGTCGACGGGCGAGCCCACGCCATCCCAGCCCACGCCATCCCTGATCCTCGACCATCTCCCCGATGGCGTCGCCCTGGTGGCGATTCCGGCGGCAGCCGGCGGCGCGGCGGATAGCGGCGGCACGATCCGCTGGGCAAACGGCCGCTTCTGCAGCTGGTGCGAGCCGGCGAGTCTGCAGGGACGCGGGTTCTTGCAGGCCCTCGGTGATCCCGAAGTGCTCGGGCCCGACCCGCATCCTTTCCGGACGGCGCTCGCGAACAATCGCGCCGCCAGCACGACGCTCCGCACGAAAGACAACCGCTACCTGCACCTGCTGGCTATGCCGATGGCGCCGGCGGGCGGGCCGGCGGAGGTTGTGGCCGCCGTCCGCGATGTGACAACCGCGATCCTCGAGCAGCAAAAACGCGCGGCGATCCACCAGGCCGGCCAACGGCTCGCGGACCTCTCGCCCGCGGAGCTGGCGGACATGACGATCCAGGAGCGGATCGAGCTGCTGAAGAGCAACATCCTCCATTATTCGAAAGACCTTTTGCAGTTCGACGTCGTCGAGATCAGGCTGCTCGACCAGCAGACAGGCCGCCTCGAGCCGCTCCTCGCCGAGGGCATGCAGCCCGAGGCCGAGGCTCGCATCCTGTATGCCCGCCCCGAGAACAACGGCGTGACCGGCTACGTGGCCGCGACGGGCAAAAGCTATTTCTGCAGCGACACCACGAAGGATCCCCGCTATCTCGAGGGCTGCAAGGGAGCCAAGAGCTCGCTCACCGTGCCGCTGATGCTGCACGAGGAGGTGATCGGGACGTTCAACGTGGAAAGCCCGGAGCCGGGCGGATTCACCGACACAGACCTGCAATTTCTCGAGATTTTCTCACGCGATGTCGCCGCCGCCCTCAACACGCTCGAACTGCTCGTGGCCGAGAAGGCCTCGACGGCGGCCGAGAGCATCGAGGCGATCCACGGGGCGGTCGCCCTGCCGGTAGACGACATCCTCAATGACGCCGTCAACGTGATGGAGCGCTACATCGGCCATGATGCCGAGGTGGTCGAGCGGCTGCAGCGGATCCTGCGCAATGCCCGCGACATCAAGCAGGTGATCCAGAAGGTGGGCGAAAAAATGACGCCGAGCTCCGCCCACGCCCAACTGCGGCACGGTGAACGGCGTCCGGTGCTCGTCGGACGCCGCATCCTCGTCGTGGATGCCGACGAGCAGGTGCGTGCCGCAGCCCACGCCCTGCTCGAGCGCTACGGCTGCACCGTGGAGACCGCCCGCGACGGCGCCGAGGCCGCGTCGATGGTGCGGGCCCTCGGCCACGAAACCTACGACGTCATCATCGCCGACATCCGTCTCCCCGACATGAGCGGCTACCAGCTCCTGCTGAAGCTCCAGGAGATCATCGACCCGGTGCCGCTCGTCCTGATGACCGGCTTCGGCTACGACCCCGGCCATTCGATCGTGAAGGCCCGACAGGCGGGCATCGAGCTGGTGCTCTTCAAACCCTTCCGGGTCGATCAGCTTCTCGACACCGTCGAACGCGCCTTGGCCGCACCGAAGGCTGTGTAGCACGCGGCCGCGAATGGATAGACCACCGGCTCAGGGACGGCAGAAGTCGACTCGCAAAGAAACTTTCTCCTTTCACGACCTACGGAGCTTCGTTCCTCAGAAGGTCGAAAGTTCCTAACGCTCGTCGAGCTTCAGCCGATCCCCGAGCCTACGTCTTTAGAAGTCACTCTTACGTGGCGGTGACTACGGCAGCACGCGGTCGACTTCTGCCGTCCCTGAGCCGGTGCGCACCCCCTCGGGCTGGTGGACCGGTGCGAGCGACGGCGTCTTTCCGCGGCAAAACGGGCGGCTTTGGCTGTCTGGACCTGACCTTGACCCACTCCCGGCAGCGCAAGTACTTCTCTCGCCTCACTTTGTCCTGCCACCGAGGAACTTTCGGTCATGGTCCGCTTCCACGCCCGCCACCTCGTGCCTGCCGTTCTCTTCGCATCCTGCCTCGTGGCAGCGCGAGCCGAAGATCTGCCGTCGCCTGCTCCGTCGCCCGCTGCGGCGGAAGCGGCAGCCGCGCGACGCGTGATCGCCGAGGCGATCGATCGATCGCAGCAGTCAGCCGACGAACAGCTTCCGGCGCCGCAGGCCGTGACCGCCCCCGCTCCGCAGGGAGCCGATGCGGCCGTGCCGCAGGATCTCGTCATTGCGAAACTCTCCGCGGAAGTTGCGGCGAAGCAACTCGAAGCGAAGCGGGTGGCCAGGCGATCACCGGCCGACGCCATGGCGATCCTCGATGCGGTGGCGGCGGATCTTGCCCGGCAGAATCTCCCGGCGGAGGCCCGCAGCCAGCTCGAGCGTCGGATCGAACGCACCCGTCGCGATGTCGAGGAATCGACCGGCAAGCGACGAGCGGAGATCGCGCTCGACCAGAAGAACGCCAAGATCGAGGCGCAGATCGACCGCGAGCGCGGCAAGCGGGTGGAGGTCGATGAGCGGCTCGCGATGCTCGTCGAGGAATACAACGTGCTCGTGGACGAGCGGCGGTTCCCCGAGGCGGAGGCGATCGCCAAGAAGGCCGCGGAGCTGGCCCCCGACAATCCGGTCGTGCGGCAGTTGCTCGCCCAGAGCCGGATGGTGCGCCGCCTCGATGCCCAGAAGACGATCGAAGGGGCCAAGCAGGCCGGCTTCCTCGACGATGCCGAAGACGGCGAGCGGGCCAGCGCCCCCTTTGTCGGGCCGATCGCATTCCCCGAAACGAAGGATTGGGAAGACCTCACGAAAAACCGTTCCCGGCTGGCCGCCGAGGGCCGCCGCGGCTCACCGGCCGAACTCGCGATCAAGAAGAAGCTCGGCGTGCAGGTGCGGGCGTCGTACCGCAACGAGCCCCTTGCCGCCGTCCTGGCGGCGCTCGCCAAGCAGGCCGACGTGCCGATCCATCTCGACATGGTCGGTCTTGACGGGGAATCGGTCCGCAGCGACACGCCCGTCACGATCTCGCTCGATCAGCCGATCTCGCTCAAAAGCGCGCTCAAACTCCTGCTCGAGCCGCTCCACCTCGACTACACGATCAAGGACGAGGTCTTGAAGATCACGAGCCCGCGGCTCGCACGGGGGCAGGTCTATAGCGTCTCCTACCAGGTGGCCGACCTCGTCGTGCCGATCCCGAACTTTTCCTCCGACGGGCTCGGCATCACCGGCGCCCTCCGCGACGGCTACTCGCGTCTCTCCACCCGCAACACGCTCGCCGTGGAGACCGGCCCGGCGCCCGCCGGCATCAACGGCGCGAGCACGTCGCCGGCCAATGCCGCCGTCAGTCCGGCGTCGCTCGCGCAGTTCCAGGCCGGGCTCAACAACGGCCCGCCGGCCACCGGCTCGAATCCGTCGATCCCGTTCGGCCCGCCGACGGTCGGCGGCAGTCAGGCCGACTTCCAATCGCTCATCGACCTGATCCAAAACACCGTCTCCCCGCAGACCTGGAACACGGTCGGCGGCCCGGGCGCCATCCAGCCCTTCGCGACGAACCTGAGCATCGTCGTCAGCCAGACTCAGGAAGTGCACGATGAGATCGCCAATCTCCTCGAGCAGCTGCGGCGGCTGCAGGATCTGCAGGTGACGATCGAGGTGCGATTCATTTCGCTCAACGACACGTTCTTCGAGCGGATCGGCGTCGATTTCGACTTCAACATCCAGACGAACGTCAACGAGCCGCTCAACATGTCGGCCGTCCCGACCCAGACGAACGGCTCGACCTACCCGACCCAGCTCGGCATCAACGCATCCCCCGGCGGCCCCTCGCAGACGATCGGCCTCGACAACAGCGGCAACCCCGGCGTGGCCCTGTCGCCGCTCGCGAATCCGCTCGCCGTGAATCAAACGACCGGTCAGCCCAACACGCTGCCCGGACGGCAGAACTACTTCTCGATCCCGTTCCGGCAAAACAGCTTCGGCAGCGCGACCGTGCCGTCGCTCCCCGGGCTTCCCGACCCGGCCACATCGGCGGCCAACTTCGGCTTTGCGATCCTCTCCGACATCGAGGCCTACTTCCTCATCCAAGCGGCGCAGGGCAACACGCGATCCAACGTGATGCAGGCTCCGAAGGTGACGCTCTTCAACGGCCAGAATGCGTTCGTCTCCGACACGCGGCAGCGGCCGTTCGTGACGAGCGTCGTCCCGGTCGTGGGTGATTTCGCGGCCGCCCAGCAGCCCGTGATCACGGTGCTCTCCGAGGGCACGGCCGTCAACGTGCAGGCCGTCGTCTCCAGCGACCGCCGGTTCGTTCGCCTCACGCTGGTACCGTTCTTCTCGACGATCGGCAAGGTGGAGCAGTTCCAGTTCGAAGGTTCGCGGTCCACCAAGGCAAAGAGCAGCGACGAAAAGTCGGGCGTGACCGGCGACGCGGCCGGCATCGTCGACCTCGAAGCGGGACTGAACACCGGTGCCGCCAGCGAACGGGAGGAGGAGGTCCGCTCCAGCGGCACCACGATCCAGCTGCCCGAGTTTCTCTTCACGACGGTCACGACGACCGTCAGCGTTCCCGACGGCGGCACCGTGCTCCTCGGCGGCATCAAGCGGCTCCGCGAGGGCCGCAACGAGTTTGGCGTGCCGATCCTCTCGAAGATTCCCTACATCAACCGGCTCTTCAAGAACGTCGGCCTCGGCCGCACGACCGACAGCCTGATGCTGATGGTCACACCGCGAATCATCATCCAAGAAGAAGAGGAAGACAAACTCCTCGGCGACGCGCGGCCCTGATGGAAACCCCCATGCCCCGGCTCTGGATCATCTGCGGATCGGTGCTCGGGTTTCTCGGCGTGGCCGCCGGCTCGTTCGGCGCCCATGGGCTCAAGGCCCTGCTCGAGGCCAACGGCCAGTCGGCCAACTGGGAGACGGCAGTCCGCTACTGCCTCTTCCATGCGATCGCGCTCGTGCTCGTCGGCATCCTCGCGTGGCTGCCGCAGGCGTCGGCGGCCCGCGGTCTCGTCTCGACAGCCGGCTGGAGTTTCCTGGTCGGCACCGTGATCTTCAGCGGGATGCTCGCGGCCCTGGCCCTCTCGGGTGTAAAGATCCTGGGCGCCATCGTGCCGATCGGCGGCGTGCTCTTGCTCGTCGGCTGGGCCTGCCTCGCCGCCGCCGCGTGGATGAGCAAGTAGACGGCTTGCTCCGCAAGCGGATCTCTCTGCCGCAGCCGCTCGCCCGGGCGGCAGAAGTCGCGTCGCGGTGGCCCTCGAGGACTCGGTCCAAATGCTCCGCGAGCTTCAGCCGACCCGGGCTCACTCGCCTGTTGATGGATCCGCTTGCGGAGCAAGCGGTCTACTTTGCGAGCGCTCGACGCTGGACGTAGGCGAGGGGGTCGGCGGAAGCGTGACGAGCGTTTGGCCCGAGTCCGCGAGGGACACCGCGAGGAACCTTCTGCCGCCCCCGAGCCGGCGCGATGCCAGTGGCGATCCGCTTGCGGAGCAAGCGGTCTACTACGAGGCGTTGTCTTCGGCAGGCGCTTCTTCCGCCGCGGGGGCGTCGCCGAATGGATCGGAGGTGTCGGCCGGTTCGTCAGCCGATTCCTCAGCAGCCTCGTCAGCAGGTTCCTCCGCTGCCTCCTCCGCGGGTTCTTCCACGGGTTCGGCTGCCGGTTCTTCGGCGGCCTCTTCCGCGGGCGGTTCGGCGGCGGGCTCCGGCTCCTTCGGCGTGGGCGCCTGCACGGGTTCGACCGGCTCCGGGCGGCGGCGGCGGAGCACGTCCGGCTCGGCCTCGTAGATGTCGGAATACCGTTGGCGGATCGCCTCGCGGTCGCGCTGCACCGCCGACACACGGGCCTGCGACCGGAATTGCTCGAGTTTGAGCCGATCGCAGCCTTGGATCCTCTCGAGCGCCCGCGAGACGGCCCGGCCACCGACGCCGTCGGCCTCGAGATTGGCGCCCTGCTGGAAATCCGCGTCGGCCTCGTCCACCCGGCCGAGCTTCAACGCTGCCAGCCCACGAAAGTAAAACGCCCGCGGGTCGTTGCTCCCCGCCTCGATCGCCCGCGTCAGTTCATCGTAGCTGCACTGGTAGTCGCCCTCGTTGAAGGCATGCACGCCGTTTCCGTAGCCCGTGGCGAGTGCCGGCGGCATCTCACCGGCGGGCGCTTGTCCTGCAGAAAGTCCCGTGGCAAGGGACGCGACGACGAGACCGAAAAGCAGGAAGGCCGACATGGATCGCATGGCTGGTTTCTCCGTGAAAACTACCGCAATCGGTATCGGCAGAACGGCCCTGCCGGCAGCCGAGGGCATCAGCCCGGGCGCAAAACTTCCCCATCCCCCGCGGCCCCCCGTGCCCGGGCGTGGCGGCGAAACGTCGCCTCGTCGAGAAAGACTGCCGGCCGCGTGAGTTGCATCAAGACCGCGTCGGCAGGCCAGCCAAAAGCCTCGAGGAGCCGGTCGAACTCCTGCGGTGGGCAGGAGCCCTTGAGATCGACCAGGAGCACACGGCCGTTGCGCTCGAAGGCATTGCCGTCGACCTGCCAGGAGAGCCCCTCGCGCGGGCTCGCCCAGACGAACGAACCATCGGGCTCTGCATACATCCGCTCGAGCCGATCCAGCCGGGCGAAGGCCTCGTCAAACCCGATGCCGAGCGGCACCGCGAGCGCGTCGTGCGGCACGTCGAGCGTGGGCCACGCTCCCCAGGCATCGGCGTGCACCGGGCCCGCCTGCGCGCCCACGCGATCCGGGTCGAGCCGGTGCAGCGTGATATCGAAGGCATAGAGCGGCTCGTTCGTCATGGCGACGCTCCGGAATCCGGGGCCACGCACGACCGCACCCAGGCGGCATAGGCCGGCGATGCCACGACGGATGAGACGATGATTTCGGGCGTCTCGTACCCATGCATCCGCACGATCGCGGCGACGCAATCGTCCACGCGCTCCGGAGCGGTCTTGCAGGTGCAGCGAAATTCCGCGGCCCGCTCGATGGCCTCCTGCCAGCGATAGGTGCTTTGGACGGGACCGTCGATCTGCACGCACGCGGCCACACGATCGGCCACGAGCGCGGCGGCACACGCCTCGGCCGCCTCGCGGGTGGGAAACGTGGTGCGGATCTCGGTCAGTTCAGGCTGCATCGACGATCCCCTGAGCGCGGACGGGCGCGGGCCGTGCGTCAAGGATTGCCCGGCCGCTCGTGAACCAGGCCGACCAGTCGGCACCGCCGGCTTCGCCGGGCTCGAAGATCGTCACGGCCTTCGGGCGGACATCGAAGGCGTCGATTTCCGGCGCGATCGTGGCAACGTCGCCGCCGAACCGGTCGCCGAAGGAGAATCGTCGCACGGCCGTCGGTCCGAGGCAAATCATCTGCGATCCCGCAGCCGGGCCGTTGGTTGGGCGGCCGACGGCCAGATGCCCGGAGACGACGATCGCGGCTTCCTGAGCCGGTTCACCGCGCGCGGTGCAGGTCGACGCCGAGAAGGTCGGACACGCGTGATCCATCGCTTCGGGGCTTTGCCGCAGCCACGTCGCGATTGCATCGACGGCGTCAAACTCAAACTCCGTCGTGGGCACGTCGCGTCGCGCCCGTCGGTGCCATTCATCGACGGCCCGCTGCCAGGCGGACTCGATCCGATCCCGCGCTTTCAGCGAGAGCATCCCGACATCACCGGCGCGGTCGAGCCATGCTCGCAGCCTGATCGGAACGTCGAGCGGGCAGTCGGCGACGAGCATGGCCAGCACCCGTCTGGCACCAGGCGCCGGAGTCAGCTCGTGAAGGATCGCAGCGAATCGCGCGAGCAGATCGACCGACAGGCTTTCGTGAAGCGTGGGGGGGCGGTCGATGGCGGAGTCCCATGTGGGGCCGCAGAGCGGATCGGTCGCGTGGCCGTGCGCGATCGCCACCGGGTGGTCGGCCCACGACCGCCCCACGGCGATGCCGAACCTTCCCGCCCACTCCACGCTCCGCGGCTCTTCGATCCATGCATCGCGGTCGCCGGAGAGCACCACCACGCGCACGGGCACCTTCACCTGCGACCCGAGCAGCGGCCGGCCGCGGCCATCGGCGCCGGCGACCGAAAGTCCCCGTCGCGCCAGGCGGCCAAGCCTCCCGAGCAGCCGCATCCCACGCTTCACCGCGGCCTGCATGACCCGGTCGCGCGTTGCCCCGCGCCGCGCCCGTCGCTGCCAGGGCCGCTCGTTCCCCAGCCAGGCGGCGCTGACGAGCCAGTCGAACGTGTCGCCCCCGAGGATCACATCCACTCGCTCGACGGGGCGATATCCGCCGTCGCGCCGCACTCCGGCCCGCGCCGCCGATCGTCGCACTCCCCCGAGGAATTCGTCGATCCGCGCACGGCCGGGTGGATCGACGAGCGTGCCGTCGGTAATCGACCAATTTGCGGTGACGACGAGCATTCCCCACCGATGCCTCTGCCGACGACCCCCGTGGCCGCCGACACTAGGCATCGACCGACGGGGCCACTGCGCTCGACCCGTCATTCAGGACCGGCGCGAAACTCTGCGGGTCGTGCGGGCTGGAGCAAGCGGATCTGCTTTCGACAGGCACGGAGGCCTGTCCTACGGACGGAGGCGAGGGGGTCGGCGGAAGCTCGACGAGCATGAGGAACTTTCGACCTTCTGGGGAATGCATCGCCGTAGGTCGTGAAAGGAGAAAGTTTCTCCGCGAGGAGACTTCTGCCGCCCGCGAGCCGGCGCGCTCCCTCGAGGCTGAAAGCCGCCGAGGGACGCGTCGCCTACTGGGCCACCGGCGACAGGAACGACGTCGTGCAGGCCGATTCGAGCGAGCCATCGAGTTCGGCCCCCGTGAGGATCGCCGTCGCCCTGGCGCTCGAAGGAGACGACACGCGATACGACATCTCAAACGTCTCGGAGCCGCCGGGTGGGATGCTCTGGATGGAATCGAAGGCGACCGTCGAACCATCGATCCTCACCCGCGAAGGACGGGGGTCGCCGACGAGCCGGGCCTGATCGGGCAGGGCGACGACCAGATCGAGCCGGCCGGACGGAGCGGTGCCGTTGTTCGACACGGTGCAGACGATGGTCGTGGCGGCTCCCACTTCGACCGGATCATCGAGATCGGCGATCGAGAGCCGAAGCCCCGCCTCGCGCGGCGTCCGCGGACGCGACACGGTCGAACGCACCAGCGTGCAGGCCTCGTCGGCGACCATCACGCCGCCGGAGAGTCCGCTGAGAACGCCCCGCACGCAGGCCCGCGAGCCGGGAGAATCGCGATAGCTCGACGCCGGCGCCTGCGGCCTGAGGTTGATCTGTCGCCGCAGCTGACCACCGGGCTCGATTGCGGGTAGGTTCCAGGAGACGCTCGACGTGCCGAGCTTGTAGCCGTCGGATGCCTCGAGCGGCGAGAAGGCGTTTTCCCAGGAGAGTTCGAGCGACGTGGCACCCGAGGCGACGGCGCCGGTATTGCGGACGGTCGCGACGAATTCGGCGACCGCGCCCGACTGGGCCTCGGCCGGGCCGGTGATGTCGAGTTCGAGCGTCGGCACGGCCGGAGGAGCGGTGGCGGTCGCGGTGAGCGGTGGCACCGTCGTCTGCAACGGCGCGAGTGCGGCAGGCGGCGCCGTCGGTGCTGGAACCGCAACGGCGACCGGCGGCGGGGCATAGACCGGAGCCGGCGCCGCGAGCGGCGGCTGACTGCCAACGGGGGCGGGAGCTGTGTAGCCCGGCGCGGTGTAGGGCGCCGGATTCACGATCGGCGCCGGGGCGGCGTAGGGGGCAGGCTGCGTCAGGGGCGGCGGAGCCGTCACCGCGGTCGGAGCAGGAGCGGAGAGCGGCTGCGTTACGGGAGCTGGAGCGGAGGCGATCGTTGCCGCGGCCACCTGCACACATTCGGTTGCGCCACCCATGTAGTTGTGCGCTTGGTCGAGAATCTCGACGCGATGGCACTGGCGGCCCGGTTCGTCGAGCGTGAAGTCGAGGTTGAGCCGACGGCTGGTACCGGGCGCCATGTCGATCGTTCCTCGCTGCTCGATCGGACTGGCCGAGGCGGCGTGGTGAAACCCCTTGTCGAAGTAATCGACCACCCGCAGCCCGTTGAGCTGCCGGCCGGAGCGGTTCACGAGCTCCACCTCGAACGACACCTTTTCCCCGACGCGCGCCGCCAGCGGCCCGGTGATGTTCACGAGCACGGGGTCCTCCGCCCGCGCGGCACCGCCGGCCAGCAGGCAGAGAACTCCGACGATGGGGCCAAACCAACGTGCACGCATGCTCCGGCTTCCTCCCGGGGGAATCCTGTCATTTCGGGGGGAAAGAGTACCACGATCCCGCGCAGCCTGCCCACCTGCGATTTTGCCGCGAAACAGGCTGCTTTATCCCGCGAGCCGTTTCGCCTGGACGAGGCCCGCGGGTCGGCGAAAGCTTGCGGAGCATTTGGACCGAGTCCGCGAGGGCCACCGCGACGCACCAATCCGACGTCGGAACGGCGGACTAAGAACTTTTGCCGCCCGCGGGCCGTGGCAGCTCGAAGAAAGCCACGCGTGAGAGCCGTTCTGGAATACGTGCAGCGACGACTCGTCAAACCACGGATGGAGGGGAAGGGATCGGCTGAAGCTCGACGAGCATTTGGCCGCCGCGGCCACCGCGAGTCGACTTCTGCCGTCCCGAAGCCGGCGATACACCAAAGTCGAATGCGTTCTAGAGATCCGCTTGCGGAGCAAGCGGTCTGCTTTCCAGCAAGCGGTCTACGAGTGCAGCTAGCCGTCGGTGGACCGGTGGCGGACGATGTCGCCCTCCACCATGTAGATCACGTCCTCGGCGATGTTCGTCGCCATGTCGGCGATCCGCTCGATGTGCTTCGAGACCGAATTCACGCGGAGCAGGTTCTCGACGTTCTCCGGATGCTCGACGATTCCCTTGAGCACTTTGCGGCGGATCTGCTGCCGGTATTCGTCGACGGCGTCGTCTTCCTCGCGCACCTGCCGAGCCAGCGCCGGATCGGCCTGCACGACGGCGTCAAGCGACTGCTTCACCATTTCCTGGGCCTGCATTGCCATCACCCGGATCTCCGGCGGCAGCTCACAGGGCTCGCCGTTGGCGAGTTGGGCGACACGCTTGGCGATGTTCTTGGCGAGATCGCCCATGCGCTCGAGGTCGTTGTTGATCTTCAGTACGGCCACCACAAACCGCAAATCGGCCGCGACGGGCTGATAGAGCGCGAGGATCTTGAGGCATTCCTCCTCGACCTCCACCTCCATGCGGTCGATCTGCTCGTCGCTGGCGGCCACGCGCTGGGCGAGCTGCACGTCGCGGTTGATGAGCGCCGTGATCGACTTCGAGATTGCCTCCTCGACGAGCGTGCCGACGCGGAGGATCCGCTCCTTGAGCTGGTCGACCTGGCGTTCGATGTGCTTCGTCATGGGCTGTCTTCAGGAAGGCTCAGCCGAATCGGCCGGTCACGTAGGCCTCGGTCTCGCGGAGGATCGGCTTCGTGAAGATCTCCGTGGTCGGCCCGTACTCGATGAGCCGACCGAGGTACATGAAGGCGGTGTAGTCGCTCGAGCGGCTGGCTTGCTGCATGTTGTGGGTGACGATGAGCACCGAATAGCGGCCACGGAGCTCCTGGATCAGGTCCTCCACCTTGCCGGTGGCGATCGGATCGAGCGCCGAACAGGGCTCGTCGAGCAGGAGCACTTCGGGCTCGGCCGCGATCGCGCGGGCGATGCAGAGCCGCTGCTGCTGGCCGCCGGAGAGGCCCAGCGCGCTGTCGTGCAGGCGATCCTTCACCTCGTCCCAGAGGGCCGCGCCCCGCAGGCTGAGTTCGCACACTTCGTCGAGCACGCCACGGCTGCTCTCGCCGTCGATCCGCAGCGAGTAGACGACGTTTTCGTAGATGCTCATCGGGAAGGGGTTCGGCTTTTGAAACACCATGCCCATCCGCTTCCGCAGTTCGATCACGTCCATCCGCGGATCGTAGATCGAATCGCCGTTGAGCCGCATGTCGCCCGTGATCCGCACGCTCTGCACGAGATCGTTGAGCCGGTTCACACTGCGGAGCAGCGTCGACTTGCCGCAGCCGCTCGGACCGACGAGCGCCGTCACCTTGTTGTGGGGGATCGGCATCGTGATGGCGTGCAGCGCCTGCTTGGCCCCATACCAGAGATTGAACCGGTCGATCTCGAGCACGGGGTGCTCGGCGAGCACCTGGTCATGCACCTCGGCGGGCACCTCGCGACCGGCTGCCACGGCCACGAGCCTGTCTCCCAGCCCCGGATCGGCCGGTCGGCCAACGGCGGCCTCGCGCGGGTGTTCGGTCGGCGCCTGCATGCGTGACGGACTTTCTGGTGGATGGTGAGGGAAGGCTGTGGACACGGGAATCATACCGAACGGCACGGGGCCGGCTCAAAACTGCTGGGCGACGAAGCGGCGTTTCAGGCGGGAGCGGAGCCAGATCGCGGCCAGGTTCAACAGCGCGATGATCGTGACGAGCAGAAACGTGATCGTAAACACCATCGGCTGGGCGGCCTGGCTGTTGGGGCTTTGGAAGCCCACGTCGTAGATCAGGTAGGCCAAATGCATGAATTCCCGCTCCGGATGAACGAACGGAAAGGTGCCGTCGATCGGCAGGTCGACGGCGAGCTTCTTCACGCCGACGAGCATCAACGGCGCCACTTCACCGGCGCCGCGGGCCATCGCGAGGATGAGCCCGGTCATGATGCCGGGCAGTGCCCGCGGCAGCACGATCCGGCGGATCGTCTGCCACTTGCCGGCCCCGCAGGCATAGGAGCCCTCGCGCATCGAATTGGGCACCGCGGCAAGCGCCTCCTCCGTCGCCACGATCACCACCGGCAGCGTGAGCAGCGCGAGCGTGAGCGACGCCCACAAGAGCCCACCGGTGCCAAAGGTGGGCTGGCCGTCGGCCACGAGGCTGGCCTTGAAGAAGAGGTCGTCGATCCCGGCGCCGAGCACGTAGCAGAAGAACCCCAGCCCGAAGGCGCCGTAGACGATGCTTGGCACGCCGGCGAGATTGTTGATCGCGATGCGGATCGCGGTGGTCACCGGCCCGCGGCCGGCGTATTCGCGGAGATAGAGCGCGGCCAGCACGCCGAAAGGGGCGACGAGGATCGCCATGATGAGCGTCATCGCCACCGTGCCCCAGATTGCCGGAAAGACACCGCCGGCGCTGTTGGCCTCCCGCGGATCATCGGTGAGAAACTCCCGCCACCGCGCGAGATAGATGCCGAGCTTGCCCCACCAGGAGAGCCGGTTCGACTGCCAGGCATGCACGATGCCGTCGAGCGGCAGCGTGCGCTTTTCGCCCGACGCGGTCTCGAATTCAACGCCCCAGCCGGCATTCTCCTGCCGCAGTCGGGCGGCCTCCCGATCGACCGCCTCGAGCTGCCCCGACACCCGCCCTGCCACGGCCTGCTCGGCGGCGCGGGCGGCCGCAGAGGCCGGGCTGTCGCTCCCCGAGCGGAGATCCGCCTGCACGACGGCCAATCGCGCCGCGCGAAGCTGCCGTTGCAGGTCGCCGCGATCGTGGCGATCGATCCGCAGGGCCTGCCGCCAACGTCGCCGGGCGTCGGCATGCAGCCGCTCGAACGCCTGCCATGTCTCGCCCGGCCCCTCGGCGATCACCTCGTCGCCGTGCACGAGCCGCGCCGGAAAACCATGGAATCGTCCGCCTTCGAGCCGCTCCACGGCCGTCGCCCATTCGGGACGGCTGCTCGCGGCGATCTGCGCATCGTCGAACCATTCATAGTGGCTGCCGGTCAGTTCGAAATTTTCCGAGCGCACGAGCCGCCGCGGCCCCTCCGCGGCCTGCTCTCGGCCGGAGATCTCGCCGAGCGTCTTGCGGCCGTCGACGAGCTCGACGAGTTCGAGCGGCTGCGGCCAAAACGTGCTCGCACCACGCACCACGATGAAGCACAAGAGCCCGATGATCATCGCGAGCGCCGTGGCGAGCGCCCCGCCGGTGAGCCACACCCAGGGCTCGCCCTGCGCGGCGACGTTGGTGTAGGCGCTCCGCAGCCGGCGTCGCCCGCCCTTCGACCCCGCGGAGGCCGCTGTCGCATCAGAGCTCATGCGACCTCCTTCGGAACCGCTGCCTGACGATCTCTGCCGCGGTGTTGACGACGAACGTCATCGCGAAGAGCACGAGCGCCGCGAGGAAGAGCACGCGGTAATGCGCGCTGCCGCGGGCCGCCTCGGGCAATTCGGTGGCGATCGCGGCGGAGAGCGTCTGGAAACCATTGAACAGGTTCCATCCCATGAGCGGCGTGTTGCCCGCCGCCATCAGCACGACCATCGTCTCACCCACGGCGCGGCCGAGGCCGATCATCACCGCCGAGAACAGGCCGCTCGCCGCCGCGGGCACGATCACCCGCACAGCGGTCTGCCAGGGCGTGGCCCCGGCGCCCAAGGAGGCGCTGCGCAGGTGGTCGGGCACGCTCGAGAGCGCGTCGTCGGCGATCGTGAAGATCAGCGGGATGATGGCGAAGCTCATGCCGATGGCCACGATCATGGCGTTGCGCTGCACGTAGGTGCCGAAGATGCCGCCGCGGGTGTCGAGCCGCAGGGCGTCGCAAAACATCGCCGCGGCCATCGCGATCACCACCGCGAGGGTGATCCCGGCAAGGAACGTGCCGAGCGACATGAGCGCCGCCTGGCCGCGGGACGAGCCGACGGTCTTCCGCCGCAGCCACGGGCTCACGAAGCGGCCGCAGATCGTCGCCGCCGCGATCCCGGCGAGCGGCAGGAGCGCGAGCACCCAGCCGCCGAGCCCGCTACCGCCGCGGCCGTCGAGCCAGCCTCGAAAATCGCCTTGGAAGAGCAGCCGTTCGACGAGCGGCGCAGCCCACCGTGCTGCCAGAGCGCCGGCCGGCAGCGCGACGACGGCGATCACAGGCAGCCGCCAGACGCTCAGGATGCTCCGCCAGCCCGACGGCAGCAGTTGCCAGAGATGGGCACCCAGAAGCAGCGTGAGCGGCACGGTGAAGAAGCCGGTGATCACGGCCATCGCAGCCGGCTCGACCAGCGGCGCGAAGACGAGCCCGGCGATGAACCCCAGCACCACGCTCGGCAGGCTCGCCATCATCTCGATCGTCGGCTTGACCCGCGCCTTCCAGCGCGGGTGCAGAAACTGGCTCGAGTAGATTGCCGCCAGGATGGCGATCGGGGTGGCGAAGAGCATCGAATAGAGCGTCGCCTTGAGCGTGCCGAAGATGAGCGGCACCAGCCCAAACTTCGCCTCGAAGGATTCGTGCCCGGTCGTCTCCCAGGCATGCACGGCCCCCGGGTAGTTCTCATACCACACCCGGCCGAAAAGCCCGCGGAGCGACACTTCGGGATAGCCGGGGTCGAAGGCCCAGGCACCGATGCCGCGGGCATCGGCCGCGAGCAGCCTGTTCTCGCGAGGCGACACGAGCACGAGATCGGCAGGCGCGGCGAGGCCGCCAGCGGCCTCGCCGTCGACCGACAGCACCGTCGACCCCGCCGTCGATTGCAGGAGCCGGATTCGCCCCGAGGCGTCGGCCGCCGCGATGAGCCGCGACCGCGGCGATCCCGCCAGCGCGGTGATCGCCGCGGCGCCGGCGGAGGCCGAACCATTCGCGGAGGCCGAACCATTCGCGGAGGCCGAACCATTCGCGGCTGCCGGAAAGGTCGTGGCCGCCGCCATCCGCAGACCGTCGCTAGCCGCGGCATCGTCGGCCCGCGTCGTGAAATAGATCCGCACGACGCCCGCGGAGTCGCCCACGGCGAGCGCGTTGCCACCGAAGAGCCGCGCCACGGCAGTCACTGTCGCGGGGCCGGGCGCCACGTCGAACGTCTCCATCAAGACAGGCTCTTCGATCGAGCGGATGGCGTGCCGCCGCGCGGTTCCATCTTCGTCGATGACGAAGAGCTGGTCGCCCAGTTCCGAGACGCGCACGAACCGCGCCGTGCCGGCGGCCTTCGCCGCGTCTGGCTCGATCGTCGTGCCGGATGACTCGGTCACGACCTCGTCGGTGAGGAGGTTGCGCCGGCTCGTGATCGCCTCCACCCGCACGCGGCCGGTGGCATCGAGCGCCGCCACGAGCGGCCCGCCCGAGGCCTGCGTCACGTCGACATCCATGATCCGGCTCTCGAGCGCCCGCGACGGCTCGCCCGGAAAATCGGCCACGAGCCGGATGCGGGAGTGGCGGTCGTTGCCGCCGCGCAGGATCACGGCGTCGCCCGACCGCCGCGCTTCCCCCAGCTGCAGCCTGCCGATGTCGGCCGGGAGATCGTTGGCGGCAAGGAACGACGACTCCAGCCCCAGGCGGCCCGTTCGCACGGAGCCGTCGGCATAGCCCACGACCGCCTGGAGCGTCGTCGGCTGCACGCGGATCGCGGTGGCGCCGGCCAGCCCGGCCTCGGCCGCATCGCGGCCGAGGAGCGTCCCGCCGTCGGCGGTGGAGAACAGGCGGATGCGGCCCGCCGCGGTGCCCTCCCCGCCGTCGAAGAGCCAGCCGACCGCGCCGGTCTCGTCGGTGCCGATCGCGGTCGCGCTCGCGGGATCGTGCTCGAGCGGCGTGGCATGCTCGAACGCGATCCGCGCGGAGCGAAAGAGCGGCAGGGCCACCGCCAGCAGAAACACGCCCACGAGCAGCACCGTCACGATCGTGCCGATCCCCCCGAGCGTGATCAGGGTCTGCGCGAGGGTGTCGCCCGCCTTCACCCACGGGTGGGTTCTGCGTCGCCGCGCCCGCCCGGTGAAGGTGGCCTTCGTGTTCATGCCCGCAGGGAGCCTCGAAGCGGTGGCTGTGGGGCGCGGGTCACTGGCCGCTCAAGCCGACGCTGTCGAGCGCCCGCTTCGCGATCGGAGCGGTGACCGGCAGGTAGCCGTCTTTCTTCACGTCGGCCTGGCCTTCGGCGCTGAGCATGTAGCGGATGAACTCGCGCCGGAGCGGGTCGAGCGTGGATCCAGGCTTGTAATTGACGCTCATGAAGAGGAGCCGGGCAAGGGGATACTCGCCGCTGTAGGCGAATTTCGGCTCCGGCGGGATCGGCGAGGCGCCCGGCTTCGCGGCGAGCGGCACGGCCCGCACATCGGCGGTGGCATAGCCGATGCCGCTGTAGCCGATGCCGAATTTGTCGCTCGCCACGGCCTGCACCACGGCGGAACTGCCGGGCTGCTCCTTCACCGTCGGCTTGAAGTCGCCCTTGAAAAGCGCGTGTTCCTTGAAATAGCCATACGTGCCGCTCGACGCGTTGCGGCCGTAGAGGCTGATCGGCTTGTCCTTCCACTCGCCTTCGAGGCCGAGATCGCCCCAGGTGCGAACGTCTGCCTTGGCGCCGCCATTGCGGTTTTTGGAGAAGATCGCGTCGACCTGCTGGAGCGAGAGGCTGGCGAGCGGGTTGTCCTTGTGGACGAAGACGGCAAGCATGTCGATCGCGGTGGGGACCACGGTCGGGGCGTAGCCGTGCTTCTCCTTGAAGGTGTCGATCTCGGAGGGCTTCCAGTCGCGGCTCATCGGGCCGAACGTGCTCGTGCCCTCGGTGAGCGCCGGCGGCCCGGAGGCCGAACCCTTCCCTTCGATTCCCTCCTGCACGCTGGGATAAAACTTCTTGAAGCCCTCGGCCCAGTGGGCCACGAGGTTGTTCATCGTGTCGGAGCCGACGCACTTGAGCGTGCCGGAGACCTCACCGGCGACCTTCTGGTAGGGCATGATCTCCGCGGCCGCGGGCTTGGCCGGGGACTCCGCGACCGCCTGGGCCAGGGCCGGTGAAGCCAGGCCGGCCACGATCGAACAGGCCGTCATCAAGACAGCCACGCAGGCAGCCGACCTCGTCACCCCAGCGATTCCGCTCCGCATCGTGCGCTCCTCGAGAAAAATTGAAAATGCCGAGAATTTTGAGTGGTTTAAATGCCGATTGTTAGCGTTTCGTGAGCGTCGGCAACGGTCGCAGAAAACTCACATGCGCTGCCCGTGGCCGGCGGGCCGTTCGGGGGCAAAACCGCGGCGAAGCGTGTTTTCCGTGATCGTGCGCGGCACGACGAACTGCAGCAGGTAATCAGGCCCCCCCGCCTTGCTGCCGATTCCCGACATCCTGTAGCCGCCGAACGGCTGGCGGCAGATGAGCGCGCCGGTGATCCCGCGATTCAAATAGATGTTGCCCGCCTCGAGCGCCTCGCGGGCGCGGGCGAGCCGGGCCGGGCTGCGGGAAAACACGCCTGCCGTGAGCGCGTAGTCGGTGCCGTTGGCGATCGCGATCGCGTGCTCGAAATCGCGGGCGCGAAACAGGGCGAGCACCGGTCCGAAGATCTCCTCCTGGCCGAGCGGTCCAGCCGGATCGACGTCGGCGAAGACGTGCGGCCCCACGAACCAGCCGCGGTCGGCAAGCAGACCGACGTCGATCGCCGCGACCTCGCGGCCCGTCCGCCTCCCGATCTCGATGAACGACCGCACGCGGGCCAGTGACTCTTCATCGACGAGCGGCCCGACCCGTGTTCCCGGATCGTCCGCGGGCCCGATCTTCAGGCTGCGCACGGCGCCCGCGAGCCGCTCCACGAATGTGTCATAGACGCTGTCGAGCACGATCGCGCGCGAGCAGGCGGAGCACTTCTGCCCCTGAAAGCCAAACGCGCTCTGCACGACGGCGACCACCGCTTCGTCGAGATCGGCGTCGTCATCGACGATGATCGCGTTCTTTCCGCCCATCTCGGCGATCACTCGCTTCACCACACGGCCGCCCTTCCGCGCCGTCTCCGCCGCGAGCGAGTTGATCGCGAGCCCCACGGCCCGCGAGCCGGTGAACGCCAGGATCGCCGTCTCGGGATGCGTCACGAGCGCCGGCCCCACCACCTCGCCGCGACCGGGCAGAAAGTGCAGCGCGTCGGCCGGCACGCCCGCCTCGATGAGCATCTCGTGGAGCTCGAGCCCGGTGCGCGACGACTGCTCGGCCGGCTTCATCACCACCGTGTTGCCGGTGACGAGCGCCGCCGTCGTCATGCCGCAGAGGATCGCCAGTGGAAAGTTCCAGGGCGCGATCACGACCGCCACGCCGCGCGGCGCATACGTCGTCGCGTTTTCCTCTCCCGGCACGTCGACCCAGCGCGGCATGCCGAGCCGCAGCCCCTCGCGGGCATAGTATTCGCAGAAGTCGATCGCCTCGGCGACGTCGGCATCGGCCTCCCGCCAGGTCTTCCCCACCTCGAAGACCTCGAGCGCCGCGAGGTCGAACCGGCGACGGCGCATGATCGCCGCCGCCTTCTGCAGGATCTCCGCGCGGGCCGCGAAGCCCCGCGCCCGCCAGGCGGCGAGCCCGCGGGCCGCCGATTCGACCGCCCGCACGGCCGTGGCCGCGTCGGCGGCGCAGACCTCCGCCACGAGCCGCGTCTGGTCGGATGGATCTCGGCGCTCGAAGCGGTCGGCCGGCTCCTCGCGGCGACCGTCGATCATGATCGGCACGAGCGCCGCAGCCGCGGCCCGCATGCGATCCACCGCCGACTGCATCGCCTGCCGCGACGCGTCGAGCGTGAAATCGGTGAGCGGCTCGTTGGCAAACGGGGCCGGCTCCGGGGTCGTGATCGCATCCGGCATCGCGGGCGTCTCCTCTTTGATTGGATGCTCCTCGCGCGGCCGCATGGGTGGCCGCGGCGGCGCCAGGAGCGTGGCGGGGGGCACGTGCTTCACGAAGCCCGCCCGCAGAAACGAATCGTTCGACGAATTCTCGAGCAGTCGCCGCACGAGATAGGCCATGCCGGGCACGAGCTGCCCGTAGGGCATGTAGACCCGCATCCGCCAGCCGGCGGCCGTCACCGCCTCCTTCTCCGCATCTCCCATGCCGTAGAGCATCTGCATCTCGGGCGTGTGGCGATCGAGGCCGAGATGCTCCGCCACGGCCATCGCATGCGCGAGCGACCGCAGGTTGTGGCTGCCGAGCGCCGGCCGCAACATGCCGGCGTGTTCGAGAAGAAACGTGGTGGCCGCCTCGTAGCAGGCATCGGTCTGCCACTTCTTTTGCCAGACGGGCACGGGCCAGCCGGCCGACCTGGCATGCACGGTCTCGTAATCCCAATAGGCGCCCTTCACGAGCCGCACCCACACGGGCCTGCCCCGGGCGGCAGCCCAGGCGGCGAGCCGCTCGAGGTCGCGCGGCGCGTCCCGCAGATAGGCCTGCACCACGATCCCGCAGTGCGGCCAGTCGCGAAACTCCGGCTCACCCGCGATCCGCTGGAAGATCGCGAGCGTGAGGTCTTTCGTCGCATGGCTCTCCATGTCGACGTGCACCTGCGCCCCATTGCGGCGGGCGAGCCGCCAGAGCGGCCGCAGCCGCGCGAGCACGCGTTCGGACGTGCCCGCAGGGTCGATCGCATCGAACTGGCTGTCGAGCGCGGAGAGCTTGATCGAGACATTCACACGCGGCAGCGGCCCATCGGGCCCATCGTCGACGAGCGGCTCGGGAGCCCAGCCAGCGGCGATCCCGGGCAGTGTGTCGAGCAGTTGCGCATAGGCGGCTGCATAGGCATCGGCCTCAGCCTCGCTCGTCACCGCCTCGCCGAGCAGGTCGAGCGTGAAGCCTCGCTGGTGCCGCCGCTCGGCGAGGGCGGCCTGCGCGGCCTCCTGGGGATTCGTGCCGGCGATGAACCGCCTGGCCTGCGCGAGCGTGGCCGCCCGCACCGCCCGCGCGGTGAGCGGGGCGAGCATGCCGCTGCGCGCCGCCTGCAGCGCGAGCTTGAGCGGCTGTGGCAGCCGTTCGACGAGCGGCTCATCGAGGTATTCCCGCACGTGGCGATCGATCGCGGCGGCGTCGTCGAGCATGGGCATGCAGTCGATGAGCCGAAACAGCCGAACCTTCAGCTCCTCATCTTGCGTGGCCCACTCGCCCGCCTGCTGCACCCACCAGTCGGGCGAGATCGCCGAGGGCTGCTCCGCGAGCGACCGCTCCAGCAGGCCGCGGCCGATCTCCTGGGTGCGGCGCTCGATCTGCCCCCGGTCGGCGGCGGTGAGCCGTGTCGGCAGCATCCCCTCGAAAGAGGCGGCGTCGAGTTGAGGGCCGGCATCCAGGTTGCCAGCGCTGTCTGCGCTTTCCACGTGCATGGGTGCCTCGGCGTGAGTGATGCCTTGCTCTGCAAGTCTATCCACAGAAAGCTTTTAGGGAGTGTCTCAAGAGCCTGCACCGAGGAATTCCGGCCCCTGCCTCGTCGGCGATTGGTAGAATCTCGCCCGTCGGAAATGGGCAGCGTTGCCCGCCGGCACCATTCGATGCTGCACACACACGTGAATCCGTCGGCAGGACACGCCTTTGACCCGCTGGCCAGGCATCTGGAGGCCCGCGGCCCCGTCGTCTTGCCGGCTCTGCTGCTTTGCGATTTTGGCCATCTGGCCCGCGAAGTGGACCGCCTGGAGGAAGCCGGGGCTCAGGCTCTGCACCTCGACGTGATGGATGGCCGGTTCGTGCCGCAACTGACCTATGGCCTCGTCGTGGTCGAAGCGGCGCGGCGGGCGGCCAAGGTGCCGCTGGAGGTTCACCTGATGATCGAGGAGCCGGAGCGGTCGATCGCCGACTACGCCAAGGCCGGCGCCGACATCCTCACCGTCCATCTTGAAGGCTGCGCCGATCCCCGGGGCACGCTCGAGGCGATCTCGTCGCTCGGGCCCAAGGCCCACCTGGCGATCAGCCCGAACACGCCCGTCGAACGGGCCCTGCCCTATCTCGATGCCTGCGACGGCGTGCTCGTGATGAGCGTGGAGCCCGGCTACGGCGGCCAGCGGTTCAACCCCGTCGCCCTCGAGAAACTCGCCGCGCTCGCCACGATCCGCAGCCAGCGAGGCGGCTCGTTCCGCCTTTGCGTCGATGGCGGCATCTCGACGGAGACGATCGGCTCGGTGGCCACCGCCGGCGCCGAACTGATCGTGGCCGGCAGCGCCGTGATCCGATCCCACAACTATGCCCAGGCAATCACCGAACTGGAGCAGCTCGCGCGGGATGCCGCGTGACGGCTTTCACTCGACTGTTTGCATTCACCACCGGAGCCCAAGCACCTGATGGCCGATTTTCTCGTCGTGATCCGTTCCGGAGCCACCGACTACGACCTGCAGGGCCGCATCCGCGGCACGCTTGACATCCCGCTCAGTCAGGAAGGCGCCGCGGCCGCCGAGCGCGATGCCGCCGATCTTGCCGCTGCGTCTGCGACGCGACCGATCGATGCGATCTATGCCGCCCCGACCGCCTGCGCAGCGGAGACCGCGCGGATCGTGGGCAGGGTGCTCGGCCTGCGTCCGCGGGCCGCGGCCGGCCTCGAGAATCTCGACCAAGGGCTGTGGCAGGGCATGCTCGTGGACGACATTCGCCGCAAGCAGCCCAGGCTCTACCGGCAATGGCAGGACAACCCGTGGTCGGTGTCGCCTCCGGAGGGAGAACAGCTCGAGGATGCCTGTGGCCGCGTCGAAGACGCGCTCGTGAAAATCCTCAAGCGGCATGCCGGCGGCCGCGTGGCGCTCGTCGTGCCACCGCCGCTCGACCAGATCGTCCGGTGGCTCGTCGCGGGGGAGTCGATCGGCGACCTCTGGTCGTGCGCCGCCACCGAGCGGGGCGTCGTCGAACTTCCGTTGGCCGCCCAATGGCGGGCTCCGGCCGTCCTCGAAAAAATCCGCTCCTGACCGGGCGACGTGGCTCGCTCCCCCCGCAAAGACCGGCGCAGTCTTCACTGGCTCGCTGGGCTACACTGCCGCTCGTCAAGGAACACGCGCTAAGGATCTCGCGATGGAACGCCCCACCACAGCCAAACCGAGCGCTCCCCAGGCCACGCCTCCCGGCAGCGCCGCGAGCACCAACGGCGCTTCCCACCAAGGGCCCGCCCGCACCAAGCGGGGCGTGCCCGAAGGGCTCTGGCTCAAGTGCGACGGCTGCCAGGCGACGATCTACCGCAAGGAGGCGGAGGAGCTGCTCAACGTCTGCCCGCAGTGCGGCTTCCACTGGTATGTGTCGGCCGCGAAGCGGATCGAGCAGCTGCTCGACGCCGGCACGTTCGAGGAATGGGACGCCGGCCTTCGCCCCACCGACCCGCTCGGGTTCAAAGACAAGAAGCCCTATGCCGAACGGCTCGTGGCGGAGCAGAAGCGGACGGGCCTCCCCGACGCCGCCCTCACCGGCACCGGCATGATCCGCGCACGGCGTGTGGCCGTGGGCGTGACCGATTCATCGTTCATCATGGGGAGCATGGGCAGCGTGGTGGGCGAACGCCTCACCCGGCTCACCGAGCGGGCCACGGCGGAGCATCTCCCGCTGATCATCATCAGCGCCTCCGGCGGCGGCGCCCGGATGCACGAGGGAATCCTCTCTCTCATGCAGATGGCGAAGGTGTCGGCGGCGCTCGCCCGCTATTCGCAGGCCGGCGGCCTCTTCATCTCGGTGCTCACGAACCCCACGATGGGCGGCGTGGCGGCGAGCTTCGCCTCGCTCGGCGACCTCTGCTTCGCCGAGCCCCGCGCCCTCATCGGCTTCGCCGGCCCGCGTACGATCAAGGCGACGATCCGCGTCGAACTGCCGAAGGGCTTCCAGACGAGCGAATTCCTGCTGGAGCACGGCTTCATCGATCGCATCGTCGCCCGCAAGGACCTCAAGAGCGAGATCGCCCGAGCGATCGACTACTGCGCCCGCTAAACCTACTCAGACTGCCAGCATGAATAATCCCCAGCAAGCCTGCGATCTCTCCGCGAAGAAGTGCGTGCCCTGCGAAGGGGGCGTGCCGAAGTATTCACTCGCCGAAGCCGAGGCGCAGCTCGCGAGCCTGCCAGGCTGGCGGTTGACCCACGACGGCGTCCGCATCCGCCGCGACTGGAAGTTCAAGAACTTCCGCGACGCGATCAAGTTTTTGAACAACGTCGGCGCGATCGCCGAGCGGGAGCAGCACCATCCCGACCTGCATCTCGAGGGCTACCGCAACGCCTGGGTGGAGATCTACACCCACGCGATCGGCGGCCTCTCCGAAAACGACTTCATCCTGGCCGCCAAGATCGACCAGGTCGCCCCGGGCCTCAACTAGCCCAAGCCGGCTGTGGGGCAGGCTTCAGCCTGTCATGCCCCAACTAGCCCAAGCCGGCTTCGGGTGACCCGTACCCCGCTCTCCGGACGCTCGCTTCGGGCATCCATGCCCTTCGCTCGCTCGATGCTGACTGCGCTCTCGGCATCCTGCCTTCGCTTGTCAGCAACGCCGGCGAGCGGGGTACGGGTCACCCGAAGCCTCCCGTATTTTGGGAGGTGCTCAGTCGCCGATTCGTAGGCGCTCAGCAGTTTCGGCGGAGACGGTCGGTGGGCACGCGCAGAAGAAGGGAGTCGTTGAGGACTATTGGCTCCCGATCAAAACCCACGAGACTGAAACTCTCAACACGACCGGATTCGAGCATGCCTACCGCCGGCTCCGAATGCGGGTGGTTTGCAAGCTCCAGAGCCAAGGGCATGACAGGCTGAAGCCTATCCCACCAGGGAATGCTAGTACCGCGCCTCGAAGCCCGCGAAGCCGCCGTGGATGATCGTGCTCGAACCGGCGGCGATCGCTGAGAGCGATTCGTTGGTGATGAGCGTGGGCCACTGGCCATCTGCCTCGGCGATGTTGTTGACGCCGACCACGCGGTAGCCGATCGAGAGTGTCCAACGGTCGGTCACGTCCCAGGCGACGCCGGTGTCGATCGAGCCGAGCCAGGAGAAGACGCCGAGCGTCGAGTGCACGTTCACCGGGGCGCCCGACGCGGTGAACACGGCCGGTGTGCCGCCCGCGGTGCCGAGGGTCGAGGTGTTGGTGATCGAGTTGCCGGCGACCATGAACTTCGGCACGGCGTTGAACCGCAGACGGTTGGCGAATCGCCAGTCGAATTTCAGGCCGAACTGGCCGCCGTAGAGGTTGTTGTTGCTGGCGACGGCAAAATCGAGCGGGCTGCCGGCCGTCGCGGAAGTGGTGCTGGCCGTGAGCACGTCCTCGAGTTGGAAGAACCTGAAGCCGGCGATCCACATGAGGTTGACGGGGCGGCTGGGGGATGAAGGATCACGCGACGGGAACTCGGGGCGGTCGCCGAGCGAATAGAGCCAGTTGATCTCGATATCGTTGACCAAGTCAGACCGCGAGATCTCCTGGCCGGTGGCGTTCGTGAGGTAGTCGACTGCGGGCGTGCCGCCGATGGTGGCCGCGGCCTGTGGAATCGCGACGATGCCGCTGCCCGCGACCGCATCAGTCGAGCCCATGCCAAACGCGCCCCAGTAGATGAGTTCGACGGCATTCTTCTGCCGCGGACCGAACCAGCGGCCGACGTGGAGATCGACGCCGCCGGGCCATGACAGCCCTCCCGAGGTCGTCGTGAGCTGCGTTCCACCGGCCGGCCGCATCACCGGCACGCCGGTGGGGAGCGTGCGGGTCATCACGAGGCCGGTCGCACCGGCGAACCAGCGAGGCCAGTCGGGAAACGTCTCCGGCACGACGCTCGGGGGCAGGCCGGCAAACTCGTCGGCCTCGAGCGGGTCGGGCACGTAGAGGGGCGGCGCGGGCTCTGGCGTCGCCGCCGGCGGCGCGATCGCCTCGGGCGCGGGCTGTGCAAGCGGCGCCACGACGGGGTCGGCTGCCTGCAGGTGCGGCATGCAGAGCGCCAGCACGAGGGCGAGGCCGCATGCGAGCCGCGGCACGACGGACTGCGAAAACGCTCTCGATGATGGCGCGGGCATGGCGGAAACAATGGGGCGGCAGGGGCGGTCGAGGCGGGAGGGTCTGGA